>Ga0209979_1000956_pt1 | contig 34439 bp, 34 predicted proteins | sample AnhtaG_FD_183114 | JGI IMG/M metagenome (GOLD analysis project Ga0209979, IMG submission 183114) | Deep subsurface microbial communities from Anholt, Denmark to uncover new lineages of life (NeLLi) - Anholt_01485 metaG (SPAdes) (version 2) | ecosystem: Environmental > Aquatic > Marine > Oceanic... | reverse complement strand
CGACGCCGTGCGGGGCATCCTGGAGAGGACCCGCGGCGACCTCACCCTGGCCGTTCGCCAGCGTGACCTGGAGCGCAGGCTGGGGGAGTTCGAGGCTCGAATGGGCCTCTAGCAGCGGCATGCCGGAGAATTCCTGCCGTCGGGGGTACAGCGGGCAAAGCTCCCTGCTGGACCACCACATGGGGTTCGCTGTGGCCTCGTCGTGTGTATAATGGGCGCGGGCAGGTGTTCTTCGGGAGTTTCTCCCTTGCGCTTCGCCGTTCTAGTATTCCCCGGCACCTGGAGCGATCACGACTGTCATTACGTCCTCCGGGAACTACTGCATCAGGAGGCGGACCTGGTCTGGCACCGCGAGCGGGACCTTTCCCGCTACGATTGCGTGGTGCTGCCCGGCGGCTTCTCGTACGGTGATTACCTGCGGGCCGGAGCCATCGCCCGCTTTTCGCCCGTGATGGAGGCGGTGGCGCGTCACGCCGAGGCTGGCGGGCTGGTCATCGGCATCTGCAACGGCTTCCAGGTCGTGTGCGAGGCCGGCCTCCTGCCGGGCGCCCTCATGCGCAACGATAGCCTCCAGTTCCGCTGCCTGCCCGTGGACCTTCGGGTGGAGAACGCGGACACCCCCTTCACACGCGCCTGCCGGAGGGGACAGGTGCTGCGCATCCCCATCTCCCATGGCGAGGGCAGCTACTACGCAGACGAGTCTACCCTGAGACGCCTGGAGGAAGATGGACGGGTGGTGTTCCGCTACTGCACGTCGGACGGGCAGATCACCCGCGAGGCCAATCCCAACGGCTCCCTGAACAACATCGCCGGGATCATCAATGAGCGGGGCAACGTGCTGGGGATGATGCCGCACCCGGAGCGGATCAGCGAGGCCCTCATGGGCGGGGAGGACGGCCTGTTCATCTGGCGCTCCATCCTCGCCTCCGTCGAGGTGGCGGCGGGGTAGATGAAGCCGGTTCGGTTCACTCGGCATGCCCGGAACCGAATGCGCTGGTATGCTGTATCTCAGTTGTTATCATTACGGTAACGTTGCGTAGTAGGGGGCCTTAGGAGGTGGGGAGTGAAGATAACGTATGACCCGGAAGCAGATGCACTTTACATCTGGCTCCGGGAGGTGAAACTGGCTGACAGCGTCGATATCGAGCCTGGAGTAACCGTGGACCTCGACGCTCATGGCCACATTGCAGGGATAGAGGTGCTGGATGCCAGCAGACGCCTGACACCGGAGGAGCTCACCAGCGTCTCGTACGTCAACCTGCTTCTGGCATCTGCAAAAGCACGATGATCGGCGGCGAGGACGGCCTCTTCATCTGGTGCTCCCTCCTCGCCTCGGTGGAGGTCGCGGCAGGGTAGGCGGCTGACGGGGGGACAGCGAGGGTCATGTCTGGTTGAGTCCGCCGGTAGGCGAGTACTAACGGGGAGGTGTACGATGGCTGCCGGGTCAGTTGGCATAACGTGTCCCCACTGTAACGCTCGTACCCAACAGGCGCTCTTCTGTCAGGTTTGTGGGGTCTTTATGGCTGACCGGACGGGGACCCTACAACGGGTTACATACAACCGCCGCTTCTTCGGAGATTCCCTTCTGGAGGGTGTCCTCGTGCTGGTCACCCTCGTTGTCGGGTGGTTCATCTGGCTGGCATTTACTGCCCAGACATCGCAGACTCCCGCGAAGCGCATCCTTGGCGTGTACGTGCTCGACGCTGCCACGGGTGCACCTGTGAGCGCTGGCAAGATGTGGGTGCGCGAGGTGCTGGTGAAGTGGCTGCTCGTAACCTTAATTAATGCTGTCATTGGAGTTGCGGGGTTGATAGACGCCCTGTGGGTCTTCTTCGACAAGGATCGCCAGACGCTGCACGACAAGGTTGCGAGCACGGTCGTGGTGTACGCGCCCGCCGGCCTGCCGGAAGAGTTCGCCGCGGCTTCGCCCCAGCCTATCGCCCGACAGCTGACGTCCCCAATCAAGGACGTGGCGGAACAGCTTCGCGAGCTCGCCAGGCTGCACGAGCAGGGTATTCTGACGGATGAGGAGTACGAGAAGAAGCGCAGCGAGTTGGCGGGCAAGCTGTAGATCTCTGGAGCGGAGCGGCAGGGTAGGCCCCAGCGGGGAGAGACCCACAAGGACCGCGGCGGTCCGCGCGGAAGCTGAAAAGGAGATTGCCATGACCCAAGCGGTAACCTACCCGATGACCTACGACGTCGAGTATCCCCAGGAGCTATCCCGCTGGCTCATCTTCGTCAAGTGGCTGCTGGCGATCCCCCACTGGATCATCCTGTACGCACTGGGCATCGCACAGGGAGCCGTCACCTTCGTGGCCTGGTTCGCCATCCTCTTTACGGGCCGCTACCCCAGATTCCTGTTCGACTTCGTGGTGAACGTTTACCGCTGGAGCGCCAACGTCGGAGCCTATATCACCCTCCTGCGCGACGAGTATCCGCCATTCACCTGGGAGGCCGGCCAGTACCCCGTGACCTTTGAGGTGGAGTATCCGGAGCGCCTTTCGCGCTGGCTCATCTTTGTCAAGTGGCTGCTGATCATTCCACACGTTATCGTGGTCTACTTTCTGATGCTCGCCTGGATGCTCACGACCATGATCGCCTTCTTCGCCATCCTGTTCACCAAGCGCTACCCGGAGGGGCTGTTCCGCTTCGCCGTGGGCGTGCAGCGCTGGATCAACCGCCTCAACGTCTACGTCAACCTGCTGTGCGATGACTACCCCCCCTTCAGCCTGGCGCCCTAGCCGACAGGAAAGGACAGTGTCGTGGCCATAGCCGCTCCCTACCCCATTACCCTCGACGTCGACTACCCGGAGCGTCAGTCGCGCTGGAAGACGCTGCTCCGCCTCTTCCTGGCCATCCCCGTGCTCATCTTTGCTGCCATCGTGGGAGGCGCGCAGGACGCCACCGTCCTGGCGATGTGGATCGCCATCGTCCTGCGGGGGCGCATCCCCCGCTGGCTCTTCGACTTCCAGGTGGCCCTCTTGCGCTGGCAGGTGCGCGCCTACTCCTACGCCCTCCTCCTTACCGATGCCTACCCGCCCTTTGAGGGAGACTATCCCATCCGCTACGAGGTCGAGTACCCCGAGCGCCTGGCCCGATGGAAGGTGCTCATCTGGAAGGGCATCACCTCGCTGGCCCACTTCGTTGTGCTGCTCATCCTGTATCTGACTCTGCTGGTCGTGATACCCATCGCCTGGATCGCCATCCTCATCGGCGGGCGTTTTCCCCAGGGCCTTCACGGCTATGCGGCGGGCGTCATCCGCTGGTCGATGCGGGTGCAGGCCTACTTCCTCTCGCTTACCGACGAGTTCCCGCCCTTCAGCCCCTCCGCCGACGCGGGCCCCGGCGGCCACGACACCTACGTCATCTCCTCGGTGCTCGGTCTGCTGGGGACGGGGGCCATTATCGCCGGGCTCGTCACGCTGGCCGTTATCTCAGCGCAGACGGTAGAGCGAGAGGTCTCCTACGCCGCCCTCCTCCGGGGAGACGCTCCGATATCGCGGACGCTGGTCGAGCAGCGTCCGCTCGATGTGATGCTGCTGAGCGCCACCGACCCGGCCGACGAGGAGTTTCCCTTTCTGGAGGCAACTCCGGGACACAGGCTCGTCCGGTTCAGCCTGGGCATCGAGAATGACGACCCCGACCTGAGGGTGCACGTCTCCGACTTCACCCTGAAGGACACCGCGGGTGACAAGGCCGACGTTCTCCTGGCGGTGGTGGGAGGACGGGTCCCGCCGGTATCTACTGCCGGAGATGGACTCGTGGAGGCTCTCCTGGTCTTCGAGGTGTCGGACGACGAAGACCCCGCCGAGCTGCGCTACGATCCGAGAGCGGGTTTGGCCAAGACCATCGTGTATCGCTTTGTGGAGTAGGCATGCCGGTTGACGAACATGCCCTCTTTCAGCTCGCCCTCTCCTGGGACGAGTACCGCCTCATCGTGGAGCGGCTGGACCGCGAGCCCACCGATGTCGAGCTGGGCATGATCGGCGCCCTCTGGAGCGAGCACTGCGGCTACAAGCACAGCAAGCCCCTCCTCCGCCTCTTCCCCACCGAGGGGCCGCGCATCCTGACCCGCATCGGCGAGGAGAACGCCGGCGTGGTGGACATCGGCGATGGCTTCTGCGTGGCCATGAAGATCGAGTCTCACAACCACCCCTCGGCCATCGAGCCTTATGAGGGCGCCGCCACGGGCATCGGCGGCATCGTCCGCGACATCATCGCCCTGGGGGCGCGGCCCGTCGCCCTGGTGGACCCCCTGCGCTTTGGCCTCCTCTCCGAGCCGCGCAACCGTTACCTATTCACGGGGGTGGTCTCGGGCATCGGCGGCTACGGGAACTGCCTGGGCATCCCCACGGTCGCAGGCGAGGTGTCCTTCGCCGACTCCTACTCGGGCAACCCCTTGATCAACGTCATGTGCGTCGGCCTGGCTCGCATCGACCGGCTGGTGCGCGGCCGCGCCGAGGGCCCGGGCAACCTCCTCATGCTGGTCGGTGCCGATACCGGCCGCGATGGCCTCCACGGCGCCACCTTCGCCAGCGTCGAGCTGGACGAGCGCTCCGAGGAGCGGCGACCCGCCGTCCAGGTCGGCAACCCCTTCATGGAGAAGCTGCTCATGGAAGCCTGCGTGGAGCTGGCAGAGCAGCACCGCGACTGGATCACCGGCATCGAGGACCTGGGCGCGGCCGGCATTACCAGCGCCGTCGTCGAGTCGGCCGCCCGGGGAGGCAGCGGCGTGGACGTGGACGTCTCCCGCGTGCCCCGCCGGGAGCAGGGCATGACCCCCTACGAGGTCATGATCTCCGAGTCCCAGGAGCGCATGCTGGTCATCGTCAAGCGCGAGCACGAGGAGGAGGTGCGCCGCCACTTCGAGCGCTGGGAGCTCCAGCCGGTGGTCATCGGCGTGGTCACCGACGACGGCTACGCCCGCATCTGCGACGGCGAGCAGGAGGTCGCGCGGCTGCCCGTGGCCTTGCTTACCAACCCCCCGCAGTACGTCCGCGAAAAAGTAAAGCCGGCCATCCTGGACCAGCTCCAGAACTATGACCTGGCCTCCCTGCCCGACCTGACCGACCCCGCTCTCGCCCGCCTGCTGGGCGTGCAGGAGCGAGGGTCGCCCGGCACCGCGGCGCTGCTCCGCCTGCTGGCCACGCCCGAGATCGCCAGCAAGCGCTGGGTCTGGCGTCAGTACGACCACCAGGTCATCACCAACACGGTGGTCGCCCCAGGCGCCGACGCCGCAGTGCTGCGGGTCAAGGGCACCCGCAAGGGCATCGCCCTGGCCTCCGACGGCAACGGCCTCTACTGCTACCTGGATCCCTACCAGGGGGGTGCCATCGCCGTCGCCGAGGCCGCCCGCAACGTGGTCTGCGCCGGCGCTGAGCCCATCGCTCTCACCGACTGTCTCAACCTCGGCAACCCCGAGAAGCCCGAGGTCTACTACCAGCTCGATGGGGTCATCCGGGGCATGGCCGCCGCCTGCGAGAAGCTGGGCACACCGGTCATCTCGGGCAACGTCAGCCTCTACAACGAGACCACCCTCGCCGGCGAGACCGAGGCCATCTACCCAACGCCCGTAGTCGGCATGCTCGGCCTGCTGGAGGACATCGACCAGCGCTGCGGCACGGCCTTCCAGAACCAGGGCGACCTGGTCTTCCTCCTGGGCGCCTCGCTCGAAGGCGACCCCGCCGCCCTGGGCGGCTCCGAGTACCTGCGAGAGGTCCACGACCTGCTGGTCGGCCGCCCATCCATCGACCTCGAGCGGGAGGCGCGGGTGCAGCGGGCTTGCCTCGAAGCCATCCGCCGGGGCCTCCTGCGCTCAGCGCACGACTGCTCGCACGGTGGCCTGGCGGTGACCCTCGCCGAGAGCTGCATCGAGGGCGGCATCGGCTTAGATGCCTCGGGTGCGCCCGTGCAGGGCCGCCTCGACGCCGCCCTCTTCGGCGAGGCCCAGTCGCGCATCGTGCTGTCGTGTCCACCGGAGGCCCGGCCCGACCTGGAGGCCCTGGCCCGCCAGCACGACGTCCCCCTCACCTACCTGGGCACCGTCGGCGGCGACCGCCTCCGCCTCGCCTCGTTGCTGGACGCCCCCATCGCCGACCTCTCCCGCGCCTACGAGGAGGGGCTGCCGCGCGCGCTGGCCGGCTGACATAGTCAGAACCTCCGTTCTATCCTTTGCGCCTGAGGCGGATTTCCGAAGCGCGTTTCTATGGCGCTTCGGCATTCGTGCGTGGATACTGGCACGATCCTGTCGGAACTGGTCAACCCAGCGGGTTGACTGCGCTCCGCCGCCGTTCAATGATTGGGGGCACGGTTCGAAGGAGGAACCGTGCCCATGTTTATGTTCCCGCGGCCAGGGACAGAGCGTCGGGCTATCGAGAGCGCCCTCGCCGTGTTTGCGCTCTGGCTCATCTCTGCTACGGGCGAGGTTCTCGTTTGGGTGTGGGACCAGTACGGCTCCCCTCCGCTCCTCTTCGCCGTAAGCACGCATCTTCTCGCTGCCGTCTCCTTCTCGTCCCTCTTGCTTCTCGCACTTGAAGACGCCGTCCAGCGCTTGCGCTCTCTGCTTTCTGAATTGCGTCGCACCTTCGGAAGTCCAGCACGGCGCCGTTCCTAGCACCCTCCTGTCACCCCCCCTGTGCCCAAACCCCCTTAAAGATTCCGCACCCCTGTGCAAGTCTGTCTCTAGACCTTTTGAAAACGGGTGGACATGTTGGCAAAGAAGCCACGCAGGAGATTTCAGAAGAATGCCTGGCGCATTGCTCAGAGGCAGGGTGTGTCCATGACGCCAGGGTCACCAGTTGCCCGGGCTCTTAACCACGGCCTTGCTCTCCTGATCCTCTGGCTTGTCTTGGTGGTGATTGAGGCCATAGTCTGGGCGTGGCAGCAACTAGGCTCGGCCCCGCTAGCCGTTGTCGTAGTGGGCTACCTGCTCGTTCCTTCCCATGCGCTCGTCATGCTCCTCCTGGGATTCGGCTGCTCCCTAGCCGCCTTCCGTTTCGCGCGCGCGGAGTGGCGTCGCACGTTCGGAACCCCGCCACGCCGCCGCTCCTAGCAGCGCCCTGAAGGAACTTGAGCCTGCCCGGACCACACCCCGGAGAGCCGCCTCCGACTTCCTCAGCGCTTGACATAGTCGAACCTGTGTTCTATCCTTTGCCACTGGAGGGGGATTTCCCACAGGCGTTGCTTTGGCGCTTAGACATGTGGAAAGATTTCCCCACCGACCTGACGGATTATCGGTTGACCCCGCGAGGCCGTGGGCCAATGATTAGACTGACGGTGCCCCTGCTCGCCGCCTCGCCCGGCGGGTGTCCCGGGGCAGCGTCCCAAGCACGGGAGGAGCCATGAAGGTCGTCTTTCTCGAAGAAGTAGAGGGCACCGCCCGCATCGGCGAGATCAAAGAGGTCAGGAACGGCTTCGCCCGCAACTTCCTCCTGCCGCGGGGCCTGGCCGCCCCCGCCACGCCCGACCACATCAGGCGCGCAGAGGCCCGCGCCCAGCGCGAGGCCCGCCGCCAGATGACCCTCGACGAGGAGGCCCAGACGGTCGCCGCCCAGATCGAGGGCAAGACCATCAGCATCACCGCCCGCGTCGGCGAGCAGGGCAAGCTCTACGGCTCGGTGACGGCAGGCGACATCGCCGAGGAGGTGGCCAAGCTCCTCAGGGTCGATGAGTTCGACCGCCACAAGGTGATGCTGGAGGAGCCCATCAGGGAGGTTGGCGCCCACCAGGTGCCGCTGAGGCTCACCCAAAACGTCGAGGCGGTTGTCGAGGTGGAGATAGTGGGGGAGGGCGGCCCTCCGGAGCCGCCCGCCGCCGAAGCCGAGCCAGAGCCTGTCGAGGGCGAAGCGGCCGAGGCCGAGCTGCAGCCTGCAGAGGGCGAAACGGCCGAGGCTGAGCAAGAGGAGCCCCGAGAGGAACAGGCCGAGGAGTAGTTTACCCTCAGGAGGGAACCACCCATGACCACCGAGGCAGACTACGCGGAGACCCTGCGGGCGGCCGAGAAAGAGCTGGCGGAGGCCGCCTCGGCAGACGATGTCCGCCGCGCCTGGCGGAAGTACTTCGGGAAGCTCGGCCACCGGGCGCTGGGGCGCCTGCTGGTCGGCCGCAGCGCTGACGAGCTGCTCGCCCGCCGCAGCGCCCGCGAGTAGGGGCGATTCGCGAATCGCCCCTACTGAAGACGAAAGGAGTCGTCACGCATGGTGGTCGGTGAGAGGTTGCCGCCCTTCAGCGTGGAGGCCGAGGAGGCCATCATCGCCTCCCTCCTGGTGGACGAAGATGCCATCTACAAGGTCCAGGGCATCCTCCGGCCCCAGGACTTCTACCGCGAGCAGAACCGCTGGGCCTACGAGGCCTGCCTGGCCCTCTGGGAGCGCAACGAGGGCATCAACCAGGTCACCGTCGCCCATGAGCTGACCCGCCGCCAGCGCCTGGAGGAGGTGGGCGGGGTCAGCTTCCTCAGCCGCCTGGTCACCGAGCTTCCCACCCCCATCGGCGTCGAGCACTACGCTGGCATCGTCCGCCGCGACGCCACCTACCGGCAGCTCATCAGCGCTGCTGCCCAGGTCACCCAGATGGCCTACCAGGGCGGCCCCGACCTCGACGCCGTCCTCTCCCGCGCCGAGAACATGATCCTGGCCCTCCGCGGCGGCCAGAAGCTCCGCGACCTCGTCCACATCCGCAGCCTGCTGGAGGACTTCTGGGAGACGCCTGGCATCGAGAGCGTGGGCGCCACCCTCATGGGCGCGGTCCGCACCGGCTTCACCGACCTGGACGTGCTCCTGGGCGGCCTCAAGCGCTCCGACCTGATCATCGTGGCCGCCCGGCCGGGCATCGGCAAGACCAGCCTGGCCCTTAACATCGCCCGCAACGCCGCCGTCGGCCAGAACGCCAGGGTAGCCCTCTTCAGCGTCGAGATGGCCTCGGACCAGCTCGCTCAGCGCCTGCTCGCCAGCGAGTCGGGGGTCGATTCCACCCGCCTCCGCCTCGGCCAGCAAACCGAAGCTGAAGAACGCAAGGTTATGCACGCCCTGGGCGTCCTGGCGGGCACCGAGATGTACGTCGACGATAGCGCCGCGCCCACCGTCATGGAGATCCGGGCCAAGGCCCGCCGCCTGGCCGGCGAGAAGGGAGGCCTGGACCTCGTCATCGTCGACTACCTCCAGCTCGTCCACGGCGCCACCACCGACAACCGTGTCCAGGAGGTCAGCTACATCTCTCGCGGCCTCAAAGAGCTCGCGCGCGAGCTGGAGGTCCCCGTCCTGACCTGCTCCCAGCTCTCCCGGGCGCCCGAGCAGCGCCCCTCCCACATCCCCATACTCGCCGACCTGCGCGAGAGCGGCAGCATCGAGCAGGACGCCGACGTGGTGGTGTTCATCTACCGTGAGACAGCCTACGTCACCCGCGAGGAGTGGGAGCACCGCGAACCGGTAAGGCCCTACCCGGAAGAGAAGGCAAGCATCATCGTTGCCAAACATCGAAACGGGCCGACTGGCACGCTCGACCTGCGGTTCAGGACTAAGATCGCCCGCTTCGAGGACCCGCTGCTACGGGAGCAGGAGGTGGGGGCGCAGTGAGCGAAGGAACCTTCACTGGCTTCCCGGCGCGAGCCCAGGCCACCCCTATCCCCAACGCCTTCTTCGCCCGCCTCCTGCCGGAGCTCACTGACCCCGCCGAGCTCGGCGTCACCCTCTACGTCTTCTTCCTGCTCCACCGCAAGAAGGGCTACCCTCGCTTCCTGACCTACGGCGAGCTCGCCGCCGACGCCACCCTGGCGTCCTTCCTGACGCGCGCCTGCGCGGACGCCTCGGTCGCCCAGGCCCTCCGCGCCGTGGTGGACGCCTCCCTCAAGCGGGGAGTCTTCCTGCGCCTGCGCGTGGAGCACGATGGCCGACAGGAGGAACTGCTCTTCCTGAACGCCCCCGCGGATCGCCGCGCCCTCGAGCTGGTGCGCTCGGGCCGGACTGACCTGGGGCGGGCCCTCCCGGAGGAGGCGCCGGAGCCCCGTGCTCCCGCCCCTGATCTATTCGCCCTTTATGAGCAGAACATCGGCACCCTGAACCCAATGGTGGCGGAGGAGCTGGCCGAGGCCGAGCGGCTCTACCCCCGGGAGTGGCTGGAGGCGGCCTTCCGCGAGGCAGCCGCGCTGAACCGGCGGAGCTGGCGGTACATCTCGCGCATCTTGGAACGCTGGGCAGCCGAGGGACCCACTTATGAGAAGGCTGGACGAGATTCTGCGGATGATTTCGAGCGGCGCTACCTCAGCGGCAAATACGGACGCATCATCAAGCGCTGAGGTTTCGCCCTCGCAGGAGGAAGAGGTCTGCCCCCTCTGCGGGGGCGCGGGCTTCGTCCGCCGCAGCGTCCCCCTCGGCCACCCCGATTTCGGCCGGGCGGTCCCCTGTCGCTGCGTGGAGGAGGAGCGCGAGGAGCAGCGCCTCGCCCGCCTCCAGCGCTACAGCAACCTCGGCCCCCTCACCCGCCTCACCTTCGACAACCTCATCCAGCGCGGTCGCAGCGCTCGCCCCAGCGACCAGGAGCGATTCATGCGCTGCGTCCAGGATGCCCGCGCCTTCGCCGAGGAGCCCGAGGGCTGGCTGGTCCTCCACGGGGCCAGCGGCTGCGGTAAGACCCACATCGCCGCCGCCGTCGCCAATCGCTGCCTCGAGCTGGGCACGCCCGCCCTCTTCGTCGTCGTCGCCGACCTGCTGGACCATATGCGGGCCACCTACAGGCCCGGCAGCGAGGTGGGCTACGACCAGCTCTTCGAGCAGGTACGCAACGCGCCCGTGCTCATCCTGGACGACCTGGGAACCCAGAGCGCCACCCCCTGGGCTCAGGAGAAGCTCTTCCAGCTCATCAACCACCGCTTCAACGCCAGGCTGCCCACTATCGTCACCACCAATGTCTCGCTCTTGCAGCTCGACGAGCGGCTGCGCGCCCGCCTCACCGACCCCCCGCTGGCGCGGGTGTACCAGTTGGAAGAGAGCCGCCCCGTCAAGTATCGCGAGCTAGACCTGCTTCAGCGTCCGCTCCTCAGAGACATGACCTTCGAGAGCTTCGACATCCGGGGCTACGGCCTCAACCCGGAGGAGCGGCGCAGCCTGGAGAACGCCCATCGCCAGGCCCTCGCCTTCGCCGAGCAGCCCGAGAACTGGCTGCTGTTCATGGGCCGCCACGGCTGCGGCAAGACCCACCTGGCCGCCGCCATCGCCAACTACCGGCAGCAGCGCGGCGAGCCGCCCTGCTTTGTGGTGGTCCCGGAGCTGCTGGACTTCCTGCGCCAGGGCTTCAGTGAGGAGAACCCTGTGAGCTATCATGAGGTCTTCGAATACCTGCGCACGGCGCCCCTCCTCATACTGGACGACCTGGACACCCAGACAGACATCCTGTGGGTGCGCGAGAAGCTCTTTCAGCTCCTCAACTATCGCTACACTTCGTGCCTGCCCACGGTCATCACCACCGCCGCCAGGCTGGAGGACCTGGGGGACCGCATCGCCTCCCGCCTGGTGGACCCGGCGGTGTGCTCGGTGCTGCCGATACGCGCGCCCGGCTACCGGGCCGAGGTCGGCGGCGGCGAGCACAAGCCGGAGCAGCGCAAGCGGGGGCGGCCCAGGCGCTAGGTCAAGGCGGAATGTCCAACACCCAGGCCTTCGCTCATCAGATCAAGAATCTTCTCAGCGCGTTTCCGCGCGTTGCTGACGTGTTCGACGACAGGTGGGTCCAGCAGGAGCTAGAAGTGTTGCCTACAAGCGGCGCGCATCCTCTCATGCGCTGGCTGCTTGCCAGGGACTGGACAGGCAAGCAGAAACCGCTGCTGGAGACCCTCTCCACGGTCCTCGAAGTACTCTCGCACGGGTCCATTGGGAGCCTGCGGGCCCGCCTGAATCTGCTACGCGGCAAGCCGACGGGAACCTGGCAGGATAACTATCGAAACTGGTGGTCCACGCTTTGCGAACTCCTTCTGGCTGCGCATCTTGAACTCAGCGGGTACCGCGTCCAGCTTGGCAAGGAGGGCGCGGACCTTCGGCTTCTTGCGGATAATGGCCAGCCCTGGTGCCAAATAGAAGTGACTGCCCCGTGGCAAGGCGTGAGTGTCGAGGAGCTCGAACAGCGTCTTTGGTGGCTGTCTAGGAGTCACGAGGACCTGTCAATACGACTGTACTCGCCGGCGGACGACCCCGGTCTGGCTGCATCTGAGATTGACCGGCTCGTAGCAGAGACGGCGGCTGCTTGTAGTCGGGTTTGCCAGGGTAGAAGCGCTCCACCTATCGTTTTCCGGCGGGAACGCCTGTTGACGATTGAAGTCAAGGCCGACGGGCCAAGAGGCTTTGCTCCAATACGTGGCGGCTTCGCTCCAGACTTCTCCAGTCTGTTTCCGGGCATCATCATCAGGACAAAACGCAAGGTTTCGAAGGGTCAGCTGACCCTGGACGTTCCATCCATTCTGGCCCTGGAGCTTAAGAACTACCAGCCGTTCGTCTCATTCGACTGGTATACCCGACAGGGCACTGCCCTGGTCGTGGAATTCCCCTCTGAAGACCTGCCTCCAGAAGTAACGGGGGTCCTAATCTATGCGGCGATTCTGACTGACGTACGCCCGTACAACGGGGAGTTCATCTGGAATCCCCGGTCTCCCTGGCGGCAGGATCCGTCGGTGAAGAAATTGGCCGTAGCTCTGGTGGCGGGACCCAGGTCAACGTGACCTCCGACCCTTCACCCAATCCCTGAGCGCCTGCTCCGTCGTTGGGAAGGCCAGTTCCTCCCAGGGGATGGCCTCCGGGGTGAACCAGCGGACCTCCAGCGCCTCCTCGCCAGCCCGTGGCTCCCCCTCCCGCGCCTTCGCCCGGAACACCACCACCACGATGCCCGCCTCCCGCCGCGTGTACGCTCCCAGGATGGCCCCCGGCTCCACCGAGATGCTCACCTCCTCCTCGGCCTCGCGCCGGGCTCCCTCCTGGGCGGTTTCGCCTACCTCCAGGAAGCCGCCGGGGAAGGTCCAGTAGCCCCGACGCGGCTCCAGGGCGCGGCGCATCAGGAGGACGCGCCCATCGCGCTCCGGGATGGACGCGGCCACCACGCGGGGGTTGAGGTAGTGAATGAAGCCGCAGATCTCACACACCAGCCGCGCTCGCTGCTCCCCTGGCAGGAAGCGCTCGCGGAGGCGCCCGCCGCACTGGTGGCAGAAGTGAGGGATGGGCATCTCTTCAGAACTCGCGTAAAGATGGCGCACGTTGACGGATTATCGCAATCGAGTTGCTTGACTTATCGTAGAGTCTTGCCTACACTCCGGCACGTGGCCCCGCACCCGGTCCGAGATAGGCCCCGCGCGGTGACCAACTACTTGTCAAGGAGGGACCCAAGGAGTGGCGTTTGAGGATAAGACCATCGTTTGCCGGGACTGCGGTGCGGAATTCCTCTTTACAGCCGGCGAGCAGGGGTTCTATCTGGAAAAGGGCCTCCTCAACGAGCCGCAGCGCTGTCCCACCTGCCGGGCCAACCGCCGACGGGAACGAGCGGGCAGCCGGGAGATGACCACCGTTGTCTGCGCCGCCTGCGGCGCTCAGACCAGCGTGCCCTTCGTGCCTCGCCTGGACCGCCCGGTCTACTGCAGCGACTGTTTCGAGAAGGTACGCTCCGGCGTCCCCAGGTAGGTCCTCACGGGAAGTATTGTATGAGCCGGGCATCCCCGGCTCCAGCGCTTTCCCTCCAACAGGGTAGGTTTGCCTGAGCAGCGCCTGGCTCACGGGCTCGGGGCGGCCGTTTCCGGTGGCGAGACGTGATGCCCTTCCAGCCACACCTCGCCGCCCTCACCCACTTCCTTCTTCCAGATGGGGACGATCTCCTTGACCCGGTCCACCGCGTACTGACACGCCTCGAAGGCCTCCCGACGGTGGGGCGACGAGACGGCCACCACCAGGGCGGCTTCGCCCACCTCTACCCGCCCCATGCGGTGGATCATCCCCATCTCGGTGATAGGCCAGCGAGCCCTCACCTCCTCGGCCACCTCCCGCATCTTCTTGACGGCCATGCCTGGATAGGCGTCGTACTCCAGGTACTGGACGCGCCGTCCCTGATTATGGTTGCGCACGACCCCGTAGAACAGCGCCACCGCGCCTGATTCGTCCTTGCGCACGAAGTTCATCAGGCGCTGCAGGTCCGGGGGCTCTCTGCTCACCTCGAACATGCTAGCCTCCGCTGATCGGTGGGATGAGGGCGACCTCGTCCCCCTCCCGAAGCCGGTGCTCGCTGAGGGCGTACTCCTCGTTGACCGCCCAGACCAGGGTAGGGAGGAACGTCCGGACGATGGGGTGCTCCTCCACCAGGCGGTCGCGCAGGTCGCCTATGGTGGCCCCCTCGGACAGCTTCAGGGTCAGTTCGCGCTGGCCCAACAGCTCGTGCAGGGCAGCGAACAGCTTCACCTTGATCTTCACGTGTCGCTCCCGGCGGATGTGGTCCTCAACGCTTCAGTATACAGGAGGCCCCGCGAAGCTGTCGAAGGCCCATGGTCGGTCCGCCGGATGCGGCCAACGGGCGGGCCGAGCCATTGTAGCACGCGGCCGTCGGCCGCTATACTGCCCACGATCCCCTCTGAAGGCGGCGGCGGTGACGATCTCCCTCCTGGCCCGTCTGGGGCGGGCCGCCGTGGACCTGGTCTTTCCACCCCGCTGCGCCCTGTGCGGTCGCGGCGGACCCTTCCTGTGCGAGGAGTGCGCCTCCTCCCTGCCTCGGGCTCTGCCCCCGCGCTGCCCCCGCTGCTGGCGGCCCACGGCCGACCCCGAGCTCTGCCTGGAGTGCCTGGAGCAGCCGTCGCCGCTCGAGGGCGTTCGCTCCACCTTCCTCTACCAGGGCCCCGTGCGCGAGCTGGTGCACGCTCTCAAGTACGACGGGCAGGCCGCCCTCGCCGAGCCCATGGCACGGCTCATGGAGGCAGACCTGCGCCGGCAGGCCGTGGGCGTGGACCTGCTGGCGCCTGTGCCCCTATCCGGCTGGAGGGAGCGCACCCGCGGCTACAACCAGTCGACCTTGCTGGCGAGGGAGCTGGCCAGGCTGCTGCGCCTTCCCCTGGCGAAAGACGCCATGGCGCGGTCGCGCCATACCCCGCCTCAGGCGCGCATCGCCACGGCCAGCGAGCGGCGGCGGAACGTAGAGGGAGCCTTCGTCTGTCGCGATAGGGGGCTGGCCGGCCGGTCGATCCTGATCGTGGACGATGTGACCACCACCGGCGCCACCCTCGAGGCCTGCGCCGCCGCGCTGAAGGCTGCGGGCGCGGCCCGTGTTCGCGCCCTCACCTTCGCCCGGGAGGACTAGCGGGCGGCTCGTTGCTGGCGCTGGCGCCCTTGCCCTACAATGAAAGGGGTTCCGTTCGTCTAGCTCTGCGTAGGCGCTAGAGGCAGGAGCGATGGAGGTCATAGTCAAGGGAAAGCACACCGCCGTATCGGCCCAGGTCAAAGACTACGCGCGGGCCAAAGTGGGCAAGCTGGATCGCTATCTGCCGAGCCTGCGGGAGGCGGTGGTGGAGATCGCTCGAGAGGGGACGCGCTCGGCGAGCGAGCGCTACGTTGTGCAGGTGACGGTGGACTCCAGCGGCACCTTTCTCCGGGCGGAGGAGCGGGCCAGCCAGCCGCGCGCCGCCATCGATCAGGCCGTCGACGTGATGGCCCGCCAGATCCGCCGACACAAGCAAAGGCTCTACAGCCGCTCCCGGAGCACCCTGGCCAAGGAGGTGACCCTCCGCAAAGCCGCCCCAGAGGTGGAGGAGCCCGAGGAAGAAGAGGAGCTGATCCTGGGCAAAGTCGTGCGGGTGAAGCGATTTTCCATCAAGCCCATGACCGAGGAGGAGGCCCTGGAGCAGATGGAGCTCCTGGGGCACGACTTCTTCCTCTTCCTCGACGCCTCCACCGACCAGTACGCTGTCCTCTACCGCCGCCGCGATGGGCACTACGGCCTGATCATCCCGGAGGTATCGTGACCCTTGCCGCGACCCCTCTCACGGGACCGAGCCGTCACCCGAGCGCCTGCCCGACCGCCCGATTGATCGATCGGGGACCGCTGCGTGGCCGATCCTGACGCCAACCCCCCTTCGCCATCTCCCCCCGTTCTCGTGGTGTTCCTGGGTGGCATAAGCGGCAGCCCCATCGAGGAGCTGCTGGCCGAGGCCCTGCGCGCGGCTGCCCTGGACAGCCTGGAGGAGGCCCTGGCCACCGGCGCCTTCGAAAGCGCTGTGCTGGTCACCGACTGCCCGGACCTAGAGGACCGGGCGCCCGCCGGCGTCACCGTCGACCTCGACGCAGGCCCCTTCCACTTCGGCCGGCGCTTCCTGGAGGTCATGCGGCGGTACGAGATTCAGCGCGTCGTCTACTTCGGGGGTGGCAGCGTGCCCCTCCTGCGGGGCTCTGACTTCGCCGCCATTGCTCGCCATCTCCAGGAGGCCACGGGCGTGGTCATCTCCAACAACTTCTACTCTGCCGACCTGGTGGCCTTCGCCCCCGGCAGCGCCCTGGCCCAGCTCGAGCCCCCCGCCAGCGATAATGAGCTGCCCCGTCTCCTGAAGGAGCGTGCCGGGCTGGAGAGCCAGCCCCTGCCCCGCACCTGCGCCACCCAGTTCAACATCGACTCCCCCGGCGACCTGGCCATCCTGAAGCTGACCGGCGGCGCGGGCCCGCGCCTGACCCGCCTGCTGGATTCGCTTCCCCTCGATGTGGAGCCCTACCGGCGCGCCATCCCCTACCTTACGGACCCCTCGGCCGAGGTGCTCGTCGCGGGGCGCGTGGGCAGCCAGGTCTGGCAATACCTGGAGCACGAGACGGCCTGCCGGGTGCGGCTCTTCTCTGAGGAGCGGGGCATGGAGGCGGCGGGCCGCCACCAGGCGGGGCAGGCCCGCTCGCTCTTGGCCTTCCACCTCCAGCAGGTGGGCCTCTCGCGCTTCTTCCAGGAGATGGCGGAGCTGGCCGACGCCGCCTTCATCGACACGCGGGTGCTCGTGGCCCACCTGGGCGCCCGTCCCTCTCGTGCCGACCGCTTCCTCTCCGACCTCGGCCGCCACCAGGAGATCGCCGACCCGTTCCTCCGCGAGCTGACCGCGGCCGCCGCGCAGGCGCCCATCCCCGTCGTGCTGGGTGGCCACTCCCTCGTGGCGGGCGGCCTCATGGCCCTGACCGAGGCCGCCTGGCGGGAGCACGACCGTGCCCTGGGCGACGAGTAGGTGGCGCGAGGCCCCTGGGGAGCCGCCCCCGTCATGCCCCTCTCGTTGACACCCGACAGGCCCTTCGCTACACTGCCCTTCGGAGGTGGAAGTGCCTTCGCGAGGTGTCGGCTTCGGGGGCGCTGGACGCGGACCACGTCGCTGGTGAGGGCTGGTGGCCGGTCCTGTCTTGTGCTGAGCCACGTCAGCCCGTGACGTGGCCGTTTCGTTTTCTGGGACGGGGCGAGGCTGGTCCTCGCCAGGAGAGACCGGTTAGGAGGCAGAGGTGCCGGAGCTACAGCAGACGGATCCCGAGATCTACTCGCTCATCAAGGCGGAGGAGCGCTACGAGTTCGAGACGGTGCGCCTCATCCCCTCCGAGAACTACGCCTCCACGGCGGTGATGCAGGCGCTGGGCTCGGTCTTGGGAAACAAGTACTCGGAAGGCTACCCCGGCAAGCGCTACTATGAGGGCCAGCGCAACATCGACCAGGTGGAGAACCTGGTAAAGGAGCGCGCCCAGGCCCTCTTCGGCATGGACCACGCCAACGTCCAGCCCTACTCGGGCTCTCCGGCCAACATGGCCGTCTACTACGCCCTGCTGGAGCCCGGCGAGACCATCATGGGGATGAGCCTGCCCCACGGCGGCCACCTCACCCACGGCTGGGAGGTGAGCTTCTCCTCCCGCTTCTACCGCGCCGTCCAGTATGTGGTGGACCCCAAGACCCACCTCATCGACTACGACGCCGTCCGCGAGCTGGCCCGCCGGGAGCGCCCCAGGATCATCGTCTCTGGGGCCACCGCCTACCCTCGCGAGTTCGACTTCAAGGCCTTCGGGGAGATCGCCCGTGAGGTCGACGCCTACTTCCTGGCGGACATCGCCCATATTGCCGGCCTCATCGTCGCGGGGGTGCATCAGGACCCCGCTCCCTACGCCGACGTTATCACCACCACGACCCACAAGACCATGCGCGGGCCGCGCGGGGCTATGATCCTCTGCCGCGAGGAGCTCGCCCAGCGCATCGACCGGGCGGTATTCCCGGCCCTCCAGGGCGGACCCCACAACCACACCACCGCCGCCATCGGGGTCTGCCTGAAGGAGGCCGCCACCGAGGAGTTCCGGGAGTACGGCCGTCAGATCGTGAGCAACGCCAAGGTGCTGGCCTCCGAGCTGCTGGAGCGAGGCTTCTCGCTCATCTCCGGCGGCACCGATAACCACCTCATCCTTATGGACCTGACCGACAAAGGCGTCTTCGGCAAGAAGGCGGCCAGGGCGCTGGACCGGGCGGGCATCGTCACCAACTACAACACCATCCCCTACGACCCCCGCAGGCCCTTCAGCCCCAGCGGGCTGCGCATCGGCACGCCCGCCGTGACCTCGCGCGGCATGAAGGAGGAAGAGATGCGGCAGATCGCCGCCTGGATGGACCAGGTCGTCGCCAACGTGGAAGACGAAGACGTGCTGGAGCGGGTGAACCGAGAGGTGCGCGACCTTTGCCTTACCTACCCCGCGCCCGGCATCCGCCTGGACTAGCGGGGTGCTGAGAAACTCCCGCCGCCGGAAGCGGCCTGCGACCTGGCCGGGTCGGGGACAGGCTTTTCCCATCCTGCTGACATGTACTCGTTCAGATACATGGGTGACACCTAGAATGGTGTCACCCATGCGTATCATCAGTGCGACAGCGCCCAAGGCCTTACGCCTGGCGGGCCGTGGGCCAGAGCTGTCCTCAAGAGCCAGGCTGCGCCTTAAGTGGATGGACTACTACAGCTCCCATGACCAGGATGCCCGCCTCACCTGCCGCTACTTTGGCATCTCTCCTCAGACCTTCTACCGCTGGAAGAGGCGCTACAATCTCCAGCGCCTAGAGAGCCTGGAAGAGCGCTCCCGCCGCCCACACCGCGTCCGCCAGCCCACCGCATCGCCCGCGCTGGTGGAGGCGGTGCTCAGGCTGCGCGAGAAGTACCCCCGCTGGGGCAAAGACAAGCTGGTGCTGCTCCTGCAACAAGAGGGCTTTTTGGTCTCCACCTCCATGGTGGGGCGCATTCTCCGCCGTCTAAAGGAGCGGGGAGTCTTGGTGGAGCCGCTGCGACGTCCTGGACGTGTACCACCGGGCCACGGCCCAGGCCGCCGCCAGCTTCCTCGACACCCTCTTGGAACGGATGCCCTTCCCGGTGAGAGCGATCCAGGTGGACGGAGGCTCAGAGTATGAGACGGAGTTTGAGCGGGAGTGTGAGAGGCGAGGGATTCTCCTCTTCCTGTTGCCACCACGCTCCCCCAAGCTGAACGGGCATGTGGAGCGGGCTCACCGCACCCATCAAGAGGAGTTCTACCAGGTGGCTGATCTCTCCTGGACGGTCAGTGAGCTTAGGCCACAGCTCCTGGCATGGGAGAAGGTCTACAATACTGTACGGCCGCATCAGGGTCTGGGGTATCGGCCGCCCCTGGAGGTCGTCTGTGAGTCTCAGCGTCGGGAGAAGGGGTAGTGTCACCAATGTACTGGACGAGTACAAAGACTTGACCCGGTCGTGATGCATCACGTAGTCTTGACTTGCGTCGCTCTCGCCGTGGCAGGCGCGCCGGAGAAGAACGCGCAGTCGCTGCGCGTGGTCAGCCAAGTGCACGAGCGGGAGAAGCCAAACAGTATTCGTGTTCTGTTCCACCCCGTCGGCCACCGCTAGTCGGTAGAGCGGCGATGGCACCATGACCACTGTCCTCGTCACCGGCGGCGCCGGTTACATTGGCTGCATCCTCGTTCGGAAGCTCCTCTCGCAGGGCTTCGCGGTGCGGGTACTGGACCGCCTGTACTGGGGCCGCCAGCCTCTCCAGGAGGTGCTGGACCGGATCGAGCTGATCCACGGCGACATCCGCGACCTCCGCGACGAGTGGTTCCAGGGGATCGACGGCGTAATCCACCTGGCCGGCTTCTCCAACGACCCCACCGCGGAGTACGACCCCCAGGCGAACTGGGAGATCAGCGCCGTGGCCACGGAGAGCCTGGCCCTCACCTGCAAGCGGCTGGGCGTGCCTCGCTTCACCTTCGGGTCTAGCTGCTCCCTCTATGACGGACTGCCGCCGGGCGTCGACTACGGCGAGGACCAGGAAGTACACCCCAAGGGTGCCTATGCCCAGGCCAAGCACTACGCTGAGGACCGCCTCTTGGAGTTGGCGGACGAGCGCTTCTGCCCCGTGATCCTGCGTCAGGCCACGGTCTTCGGCTTCAGCCCCCGCATGCGCTACGACCTGGTGGTGAACACCTTCGTCAAGGACGCTTTCCGGGCTGGCCGGCTAAGCCTGCATGGCGGCGGCCAGATGTGGCGGCCCCTGGTGGACGTGGAGGACACCGCGGAAGCACACATCGTCTCCCTCATGGCGCCCGCGGAGAAGGTGCAGGGGGAGATCTTCAACGTGGTGCAGGACAACTACCAGATCCGTGCCCTGGCAACGATGGTTTCCGGCGTCCTCCGGCTCGAGAACCGGGAGATCATCCTGGAGGAGGTCCCGCTGCCTTCCTACGTGCGGGACTACCGCTGCTCCAACGAGAAGATGACCCGGGTGCTCGGCTTCACGCCTCAGATCACTGTCCTCGCCTCCGTCGCCAAGATAGTGGCCTCCATCAACCGTGATGCCTTCATAGAGTTCGATCACCCCCGCTACTACAACATCCGCTGGATGGAGCTGCTGAGCGAGGTCTACCAGAACCTTCGGCCGTTTCAGAGCGTTCTGCGCGAAGGCGCGTAGCCCCGTGCGCACCCTCCTCATCGGCAGCCACGGCCAGTTGGGGAGCGACCTCTGCCGCGTCTGGACCGACGAGCTCATCGCCCTCCCTCACGAGGCGCTGGACGTCTGCGATCGCGAACAGGCGCACAGCATCATCCGCAGCGAGGCGCCGGCGCTGGTCATCAACACCGCCGCCTACCACCGGGTGGATGAATGCGAGAGCAACGCCGCCCGCGCCTTCGAGGTGAACGCCCTCGGCGCCAAGAACGTGGCCGACGCCTCACGCGAGGCCGGCGCCGCCGTCATCTTCATCAGCACCGACTACGTCTTCGACGGAGAGAAGGGCAGCGCCTACGTCGAGGATGATCTCCCGGCCCCGATAAATGTCTACGGCGCATCCAAGCTCGCGGGGGAGCACCTGGTGCGCCAGAGCAACCCCCGACACTTCATCGTGCGCAGTTCCGGGCTCTTTGGGGTTGCCGGGGCCAGCGGCAAGGGGGGCAACTTCGTCGAGACGATGATCCGGAGGGCCCGGCAGGGCGAGGCGCTGCGGGTCGTGGACGACCAGGTCTTCTCGCCCACCTTCACCTGGGACCTGGCCACTACGCTGCGAGAGCTCGCTGCCGGCGGGCGATTCGGTACCTATCACGTGACCAACACGGGGCAGACGTCCTGGTATCGTTTCGCCGCGAAGGCCTTCGAGCTCGTGGGCCTGCGGCCGAGCCTGACCGCCGCCACCAGCGAGGAGACGGGCGCTGCGGCCCGGCGTCCCCGCTTCTCCGTCCTGGAGCATCGAGGCCTGACGGCGGCAGGCATGGCGCCCCTCCGGCCGTGGCCGGACGCACTGGAGGCCTACCTGCGCGACAAGGGACACCTGTAGGCGGCCTGACCCGTTCGGTACCACCGGCGCGGCGTTGCACTGCACATCCTCGTGATGATGGGAACCCGCGACTGGCTTCCGGCAGCCAATCGACGGCAACTCTGGGCCCCCACGGGTCTAGAACGCCAAGAGGGTGCCGTGTCCCAGGGGCCCCGGGCGGCCCGAAGGGGACCCCTGAGGGCCCACTGCAGCGAGTGATGGGCTACACATGCTTGGCTATGAGGGGCTTCGTTGATCGGCTATACTGGGAGCCCAAGTGTTGAGGATGGCGAGGGTATACGACGTCGCCTTCTCTGCCCGGAGCCGTTGGAATGACCGATCCGGTCTTCACGCCGCAATTCATCGCACACCTAAAGCTCGTGGTTCAACAACACCACCTGTTGTACCCCCGCATCCCGCCGCAGGGCATCTTCTTCGAGTCCTTGGTCGAGCGGGCGTTCCGCTTGACCGGAATTCACCCCACCGATGTTGTCCCAACTATCGCCAACATCCCGAAGGAAGATCTCCAGATCCCGCAGGGAAGGATTTCCATCAAGACGGAGACCGGCATCGGCACACGCCCGGACCTAATCAACATCACTAAGCTTTGCACAACAGAAAGAGAGCCCTGGGATTCTCCCACTCTAATTCAACGGGCCCTCGAACACCTATCTCGGTACGACCGTATCCTGATGTTGCGGGCAATCCGAACGGTCCCCGCAACGATTCATTACCAACTCGTAGAGATTCCGATCCCTTTGCTTAAGCTGATGGGCGCAATCAGCGTGGTCCCTGTGGGACGGCGACGCACTCGCCAAAGCCTGGCGGGCGATGTCTATGATGACGGCGAGCGACTGTTCCACGTGCACTTCGACGGCACCGACGGGAAATGCCAGATTCAGCGCTTGCTGGTGCCCCGGTGCAACATGCTGCTCGAATGGGACTACTACATCAGCGAATGAACCGGCTGAGGTTCGGCCTCACTCGCACTTATCCGATTTTCGGAATACGAGCCAGTAGCAATGACGCCTTCTTGCGTGATGTGCCGTCCGCCATTTGGGGTCCACGATGGGCCCCTTTCGAATCTTGACGATGCAATCACATGGGACAAACCCAACGACCGCTGCCGCCTGCACCAGATCGATGTGGGCCCACTGCAGACGGTGATTGTGGATGTAATCCGTTATCTTGCAGAAGAGGATGCCCTCCGGCACAAGTACGCGATAGGCTTCCCCAACGAACGGCGAGAACAGGTGGGAGAAGTTGTACCCGTTCTCGCGGGACGACTTCAAGACTAGCCCGAAGCGCGTGTTGAAATCCTTCTGGCGGTCTGGCCCCTGGTTTGGTATGTGCGGCGGATCGTAAACAACCACGTCGAAGGACTCATTCCGGAAGGGCATCAAGAGGTTGTCCCCGACCACAGTTGGCCGGAAGCGTGGGTTGATATCGAGGCCCACTGGTTCCCGCTTGCTGCCCACCCAGAAGCGACCCACGTTCACTGTCGCGTCTAGAATCCGCCGGGGTCGTTGCCGAGGGTAGAAGTTGAGCATCAACTCCAGAAGCTCGCGGTCCTCGCCCTCCCAGACAGAAGGAATAGGCTGGTAGCTTCGCTCACACTGGGTGGACTGCCCGAACCCCGGGAGAGTTGAGCAAGCGGCGGCTTCACGCCAGGTCACGGATACCTACGCCCTCCTAGGTGCTCATCATGAGCACGATAGGCTGGAATAAGGCGGCGAAGCTGGTCCCATTTTGCCGCTTTCCGCCTTCCTCCTCCCACCTTCTGGCTGCTTCTCCAGTTGTCCGACGGCCTATCTGGTTGATACCCCCGCACCCGTAGGCGTCTCGGTGCTACTGCTCGCGGCGGTCTACATCGTCGGTGATGCCACCGTGGAGAACCGTGTTTCCCCGATTAAAGTGGTACCTCTACGTATCCCTGCCTGCCACCTCGGAGTCCTGTGTCAGTACTTATGTTCGTCATGCATGATAGTAGATGGGCCAAACACCTGTCAAGGGAGAACGGGTCAGCAGTAGGCTATCGCGCCTGCGGCTGGGTGGGTGAGGCCCTGTCCTTGAGCGCCCTGAGCACCAGCTCCGCCTCTTCGATGCCCACGATCGGGCCCCAGAAGCGCTCGCAGAAGTACTGCCAGCGGCGGCTGCGGTTGGCGAAGGCGTCGAAGAGCGTGTTCATCACCCGGCGCGGCCAGGAGAGCACGACCGGCTCGTCGCGACCGCTCAGGGTGAAGCTGAGCTTGGCCCGCTCGATGCGAAAGCGGGCCTTCGAGTAGTAGGCGAAGGCGGCCCCGTCGAAGTACGTATCGTCGAAGTAGGCGAAGGTGGCGATGGAGAGGCCCCGCCGGTGGGTGGGGTCCTTCCAGGTCACGAAGCTAGAGGCGGCGTGGGGCACCTTGACGAAGACCAGAGCCCCGTGGCGGCACACCCGCCAGATCTCGTTCATGGTCTCCAGGTAGTCATCCACGTGCTCCAGGATATGGTAGGAGTAGACCGCGTCGATGGAGCTGTCTCTGAAGGGCAAACCGTGGTTGATGTCCGCCACGACGTTCACGCCGGGCACCGGCACCGTGTCCACCCCTATCGAGCCCTTCACCTTCCGGTTACCGCACCCGAGGTCGATCCTGTAGCGGCGTTGGCCGTTTCTGTCGCTCACTGGCTCAAGCTCTCCTGAAATCGATCTCTCCCCGCAGGCCATTATACAGAAGGTCTCCTCCTTCGAGGGGAAAGGTATCGCACCGGGTTCATTGAACGAATCAGAGGGCGGCTGCTATTATGGGGCGGGCCTGCTGCAGACCCGCATTGGGCCCTTGGGGGTGGGATCTCTCCACGACCGGCACCGCAGGGTGCCCGGCGCGGCCCTGCTCAGCGGACAAGGTGGCGTGAAGCGAATCCTCATCATGAGCCGCGGTGCCGTCGGCACCTACATGTCGAGTCCGGGCATCCGCGCCTATTACATGGCGCAGGTGCTGGCGAAGGCGCTACCCGATGCCCAGGTGACCCTCGGGGTGCCCAACCCGGCGGACCAGCCCGGCGAGATCCCCGGCGTACGGGTGGTCGGCTACGGCCTGACCTCGGCCCTGCCCCTCATATCCGAGCACGACATCATCATCACCTCGGGCTTCTCGCCTCACCACGTCCTCCTCTTCCCGAAGAAGAAATTCGTGGCAGACCTCTTCAGCCAGTACTTCATGGAATGGATGGAGCTGACGAAGGGCGAATCTCGGGGAGTCAAGCGGACGGTCTGGATGAACAAGAACCGCGCCTACCTGGCCATGCAACTCACCCTGGCCGACTTCATCCTCTGCGCCAACGAGCGCCAGCGCGATACCTACATCGGTATGCTCAGCGCCTTGGGGCTCATCGACCCGACGGTGTACGACGCCGATGACACCTTCCGGCGCTGGATCGACGTCGCACCGCACGGCGTTCGCCCTGACGAGCTCACCCACGACCGGCGTGTCCTGAAGGGCGTCTACGCCGGAGTCCGCGAGGGCGACAGCGTGCTCCTCTGGAACGGCGGCACCGTCTCCTGGTACGACCCGGAGCCCTTTCTCCGGGCGCTCCACCTGCTTTCCCAGGAGCGAGATGATATCAAGGCGCTTTTCCTGGGCACCTTCTACCCAGGCCTCGACACCTCCCTGGGCTATGGCGAGCGCTTCAAGTCAGCCTTTCAGCTGGCCAGAGGACTCGGTATGTACAACCGGTCCGTCTTCTTCGAGTTCGGCTGGGTGCCACACAGCGAGGTGAAGAACTACCTCTTGGAGTCGGACATCGGCATCACCACCTACTTCGACAACCTGGAGACGCGATATTCCCACCGGACGCGCGTCCTGGACCTCATCTGGGCGGAGGTGCCCATTATCTGCACCCGAGGCGATGTGCTGGCCGAGATGGTGGAGGAGCGCAGCCTCGGCATCACAGTCCCCGAGGGCGATGTCGCCGCCATCGCCGAGGCGATCCGGCGCCTGGTCGATGACAAGGCCTTCTACCAGCAGTGCCGAGAGAATCTGCGGGTCCTCAAGCCTTCCCTTTCTTGGGAGGTGACGCTGGAGCCGCTGGTACGCTTCTGCCGCGAAGGGAAGTCCTTCGCCGTCGCCAAGAACGACCGCTTTCTCCCCCTTCTCTCTCGAACCGGTGAGTACCTGCTGGCCCGCTTCCGGGACGCGCTCACCCCAAAGCGATGACGAAGATCCTGGTGCACGCCCGGGGAGCTGTGGGCAGCGCTATGGGGAGCACCGGAATTCGCTGCTATCACATGGCCCGTGTCCTCGCCGAGCAGCTCCCGGAGGCACAGGTCACCCTGGCCGTTCCTAACGAGCCGGACATCCCCTCTCCCCACCCGCGCCTCCGCATCGTCCGCTACTCGAGATCGTCCTCCATGTACCGAAACCCCTGGCCCAGCTTCCTCCAGATGCTCCGCCACGACATCATCATCTCCCGCAACTTCCCGCCCCACGTGATAGCCCTCTTCCCACACAAGCGGCTGGCTCTGGACTTCTACACCGCCTTCTTCATCGAGTGGCTGGCCTTCGCCAGCCGGATCCCTAACCCCGAGCGGCGAAAGCTCTGGATGACTTCCAACCGCCACTACATCGATTTCCAGCTCACCCTGGCGGACTACCTGTTCTGCTCCAACGAGCGTCAGCGCGACCTCTGGGTAGGCGCCCTCAGCGCTCTCGGTCTCGTCACTCCTCGGACGTACGACCGGGACAGCACACTGCGGCGCCTCATCGATGTGGTGCCCTATGGGGTCCAGCCTGGCCGTCCTCAGCACACGCGGCAGGTCCTGAAGGGGATTGTGCCGGGCATTCGCGAGAGCGACAAGGTGCTCATCTGGAACGGCAGCATCATGGAGTGGTTCGACGCTCAGACCGTTATTCGGGCCATGGCCGAGGTGAGCCGTGTCCGCGACGACGTCAAGCTGTTCTTCCTGGGCACTGAGCACCCCGACTGGGTCACCGGGCTGCTCTTCGATCCCCCGCAGGACGCCATCGATTTGAGCAAGCAGCTCGGCGTCTACGAGCGCTCCGTCTTCTTCAACGTGGGCTGGGTTCCCTACCACGAAATCGGCAACTTCCTCACGGAGGCCGACATCGGCATCTGTGCCGGGTTCGACAATATCGAGTCCCACTACTCCTTCCGGACGCGCTTGGTGGACCTCTTCTGGGCGGAGCTGCCCATCATCTGCACGCGCGGTGACGTCCTCGCCGAGCGGGTGGAGCACGATCCTCTCGGCATCGTGGTTGCTCCGGGAGACGTTGAGGCGTTGGCCGCTGCCATCCTTCGCCTGGTAGACGACGGCGATTTCTACGGGAGTTGCCGGGGCAACATGCCTGCGATCAAGGAGGAGATGAGTTGGGAGCGGGTATTGGCTCCGTTGGTGGAGTTCTGCCGCAGCGGCCGGAGCATCGCTGCTCCCAAGCGGCAGCGCCTCCTGCCTCTCCTCCGACGTGCCGCTGGATACCTGCTCAACCACGCCAGGCAGCAGGTGACCGGCAAGTGATGATGAAGATCCTGGTGCTCAGCCGCGGCGTCGTCGGACGGGACATGGCCAGCCCCGGCATTCGCTGCTACCACATGGCCCGTGTCCTCGCCGAGCAGCTCCCGGAGGCGCAGGTCACCCTGGCCGTCCCCAACGAGCCGGACATCCCCTCTCCCCACCCGCGCCTCCGCATCGTTCGCTACCGCAGCCAGTGGGCCAGCCTTCTCCAGATGTTCCGCCACGATACCATCATCTCCCGCAACTTCCCGCCCCATATGATAGCCCTGTTTCTCCACAAGCGGCTGGTTCTGGACTTCTTCACCGCCTTCTTCATCGAGTGGATGGAGCTCTCCAAGCGGTTCCCTAACCTCCGGCAGCGAAAGCTCTGGATGGCTTCCAACCGCCACTACAGCGATTCCCAGCTCACCCTGGCGGACTACCTATTCTGTTCCAACGAGCGTCAGCGCGACCTCTGGGTAGGGGCCCTCAGCGCTCTGGGTCTCATCATCCCTCGGATGTACGACCGGGACAGCACGCTGCGCCGCCTCATCGATGTGGTGCCCTATGGGGTCCAGTCTGGCCGTCCTCAGCACACGCGGCAGGTTCTGAAGGGGGTTGTGCCGGGCATCCGCGAGACCGACAAGGTGCTCATCTGGAATGGTCTGCTAGTGGAGTGGTTCGACGCTCAGACCGTTATTCGGGCCATGGCCCAGGTGAGCCGTGTCCGCGACGATGTCAAGCTGTTTTTCCTAGGTACCCAACACCCCGACTTCGTCACCAGTGTGGAGGCCCGGCCGGTGCGCGAGGCCATCGACCTGAGCAAGCAACTCGGCGTCTATGAGCGCTCCGTCTTCTTCAACGTGGGCTGGGTTCCCTACCACGATATCGGCAACTTCCTCAGCGAAGCCGACATCGGCATCTGTGCCGGTTTCGACAACCTCGAAGCCCGCTATGCCTTCCGGACGCGCTTCGTGGACCTCTTCTGGGCGGAGCTGCCCATCATCTGCACGCGTGGTGACGTCCTCGCCGAGCGGGTGGAACACGACCCCCTTGGCATCGTTGTTCCTCCGGGTGACGTTGAGGCATTGGCCGCTGCCATCCTTCGTCTCGTGGACGACCACGATTTCTACCAGAGTTGCCGGTGCAACATGCCTGCCATGAAGGAGGAGATGAGTTGGGAGCGGGTATTGGCTCCGCTGGTGGAGTTCTGCCGCAGTGGCCGGAGCATCGCTGTCCCCAAGCGTCAGCGCCTCCTGCCGCTCCTTCGGCGCTCCGCGGCCTACCTGGTCGAGAAGACACTGGCTCGATAGACACACAGGCTTGGCTGCTGCAATGACTGCAGGCAGCTAGTCTCTTCCCATGGTGCCGTCGGCGCCACGACGGTCGGAGGGTGTTCGGCCTAGCAGGGTCCCAGAGACAAATCAACACAGATGAAGCGGACCGGACAGATCTCGCTGTTTGACAGATTCGAAGCTGTGTTCTAGTCTATTGCTTGGCAAACGCTAAGCTTTGTGAACCGGTGGCTATACCAAGGAAAAGAGAAGCGGTGACTGCCGCAGATCAGTCCCCCGCTGGGGGGCCGGGCGTTCGCGGCGTGCGGAAGGCACGCCGCGGCCCCCTGACCCGCAAGCAGATCCTGGACGCCTCCCTGCGCTTGTTCTCGCAAAGGGGCTTCGCCCGTACCAGCGTCCGCGACATCGCCCAGGCCGCCGGCATCACCGATGCCGCCATCTATTACCACTTTGCCTCCAAGCGGGAACTGTTCGAGGCGCTCTTCGAGGAGCGTGGCATCACCCCGGCCATTGCTGGGCTGGAGCAGGCCTCCGTTGCCGGCCCTCCACTCGAGGTCTTGACCAATATCTCCCTTGGCGGCCTCGATATCATGGAACGTAACCGGGACTTCCTGAGGGTGGCGTTCACAGGTGCCATGGGGCAGGACCGTGTGGCCACCGAGGAGTATCGGCGCATAGTGGGCCGCTGGGCCAAGGCAGAGGCGCGCATCCTGCGCGAGTACGTGGAGAAGGGCCAGCTCCGGGACATGGACGTGGATGCGGCGGCGCGCCAACTGGTCCTGCTGGTCATCGTTGCCTTCCTGGATGACGTCATGTCCACTCGCGGCGGCGGTCGGCGCGACGGCGCCCCCGAGGCCCTTGCGGGGGCAGTACGGCGGAGTGTCGAATGTCTACTAAGGGGGCTCCAGACGTGAGGACCACGTTCCCCAGGGGGTGCCACCACGGCAGGCGCTAAGCCAGAGAGCGGGTCGAAGGGAAGGGAGACGGCCCGCTTCGCGCATCAGAGCGAGGAAGAGTTCGCCCGCATCCTCGACTTCTACGGCGTGGCCTGGGAGTACGAGCCCCACTCTTTCCCCCTCCGCTACGAGGACGGCCAGGTGGTGGAGGCCTTCACCCCTGACTTCTATCTGCCCGACCTAGACCTCTACATCGAGCTGACCACCCTCAAACAGGCCCTGGTCACCGATAAGCATCGGAAGGTCCGCCTGCTGCGGGAGCAGTACCCCCACGTGCGGGTGAAGCTCCTCCACAAGCGGGACTACCTCCGTCTGCTGGCCAAGTATGGCTTCGGTCCCCTCTCCGAGTGGGAAGCGGAGGGTATCCACGACGTACTCATCAGCGCCTCCGAACTGGAACGCCGGGTAGCCGAGCTGGGCGTCCATATCTCCAGAGACTACGCCGGCAAGGAGCCTCTCCTGGTAGGCGTCCTGCGAGGGGTCACCTGCTTCATGGCGGACCTCATGCGCCAGCTCTCCCTCCCCCTGGCCATCGATTTCATGGCCATCTCCTCCTACGAGGGCGACCGCAGCGGCGCTGTCCGCATCCTCAAGGACCTCGACGAAAACATCGAGGCGCGCGACGTCCTCATCGTCGAGGACATCGTGGACACCGGCATGACCCTGAACCACCTTCTCCAGTACCTGTCGGCGCGGCGGCCCGCCAGCGTGCGCGTCTGCACGCTTCTGGACAAGCGGGTGCGCCGCCTGGTGGACGTGCCTCTTGACTACGTGGGTTTCGAGGTGCCGGACGAGTTCGTGGTAGGCTATGGCCTGGACTTCCGGCAGAAGTTCCGCAACCTGCCTTTCATAGCCATGTTGCGTCCCGAGTGGCTGGAGTCCGAGCCTGGCCAACGGCCCTCTCGATCTAAGGGAAAGAAACAGAAACGCCCCGAGTAACCTTGGGCTGCCTCCCCGGTTTCGACCGCCCCCGGCGTCCCCCTTGGTCTCCAGGTTTCCCCTTTGACCTCCGGTTGCCGCCGGGCTTGTCCACCGAAGATTGAGTCCTCCGCTACTCGGAGCCCACACAACATACCACCGCCCCAGGAGCCTGTCAAGGCGAGCAGACCCTATGTCCCATAGAACTTTCCTGGGGTGAGGCCCGCCGTTATCGACAACTATCTATAAGCGTTATGGGAAGTAGAGGCGCCGTCGATAGCTCCCCGCTTGCCGGTCCCCCTCCCCCGGGCTAGACTGACGCGAGGGCGCCTCCTTCATCCATCCCTGTGGCCCTCTAGGCAGCTTCACACCTGTAGCAGATGCTTCAGAAGACCCAGATCATCAAGCCCGACGGGCGTTACCTGGTCTTCTACTCCTTCGACCGTCCGCCCCCCGCCCTCGCCACCCCGGAGGGCGGGCCGAGTCGCGGTCTGGGCAGCCTGGAGCTACGCTGGAACCCCCTGGTAGAGGAGTGGGTGGTGGTGGCCAGCGAACGTCAGGAGCGCACCTTCCTCCCGCCTTCGCGGTACTGCCCCTTCTGCCCGACCCGCGACCCCTCCTTCGCCACCGAGGTGCCCGCCCCGCACTACGAGGTCGTGGCCCTGGAGAACCGGTTCCCCAGCTTCCGGCCCGATGCCCCCGAACCCGCACCCGCCGCCAGCGAGCTACAGACCCGCACCGCCGCCCGGGGCGTCTGCGAGGTCATCCTCTACTCGCCCGAACACCACGCCACCCTCGGCGGCCTGCCCCAGGCCCAGGTGCGCCATCTCCTGGATGCCTGGGCCGATCGATACCAGGAGCTGGGTGCCCGCAGCGACGTGCACTACGTGTACATCTTCGAGAACCGGGGAGAGGAGATCGGCGTGACCCTCACCCACCCCCACGGGCAGATCTACGCCTTCCCCTACCTGCCTCCCCGCATCCAGCGCAAGTTGACCGCTGAGGCTGCCTACCATGAGCGCACCGGCCGCTGCCTCCACTGCGACCGCTTCGCCGACGAACTGGCCGATGGCCGCCGCTTGGTGGCCCGGCGCGGCGATATGGTCGCCTTCGTGCCCTTCGCCGCCCGTTTCCCCTACGAGGTGCACATCCTGGGCCGCGCGCACCGCCCCTCCCTGGCCGCGCTGGCCGGCGAGGAGCGAGAGGCCCTGGCCGCCGTCCTGCGGACGGTCCTCCAGAAGTACGACAACCTCTGGAGCCTCCCCATGCCCTACATGCTGGCCATGCACCAGGCCCCCACCGACGGCGTCGAAAGACCGGGCTGCCACCTGCACATCGAGCTGATGCCCCTATATCGCAGCCGGGGCAAGCTGAAGTACCTGGCCGGCTCCGAGACCGGCGCTGGCACCTTTATCAATGACACCCTCCCCGAGGAGAAGGCGGAGGAGCTCCGGTGGGCGGAGCCCCGGACCTAGCCACCACCGCCAGCCCTGAGCGGGTGGAACGGCTGCTGTCGGCCTTCCGGAGGCACTTCGGCAGGGCCGCCGAAGGGCTTTCCGAGGCGCCGGGACGGGTCAACCTCATCGGCGAGCACCTGGATTACAACGAGGGCTCGGTGCTCCCCGTGGCCACCGACCGAACTATTCTGCTGGCCTTCGCCCGCCGGACCGACCGGCAGGTTCGCCTGTACTCCCTCGACTTCGAGCAGGAAAGTGCCTTCTCCCTCGATGCGGTCGAGCGCGACGCCCGGCGGCCCTGGAGCAACTACCTGCGCGCTGTCGCCTGGGCCCTGCAATCGGCGGGTTACCGGCTGGGGGGTCTGGACATGTGCATTCAGGGAGACATCCCTGTTGGGGCAGGCCTGGCCTCCTCGGGTGCGCTGGAGGTTGCGGCCATCGGTGCGTTTGCCAGTGCCGGCGACCTGGCTCTGGAGCCTCGGGAGGCAGCCCTGCTGGGCCAGCGGGCCGAAAACGAGTTCGTAGGCGTCAACTGCGGCATCATGGACCAGTTTGCCGCCGCTCTGAGCCTACCCGACCATGCTCTCTACATCGATTGCCGGACCCTTGACTTTGAGCCCGTGCCCCTGCCATTGGAGGCCCAGGGCCTGCGCCTCGTGGTGGCCGATACGGGGGCCCGTCGCGAGTTGCTGACTTCCGAGTACAACCGCCGGCGGCAGGAGTGCGCCCAGGCCCTGGTCCTGCTTCAGGAGTGGCTCCCCGACCGATCCATCCGGGCCCTGCGCGACATAACCACTGACGACCTGGCCGCCTGCGGTCGGCGACTGCCTCCTGTCCTGCGCCGCCGGGCGCGCCACGTGGTGGAGGAGCAGGCCCGCGTAGAGCAGGCGGTCGCGGCCCTCGGCGCGGGCGACCTGGCTGCGCTGGGGCAGCTCCTCAGCGCCTCCCACCGCAGCCTGCGCGATGACTACGAGGTGAGCAGCCCGGAGCTGGACCTGATGGTGGACCTGGCGGGCCGGCTCGATGGCTTCCTGGGCGGGCGGCTCACCGGCGCGGGCTTCGGCGGCTGCACGGTAAATCTGGTGCGGGCCGAAGGCGTCGACGACTTCCGCGAACGGGTGATCGAGCCCTACGCTCGCTCCACAGGCCTACCCGCGCGCATGTACGTCACCAGAGCCAGTGGAGGTCTCAGGACATGGGCCCTGGTCTGAGCGTCGGGCGCAGAGGCAGCTCCCTGGAGAACCAGCCCCGCATCGACTAAGGAAGCGAGGCCCTCACTCACCCGGGGGCCTCGACTCGTCGCGGTCGGCACGGCTGGTGCTAGGGCTCGGCTGGCTCCGTTTCCTCCGACTGCTCTCCGGCGGAGTTGGCCGCCCCCAGCGCATTCCGCTCCCAGCGCTTCAGGTCGAAGGAGTAGGAGTCCGGGAGCTGGCCCCGAGCCACCTTCTGCAGGGCCGTCTTCGGCAGGGGCGTATCCGTCAGGATGATCTCACTGACGCGCTTGAACGGCGCCAGGTCCGCGCCGAAACTCTCCACCTCGCTGGCCAGAAGGGTGCGCACGCTGCTTTCGTTCAGGGGCATGTTGTCGGCCTGGCAGCGCGCTCTCGTAGCCTCGAAGTTGGGGTAAATGACGGCCCCCACCACGGTCTTGTTGCGGACCTCCCGCGGCACCACGCAGACATCCCCGATGAGAGCGCTTTCAGCCAACCTATCCTCCAGTTCGTCAGGAACGACCTTTTCGCCGGACTCCAGGACGATTACGTACTTGCTGCGGCCGGTGATCCAGATGTTGCCTTCCTCGTCGATGCGGCCCAGATCGCCGCTGCGCAACCACTCGCCTACCCTGGCCTCCCGTGTGGCCTCCTCAGCCTTCCAGTAGCCGGGGCTCACATTGGGCCCGCGTATCACCAGTTCGCCCTCGCCGTGCAGGTGGACGTAAATCTCCTTCTCCGGCACATCGATAAGCTTCACCTCCACGCCGGGGGCAGGCGCGCCCACCGAGCCCACGCGCTCCTCGTAGTAGTTGGTGAAGCGGAATTTGTAGGGGGACCAGCGCTGCGCTGCCGCCAGCGGCGCCGCTTCCGTGAGGCCCCAGCCCTGGAGTATCGGGAGGCCCAGACGGAAATACTTCAGGGCCAGCTCTGGGCTCAGCGCAGCCCCGCCGCTGAGCATAAAGCGCAGCTTGCCCCCGAGCTGCCGGTGGATCTGGCCGAACACGTAGCGGCCGATGTTCACGCCCGTGTTGTCCTTTACCCTCTTGGCTATGCGCAGGCCCGTCTCGAACTGCTTCTTGCGCCCCTCTGCCTCCACCCGCCCTTCGATGGCGCGATACATCACCTCATACAGGGCGGGCACCCCCAGGAACAGGGTGGGCCTCACCTCGGCCAGGCGCTCCCGCACACGCAGGAGGTCGTTCTCGAAGACCACCTCGGCGCCTATGGCCACCAGCCCCAGCACAGCGGCGATGAAGGGATAGGCGTGATGCAGGGGGAGCACCAGGAGCAAGCGATCGCGCTCCCCCAGAACCAGGGTACGCCGTATCTGGTCGACGTTGGACATGAAGTTG
>Ga0209979_1000955_pt1 | contig 34440 bp, 29 predicted proteins | sample AnhtaG_FD_183114 | JGI IMG/M metagenome (GOLD analysis project Ga0209979, IMG submission 183114) | Deep subsurface microbial communities from Anholt, Denmark to uncover new lineages of life (NeLLi) - Anholt_01485 metaG (SPAdes) (version 2) | ecosystem: Environmental > Aquatic > Marine > Oceanic... | reverse complement strand
CGACGTGCTCATAGGTGCATACGCCGGTAGGCAGAATTTGCGGGATGTCGGAATCGGCGATGACTGGGAAACCGTAATTGATTGCGCCGGCGGCGGTGGCATACCATTCGTCTGTAACCTCGCCCAGTGCCATAACGAAGGCGAAGATTCTGTTTTTGTTGTAGAGCAGGTTACGCCGGAAATCGCCCGGTTGGACGCCTCCAAAGCTAAGTGCAGCTCGGCTTGCGAAACCGAGGGAGTATATCGCTGAGGTAATTTCGCATCCGAAAGGTACCAGTCGCGTTTCCCAGCCCAACTGGACACCGCCTTCTATGAGTTGCTCGGCGAAAGTGGTGCCGTTATTGTGTGCGGACATAAAAACATACAGGCTTCGTTCCTGGCACTTTCGGGCAATATCGACCGCAGTTTCCACATCAGGTGCTGCTCCCGCAATTGCAGCAAATCCTGGTGCTGTGCCATCAACAAACTGGATACCGCGCTCGCGGAGGATTATATCGTCCGCCGCTCCGAGCCAAATGCCGTCCACCGGATTGGGACCGATTAGATACTTACAGGCCTCGATAATCTCCTCTGCAAAGAGCGTTGCCATACCGGCGTCCAAGGCTTGGCCCAGATAAGGGAGCCACAAATCATCATCGACCGACGGCGGCAATAAGCCCTTTACCTCCTGCATTACTTCTTTAAAGTCGGCCAATTTTTCTACCGGCCTTCCAGTCATAGAGTAAATGATGGGCATGTAGTAACCGGTGTTTGGAAATTCGACTCTGCAATCTTCGCCTTTTTCCTTGATGGCCAGCGTTAAAATGTCTTCGGCCTGTTTGGCTATCTTATGAGCGCCACGTATGGCTGCTGATGCAATAATTTTTGACATAGAATAACCTACCTTTGCATTTAATATCCTGAATATACTGTATTACATTTTGCTCTTTTGCTTTTGTGCTGTTCTACTCTATGGCCAACGCTCGCCGGTCTTCCATATCGTAGAGCTTGCGTTCTGTCTCTTTGTTAATTCCCAGTGCATCGCGTTTGCTTTCGATATGCTCAATCATCATTTGGGCGGCCTTGATTGGGTCGCGTTCAAAGGCCCATTTGCCACCTACGTCCTTTTCAATTTCTTCGGTTAGATACCGTGTTAAATTTGGAGCGCCGAGGACCGGCAGCGGCTCGGCAATAACGGTGTAAACACCTGAAGCAACAAAATACATTCCGATTGAAACGGCCTTTTCTGACATCCATTCGGGAGCTGCCCCTGCGACAGGTAAATCTGAAATATCATCGCCAAGCCCACCTTCGGCAACTACGTTTGCCAAAATTGTCAAGATCCTGCTGTTATCCACGCAGGAACCAACGTGAAGAACCGGTGGAATACCCACAGTCTCGCAGACCTCATGCAGCCCTTTGCCGCAATATTTCGCCGCTGCCTCCGGTCTCATCAGTCCCGCCTTAGCAGCAGCGATTGCGCTGCAACCCGTGCTCACGACCAAAACATCATTCTTGATAAGTTCTTTTATCATTGTAAGATGGCCGTAATCGTGCACCTGTTTCGGATTATTGCAGCCTACAACTCCAGCCGCACCCCGAACCCGCCCATTGATGATATTGTCGTTTAATGGGCGGTAACTGGCGCGAAATCGGCCACCGAGATGGTAAAAAATATTTTCTGTCGTAAAGCCGGCAATTCCGCGCTCCATCGCCTTCGGAATCGTACCTTTCCCCTTTCTGTTTGCAAAGTTCTCAATAGCAATCTTGATGATTTCTCTTGCGGTTTCGGCGGCTCTATCCTCGTGAAATTCAATGTGCTCTGCTCCTTCAATTTTACACTTGGGAGATGTGGTAATCAGCTTAGTATGGAAGCAGTTAGACAGCGACCCTAAGGCGGGCATAATGCACTGCACATCAACCAGCATAACTTCCACGACGCCGGTCATTACGGCCAGTTCCTGCTGAAGAAAATTGCCGGCGACCGGTATCCCGTGGCGCATTAGAATCTCATTGGCTGTGCAGCATATCCCTGCAAGGTTGATGCCTGTGGCACCTTTATCCTCGGCCATTTTTATCAGTTCTGGTTCCTGCGAGACCGCCACGATTATATCTGACAAGGTCGGCTCGTGGCCGTGCACAACTATATTGACCTGTTTCTCATCAAGGACACCGAGATTGGCGCCGAACCGAATTGGCCAGGGGCTGCCGAACAAAATATCCGAAAGCTCCGTTGCGATAAGCGACCCGCCCCATCCGTCCGCCAGGGACGCTCGGATACCCTGTTTTACAAGATTCTTGTAGTCTGAGCCTACGCCGATATGTGTTCTGTGCATAATCTCAACGATTTCACGGTCAATCGAACGAGGAGTTACGCCGAATTCCTGCCAAACCTTTTGCCTGGCCAGTGGCGGATAGGCTGCCGCACTGACAAGGGTTCCCTCCTGTTTGCCAAACTCCGACAGCGCCGCGTCAGCCAGGTCGCCGGCTATCTCCTTTGTTTGTCTGCCTTCTACTTTAATGCCGTATCTTGCCGCAACTTCCCTCAATTTCAGCTCGTCCTTGACCATATAATCACAATTGTCGCTTTCAACTGCCATCTTGAATGTGTGCGCAACGTCACGGCCATGGTCGGAATGTGCCGCAGCGCCGCTGGCAATCATTCGCAACAAATTTCTTGCAGCGATTGTATCGGCGGTGGCACCGCATATACCCGCTTGCGGCCCTTGCCCAAACGGGTCAACTCGACAGGGCCCCATTGTGCAGTTTCGGCAGCATATCCCGAGTTTGCCGAAACCGCATTGAGGCTCTTGCTGCTCAAATCTGTCCCAGGCGTTTTCTGTGCCCGCTTCAGACATACGCTTAAGCATTTCCTGTGTTGCTTTGTCACTACTACGTTTTTTTGGGTCCATAAAAAATCCCTCAGTAATCAGTTAATCGCAAAAATTTTATTAGAATTTTGTAAAATACAATATTTCATCTGATATTTCAAGCACAACTGCTGACTTTGTCGTTATCCACATCTCGGTTTACGGCACGCTCACTCCTTTTTGTAAATCTTGGTAGCTTCGAGTCGTGCAGCAGTCCTCGGTTTTCTGCATTTTGGACAGAGGTGTACACGTTCACGAAATTCTTCACAATTCGTCATTTCGAGTTGTTCCAGGACACGCTCACTCACCTGCATGCTGACTATGGGTGCTCCGCATTGCCGGCAGACGAGTAACTTCGCCCGCGATTTGAACGGTGATATCTCCACCTCCTGCTGGTCTTGATGAACCCTGACTTTGATGGTCCCTACCGGGCAAACGGCAGCGCACACTCCGCAGCCGATACAATCGTCGGAAGGCTGCCGGAAGGGCACCGCCACGGTCCGGTCCGCGCCGCGTCCGGCGAACCCAATAGCCGCCTGCCCGATTATTTCCTCACATATGCGAACGCACAGACCGCACAAGATGCAATTTCGTTGACTCTCCGTGACGTTGGGGTAGCGCGTTTCTTTCACACCCATACGCTCGGCCAATACCTTGAGCTCTTGGCTTTCCGGAGCCCTGGCAAGCAATAGCTCCATGACGCCACGGCGAGCCTGCCGAGCCCCTTTGCTGGACACGTAAATGACAATGTCGCGCCGCACCGGGTAATTGCAGGCGGTGATTAGCTGCCTCCAGTCACCGCGGTCAAGCTCCACCATGCAGAGCCGGCACGATGCATCGCATGAAACAGCGGGATGAAAGCAAAGGGTTGGAATCCATATCCCGGCCTTTTTTGCAGCGTCGAGAACCGTGGCATCCTTTTTAACCCTGACCTTTCGTCCATCTATGGTTACTGTAGGCACTGGCTTACCTTTCCTTATACCTTTAACACTGCGGTGAAGGGACATTTTTCCCAACATGTTCCGCAGAGCGTACACTTCTCCTGGTTAATCACGTACGGAACCTTCTTTTCGCCGGTGATAGCATCTGCCGGGCAGTTCTTCAGACAAATCCCACAGGCCTTGCAGGCCTCCTCATCAATCTCATACCGGAACAGGCCGCGACACTCTTTTGCCGGGCAGCGCCGGTCCAGGATGTGGGCATCGAATTCGTCGCGGAAATAGCGTATAGTGGAGATAATGGGGTTTGCGGCAGTCTTCCCAAGGGCGCATAGAGCTGTTCCCTCTAACAGTTCTGCTAACTCCTCAAGTCTCTCTATGTCCCCAACCTGTCCTTCTGCATCGGTTATGCGGTCAAGGATGTACAGCATTTGGGACAAGCCCTCCCTGCAAGGGGTGCATTTGCCGCAGGATTCTTTCTGGAGAAAGTCGGTGAAGTACTTCGCGACCTTCACCATACAGGTGTCCTCGTCCATAACAATCATGCCGCCGGAGCCCATCATCGAACCCAGCTTGGTGAGCTCGTCGAAGTCCACACGGGCATCGAGGTGTTCGGTGGGTATGCATCCACCGGAGGGGCCTCCGGTCTGAACTGCCTTGAAGCGCTTGCCGTCCCGTATCCCACCGCCGATTTCGTCGATGATCCGCCTCAGTGTGATGCCCATGGGAATCTCGACCAGTCCGGTATTTACCACGTTTCCAACCAGACTGAATACCTTGGTTCCTTTGGACTTTTCCGTTCCTATGCTGGCGAACCATCCCCCACCCCGGTTTATGATCTGTGGTATATTGGCCCACGTTTCCACGTTGTTAAGGTTGGTGGGCTTGCCCCGAAAACCACTTTCCACCGTATGGACGTACTTTGCCCTGGGTTCGCCCGGGCGGCCTTCCAGCGAGGCCATCAGCGCCGTGGACTCACCACAGACGAATGCGCCACCACCGCGGTTGATCCGGATATCGAAAGAAAACGAGTTGCCCAGGATGTTCTCGCCGAGGAGACCGAGCTCCTTCGCTTGTTCAATCGCCTCCTTTAGGCGTTCCACCGAAAGAGGGTATTCGTTTCGTACGTAGATATACCCCTGCTCAGACCCGATGGCATACGCTCCTATGAGCATGCCCTCGATGACGGAGTGAGGATTTCCCTCCATAATTGCACGGTCCATGAAAGCTCCGGGGTCTCCCTCATCGCCGTTGCAGATGACATATTTGGGGAATCCTTCGGCCTCGCGGCATGAGCGCCACTTTCGGGCGGTTGGGAAGCCCCCGCCGCCACGGCCCCTAAGTCCAGCCACTTCTACTTCCGAGATCACCTCTTCGGGCGTCATCGAGGATATTACCTTCGAAAGAGCGCTGTATCCTCCTTCCGCGATATAGTCGGTGATTTTCGTGGGGTCAATCAGGCCATTGTAGGCCAGGGCAATTCGCTTCTGGGCCTTGTAGAAGGGAATCTTATCCACAGTGTCTGCCTTTTCGCCTGTAGCGGGGTTCTCGTAAAGAAGGCGTTCGACCACTCGCCCACCCAGCACTGTTTCACGAAAGATCTCAGCCACGTCAGGCTCCTCCACGCGCTGGTAGAAAAAGTCACCGGGCTGGACAAGCACGATCGGTCCACACTCGCACAGCCCATGGCAACCAACGGCTTTGGCCTGGACTTCCACATCCGCCCCGGCCTGCTTCACAGCCGCACAAAAAAGCTCGTACAACTTCGGCGACCCCTTCGCGGCACAGCCCGGGCCAGTACAGACATGCACGGACTTTGTGGAGGGAGCGCGTCGGCTGAGCAGCTCTTCCCGGATATGTTCCAGATCGGCAAAGCTGCTGAGTTGCGTGTTGCCAAGCCTTGTCATATTTCAGCCTCCTTTTTCAGCAGTTGCCTTATCTGTGGCAAGATCGTACAGAATCTCGAGGGCCGACGTAGGAGTGACACTCTCATAATATTTTCCGTCCACAAGCATCACCGGCGCTACTGCGCAAGCGCCCACGCAGTTCACGGCTTGTAAGGTGAATAGGCGGTCGCGGGTCGTACCGCCCGGCTCAACATGGAATTCCCGGCAGATGGTCTCAGAGATGCTGGCCGCGCCCTTAAGGAAACACACCGTGCCCATACATAGCGTTACCTCGTGCGCCCCTTTCGGCGCAAGGTGAAACGATGAATAGAATGTCGCCACAGCATACAGGCGGCTCATCGGCACTTTAAGCCGCCCTGACAAGTATCGTAGGTGCTCTGCCGGCAGGTAGCCACATTCGGACTGCAAGTCCTGCATCATGGGTATGAGCATCCCGGTGTCTCCGTCATAACGTTTAACTATCTGTTCTATAAGATCCCTATCTTGGGGCATGTTTACTGTTTCCTACAGTTGCTAAATAGTCTCGATAGTTACTTCCTTGCCTCTTTTCCGGAGTTCCTCGGCAATCTCCCGCACTACAGCCAGCTTCATGCCCAGTTGTCGGGGCAGGTCCGGATTTTGATGGGCCGGGTTCACGCTCAGGCCCACTATGAAGTGGATGTGGTCGACATCCAGGCACAAACGGACTAATGCCGAGGACCCGTCCGTATCGAATTTTACCGTCTCTTTATCGGCACCCGATTGCAGCAGGTCATTAGTCTTGGTAAGGGTCAAAATCCCCTCAGTCGTCAGATCAACACCTTCCACTTTAGCCAATGGAGGGACATCGGGTTTTGCCGTAGCCAGTTCGACTTCCAATGGCTTGCCGCCCAGATAACGGGCGACAATTTTTGCCGTGGTTCCCCCGCAAACCGCCAGAAATCCGGGACATTGTCTGAGCCTGGTGACGATTGCTTCATCGGCGCTCTTGTCCGCAGGCGGGCCCGTCAACACAGTAGCCACAAGCTTTTGTCGAGCCTTTATAACGACCACGCTCACATCGTCCCCGGGCTTGCTGCAGTACAGGTCCCAGACGGCCTGGGCAAGCTTATTGGCGAGCTCCTGCGCGGAAAGGTCCGGGTGACAGTGTTCCTGAAGGAAGCTCGCGATCTGATCCAAACCCCATCCGAGAGGATAGAGTCCTCCTATGCCGGCGTTTACCACACCATCGGAGACAAAGATAATCCAATCTCCCCTTTTTAGTTGTAATTCTGATTCGTGAATAGTCTTACCCTCAATTTGGCGCTCCTCGTAGGGCACGGGGACGGATTTTCGCCCTCGCAACAGAATGAACGGGGGCGTGTCGAACTCCACTACCCGCGCGCGCCCGTCGCGGAAAAATTGCCCGATGGCAAAGGTACTATAAGCGAGCTTTCGGACGTCACATACAGGCAGTGTCTTACCCAATGTCTCCACCACTTCGCTCAGGGACAGCTCATTCTCCATCAGATGCATAACGATTCGCGTAGTCAGGATAGACAGGATGTTGGCCTTGACTCCGCTTCCGAGACCGTCAGAAAGGGCAAGCGTGACATAATCGGCATGAGGAGCAACAGCTACATTATCGCCGCAGAGTTCTTCGCCGTGTTTTTGAAGTTGTTTTGTACCCCACTCGTAAAATAACCTCATCGCTGACCTTCTTCCTCATATAGGGACATAAGTTTCATCAGAAGCACCTTGGTCTCTGCTGTTGTCTCACCCAGAAGTCTTGCTATTTCCTGTGCTGTTTGCATTTGTCGTGAGATTACTTCCTGTGCTCGTTTCAGTGTCTGCGCCCTTAAATCAAGGAAGTCCTTTCTGGCTTTTTCCTCCTCCGAGATGTCGATGAAGATGCCGCAGTAGAGGTCTTTGCCCTCGATAGGAAAAATGCCCACGCGGTAGCTGACCTCATGCTCAGGAATGCTTTCTTTGACCATGAGTGATCCGCCCGCAGCAATGGCACGTTCGAAGCAGTCAGAGTGGACGAATTTCTTGGCCAATCGGCCCAAAAGCTCGTCATCGCCACATCGGAACATAGTCAGAAAGGCCGGATTTACGAAACGGATGTGCGTCTCTCTGTCCACCAGAAGAACCCCGTTGGGTGTGTGCTGTAATATGGCACTGGTGTGCGCGACTACTTGGCCTTCGGGAAGTTCCACAGTAAATTCTCCTCTAACCGGGGTCCTTAGCAGGCTGCTCAGGTGTCTCTTCCTTGAGAAGCCCCAAAACTTTTTTTCGGAACATTTCGGCCCCATCTTCTACGCTGGAGCTGCTGAAAATCTCATCGTTAATCTGCCAATTAATCCCCTCGCCACAGTGCTCCATGCAGAATGAGCCCTTTAACTCGACCTTGTCCCCAAGGTTCTCTTTGGTCAGAAAGTCGTTGAAACGAGCTATCATCTCCCGGGCACCTTTGATGTGGCACGAACTGCCCACGCATACGGTTACGGTTATCATTGAGTATTCTCTTTTTGTTTTTCTTTGTTATTATTTTGCTGAGTTGATAAGACAAGTTCCCAGGCGGTGAGCCGGCGTTTGTGCGCTGCCAAATCCTTTTCGTTAGCGAGTTTCAATGCTCCTGTGGGACAGGCCTCAACGCAGGCTGGTTCCTGGCCAGCCTTGGTTCGCTCAATGCAAAGGTCGCACTTGAGCATAACTTTGCCATCGGTGGAGACATCAATAACTCCAAACGGACAAACCATAAGGCAAAACTTGCAGCCGATACACCTGTCTTGTTCTATCAATACAGGCCCGTCAGCTTCGTGCCGATGTATCGCTGCTGTCGGGCAAATCGAGATACACGGCGCATCCTCACAGTGCCTGCACTGCAGTGGCACTGCAAATTGGCCTGCCGCCTCGACCGTTACCCTTCTCTGTGGCGTGGGCCGCTCCGCTATCGCTTCCTCAAGAACCCTCGACTTGGAATGTGCCACTGCACATGCTATCTCGCAACTCTTGCAAGCCAAACATTTTTCGATATTTACCATTATGACTTTACCCATCTTCGTCTCCGAAACCAAAATAAAAAACTACTTACATAATAGAAATTCCTTGCGTTGTCAATTATTGTTTTTTGATATTTGAAGAAGACCTGGAAATAAGCTCTACCAAATTGTTCTTTGCCTGTTTGAGCTGTTCTGTAACTTCAGCATCGGCTCCAAAGACGGGGGCGCGTCTGAGGTCAGCTTCCTGTAGAGACCGGCTGTACCGAAGAGTTCCTAACAGCACTGTATCTTTCAATTGCGATTTTATCACCTCTGCTTGAGCTGGCTCTGTAATCCTGTTAGCAATTGTAGCAACACAACCAATGCCTAATTCTTTGGCCATTTTGGTGATATTGTTGGCCGTTTCGATACTTCTGCCTCCAGGCTCAACAACAGCTACAAAGGCATCAATACCTTGCACACTTGCCCTGCCCATAAATTCAACGCCGGCAGCCAAATCGACCAGGACCAGCTCCTGACGTTGTAATATAGTATGCCTCAGCAGTGCTTTTAAGAACGCCCCTTCCGGACAGGCACAACCTGCGCCGGCCTGGGTAATTGCTCCTAAGACCAGCAATTTCAAGCCGCCTGCAGGCGGTTTCAACCCGTTAACATCAAGTGAGTATTTTTCCGGCAGATCGCTGACTTTAGGATTCAGCCTAAAGTATGCGCCCACTGCCTCTTTGCCGGTACCTGTACGCTCGGCGATTAGCTGTTTCATCTTGATAAGCGGCTCCGGGCATTGCTGCGGAGCTATACCAAAAGCTGAGGCGAGGGTTGTGTTTGGGTCGGCATCGATTGCCAGAACGTCAAATCCGTTTTCGGCAAAAAGCTGGGCCCAGATTGCACAAACTGTGGTCTTTCCTACGCCCCCTTTGCCACCAATTGCTATTTTTACACCCTGCATTACAGATATAATAACGGCCTTTTTATCGGTCGTTTGCTTCCACACACCTGAACGAATAGATTTAATATACGATAAAGGTCAACAACCTAACAACTTTGTGGGAAGCTGTCAAGCGTTTACCTTGTAATATTTGCAAATCAGGCCAAAGGAGTGATTCAACTACTTTCAGCAGCGGCCTTGGCTAATGCCTCGACGGTCAGATTCGCAGCCGCTAACAAGGCGTCCAATGGTAGCTGAGAAGCTGCGGTTTGGTCAAATAGCATCGAAGCCCGGGCGTCGAACTCCTCACAGCGGCGCCAAATCACTATGGTCAGCGGCAGCCGAGGCAGTACATACAACCGGATCGAGGCGTCGCCAAATTCGCATCGTTCGGCATCGAACTGCGCCGAAATCCGATGTAAAACTTCGGTACAGTTGCCAAAGGCGTTTTTTAGTTTCTCGGTAGGCAGGCTGTGCAGGCCTCTAAAGAAGAACTGTCCGCCCTGTAAGCTTTCAGCTCCGACAAGTTTGTCGGCGAGCGGTAAATCCTGGGCATTTATCAAATATGCAAGTATGCAAAGCTGTTCGAGAAACTCCACCGGTTCCACCGTCAGGTGTCCTGCGGACTGTGGAGAGCCGGACGGGGCGGAAAAGATATTCCTGTCCGAAAGATTGACCACATACTCGGCGTTCAGCAGGGTAACAATGTAACGCTCCGGGTTGCTGAGGTATTGGCACTTTGCCCGTTGCGCTGTTTTCGTGCAGTCGAGCTTGTTAAGCTGTTCCCAAAGACCTTCGTGAGCCATTGTGCTTCGTACCTCTATTCGGATTTCGTTTCTGCGTAACTTTGCACATCAAATCAGCTTTTTGTGAAATTCTTCATAATCAGCCATTGTATTAAGGTTTATGAGCCAATCTGCATCGTCTAGCTCAATATGCTTGACTGTGCACAGGGTGAATACATCGGTTATTTTGCGTTTTCCTGATGACAATACCTTGTTTATGGCTTCGAGCGCGGTTTTGCGGTAGATAGCAAAGAGAGGTTCGTATTTTTCATCGCTGGTTGTTGGAACGACAATATCTGCCTGGCTTTCAACAGCTTCGGTGAGTATTCTGTTTACGCAGGCCAAATTTATGTTTGGAATATCGCAGGCAATTACAAAATTGAGTTCATTGGCCGAGGCCTCCAGAGCCGAAGCTATACCCATCAAAGGTCCCTGTTCCGGCACTTTGTCCGGGACGACCTCGAAACCGAGAAACGCAAACTTGTCCACTTCATTAGCACTTATAAGTATCTGCTCGAAAGAGCCGCGAAGCTGTTCGCAGATTGCCTCTATCATAGATTGCCCTTTAATCGGCAGCATACTTTTGTCGGTGCCCATTCGGCTGCTGCCTCCGCCGGCCATAATTATCGCTGTCGCCTGCGTCTGTATTATCCATCTGCCGTCTATAAGCTTTATCCTGTCGAGGTCGAAATCAAAGCTGCTGCCGTCGGAGATTATAATTCTGTCTGCGTATTTTTTGACCTGCCGGGCTGAACTTTTCCAGACTTTCAGGTTACGGTTCTTAGCCATCAGGAAAAGTCCCGGCTCGACCACTTGGCGCAGCGAGTTCGATTCGCAAATTGAAATGGCATCAGGGCTGATGATATCCAGCAGGGCGGTTGTGCCCTCCAGAAGGTGTTCTTTGAGAACGCGCAGCCAGAAGACCCGGCTTGCACCAGCAGTTAGAAGTCTGGCTGTGTCTTTGTCGGAACTGCTGTTGAGCTCTTCGGTAATGCAATAGACGCCTTCCAGCGAAGAGCAGACCCCACAGCCTTCGCCGCCGCGAGGACATTGGCCGTCTTTGTCTTTTATAGCAGTAACCTTTATTCCTATTATATTACTGGTCTTGCTGAATTTTCTGAGAAGTGTGCAGGCCAGCTCGGTCTTACCCACATTAGCTCCGGCAGAACCAATCATCAACATTCCATTAAGCTTGAGCATTTTATTTCTCAACGTGGTGACGGCAATTTTTAAGCATAGTGATAACGTCGTCGATGGAGTTTCCCTCAGTTGCGGCAAGCTTCTGGCAGGGGACATCTGCATATAACTGCCGAACTGCGTTTGCTAATTCCCGGCGAACGACAAGTAATATTACGGCATTGCTCGAAACCAATAATGAATCTACGCTCCTGCGCCAGCCTTGGTCTTTTATTTCCAATGGCCCGAATTCGTCAACAATGATAAGGTCAGCAGATTTCGTGGCTTCTGTGCTCAGGGCAGCATTGCCGAGTTTTAGGCCATCGGTGATGAAAGTGAACGGCCCGGTTTTGTTTTGGCTTATTTTACGTCTTGCCAGGGGTGCTCGCGTTCCGTTTTGCAAATCAAGGACATCAAATCCGAGCAATTTGCTGTTACGGTATAAGGGAGGCGACAATAGTCCTGCGACGTTAAATCCTTCAGCACGGGCGACTTGTGCAAGCTTCATAGCGCTGGTGGTTTTGCCGCAGTGTTTTGGGCCTGTCCACAAAATGAACCTGTTTTGCGTTGCTACCATTGGCTGCTCTCTTGGTTATGTTAGCTGTTAAGAGACCCGCAGGTCTGTAACATGATAGGTGTATGATGGTTACAAGTAGTTATTCGGCGCCATCCCCAAGCTCGTCCCGCTCCCCGCTTTCTCGGGGACAAGTTTTTCGGGACTCGCTTGAGGCTGCCACCCATTAAATTAGAGGTTACAGACTACTACCGGCACGGCTGTTAATTCAAGAAATATATGCTATTAGGCTGAAGACCCACAATCCGACAGTAGCCACCAATACGCCGCCCGGGACTAATTGCAATCGTAAGTTAAACGGCGTGACAAAATTTGCCTTGAGCCGTTCGCCAAGACGAAAACACAACGGCACCAAAACCGCGCATCCCAAGGCAGCCATGCTGCCGCTGATTCCAACGTGTCGCAGCACTCCGGCAAATCCCGCCTGCACCCAGTGCTCATACCGAAAAAAGTAGGTAATCATCAAACCAAACAATGCGTAGTTTAAATAAACGGCTGCCGCTGCTGAGAGAGGCCGGCTCTTTATCTTAAATATGCTGAAAAACAAGTCGTAGCAGATGCCCATCAGAAGAATACCCAGAAGATGACAGGCAAAAAACGGGACATTCAGAAACTTGTACAACATCGCACAGGCGGCGATAAGCGTCGCGGTGCCTTTCTGTGGGAAATATGCCTTGGCTATAGTCATTACGGTAAAACCTATAATGGTTAAAGGAACCGATGCGTAAAGCACACCTGCACGATACATAGCACCGCCCAGAACAGCTTCGGAAATACCCCACAGTCCACCAAAAAACAATATTCCCAAAATATGCTCTTTCTTCATTTGTGTCTTTCCTTAAATTAAACCGTTGTTTGTTCCGTTAAAGTTATATCATAGCTCTTACCTGCCTTCAAGCCAATGCTGAGCGAATTTTAATAAATCGAAGGTGTCCACAAGTCCATCCGGCTGGTCTTGGGTGAGGTTTGCTCCGCCACACCAATCGGGTTCGGCGCATCCGGTTTGCAGCCAATGTTCGGCGAAAATGCTAAAGTCGGCAAAGTCAACATCACAGTCGCCATCGAAATCAGCGGTCTGGTCGATGGTGAAATCCTCTGTGCTGGTTGTGAGTAACTGATAATAATCGTAGTGAATACCTTCTTGCTCTGAAGTGTATTGTTTGAGGACACCAGTTACGCCGCAGAAATTTTGGCCTATCTCTATATAAGGGTGATAAATTAGGCCTTTGTCTTTGTCGGCATTCATATAGTCAGAGGCCCAACAGGTAAGGTCGGGGTCAACATTGCTTGTAAGCAGGTAGTTGTCATAAGCCTTTCCATAACCGACGTCCTTAACATAAACGTCTATAACTTTAATCAGCATTGCCTCATATTTTTCGGCATTGTGGTCCGGCACAACCCACACATCAAGGCTTTCGAGAGGTGCGGCAATTTCGTCAATTGTTACAACCTTTGGTACCGGTAGAGGATTGTTTGTACTGACTATCGAAAAGCCGGCGTTATTGTCTTCTATGTACTGCAAAAACGTAGTACCTTTATTGTCCTCAACTATGACATTGGTGAAAGAAAGCCAGTCCCCCACATTTACTTCAACGAAAACTCCGGTGCTGTATAAGTCTTTCACCTGAATAGCACTCCAACCTTCAGGATAATTCGGGTCTTGAATAATAAGTCTTGGTCTTCCTGTGGGAGGTTTGTGAGTAACTATTCCGCCGAGGCAATCGACGACATTACCGTTTTGGGGGCTGATGCCGTTAGCATCTGTGGTGTACTGGATTTCGTAGATTGAAAGTCCAGTAGTTGCGCGCACCGAGCCGACCTGTCCGAGTGTATTTGCAATAATTATAATCATCAATATTCTTCTCATCACTTAGCTCCGTTCTGAATTTGTGACATAATAAAAATGTTTTCCTTTATATTGGTTTGTTTGATTCTCAAGGGTACCAGTCAGGGTCACCGAGGGGTGGTACCTCCAAATCATCGGGCCAATCTGATTTCCAGACTGAGGATTTCCATTGGACGTGGTAGTCACAGTAGAGAATAGAGCCACCTAATAATCCACCTGGTTTAGCGTGGCGGGCGCTGAAAGCCTTTGGGTAGCTGCCGCAATACTGTCCGGCGGTGGGATTAGATTTTCTTCCGCCGTAACCTTTTTTTGGGTCGAGGAGTTGGTCGAACAAAAGGATTAGACGAGGTGGATTGCTTATGGATGTTGTTTTCAAAAAGCTGGGCATAAGCCAGTCTGTACCTTTATATCCGTGAGGTGGCCAGCAGTTTTCGTCAAGTTCGAGGCAGGAGTTCATAGCATAGGAAAAGTAACCGCTTCTTCTGGGCCTGTATTTGTAACTCTTGTCCGGCGCAAGCCTGGCGGAGGGACACTGAAATACTGTATTTATGCCGGGACGCTGCCAATAGTCGTGGTCTCGCCAGGGTTTTTCTCCCATCAGGGGCGGTAGCACATCGACCCAGCCGAAATAATAGTCTGCTCGCTCAGCATCTGTCTGTGGATTGCTCGGCGTGCGGTCGCGGCCATCGATGTGAGGGTAAAAATCATTATTTTCCGCGGCGTAGATTTCGAAGGCCAATCCCCACTGCCGTAATCGACTCTGGCAAACCGTTTGTTTGGCAATGGACCTGGCGCGGCTCAGCGCCGGCAAAATAAGGCCGATTAGCAAAGCTATCACGGAGATGACGACCAGCAGTTCGACAAGGCTAAAAGCGGAACGCAAAGCAGGGCCAGATGTAACCTTGGGCGTTTTGCTCATTTCAGAAGTACCTTGATATGTTTTTCATAAGCCTTTTCTACCGCTTTTTCGATGTCGCTGCGAAATCTCGTATATGCTTTGACCCATTTTTTGCCTTGGTCGGTTAGAGTGGTTTGGCCACCCAGGATGCCACCTCGCTGTTTTTTCACTAAAGCGACATTCAAAGCGTCCTGTGCTTTTTTCAGGTCGCCCCAGGCCTTTCGATAGCTTATCCTGAGCGATTTGCTGGCTGCGGTCAATGAGCCTGTGCTTTCGATGGCCTTAAGTAGCCGCCATTTGCCATCGCCGAAAACACCTTTGATGTCTCTGGTACTGAGCCAGAGCTTGAATTTTGCTCTTAGCTTCTTCACGTTCCTGTCCTCCTGAATTTCATGCGAAACAGCCGAGCTGACATTTACAGATTCTTATGTTGTTCTGATTGCAAATACGTCCAATCTCAATAATTTCCGTCTCGAAGTTTTTCGCCAGCTCAAAGGCCTCGGCACACGTTAACCTCTTTCTGTCATCCGATTCTTGCCCGCGATTGGCGGATTTGAGAACGGCATTAACTAATTCTTGTTTTTTATCCATCTGTGCTTCTCCACAAAGCCTTGTACGGTTATGCACAGCTCGACATATCGGCAAAGAAGGAATTAAAACGTTTGATGGCTGTGCTGTCAATATAAATTTTTTTCGTAAGGGTTTTGTTGAAGCCACCCCCAAACAAGTTTGAGTGTGCCACCCTTGAGGTGTGGATTTTTGCAGCGGGGCGAGGATTTAGAACCGGTTATGGTACTCTGGCATTAAGTCTGAGCGGTTGAAGCCACCCCCAAACAAGTTTGAGGGTGCTACTCATGGTTTCTTCAATAGCACAAAGAACAACAGGAGGTCGTGAAATGTACTATTTTTTACTTTGTAGAAAACCTTTGCGAGATGTCATTGCGAGGCCCGAAGGGCCGTGGCAATCTCTTGCGTGATAAACAGAAAAAGCCATCGTTGTCTTTGAGATTGCTTCGTCCGCCTTCGGCGGGTACGTGTTTAGCCAGATAACTGATTCAGCAGCTTCCAGGCGTGGCACGGGCTTCCAGCCCGTGAAAACACGGCCAAGATGGCCGTGCCACAAGGAAATTTCAACTGGCTAAACACGTACTTCGGCGGACTCGCAATGACGAGTTCTGTCCTGATGTTTTCTACAAAGCGACTATTTTGTATTTTCCGAAGCGGACCCTGTAGAAACTTCCTGGAGTGCACTTGACTTTGGCAGTGTGAAGAAGAATGTGCTTCCTTCGCCGGGATTTGACTCGACCCAGATTTTACCGCCGTTCAGCTTAACGATTTTTTGCGCGATAGAAAGGCCTATACCGGTGGAATCAGTTTCATCTGGCGGCGAAAGCGTCTGGAATATCTTGAAAATCTTTTTAAAGTACTTCTCATCAATTCCAGGGCCGTTGTCGGCGATGCTGAATTTCCAGAAACCTTCCTCCTCGATACAACCGACTTTGATTTGACCTTTTTCTTTGTCCATATGCTTTACAGCGTTGCTCAGCAGGTTGTGAAAGACCTGTCTGATGGGCGTTTTTCCACATGTCATGACGGGCAGTTTGTTCTCAACGGTTATTTCGATATTTTCCGGCGGGTCAATCTCGTGAATTATTTCAGGTAACATTGTGTTCAAGTCCACCTGTTCCTGTTCTTCTCTGAAGTGTCCGGCGCTGGAATATTGGAGGATGCTATCGACCAGTTTATCCGCTCGCTTTGCTTTTTCGGCGAGCAGCTTAACCTGTTTTTGGCCTTGTTCATCAAACTTATCGGCGTAGTCCGTTGATAACCACTCGGTTAAGGTTCCGATTCCCCGCAGTGGTGTCTTTAAGTCGTGGGCTGTTATATATGCAAACTCCTGAAGCTCCTTATTTGTACGCCTCAGCTCGCGGACAGTTGATTCCAAATCTTTGTTGAGCTTTTCCAGAACATCCTCTGCCTTCTTGCGCTCTTCCTCAACGCCAAGGGCCTCGGCAAGGATATAGAAGATTTGCAGCTCGTTCGAGTTGAACGTTCTATTTTTTTGAAAGACAACGCATAAAGAGCCGATGGCTTTGCCGTGGACTTTAACAGCACAGCCGACATACGTCTTGAGTTTATATTTGGTAACATTGGGATCATTTTTGGCATAAAGCGTTTCATCAAGACTATTGATTGCAATTGGCTCATCTTTGTTTATGCTTATAATATCATAACAAATATGGCCTTCTTTATTATCCTCTCGTTTGAAGTCCTCCGGAATATTCCACCCTCCTCTTGTGCACAAAAGAGGACCTTCTTCCTTGTTATAAAGCGCGCATGTACCTTTGAGAATAATTCCTGCAGTTTCAACGATTGTATTAATATTCTTATCTGGACTCGGACCAAAACTCAAAAAGCATTTATTAACTTTGTCCAGCGTCTCCTCTTCCTTCTTGCGTTCGGCGACTTCGGACTCCAGGACTTTGTTGGCTTGCGCTAGTTCTGCCGTCCGTTCCTCAACGCGTGCTTCCAGCTCGTCGCGAGCCTTCCGCAGCGCCTCCTCGGCTTGCTTGCGCTTGGTGATGTCGCGAAAACTCCAAACCCGTCCAGCAAATCTTCCTTCTCGAATCAATGGCAGGGAATATACTTCCAGAACCTTACCTTCCTTTAAGTACAAAATGTCGGAACTGTCCTGGTCAGCAGGACAGGAAGCTTGCAGCTTTTCAAGAAAGGCGGATGGGTCTTCTAACCGGCAGCCAAGATATTCGAGCAGTTTCTGGTCACGCCTGTCAGAAGCGTGCGTTTCCACATTTCGCTGCTGAACCAGCTCTTCAGGGACATCCCAAATCTTCGCAAATCGGTTGTTCATATGGCTGAGGCGGCCTTTTTCATCAATCACCAGAATACCATCAGCGGTAGATTCAAGAGTTCCTCTCAACAGGTCTTCGCTGCTGCGCAATTGCTGTTCCATTTTTCTGAGGGTTGCCAGCTCCTTTTTCGCGGTGATGTCGTAAAGAACACCCTGGCTTCCATTAGTTTGGCCTTTGATGTTCTTGGTACGGGTTGAGAACAGCGTAACAAACAGCTTCTTGCCCTTGGCGGTTCTCAAGGTCAGCTCTTCGACTTCGACACTTGCTTTCTTCAACTGGTCCAAAATCCGGTCTCGCTGATGAGGATTGTCCCAGAACCGTTCCGGTAAAAACGGCTTGTTTATAAGCTCGTCCGGGTTGGTTACCTCCAGCAATTTCATTAAGGCAGGATTAACATAGGTTGTATTATTATTCAAATCGACGATATAAATGCAGTTGCGGGATTCGTTCAGAAGCCTGAAGTAGTTTTCTTCCTCTTCCTGGAGCCTACCCTTGATGGCCTTGAGAATGTCGGTCTGAGTTACCACTCCGAGCAAAGTTTTGTCATCCATAACGAGCAGCCGGCGAATTCTCATCTTTTCCATCATTTTGCTGGCACTTGGAATAGAGTAGTTGGAAGGTACGCTCATCACCGGAGAAGACATTACGTTTTTCAAAATGGTCTGGGCCGGATTTCGCTTCAGAGCGATGACTCTTTTGAGAAGGTCTCGTTCCGTAAAGATGCCCACAACGTCGTCTTTATCCATAGCGACCAGACAGGATATGTCTCGTGAAGCCATGACCTCTGCAGCTTCTCTGACAGTTGCCGAAGCGGCTATAACAGCCACATCAGAGGTCATAAGTTCTGAGACATTTTTCCACATGCCATAAGATGTCAGGACTCGGACAATGTCGGTTTGTGTTATGATACCAACCAGCCGTTCCTCTTTCAGAATGACAAGTCGCCTGATGTTCTCGTCTTCTATGATTCTGCTGGCTTCCAGGACCGAAAGATTGCAGGGCACGCTCCGGACAGGAGAGGACATTATGTGCTCTACTTTCATCTTGCGGAAGTCATTACTGTCAGCTACGGCCCTTTTCAACAGGTCCGTCTCTGTAATAATTCCTGATAAATCTCCGTTGTCTGAAACAATGATGCAGGATATGTTTTTATCCGACATGATCTTGGCAGCCGAGACTACAGAGCTTCCCGGACAGACAGTAGTGACATCTTCGGTCATTATATCGCCCACTTCCAGCCAACTCCGGGAGGTGGCCGGCAAAGGACTCGAGCAACTATGTCTTATCTGGCTCTCGATAAGTTCATTGTGTTGTGGTCTGTCACTGTTTTCTGTCATTATGCCATTTTCTCCATACTATGCTCTATTCCAAGTTTCTCTTCCAGCTCCGTAATTCGTTTCTTCAAATTCTGATTTTCAGTTCTGAGTTCATCCTCTATAAGGATTCGCTCGGAAATGTCGCGAGCGACTCCGATAATCGCAACTTCGTTTCCGTTTGAATCTTTGATGGTTGACCTTGAAAGAGAGACCGGAAATACGCTGTCGTCCTTTCGTTTATGGTAGAACCCAACTTCCCAGGAGCTTCCAACAGTTCGGGTTTGGAAGACGCTTCTGGTATTTTCGGTTTGATGTTTTCCTATCCAGAGGACAGTGCTGTTTTTCCCGATAATCTCCTGTTCCTCATACCCGTAAGTATTACAGAATGCCTTATTAACGAAGGTAATCCTGCCCTGCATGTCGGTAATATAGACGCTATCGTCGGTGCTCATAACAGCGCCTGAGAGCAGTTGGACTTTCTTTTCGATCATCTCGTGGTTAATGGCGTTTTCGACGGTTATCGGAATAGCTTTAAGATAGTTCTGGTTGAGGTCTTTTATCAGATAGTCATAAGCGCCGGCCTTCCAGGCTTTGACGGCTGTTTCCTCGTCACCGGCTCCGGTGACAACTATAACGGGGGTATTCCCCGCCGACTTCAGGATTTCAAAAGCTGTGCCATCGCCGAGTGAGTGGTCGGTAATTACGATATCAAACCGGTCAGAATCCAATGCTTGTCGGGCCTCTGAAACAGAGCCGGCGATTGTGCAATCGTAAGGGATGTCATTCTCGTCCACAAATCGCTTAAAGGCCATCTGATCGAGCTGGTTGTCTTCGATGAACAGAATTTTGTATCTTGTGTTTTCCATAGTTTTAGTCTCCATTTGATGGTAGTTTACTTAAAGTCCAATATAGGTTAATGGTACTGATTGCTTTGGCAAAATTTGCATAATCGATGGATTTGACTATATAACCAGCGACACTGAGCTTAAAGCATTCGACAATATCCTGCTGTTGGCTGGATGTAGTCAGGACTACGACGGGAATTTTTTTCAAGGTCTTGTCTGCTTTTGCGATTTTTAGAAATTCGATGCCGTTCATCTTGGGCGTATTCAAATCCAGGATGATGATACAAGGCTTTTTATTACCGTTGTTTTTGAGATACTCCAAGGCTTCTTCGCCGTTAGCTGTGCTGACCAACTGGTTCTTAATCTTCAGGTCTTTTAGCGCACGTTCGACAGCCATCACGTCCACATTGTCATCTTCAACGAGCAATATGGGATTCAAGTTTCTCATTTTTTAGCCCCCATTTTGGTTCCCGCAAGGCGGGGTCCTTTCTGCTTTGGCAAAGTAAAGAAGAAAGTGCTTCCTTCGCCAACTTTTGATTCGACCCAGATTTTTCCGTCATATAACTCGACGATTTTCTTTGCCACGGTAAGTCCTACGCCGGTGCCTTCGAAGTAGGGAGAGGTCGGCAATGCCTGGAATATTTTGAAGATTTTTTCGAAGTGCTTTTCTTCGATACCAGGCCCATTGTCTGCGACACTGAATTTCCAGAATCCGTCCTGTTCGACGCAGCCGACTTTTATCCAGCCCTGCGGCTTGTCCATATACTTTATGGCGTTGCTGAGCAGATTCTGGAATACCTGCATAATGTGAACTTCTTCACACTCAATTACAGGCAGTTCGTTTTCGATTGTAACTGTAATGTTTTCCGGTGGAACGACCATGTTGATAATTTCCGGGACAAAGTTATTGAGATTGACCGGAACCTGTTTTTCCTCTACACGGCCGGCTCTCGAATATTGAAGGGCACCTTCAATCAGATTGTACATTCGCTCGACACGCTCCAGAATCAAATTCATTTGCTCATTGGCCTGGTTACCGAGCTTGTCCGCACAGTCGGATAATATCCAGTTGGCTAAGGTCTTAATCCCGCGCAGCGGTGCCTTCAAATCGTGCGAGACTATGGAGGCAAATTCTTTTAGTTCTTTGTTAATGTTATCCACTTTTTTGATAAGTTCATCCTGTTTGAGTTCGGCCTTCTTGCGTTCGGTGATGTCGCGGTCGATGCCGCGGTAACCCACAAAGCCTCCGCTGTCGTCAAAGATTGGCACCCCGCTGGTCTCAAGCACTATAAGTCGCCCATCCTTGTGCAGGTTCACGTTCTCCAACCTCTCAATAGGCTTCTGTGAAGCCACTGTGTCCTGGGATATTGTGCCTACACGCTCTGCCTCATCCGTGGGCATCAGATCGAATGGTAGCTTGCCGATAATTTCCTCCGGCTCGTATCCCAGCAGTTCCTTGACTTTCGGACTGGAATAGGTGTAAATGCCATTCTGATCTACTTCCCACACCCAGTCGCTGGTAGTCTCGACCAGAGAACGGAATTGTTCTTCGCTCTCCCGTAGCGTCTGCTCCGTCCGCTTGTGCTTAGCGATTTCCTGCTGGAGCTGTTCATTGGCTGTTGCCAGTTCGTGTGTTCGTTCTTCGGCCATTTGCTCTAATTGTCCCATCTTCATAGATGCCTGCTTAGCTAAGGTCCATTTTTCAGTCAGGGCGGTGGCGAACTGGGCGACCTCGGCGCTGTCGAAGGGCTTTTTGAGAATCAGAAGGTTTTGCGACCTTCCGAGCCGCTGGGTTATATCTTCCCAGGAGTGGTCTGAAAAAGCCGTGCAGATGACGACCTGAATGTTGGGGTCGGTCTTCCAGATATGCTCTATCGTTTCGAGGCCGTCCCAGCCCGGAGGCATCCGCATATCGACAAAAGCCAGTTCGTACGGGCGATTTTCGGAAAGGGCCTGTTTAATCTTTTCGTGTCCTTCTTTTCCCTGAGATGCAAAATCGAGTTCATACTTGCTCTTGGGCGTGGATTTACGGTCGGTGTGGCTGAAAAGCTCAGCACCAAGCGAGTCCAACTTTGTGTTAGCTTGCTCTTCAAGGAGAATGATTTTAAAATCCTTGTGAATATCGGTATTGTCGTCGATGATGAGAATGCGGTGAGGGACCCCGCCTTGCGGTCCGCAGGACACCTGCTGGTGGAACCCAATTATTTCTTTTTCGCCGTTATTCATTTTGCAATCTCCTGGGTTTTGAAGGGTAATTCAAGGGCTAACACGGTGCCCTTGCCGTGTCCATCACTGTGGGCGGTTAGTGAGCCATTCATTTCTTTCGCTGCGATAGCTGCGCTGTGCAGGCCAAATCCATAGCCGTGCTTTTTAGTTGTGAAACCATGCTCGAATATCCGCGCCAGATTCTCTTCGGTGATGCCGGTGCCGTTGTCGTGTACCTCGATGCGGAAATGTCCGCCTTGCGGCTCTGTTACACATATCGTAAGAATTTTGTCGTCTCGGCCACTATCGGACAGAGCGTATTTTGCGTTGCTAATGAGGTTTGTTAGAATCTGAAGGGCCTTATGGTGGTCGAGCAGAACGGGCGGAAGGTCCGCGAATTCACGTTTTACTTCCACGCCGTGCCGGCTTAGGGCCTCGGTGTTTATGCGGATAGCGTCTTCGATAATTTCGGCGATAGAGGCCGACTCGACCAGGCCTGTTGTTTTACTGTACGATTGTTGAAGGCGGATGATTTCGGCCATATGCTCAACATGTTTGGTCAACGTCTCTAACGCCTCAAGGTAGAGTTCTTGTTCGGCGATAAGCTCTTTGGACAAGTTGGCCAGAAAGGCCGGCAGTTTCCTGCCCTGTTCCTCGGTTGTTATAAATGTGTCCAGGTCTGCTGCGTGTTCTTCGAGCAGGCCCACCACCTCGGTAAGATAAGAGACTTTTGAATCGTGGACCCTTTTCCGAATCGAGGCAGTGGTAACACTAACACTATTGAGGATATTGCCCACATTGTGCAGCACATCGGTCGCTGTCTCAGCCATTCCCACATGGCGTGCTGTATCAATCAGTTTCTCCTGTGCTGCCTGCAGTTCGGCCTGAGCCTGTTTGTGCTCGGTGATTTCTTGGTTGAGATTTTCAATCGAGGTTGTGGATTTTTTCAAATCATCGGTCATCTTATCAAATGCCCGTGAGAGCTGGCCAATTTCGTCTTTTGCATCTGTTCCTACCTTATAATCCAGATTCCCCTTGCCTATTGCCTCTGTTCCTATATGTAACTTTTGGATAGGTCCGGAAATAAGTTTTGAAACGAAGATTCCTATTAGCCATGCGGCTATGGGAACAAAAGTCATTGTAATGACAAATAAGATTTTTATTTTAGCCAAAGGTGCCAATGCCTCTTTCTCATCTATCTCTGCGCAAAGACACCATTGCATATCGTATATATGGTCGTGGAGCCCCAATACCCTAATGCTTCTATAATCTGTATATTTAAGAGGTTTGTGGAGGTGTGGCTTTCGACCGAATTTTTTAATATCTTCAAAATATTTTCTTGTATTTTCAGTATCAACTTTTTGTTTAAGGAAGGTGTCTTTTATGAAACGAGAGGGGGTTATCATGTAACCTTCTTTATTCACCAAATAGATTTCTCCTGTCTTGCCTAAGCCTGTCATGTCAGCGGTTATTTCATTGAGGCCGGTTAATTCAAGTCTGGCAACAAGTACACCCAAGAACTCTCTTGTCTCATCATCCAATATCGGAGTCGATATTGCGATAGCTCTTTTTCCTGTTGTTTTAGAATAGTAGGCGTCTTTGATATAAACTCCTTCTTTTCCTCCTAAAAAAGAAGCATCTGTAGATTTATCTAAACCGATGGTGCTTTCGTTAGTAGAGATAACAACCTCTCCATCAGGATTTAGAGCAAATATTTCATAGAATTGTTTTTCTTGCTTGAGAGCCTCTTTTAATTCTAAGGTTGATGTTTCTATATCTTTCGAAGAGCTTGGATTATCATCAACTTTTAACTTTAGGGAATTTTGAAATGAAATATCACTTGCCAGTATTTTGACTTTCTTCTTATGTTCCTCAAGAAGTGTCTCTATATGGCGCGTCCTTGACCGGGCATTTGTTTTCAAATGTGCAAATATTGCATTTTCCAAATTGTTTCTGGCTGTTATGTAAAAAATAGGTGCGGCAATGCCTGTGAGAATTAGGGCTGTTATGAGAAAAGAAAAGCTTATTTTATTGGCTATCTTCATTTCGGTTCTCTTCTCTCTTTTGTAACCTTTTTCTTACAAGGTCAAACTGGCCGTCTGAAGCTGTCCTGCAGGGTGCTCGGTCAGTTTGAGTTACAAAAGTATTCACTGCATACCCAAGTTGGCTACCTTTATTCTTTGCCGGGGCCGTGTACCGCCGCAGACGGATATACACTTCGAGGCAGTCTAAACATTGCCGTGCTCTCAAATTATAGAGACATTCTGCAATCCCTCGGCCACCGCCCCCAAAAGGCGAGCTTCCAGGTCGCTCATTTTCCGGCGTTATTCGGTTTTAGGTCGTATTACACTTGATTAAGAGGGTTATCGGCATATAAGAGGTGCGATTTCAGAAGAAAAGGCGTTTCGGGGGCAAGAAAAGACTTTTTCTGGTATAATTGACAACGGGGTTGACAACAGCATTGGCGGCTGCTATAATATAATCAGTCAGGGGTGTGTTTTTTAGCGCCTAAATAATAAAGATGCAGGCTGACCCCGTTAGAAACTCTATACGGGGTAATGATATGACACAAAATGAAAAATTTCTAACGGGGCTGACCGATAAATAAGGCCCGCCCGATAACTATGGCCGAGATGTGGATTTCAAAGGGAAAAACGATGAAAAGCGTTTCTGTGTGTAAGGTGATTTTGGTTGTTGTTTTGTGTGCTTTGTTTTTGGTGCCTTTGGGGTGCAGGTCTTACGAGCAGTTGGGTGAGACCGCGGCTGAAGGACGCAGAAGGCATAAGCGTGCTCTTCGTATTAACCGGCAGGAGATGATGGCGGACTTAGACATGCTTATGCTTCTTGATAAGCCCAGCAAACTGACCGACAAGAGGATACCATAGTAGAGCACAAGAGACTAAAGTGCCTAAAGTGAACTAAAGTGCCTAAAGTGAGCTAAAGTAAAAAAATAGTCCGTAACTTTAGGCACTCTAAACTTTAGACACTTTAGGAACTTTCTAATTTGGAATTTTTCAGCGGGGGGCGTTCTTAGTTGTTGGCGGGTTCCCGGGATGTGATGGTCTGGCCAATATATTCCGGTACAAGCTCTTTGATTTTCTGAACTATTTGGCGGTGGTTTTGCGCTTTGGCGATATTTACCAGCTCGTTTATGCCCGCCCGAAGGCTGTCACGGTCCATCGGAATATTTTTCCATATACTGATTTTGGGATGCCTTGTGCGCTGCATATCTTCACCTTCTATTGAAAGTTCCTCGAAGAGTTTTTCGCCTGCTCTGGGTCCTGTGAAAACCATTTCAATGTCTTCTCCGGGTCTGAAACCGCTGAGTGTAATAAGTTCTCTGGCCAGATCCACGATTCTTACCGGCTCGCCCATATCAAGGACAAAGATTTCTCCGCCTTTTCCCATTGTCGCGGCCTGCAGCACGAGCTGACTTGCCTCCGGTATGGTCATAAAATATCGCTTCATTTCAGGATGTGTAACGGTTACAGGGCCGCCCTGGGCTATTTGCTTCTTGAAGATAGGAACGACCGAGCCATCAGAACCAAGCACATTTCCAAAGCGGACAGTTACAAAGTGCGTTTCGCTGGTTCTGTTGAGGTCCTGGATATACATTTCTGCAATTCGCTTTGATGAGCCCATTATGCTGGTTGGATTAACGGCTTTGTCAGTGCTGATCATTACAAAGTTAGTCGTGCCGTGATTATCTGCAGCATCAGCGACGACTTGAGTGCCCACAATATTGTTCTTGATGGCTTCGCCGGCGTTAAGCTCCATCAAAGGTACGTGCTTATGGGCGGCGGCGTGAATAACAACCTGCGGTTTATAATTTTCGAAAATTTCGTCCACGCGGGTTCTGTCCGTAATGTTGCAAATAATCGCTTTTATGGAGACTGCGGTAAATTGTTTGCGCAATTCTCGCTCTGTGTAGAACAGCGGATTTTCGGCCTGCTCAATAAGTAAAAGCAGCTTCGGATTGAAATTGCACAACTGTCTGCACATTTCCGAGCCGATGGAACCGCCGGCACCGGTAACCAGAATTGTTTTGTCACTTGCAAAGTCTTCTATTACGTCCAGGTCAAGCTGCACAGTTTCTCTGCCTAACAAATCGTTAATATCAACATCCCGAATCTGAGAGACACGAAACTTGCCTGAAGCGATATCCGTAATTGATGGCACGGTACGGAAGCGAATCTTGGTACCTTCGCATACCTGGATAACGCGCCTTAGCTGCTGATGGCTTGCCGAGGGCATTGCGATGGCAATTTCTTCGATGTTGCGTTCCTCACAGACTTTTGGTAGTTGCTCAACAGTGCCAAGGACCGGTATTCCATGAATATTAATGCCTTTTTTGACAGGGTCATCATCAATAAAGCCGACAACCTCATATTGGGCTACGGGCATACGGTGAATTTCTCTCAGCAGTGCTTCACCTGCGTTGCCTGCGCCGACTATAAGGAATCGCTTCAGTCGGCCTGCTTCGGCGGTTCGAAACTCCTCATAGTGTAGCCGTATTACTATCCGCAATCCGCCAAGCATCAAAACTGTGGCAAACATGTCAGCTATACATACACCTTCGGCAGGCCTGTCCATACCGAGCGGTAGATTTGTACGAACAAAGTCAACGTGACGGCCCACTATAAACCATAAAGCTACGATAATGAAAGTGCTTATCAGCGAGGCCCTAAATATTCCGAAAAGATCGGAAATCCCCACATAGCGCCACCAGCCACGATATTGTTTGAAAAGCCCAAATACCGGCAGCTTGACGACGAGAAAAAACAGGAGCAACGGAAGGTATAGATGAAGCCACTTCTCATTAGGATTCGGGGGTCTGAACTGCATTTTGTGTACCACCAGGAAGGAAAGCATCAAAGAGGCAGCGAAGGCAATTATGTGAGCAAGTATAATCAGAGGCCTGCGGAAACGGAGCAACATAGGAGGGGGGGGAGTTGAAGGTTCCGGCAGGTTTTGATTCTTGTTGTTTAGCTGTGTATTTGTGTTTGTCTCAGGCATATTTTCTCGGCAGTGCAGTTTCCATTTATCCATTACACCTTAATATATTTGCCCAAAAAGGTTCTTCTGTTACTGTTGTGAAGACGACGAATCCGGTTGCTCTTCATCAATCTGGGATTCGATTGTTGAAGGCTCGATTTCTGCTTCGTCGAAATATTTATAAACATCCTCCAGAGCAGTATTATCAACTTTGTTGCGCATGAGCGAATAGATTATGGTATTGGCAGAGAAATAAAAACTTATTATGAAAGAAACCAATAAGCCGACAATGGCCGATGAGCATAAGTATATCAAAAAAGCTGCGATAGATTGTGGCCAATTAAGTGCTCCCCAGTCCGGTGTAACAAGAAGGTCCCTTAAGTGTGGCTCGGCCCAAATCGCTGTAAGCTTGTCGTTACCCCAGACACCGAGCTGCAAAGACCGGTGGGTAACCCAGAGCAACAAAAAGGCAAAGAATCGAACGAATGTGTAACATAATGCGCCATATACTGCGGCTATTGCCGTGTAAAAACCCATTCGCCACGGCTTTGTATATACATAACTAAAGGAACGGCTTATCGCATCAAAACAGTCAGAGCCGTCATACGCTACAGCGGGGAACATCAGGTTGAATCCAGCAAACGCTCCTATCAAAACGACTGCTATTAGCGTGCCTGCAATCAAAGCTAACAGCACAAAGATACCCATTATCAGCTCACCGGCCCAGGGAATGTTGCCCATCAGCCCGAGGAGAAATATGAACAGGCCTATGAAGATAATTATGCCGACCGGTACCAGAGGCGCGGTGAAGAAACTTGTGAATCTTTTTGTGCTGAATCGCAGTGCTTCGGTCAGGCCGGGTTTTTCGCCCCGGGCGAATTGCAGCGCTGCGATTCGGCAGATAGCGCCACCGGCGATGGAAATCACAGTAAGGTTTATTACAAAAAAGATGATGCAATAAACGAAGTGGTGCCTTAATGCCCATTCCACTGCCCTAAAATAATCAGCGATATTTTTCACTACACCACGGACCTTGAATTCGAATACCGAATCTACCGCGCCCTGGAATTTTGTGGCGGCGAAGCGCCAAAGTGTAGAAAATACACCTGTGCCGCGGCTTTTTCCCCCATACCTCTCGATGTATGACTGGACCTGGTCCGGGTTGTTCATGTAAGTTTGTAACTCTGTATCTGTAATTTTTCCCTGAGTGTTTCGTATAACGACGACTGTTTCACTGAAGTCCATAATCCAGCCGGCCAGGCATATAATAGCCAGTGCCAAAAAGGTAATTATCAATTTGGTTGGCTGAATGGCCATTCGGAAAGTGCGGAATATTTTCGGAAAAAGAAGGTCGTCAAAAACTTTAGAGGAATTATTTTCACTGACCATTTTAGTTCCTTTCAAAAAGGTTACAATAGGGCTGTTGAAAGAGTCGAGATTGCTTCGTCGCTCCGCTCCTCGCAATGACGCGGAGGACAGTTTTTCAGGTCATTGCGAGCGAACCGAAGGGTCGCGTGGCAATCTCAAAAAGTTACTTTGTATTTTTCTCAACGGCCCCACAATCGATATCGGCCTGATAAAGGATAACCGGGACCCCGCCTTGCGGGAACCCTGCAAATATATATAACGTATTATCGGTCGGTTTCAATAAATTTCATAAGATTTTGTTTCTAAATATGGCTGTTTACTGCTTGTCAGAAAGGGTATCAGAAGAAGTATCAGATGGCTCGCCCGATTCTTGCGAGTCTGGTCTGGAGATTATTTTGTATTTGGCATCCAGCCAGGCGCCCAAATCTATAAGCTTACATCGTTTGGAGCAGAAAGGAAAGAATGTTGCTTGTTGAGATTGTTCTTGAATTGATGCTTTAACAATTTTGTGACAGACCGGACATCTGTGTTTCATATTAAGATATCAATCTTACATTTATCATTCCGGTACGAGGCCCTGTTCCAGCATTCGTGCATATTCGATGCAGTATTTGGCCCAGGGCTGAGCTTCAAGTCGAGCTTTTGGTATCGGCTTGCCGGTGCCTTCGCAGATGCCATAAGTTTGCTGCTCGATGCGGTCGAGCGCCTCGTCGATTTCTTTCAGTAGTTTCCTTTCGCTATCCATCAGTCCCAAGGCGAATTCCTGCTCGTAGTTATCGGTTCCGATGTCGGCCATATGGATTGGCATGCTTGACAAGTCACCACTTGCGTCTTTCCGGGATTTCTTCAGAGCTTCGTCTTCAAATTCGTTTACATTTCTCAGGATTTCTCTGCGTTTTTCCAACAGCATTTGTTTGAAATGCTCAGTATCGGCGGAAGTCAAAGAGCGTTTCTTTGTCCGAGTCGAGCTCACTTTCTCTCTGGATGCTTTTTTACGTTTTTGTGCCACTTACTGGTTTACCTTTCTTGCCACTTATTGTACTTTTTATATAAAACCGAATTATAACACCCTAAAGTGTGTTGTATATAGTATTTGTTTTGTTCAAAAGTTGCTGTTCACGGGGCAAAAGTATAGTTAGTATAATTAGATTATTCAAGATAAATCACTGTGATAACTGTAATATCTTGCTATATAAGCATTTACGCAAGCAGTTACTGCTTTTGTTCCTGTTGGATGTTGTGTGGTTTGCCGGCGATTTGTCCGCTGTCTTTTGCAAATTTTCCGAGGGGAATAAAGAATTTTTCCTGGCCGAGGCTGCCTACAAATATCCTGACGCCAAAAACTTTCTCGATTTGCTCCGGGGACAAAACATCTTTGGTTTCGCCGATATGATAATTGCCATCGGCACCGAGAAGTAAAATTTCGTCGCAGTATTGGGCAGCCAGGTTGATATCGTGCGTTACGGCCACAATCGTTTTGCCTTTTTCAAGTTGTGCGGTTTTGAGCAAATCATATATGCCAACCTGATGTTTCAAGTCCAGAAAGCTTGTCGGTTCATCCAGAAGCAAAACAGGGCTGTTCGCCGCAAGCGCCCTTGCAATGAAAACCCGCTGTCGTTCGCCGCTGCTCAGACTTCCAAGGGCTCGCAGAGCAAACTGAGACGTGTCGGTTGCCTCGAGCGCTTCATTAACCATTCGTTTGTCTGTTTTGTCCTCGAACCCGAATGTGCCCAAATATGGTGTTCTTGCCATCGATACCATTTCTGCAGCGGTAAAATCAAATACGGGTATGAATTCCTGGCGAACTACGGCGACTTTTTGTGCAAGTTTTTTAACTGAATACGATTCCACAGGTGCCGCGTCAATCCTTATGGAACCGGCTTTGGGTCTGAGCAGTCCGCAGAGCAGATTTAACAGCGTTGTCTTTCCTGCCCCGTTTGGCCCGGCTATGGCCAGAAAGCGCCCCTGGATTACTTCAAAACTGATATCTTTTAAGATTGTGTTTTGTGGTGTATAACCAAAGTTTAAATTTTCAACTTCTATAATAGCGTTCATTTTAACCAGCTAACTTTTCTACTGTATTTAACTAAGAGGGCAAGGAAAAATGGCCCACCCACGATGGCTGTTACCACACCAACCGGCAATTGGGCTGGAGCAACAATAATCCTTGCCAGTGTATCGGCAATTACCAGAAATATCGCACCGAAAATACCGCTTAGGGGGAGCAGTTGGCGATGGTCAGGGCCGAATACCAGACGAACTGCGTGCGGAACAATCAGCCCTACAAATCCTATTAGTCCACTCAGGCTTACTGCAATAGCAGTTATGGCCGCTGCGATTGCAAAGGCGATTATCTGGGTTCCGGCAATGTTTACGCCCATACTTCTGGCATCAGCCTCACCGAAGCTTAGGGCATTTAACTGTGGACTTATGTAGAATAACGCTGTTATCCCTCCGACCACACATCCGGCCCCAATCCACAGCACAAGAAAATCCTCTTCGGCCATATTTCCCATCAGCCAGAATATTGTTGAATAGACCTGCTGGCTTTTGGCTATTGATGTCAGGAACATAATGACCGCCGAAAAAAAGGCATTAACCACCACTCCTGCAAGCAGCAGGCCGGTTACATGAAACTTTCCCGTCAGGCGGCCGATGAACCACACCAGCCAAACCGTTCCCAAGGCTCCCGCAAAGGCGAAAACCGCTATCGGCGAGCGTCCCCAGACTGTCCAGTTGAATCCACAGATAACTGCGATAATTGCCCCAAGACCGGCCCCGCTCGATATACCTAATATGTATGGGTCGGCAAGGGGATTCCGCAAGAGGGCCTGAAAAACGACACCAGAGCATGCCAACGCCGCTCCGACCAAACAAGCCAGGATAATACGGGGTAACCTGAACTGCACAAATATTTCGTAATCTGGATTCGCTCTTGTCTGGATGCCCGCCCCGCTGAATACCTCTTTCAAGGAGACGCTCTCGGTACCGATAAGAGAGCACACCAACATCACCACAACAAGCACTGCAAGTGCTGATGCGGTCCTTATAATTAACTTTTTTGGTGTCAACAGCTCCTTCATTACTTCAATTCTCGAAAAGCTCGGGTCTTAAACATCTGGCAATAGTCTCTGTCCCCTCATATAGTCGCGGCCCAAGCCGCGAAACTGTATCGCCGGGTATCACGTAAATCCGCTTGTTGGCTACGGCGGGAAGATTTTCAAACTTACTCCAATATTGAAGCGCTCTGTTTTGTTGTCTCGCCGGGTCTTCCTGTGCCATCGCAGGTTCAATAATAACGTCCGCGCCGCAGACGATGACCTGTTCGGCACCAATTGGAGGATATTTATGTACCGTTCGCCCAATGGCGTTTTCACCCCCGGCCACTTCGAGCATCTCATTAACGAACGTATCACGACCGGCCACTCGTAAAGGTTCTCTCTGAACAACCCAGAGCACCCTGACCTTTTCCTCCGTACCAACCAGAGTTGAGAGTCTGTCCAATTTTTTCCTGATGTTGGTTGCCAGTTCATTTGCCTGAAGCTGTTTACCGGTCGCTGCACCGATTTTCTCGATGGCCTTGAAAAGGTCGTTCACCTTTTCAATATTCACCGTTAGAGTGTTATAGCCTATTTGCTTCAGCCGCTCGGCAATATTTTTTTGCTGGTGGAATCCGAGCGTAATTACCAGGTCCGGCTTGGCAGCTATCACCGCTTCAATATTCGGCTGCCAGAATGTTCCTACATTTGGTTTTTGGGCCGCTGCTGGTGGGTAATCGCTATCAAGCGTAACACGGGAAATTTCTTTCTCCAGCCCGAGCGCAAAAAGGATTTCCGTAAGGTTTGGAGCTAAGGAAACAATTCTTTCGGCCCTGGCCGGCAGGGCGGTATCGCCGCAGTTTTGACCTTGCAGTGGACCAAAAATGGCAAATCCCGCGGCCATCCAGCATGAGAGTATCAAAAATAGCCACCACCACTTGTTCATCAGGTTCTCTTGAACTGCTTTTCCAAATCACTTATCAAAAATTTTATTGTGGTGGGCCTGCCATGTGGACAGTGACTTGCGGACTCGGTTTTTTCTTTATCTGCAAGCAGTTGTTCTATTTCGCTCATCGTTAGTCTTTGGCCTGCCTTGATTGCCGCCTTACACGCAGCCATATTCAAAACCTCGTCGAGTAATCTTTCGCCATCAAGGTTTGTATCCTTACGGTCGAGCAGGTCGGTTAAATCCTGGACAAAATCAAGCGGGTCGGCCTTCGCCAGCAAGGTGGGAAACGCCTGGATAGCCATAGTCTTGGGACCGAACGGAACAAGCTCGATTCCTAATTTTTCGAGCAGCTCGGCATTGGTTTTAAGTGCATCAGCGCCAGAGGGGGTAACCTCAAAGCTTTCAGGTATCAGCAGTTTCTGCGATTCGAGTTTGCTTTTTCGTATTCGCCTGCTCAAACGCTCATATATTATCCGCTCATGAAGCGCATGCTGGTCGATGATATCAAATCCATCATCAGTTTGTACGACGATAAAGCTGTCGTGTATTTGCAGGAATTTTCTTTGTTCCGAGCGAATCTCCGGCGCAGGTTGGCTCGTCTCGGCGAAGGCCGAGGCCGTAGCGGGGTCGGTGGGGCTTTCGGGTATCTGTCCGGTAGAAGGGCGCAGCGCAACGAGGTGCTGTTTTGATTTATAGCTGAATTGTTCTTGCGTTTGGACCGGTTTGTGCTTTTTGAAAAAGTCAGCCATCGCATCAGCAATTGCCTGACTTCTATGGCCTGTTGGAGGACTGCCCTGGCTTCCAGGCAAATTTGCCGGCCCCGGCAGTATTGCCTCGGTCTGGAGGTCTGTGCCTAAAAGCTTTTCCCGAAGAGTACCCAGGATTTGCGAATGAACCAAATTGGCATTATAAAAACGAACTTCGCTCTTGGTGGGATGTACGTTCACGTCATAGTCTTCATAGGGCATTCGAATAAACAAAAAGACGACGGGGAATCTGTTAGGTTCCAGGAGGGCGCGATATGCCTCTTTGATTGCGTGCGAGATAAATTTGTCGCGGATGAATCGGCCGTTTAGAAATATATATTGAAACTTCTTATTTGTTCTTGAAATGCTCGGTTTGCCCATCAAGGCCAGGATTTGTAACCCCTTTTCATTACTTTCGGCCTCAATCAGATTTTCAGAAATCCCGCTCGAAGGTATCGGGAACAGTTTGGCTATGCGGCTGTGAAGATTATCTTTGTTTGATAGCCGATAAAGCTCTCTGCCATTATGTATCAGCGTCAAATCCAGGCTATCATTTGACAGTGCAATGCGTGTGAATTGCTCGGCGATGTGGCCCATTTCAGTGTTGGCGGTTCTTAGAAATTTCCGCCGGGCAGGTAATTTATAGAAAATGTCTCTGACTTGGATTGTTGTGCCATAATCTGCGGCGCAGGGGCTGATGCTGCTCTTGCTGCCGCAATCAATCTCAATACAATTAGCCCCGCCTTCATCGTTCGTTCTGCTTGTGCCCTTCACTTGTGCGACTGAGGCGATACTTGCTAACGCCTCCCCTCTGAAGCCAAGTGTCGATATTCCGTGCAAATCTTTGCTGGTTTTGATTTTGCTTGTGGTATGCGGCTCAAATGCGCGGGCCAGGTCTTCGCCGTCCATCCCACAGCCATTATCAGCGACAGATATTAATTTTCGGCCTCCATCTTCGATGGACACCGTTATTTTTATAGCCCCTGCATCGATGCTGTTTTCCATCAGTTCCTTGACCACACTGGCCGGGCGTTCGATGACCTCGCCGGCTGCAATCATATTAACCATATTCTGGTCAAGGATGACTATTTGTCCCATTGTTTTCTCCCGCTCATCATCACCAAGCTGCGCTTGAAGCTGCCACTCACGGTTGATTAGTGTATGGCATTTAGTTTCACCACCAAGTCCGCCGAGCTAACTGAGTTGTCATTCCCGCCCCGCATCGTAGTGCGGTGTAAACTTCAGCG
>Ga0209979_1000954_pt1 | contig 34454 bp, 31 predicted proteins | sample AnhtaG_FD_183114 | JGI IMG/M metagenome (GOLD analysis project Ga0209979, IMG submission 183114) | Deep subsurface microbial communities from Anholt, Denmark to uncover new lineages of life (NeLLi) - Anholt_01485 metaG (SPAdes) (version 2) | ecosystem: Environmental > Aquatic > Marine > Oceanic... | reverse complement strand
CGCCTGATTCACTTGTCCAGAACCAAAAGAGATAAAACCTTGATCAGAAGACAAAAAAGAGAAGAAATTGTCAAACAGTGTTACCTATGTGCCCGGTCTAATTTGTAACCTATGTCCGGATCGTACACCATCGCAATTAACATCACCACAGGCGCTACTCTAGCCAAAAAATCGTAAAGATCTTCACCAATCATGGAAATGATACAATCAAGTGAGCCTGCATGACCAACGTCAACCTTTCCAAGAATTGAAATCATGAGGAAAACCATAATGATAGCTTGTTTCATAATACGCACACCTCCTTGCCGGAACACAGATTAATCCCTTGTTTTATTTAAGTTTATACAAAATTCAAGGAATTAAAAACTCAGTTTGTATTTTTTGTCTTGAAAAATCTCTTCTATTGAAAATATATAGATTTAATCAAAAAAACAAGAAAAAAAATCAGCTGATAAGTTTAAAACTTTTTATGTGGATCGAACATGTGGTGATATTTGTCTCATGATGAATCGGCATTAGGACTCGTCCCGAGAGCTTGTGCCGAGGGAAATGCCAATGCAAATTAGTTTCGGCAATTCTCCCCCGCATTTTGCGGGGGATCTTGAGACCTTTACCGAATCATCAGAAGTTTAGTGTGTTTGCGAAATAAAGAAGGCATCTGAATGAAGTGAATGAGCTTTACAACCGGTAATCAGTCTGCGGTAAAACTCTTTACCCAATCAGGCTGATCTGGTCTCTCGCCTTTTTCCTGCATCCCCTGCCATTTCTCATCTGTCAAGCGGTCTTCCATGGGATGTTTAAATTCATAATATGAAAAAACAGCTCCTCGGCAAATTCTTCTTCCCTTGTCATCTTCAATTATAACATAAATGTTAAAGGGAGAACCAACTCCTTCTTCAAGAACCTGTTTGGTGTTCAGGTCAGTATGCACATCAGCTATAAGATCTATCCTTTCGTCGGTGCCGGATGTTATTTTTTGCATGATCTCAGGCGAGAAACGTTTCATTGAAGCAAGCTGGCTACCGATGTTCCAAATGAGTTGATATTCTTCATCGGTTAGCGCTTTATTGCCAAGCTCCTTTTCTGATATGATCTTGAGCTTCTCTAAAAGATTTTCAAAAGATTGCAACTTCTCCGGCACTCCTTCGGGTGCAATGCCAAGCCTATCAAGATTGGTTCTTAAATCTTTCATCATCTCTTCTATTCTTGCATAGACTTCTGGGTAAGGTTCAACATAGCCATAGGTTAATTCAGGTTTTGGAGGTATTCCCATTGCCAACGGGGTATAGCTTTGCTTTGCATACAAAATAACGTCATGTCTTAATTCTGCCCAGGAGCCGAGCGTGGTCTGAAGTTCCTTGTCTGTCCAGGCTGTGCTTTGCATAAACTCGGGTAGGTTATCTTCTCTCCTCTCCTCCAGAAGCGGCAGCAAGCAATACAACCATCTCCAATAGAGATTCTGTTTCCACTCCTCAGTACTTTTGGAGGAAAACTCCTCTTTCAGTTTATTCAGTTGTTCATAATAATACTCATATTCTGTATCACCATCTTTCTCCAAGATTTTGAGAGCCCTTTTTGATCCAAGGACAGCTAATATATCTAAACCTCGCGGAAATGCTCTGATTGGCCCTACACGTGGAATCACTTCCATGGTAAAAGGTTTCCCCTTACCCAGATATTTCATAGTCTCGATGGTATCCTTTCTTCCAAAAACCAGCTCTTGAAACATATATGAATCAGGAATAAACCTTTGCCCCATAAATCTGAACCCTTTTGTTGTGACCGCAAATTCCCCATATTCAACAAAGGCAGAACCTGAGAGAATCTTGGGGGGTCTTAACTTAGTCGCTTCATCAATGAATTCCGACAATTTCCTCATGTCGCCATACTTATCAACCGTGCCAGAAACAGGAAATATTTCTTCCACAAGTTTTGTGTAGTCATCAGCATACAAATCATCAGTTTTCCCAACAAAATACACAGTTGGTTCATAAACCTCTTTCCACAACTGGTAAGCCTCTTGATCTTTCATAAAGGCATCTGTCATCAGAAGGGCCTGAAGGGTCATCATCTGGCCATGGGTTATGGCAGGCTCTTTTGCACCAGGCTTTAATTTAAAATCAATGCGTCCATACCACATCATGGCTTTAAAATACGTCTTGAATTTCTCATTCCTGGTATAATGGCCTCTGGGAACATATTGGCTATAATCTTCATAAGCATAGGGAGTTGTATAAAGGCTGGGATTTTCTACATATGTTAAAAGTTCTCTGAATCCTAATCCCTTATGATCTCTTATATTATTGATCTCTTTATTTACAATATCATCCAATCCATAGCCAACCTGGTAATCTGGATCAAACTGCTTTTTAGCAACCGCAAAAAATCCAATGTTTAATCTTGCCGCTTCCTTAACGTCCGTATTTTCTGCCTGGTTATACTGCTGGATGGACAAATCAATCATTTTGTCCGTAAGCTCTGAAGCCCTATCATAAAGCTTTTCTATCTCAAGTATTCGCAAAAGATAGTCAAAGAATATATGGCAGGTATGCAGAACAGCATCGGTGGTAACAAATATTGGTTGACCACCCTTTTTGCATTCAATATATACATCATGCATTTCGTCCTCAAATCCCGGAGTAACAACGAAGCTGTTTTGTTTCAGATATTCTTTGGCTCCATCTGAAAGATAAAAATTTTCTAATCCCTGAAGCGAAAAACTTTCCGTTTTACCTTCTTGTGTATGTCCGTTTGGAACCATATGAGAGAAACAAATCAATATGGTGGTGAAGTACAAAATTAGCTTTTTCATAATAAGTCCCTTCTATCTTTAGGTTAATTTTTCCTTTTTCATATACTATACAATTCTGAGAGGAAGATATTCCCTCTCCAGATCATGTTTTGAATGTCACACATCGCTCACCGCATTCAGGGTAAACAATGGTGCGACGCCATCCACTTCGGCAATGAACGTTATGCCGGTTTAGTAATTTAACATTTTGGAGAGTCGGTGACAACTCTTTTTGTCAAGCAGGCTGCGCCATGCCTGACCTACGAAGTAATTCACATTCTATTACTGACCTTGCTCTTGAAACACAATCTCTCCATTCTTCAAAACCGCATGCGTAGTTTTTATATTCTGAATATCTTCAAGCGGATTCTTATTTAAGATCAAGATGCTTGCTTTTTTGTTTGGCGAAATAGAACCTGTTTGATCGGCAATTCCCAACCATTGAGCCGGATATATTGTTGCGCCTTTGATAATCTCTGATTCCGAAAGACCAATCTCTTTTAAGTATCGCATTTCATCAAACGTAAATTGAGGCATAAGTCCGTCTTGGCCGACAAGAATCTTTACATTTTGTCTTATCATCTCTTTTGTAAAAAAGAGACTGATTTTATCCAAGACTTCAAGCTTGTCAAGCATATCTTTGTTTGGTTCTTTAGATTGTTGTTTTTGCATGTACTTGAAAGCATGCAAAGTTGCACAGAAATAAACATCATTTTGAAGCATCTTATCGATCAGTTGGTGTAATCTTGTCATCGAAACGGATTTGGCACCCGACGAAAAGACTTTTTTTCTGAAAACCTCTTTATCTTTTGGATCAGCATCCATTAAATTATCATGCTCTGACTTCAAATCATCCTTTAACACAATAGGCCAGGGAGCTTTTCCATGCTCAAAACACCTGATACCGAAATCAATACCCATAACCATCGGAATCGATTGAAAAAGCGTTGTTCCTGGATCATGAGTAACAGGTAGGTTATGTTCTTCTGCTTCATCAAGCAAATACTTGAAAACATCAACGTCAAATTTGTTGAATGTTTTCACGAGTCTTGCACCCTCATTTGATATTTTCTGAATGATATTCTTTGCATCTTGCTTGGAATTGACAGCAACAGTAAATCCGGGTAGAGCCTTGTTATGTTCTTCCCACATCAACGGACTCTTCTCAAGCATTGGTCCGGCATAGAATATATCGGGACCTAAGAATTCTCCATCCGAAATTTGATCCTTCAAATTCTTGAGATTTTTGACAGGGCCACCAACGTCTCGCACTTGAGTAATTCCTTTAACAACGAATTCTTTCAGGACTTGTTTCTCTAGTTCATCTTTTTTTGTTGTAACGAAATCTTCCATTATTTGCTTTTTTGTTTCATCATCCTGTGATGTTAAGAGAGCTAAATGTGCATGACATTCAAAAAGTCCGGGAATGGCAAATTTGTTCAAGCAATCAATCTGTGTCAGGCTTTCTTCATCTATAGGGTCAATTCCACCTACCTCTTTTACTCTGTCACCCTCGATCAAAACATCCAAGTCGTTTCTAAAGACGCCCTTTTCTACATCAAGAAGATTAACATTTTTCAATAGGATTCGCTTTGTCGCATTTTCCCCTGCCATTTTCTCCACCTTTTATGAAATGACAACTATGTTTTCAAACTGGAGTGTCCACCTTGGGTGGACCAACGCATGACGCCTATGTTTAAGAAACTACCGGATCAAGCTAAAGCTTGATACTCCAAAAAACATCTACCAAACACTGCAAACTTCACTTCTTGACGAAGTACCTCATAATCGGTCGGGTGGGTGAACCGCGGTGGACTTCTTTGAATCCTGCCTTTTGGAAAGCCGAAGGGAGTCCGGTCCATACAAAAGCGTCAGGCCACCTATCTTTTTTTGGTTCCACCGGGTATCCTTCTACAATTTTTGCTTCATTCTTTTTTGCGTAATCAACCGCGGCTCTGAGAATCGCAACGGATACCCCTTGCTTTCTGAACGGCTTGGCAACAAAAAGGCATACCACAGACCAGACAGGTTTATCATCCATTCTTTTTAAAACCCGAGATCTCTCTAAGGCTGGGTGTGTCTCCCTCGGGCCGACCGAACACCAGGCAATCGGTTTTCCTTGTGAATAAGCAAGAATTCCCGGAATCTGACCTGACCTAATGATCTTTTTTAAAGCGGCTTTATTCTTACTTCCTTTCTGCCGCTCAAATTCCGATCTTTTCAATCTCCACCACATGCACCAACAACCGCCGCAAGCTCCCCGTTCTCCAAACAACCTCTCAAGATCTTTCCACCGATCGAGAGTTAACGGGTGAAACTCCAATTCCGGAATGTGCGCATCTACCGAATTCATTTGTTTTAACCTTCTGATTTAAGATAACTTGTTTTTGTCTGCAAAACACCGCATATCATCCTGACCCTCTGTCTTCTTTTAGCACCAAAGCCAGCTTCTCTGCTGCATGTTTGTGATCAAATTTTCTTGCCAACGTCAAGCCACCCTCACTGACTTTTTTCCTCAGCTTGATATCCTTTAGAAGTGCGGTCACATAGTCGGAAAAAACACTAAAGTCATCTGCCACAAACATGTTTTCTTCATTTGTGGGATTTATTCCAAAGGTAGCCAGCGAAGTTGCCACCACGGGCAACCCACAAACCATAGCTTCCAGAAGCTTACCCCTGAAACCTGTGCCTAACGCAATGGGCGCCACAAACACGTCACTTTTCCAATAAATTCGCCGCACATTCTCATTATCTCCCCCTTCCTGCACAATCACATTTTTGCACTTGCTTCTCAATTCCAGAAGCTCTTGAGGTGGGTTAAATCCAATTGCATAAAATTTCGCATCCGGAACCTGTTTTAAGATTTTATCCCAACAGTGACCGATAAAATTCTTGACCGCATCCACATTGGGATAATGCTGATAATTTCCAATGTACAGGAGATTTTTAGTATTTCTTTTCCATACGTTCTCCTCCGATGGGGTGTAAAAGTTCGTGTCCACTCCATGAGGCACCACCCTGATTTTGTTTTTCAACTCAGGGGAATAACTTGTCAGGATGTCGGCATCCTCCTGGGTTAAACTCAAAATTTTGTCAGCCCTCTCATACATCTTGAACTCATAGGCAAATAGCTCTTCTATTGTATCTTCACTGATATCCTCTCCCTTTTCGGCTCTCAGCTTAAACGCCTTTGTATAACATTCGTGCACTGAGATTATGGTAATGGTGTCTGCCGGAATAGACTCGTAATTTGCCTCTATGTATTGTCCCATCATAGAATATTCAGCAATGATGGCATCAATGTGCTTTTCCTTGAAGGTCAACTTCAATGCATCCTCAATCCCCTGGCAAAACCCACCGTCTCCGGTTAAAAAAAATCTCGGCCTGTTCAACCTTTTGTAGAGTTCATCCACTTCCTGCTGAGGTCTTTCTCTAACTGACGGAACTCGAACAATCCTTTCACAGTAAGGCTCAAGACTCCTATCCTTCAGGTCTTGCTCAGTATAAGCCGGAGCAATCACCGTTATCTTATACCCCATCAAAGACAAATTCTTAATTCTATGATAAATAAGAATAGGTCCACCTATGATGTCTGCTCTGGGAAGCAGTTTTGGCAAAAACAAAATGTTCATTTTCCCTTCCCCTCGATAATTTCTTTTATACTCAATCTAACTTCTCTTTTGCTTGTATACTCCATCAGTTCCTGCCAGCGCTTTTGCAGAGTGCACAGATTTTGAAATGGATCAAATTTTGGCACAGCGTCGCTTTTGGCAAGCTCGATATTTTTTAATGCCTCTTCACTTCCCTTTTTGTCTCCCTGAGCAAGGTATTCTTCAGACAGCAGATTGCAAGCTTTTTCGATCTTTTGCTCAAGATCAGCTTTTAAGAAACAGCCTGGATAAGGATCAAACCCCTCCGGATAAATCTTTATCATTCCCTCCATCTTTTTCTGACTCTCAATCTTTGCCCGTTCGTAGATAAAACGATAGATGTCTTCTCTCAGCCTCATCCACACCGGATACGTTTTTGGTGGTGGAAGATGTTTAATAGATAATTGATTATCCAAGAAAAAACAAAATCCAAACATCTTTGCATTTATCAAAAAGTCTATATCCTCTCCTCTGGGGACTTTGGGATCAAAAGGCACCAGGGTAAAAAGATTTCGATGAATGATCATGTTGCCGCCAAATACAAAAGGTGTCTTTTTCAACCTTGGCTGGGTCCCAATAATTTTATCAAATGCTTCATTCATTTTCTCATATTGGTCCCAAAATTTCATCCAGGGACGATGAGTTTTTTTAACGTGGTAATCTCCATCTGGCTGAAGGTAATAACCTGCCACTGCGTTGACAGTTTTTCCTCCAATATCCTTACCCACGAATTCTTTGGCTTTCGACATAAAGTTGGGGTCTTCAAATACCTCATCATCGTCAATAAGCACCGCAGCTTCTGAACCCAAAACATAGGGGATAAACATGCAGAGATTTCGAACGTTAGAATATCCCCGGAGTTGAAGAAGGTTGATATACTCCTTTTTGCCATCCTGAATCAATAGATCATGGATCTGTTTTAGGTGAGAAGGACCAAATAGCAACACCTCTGCACCAATGGTAGCTGAAGCGGACCTGATGGTATTGGCGACCTTCTTCTCAACCTGAGTCTCTATCTCTTCTGCAGTAGGAACGGCAATTATCACCAACTGAAAATCTTTGTCTTTCAGTATGGCTACACTATGTATAGTTCTGAGCAATGTACCTGCGCTATCTAAAGGAGTGGGGTGGTCGTAGATAGCGTCTCCTTCCCTCCAACCAGCCCCCTTTTCCCTTCCCCAATACGACGGAATTGCCATTGTAAGTTCCACGGCTTTACCCCTTTCAACTTTGTTTTGTCCAGAAGCGTATTCCTCTATGGCTTTTTTCTTCAAACGTCTTTAAGGATGGCAAGCTTTCGAGGTCAACCATTCTGAGGATGGCTGACAACTCTCTTTGTCAAGCAGTCTTGCAGGTAAACTTGCTCGATTACGAAAAACTAATTGCCAATTATTTTTTTGCTTTTCTTCGTCTTATGTTATTCTTTTTTCTTACAAAAATCAAGAAAGGAAACGTCACACGCCCTTTAACTGCGTTCAGGGTAACAAGATGCGACGTTAATTTTCGATAAAGAATGCTTAAATCAGTTATTTTTGTGTGTATAGCTTTGGAGGTCGGCTATCAAAGAATTTATTTTGTAGCGGAAAAACACACAAGAGTCTGCCATTATTTTGACTTAATCTTCTTTAGTTCCTTAGTCAACGTTTTTAAAACCTCGTCCCGGTTTTCCCTGGTCACCTCAAAGATCTTGACATCGTCACGAGCTTTCACTTTCTGGGCAAAGGGATGATGAGCCAAGGTAACGGTTCCCAGCACAGGATTATCAGCATTCAAAGCTTTCTCCACCACTTCCTGAAATTGAGGCGAAAGAAGCTCCATCTTCCCGATCTCATCTATAACGATGATTTTTTTCTCCATGAGGCACATCTGGATTTCCTTCACTCCTATCCTATTCAGAGTATAAACACCCACCCCATAATTTCCCACTTTATACCTGCTCTTGAAATTGCGATGAGCTAAAACTCCTTTGAATCCAGAAAGGGTGGCCACGGCAAACCCCATGCGCACGTTGTCCTCTCGTATCTCCTCCGTGTAAAACCCTCCAGCCGGGAGCTTCAGTTTCTCAATGATCTTTTTTATAATGGTGGTCTTTCCTACCCCTGGATGACCGGTTAAAAGGTAATTCATATGAACACCCCACTCTTGAAATTGATAAGATTTTTTTCGCCCTTAAAGATTACATATCTGACTGGAATTGTCAAATAGAAATTTCACTCGATTTAAGCAATTTCCAGCTTAAATTCTCTGGGAAGAAAACCCAAGTTCGGGCAGAGAAAAGATGGTAACAGAAGCTGTGATCTCTATTAGGCTTAAAAGTTGTATGGTGATGGCATCATTTTAACAAAATCATCTTCCTGGTAACTTTCTGAGCCTCTACTTTTAACTGATAAAAATAGATGCCACTGGATAGTTCTGCTCCCTCCTCATTCTTTCCATCCCAGATGATCTGATACTCTCCGGCGAACTTTTCTTCATCCACCAGCGTCCTCACCAACTGTCCCAGAACATTATAGATCTTCAGGGTAATGGGGACGGGTTGAGTCTGTTTACTGCCTACTGTATACTGAATTCTGGTAACTGGATTGAACGGATTGGGATAATTCTGATAAAGAACGAAATTTGTCGGTAAACTCTCCCTGTCCTGATGATCTTCCACCCCTGTCTCCGTGTAGTTGATCATGTTGAAGAAGATGCTGAAGCCCAATCCTGGTATACGATTATCCCTCCAGACAGAAAAAAGATTTAGATTCCACACATCTATGTGGGGAAAGTCCTGCAAAGCATTGCCCTCATCAGTATTCAGCCTTTTATTGGATCCCTGCGGCACACCGTTTAAGAATACCTGGAAATAAATGTCCGAACCTTCCGTCCGGTGATCGGTCCACACCACCACAAAATATCCATCATCGGTTAATTTTACTTCAGGATTTTCCGGGGCGGCAGAAAGCTCATCCACAACTATTATGTTGGTGTCGACGGGAAAACCGGAGCTGTCATATCTCTGAGCGAAAATCGTGGTGGAGGAAAGATAAGGCTCAGTCCAGGTCACCACGAAATCACCCCTCAGATTCAGATCCAAGTCCACGTTATATTGCACCGGGTCAGGTCGATCGCTGTAAACCGCAAAATTGGTGTCGATTTTTGTGCCACCTGTGGCGAATCTTTGTAAATATATCCGATCCCGTTCATCTCTTCCATCCTGCCACGCCACCACAAATCCCCCTGCGCTATCCATGGCAACCTTGGGAGAAAGACGATTTACGTTGAGGGTATCGTCGTTTATCTTAAAACAGGTATCTGAAGGTTCACCCCCTAACGAAAAGAGTCTCCCACAGATATTCTTTGTGTTTCCCTCGGTGGAGGACCACACCACCACAAGATTCCCTTCCTGGGACATATCGCAACAAGGAGTGGTATTATTGCTCAGTCCGGTGCAGTTTACCTTGAAATTCCCTCCATTCGGGTTACCGGAGGAATCAAATAATTGAGCATATATTTCAAGAAAGTTCTCCCGAGCATCCTCCCATACAACCACAAAGTTTCCTGACAGATCACAGGCTACGTCCGGATTTCCATGATAGATACGACCCAAGCTGTCATTCACCATAAAATCATCTCCCAGGGGCTGGGCATTTTGATCGAATCTTCTCATGAATATATCTGAGTTTCCCCTTCTCCAATCTTCCCACACCACTACGAATCCAGCATCTGGTCTTGTAGCTATACGGGGGAGATTCTGATTGGCTCCCATCTGGTCATCATTTAAAAGGAGGTTGGTTCCGTAAAGAAATCCGTCAGAGGTGACCGTCTGAGCATAGATATCGTAGTTTCCTGTCTGTTTATCCATCCACGTCACCACAAAACTGCCGTCCTCACTGGCGGACATCGCCAGACTATGACGCTCACCGGTGGATTGCAAGTTGCTTATGATGATCCTATCACCCTGAGCCTCTCCTGAGCTATCAAATCTTTGGGCATATACCGCAGGCGGAGATAAAGAGTAGTCCGTCCATGCGATGGTAAATCTGCCCAAAGTGTCCGAAATGATTTGAGGGTACTCTTGAACCACGGGACTTGTATCAGAGTTGATGGGAAAAAGAACCGTATCGCCCATAGGATGGTCAAATGAGAACGAACGGGCAAATATAGCTTCATCTCCATACCTCAGGTCGACCCAGGCTACCATGAATTTATCATTTTGTCCCATACTCACACTTGGAGTGTATTGATCTTCATTCAATGAGTCCAGATTCACCAAAATATTTTCTCCCAGTTTGGTTCCGCTTAAGTCGAATCTCTGGGCGTATATATCCGCATCCATGTCGCGAAAATCTTCCCAGACCATCACAAAATTTCCCGAAAGACCCACCGAAACTTTTGGCGATGCATGAAGCTTGCTTCCGTCATCATCGTTGACCTTAAAGCTTACTCCCAGCGGATTTCCCCCGGAGTCGAATCTCCGGGCATAGATATTGTTACCCGATCTGGTATCTGCCCACACCACTACAAATTTGCCATCCGGGCCAGAAGAGAGTGCAGGAGACCAGGTGGTATAGGAGATGGGAGAATCATTTATCTGGAAAGCATCACCTATGGGCGAAAGGTCTTTTGTAAATTTTTTTCCATAAATATCAAAACCCTCTTCATCTATCCACACCACCACAAAGCTGGTGTCATCAATGATTGAAACGCAGGGCAGGTATTGGTCTTTTGGGAAATTTTCTTCACCTACCTCAAAATTATATCCTTCGGGAGTCCCATCAAAGGAATTTTTTTGGGCAAAGATGTCCATATCCCCATTTCTCTCATCCTCCCACACTGTGATGAACCTTCTGTCGGGAAACATGCAAATGGAAGGATTGCTTTGATTAAAAGAGCTGGCGTAACTTTCCTGGTTAACCAACATATCGGGAATGCCAACATATTTAGCTGGTTGCCATCTCTGATCGGACAGACCGTTTTTCCCCGAAAGGTACCCAACCACATAATCCCCCTTTGCGCCCAAATGGGCGGCTATCATTTTTTGATCTCCGGGGCACATGCTCAGCTTTGCAAGTCTTTCATTCAATATCTCCAGGGAGGTATATCCATATTTTTCCATACCTTCTCGGCTTTTCACCAAATCTTCCAGGTAGAATTGAATAGTCTTTAGACGGGTAGGGTGATCTGCCAGAGCAAGAACCCAAGAAATCACAAGAATTAAGAATAATATCTTTACCTTCATCTTTCAACCGCCTTCGCCAGGTCACGTTTGGAAGATACAATTTCACCGTAGCTTTAGTGTTTCCTCATATACTTATGCAAGATAGATGCCGCAAGCTTAAGATTTTGTTTGAAGAACAAGATTCAAAAGGGAACCAAAGCCCGGCTCCACATTTTTCTGTCTTACAACAACTTGTGAACATATGGGAATTCAATCATTGCAATTTTTTGCTTTTGTTTGTTACCTTCGTTTACCATTGATTCCCAATTTGCAAACAAGTTCATGCTAAAAGCATAAAGTTGCACAGATGCTTCGAATTTAAGATGACATAAAGCCTAACAAAATCGCCAAATTTGTATCTCCCTCCAAATATGATAAATATTAACTTTGAATCACAGATGGTTATGAAAACAATACCACAATCAATATACTTATTTTCCCAGATAGGTCAACAAAATTTTCGAAGTAATATTAACAACGGAATGAAACTTCACCCCCTATTCCCCTCTCCATCTCATGTCGAAGATCCCGCCAGAGGCGGGGGAGAGGGGTTCACCCTGAAGGATTCACCCTGAAGGGGACAAAGGGGGAGAGGTAGAGAAAAACATGGTCTTGCTTTTAGATGCCAAGATAAGCTTGTCTATCAAAAACTATTTTGGAGAAGACCCTCAGAAATGAACAAAGCCACAAACTTTAAACTTGCCCTCCAAAGATTACATCTCAAAGTGTGGCTTACTTACTGGACTTGCCCCCAGGATTCAATACCCCGCATAACCAGTAGCTCCTTGTTGGGGCGGAGGTTGAACCCCCGCCCCTTTTATGTGGACAGGGATACAACCTCTGTCCGTAAGAAGGGTGGAGGTACAACCCCCACCCTAACAGAGAAGCTTTAGGGTAAGATGCTATGGTCAATTTTCCCAACAGATGAAACAGATGGAAGAAGAGAGGGGTTAAAAGCTTTGTTTAATCTGTTGGAAGTGTCCCATAATTGTTAGTTGTTCTTTATGGTTTTGAAGTTAACATATACAACTGGATTCTGCATCCATTTTTTTATTCCCGTACGTTGGTTCCAAGCAGACGCTTGCCCGTCGGGGCAATATCCTCTCCCCTTAGGGGAGAGGGAATTATTCTCCTGGTATAATAACTCTGGCAGAGATGGAAACCATTATTTCCATCTGGGGGGGGCACCTCCTTCCTCTGGTGGTGTCCCCTATTATATTTTATCTGCCAAAGCTAAGCAACTAACAAATATGAGACGGCGCTAATCTGTTAAATCTGTTGGGAATATGTTCTGTGTTATTCCGGCATAGCGTCGGGAAAATCTTAAGATCCAAACGGACAATTTCCCGACGCAACTTAGTCCTAAATTTCGATAAGTTATTAAAACACATAGGTGAATTTTGGGGACACTTGTGGATTCAATACCCCACATAACCTGTTGCTTTCTTGATCCTTCTTTCCAACCTTGATTTTCGATATTCCAGAGAGTTCAGCCTCCTTTGGTGCACTAAAGCAAAAGATAAAGAGAGATCGGAGCTTAACTGGGAGATTGCTCTCTCCACGAAAGATAAAGCCTTAAGATAGTCCTTTCTTTTGTGCTCATAATATTTGGCCAACTCCTCATGGACAGAAAAAGAGAAGGGTAAATTTCCTTCTGATAGCTTCTGCCACATCCTCACCGCCTCCTCCATGCATCCGGTCTTTTTGTAAACGAACGCCAAGCTGACAGATATCTCCAGTTGCCATTGGGGCGGCAAGTTTTCGGATAAAGCTTGCTTAAAACATCTCACGCTCGCCTGACAGTTGCCCAGATTCTGATGAATTCTCCCTAAGCTATACAAATCTATAGGGTCTCCGATCTCTGCGAGACTGAAATCCTCACCTATGGATCCTGCGGACAGCGCTTGATCGATCAAAATAGAAAGCCTCAAAAGGGAGAGAATATCATATGTGTTATGGTAAAATACTGGAATCAAAGGCTCAGCTTCACCTGATCTAAGGTAATCAAAATATATCTGAGGAACCATAAAGCTGGGGACATCTATTTCTCTTCTCACTGTCAGGATCCTTTGCTCTATGTTGCTCAAGCTACACTCTCCGATGCGTCTTTTCCATAAACGTCGACAGGGAAACAGAAGATCAAAATGAACCCAGTTGGCGGGATCAAAGTCCATGCGATTAATCACGAATCTGTTTTCCAGAAGCGGCAGATCATAGCATTTACCATTGAAACTCACCAGAAATTTAAAACCACCCAGTCTTTCTGCTATGGCGGAAAGAATGGCACCCTCCTGGTGAAAGTCCTGCATGAAGTATTGTTCAATCCAGAACTCTTCTTGATTCAGGTAGCCCAATCCCACCAGAAAAGCATAAGTCCCCACTCCTCCCGCTAAACCGGTGGTCTCGCAGTCAATGAAAATCGTTTCTTTGAGATCAAAAGGGATCTGGCAGGTTTCTTTTGTGCCGGACTTTCTGGATGAACAAATCCGAGCTAAAAATTCCCCATTAATATCCCAGGAGGAGGAAAGTTTAATCTCCTGATAAAGCTTGTTCTGATCGAATCTTTTTCTGACCAAGACAAATCTGCCAAATCTGTTTTCCGCCATCTCCCCGTCCAAAAGTTCCACTATTCGATCTTTGCCCTGGGGAGTAACTGCACCTCTTTGGTGGGTTAAATTGAATCTGTCAAAACTCTTTAGTCTGTCTTCCAGTTCCATGATCTTAGCTTTAATACCGATGTTCTATATTCTTGGAACTCTTTTGATTTTTATTTTCTTTTTATGATAACAGAAGGGCTTAATAATGTAATAATATTCTATCCGCGTAGACAAGGTATGAACCATCTGGTTCATACCAAGCCTTTATGGCTTGCCAGCCCCGCCAAAGGCGGGGCTAAGCGGAATCATTAAAACGAATAACTTTTGCTTAAAAGATAAAGCTCGGCTTACTTTGTGACTGTTCTACTATTCACGTCAATCTTCCTTTTCAATTCCTCCACTAAAACATACGCCTCCTCAATGCCTTTCCCCAGATGAGCTACTTTATGAGCATCCGAACCGAAGGCAATTATTTTCACTTCCATGTTCAGCGCCAGATTCAGAATCTCCAAGCCGGGAGAAAATTCCTTATGTCCTTTTCTGAGAAGCCCGGTGTTTATTTCCATCCCCACATCATTTCTTGCCATAAGCTCTAAAACCGGCTCCACCAGCCCCCGATGTAGGGTAAGAATCTTTTCTCCGTAAAAACCCAGCCCATATTTTTTGTATATGTCCAGATGTGCCATGACATCGAAAAGTCCGCTTTCAACTGCATGTTTCAGAACCTTGTAGTATTCTGAGACCATCTTTTGGGCACTTCTCTTTTTAAAATATCTTTCTGCCTCCTTTGATGCAGTGATGGCGATATGATCCAGACAATGCACCGCACCCAGACGATAATCCAGTTCAAAGCAAGTTAACTCTTCTCTTAACTTTTCCTCGATATGCGGCGCATAATCCACCTCCAGACTGGCTTTCACCGAAAGTCCTTGTGCACTGTATTTTTCGTCTGCTCGTCTCACATCCGCAATATATCTTTTCACGTTCTCTTCTGATAATGGAACTATCTTTCCATCTATCTGCATGAAAGGATCCTCATCTTTTCTAAACGGATCGGAATCGTAATGAGTGGTGAAGCAGATCTCCTTCAAGCCCAATTCCAATGCTTTCTGGCAATACTGATCGATACTTCCGGTGGCATCCAGAGAATAATCCGGATGAACATGCCAGTCAGCCTGGTTTAGTTCACAGGATACCGCAGACAATCTCTGGTTCAAGATATTTTTTTTCACCTCCTAGATGCTCTTCTATCTCTTAGTATGAAGTATAAACCTTCAGGTTAGCTGTTATTTGGAGTGTCAGGCTTTAGCCTGACCAAAAAGACCTGGGCACTTTTGTTGTATCTTTGGTCTGCCTGAAGGCAAACACTCCAGGTTAGCTGTTATTTGGAGTGTCGGACATTAGGGCCTATTGAAAAACTACTTTTTACAACCCCCCCTAAACCTCACACTCCAGTAAGAAAAGGATTATTTCTTCTCTCCTCCCCGACGATGGATGCAGGTCCATGACCGGGATAGATCAAATAATCGTCCCCCCTGGTTAGCAATTTCCTTTTGATGGAATCTATAAGTTGCTCAAACGATCCACCGGGCAAGTCTGTTCTGCCAATCGAACCACAAAAAAGGGTATCTCCAACAAAGATCATCTTATCTATAAGGAGTGAAATCCCTCCGGGGGTATGTCCGGGTGTATGCAAAACTTCAAGAGTGTATTGCCCGAATTGAACCTTGTCTCCTTCCTTCAATGTGCCATCCGCCGGTAAAGGATCTTGTCCGCTTTCCATAAGAAACGGTTGAGCTTGCTCAGTTGGCGAAAGCATGTCTGCGTCTTCTGCATGAATCAAAACTTCTGCACCGGTTGCCTTCTTAAGCTGGGCTAAGGCACCGGTGTGATCAAAATGACCATGAGTCAAAACTATATATTTGACCCTCAGGTTCGACTCTTCCACTTGCTTTTCTATCTCTTCAAAATCTCCGCCTGGATCTATGACTACCGCTTCTTTGCTTTTCTCATCACCCAGAATATAACAGTTGGTTTCAAGCGGCCCTACAAGAAGGGTTTTGAGAATCAAATCTTCGCTCCTTCTATTTTGAGCAATTTCCTCTTAATGCTCAATCCACCACCATATCCTCCCAGACCGCCGTCCTCTCTGATTACCCGATGGCATGGTATAACTATTGGGATGGGATTGGCTCCGCAGGCGGCTCCCACCGCTCTTGCCCTATTTCTTCCTCCAACCTGTCCGGCTAACCATCCATAGCTTTTGGTTTGTCCGTAGGGAATCTTAAGCATCGCTTTCCATACTCTCTTTTGAAAAGCAGTACCACCTGTCAAATCCAGCGATTCTTTGAAATTGACCTTTCTGCTGGAGAAGTACGCTTTCAGATTTTTTTTCAAAGACAAGAATTTCTTTTCATCCTTCTTCAAATCGATGTTTTCATCTTTGCGCAAGGCTGACAAAAATCTCTGCCATGTGCTCTTGGGAAAGGTGATAAAATTCAAGCCTCTCTCCGTCCTAGTGGCAAGTATCTCACCGACAGGAGATTTAAAAGTGGTATAGTAGAGTTTCATCCCTCCTCCTTTTAATAAGGCTCGATGCTCGTAATGAAGCCTGTCTTTCGAAGCTCGAAACTCGAGGATTCTTTTGTGCATTTAGGTGTTCCAGCTTCTAACTTCAAGCCTCCAGCATCGATACCATCTTCGTCACCGTTAACCGAGCTTCGAAAACTCATTTTCCCACAGGTCAGTTGACTCAAATGAGATCCATAGGACATGAAATCCTCTTTACACTTCATGGTATGCCTTTATATATTTAACCTGTTCTTTGGCATGATAGGAGCTTCGCACCAAGGGACCCGATTCCACATGCGTAAACCCCATCCTCTCTCCGATTGTTTTTAGCTCTGCAAATTCATCCGGATGATAGAATTTTGCTACAGGAAGATGATTCTCAGAAGGACTCAAATACTGTCCGATGGTCAAAAGCTCACAGTCTGCATTTTTCAGATCGTTCATCAACTGGGTGATCTCATCCCAGCTTTCCTCAAGTCCAAGCATCATGCCGGATTTGGTTATAATGCTTTTATCAATTTTCTTTACGTTAGAAAGAAGATCCAGTGATGTTTGATAATCCGCTCCTTTTCTCACCGTAGGATAAAGCCTTCTGACCGTTTCCATGTTGTGATTCAACACATCCGGCTTTGCCTCCAGAACTATCTTCAAGGATTCAAATGATCCGGCAAAGTCAGGAATCAACACCTCCACCTTGCAATCCGGAACCGATCTTTTGATTTCCCTGATAGTGCGGGCAAATATGTATGCTCCTCCATCAGGAAGATCATCCCTGGTGACCGAGGTGATCACCACATATTGCAATTTCAACTCTTCAGTAGCCTCCGCTACCCTTCCGGGTTCGTCTTCATCCACCGGTAAGGGGTCACCTCTTTTCACGTCGCAAAATTTACATCCCCTGGTACAGATGTCACCTAAGATCAAAAACGTGGCAGTCCCCTGTTCAAAACAGTGGCTTATGTTGGGACAGTTGGCTTCCTGACAGACGCTGTGCAGATTCGATCGAGCTAAAAGGGATTTTATTCTTAGATAATTTTCGTTCCACGAAGTTTTAACCTTTAACCAATCCGGACGCTTGGCCTGCACGAAGACCTCCAAAAGAGACTATTGACATCACCATGCCAACAGTTTAAATTAAAATAACATTTGCGTATCAAAAAGCAAGACCAAATGTATTCATTATTGTAGCGGAAAGTTTCAGCTTTCCACGTAAAGATTCAAGAAAGGAAAAAATATGGCTGAAGAGAAATTATATGATTTAATCATCATCGGTGCAGGACCAGCGGGTTTGACCGCCGGCATCTACGCCACCAGAGCGAAATTGAACACTTTGCTCTTGGAGAGACTCAATCCAGGTGGGCTGGTGGTATCCACAGACTGGGTGGAAAATTACCCCGGCTTTCCTGAAGGGATAAGCGGCGCTGAGCTTGTGAAAAAAATGGAAGAGCAAGCTGTAAAGTTTGGACTTAATATCGCTTCATTTAAAGAGGTCAATTCTGCTGACGTTAAAGGGCAGACCAAAACCATAAAGGTGGATGACGAGGAATACAAGGCTAAAGCGGTGATCGTCGCCTCCGGGACTGAACCCAAGAAATTAAATATTCCCGGAGAGGAAAAATTTAAGGGACGCGGTGTCTCCTATTGCGCCACCTGCGATGGTCCTTTTTTTCAGGACAAAGACATTGTCATGATTGGTGGTGGAAGTTCCGGCATCCAGGAGGGTCTATTTCTCACCAGATTTGTAAGAAGCATCACCGTGGTTGAGTTTATGCCTCACCTGAACGCAGAAAAAATCTTACAGGAACGAGCCCACAAAGACGCGAAATTCAAATTCTTTGTAAATCACATGGCTACCTCCATAGACGGAGAAAATCAAGTGGAATCGGTAACCATCAAAAGTCGGGAAACGGGAGAAGAAAACGTTATACAAGCCGCTGGCGTGTTTGTTTATGTGGGATGGGACCCCAAAACCGAATTCTTGAAGGGACAGGTTGACTTGGATAAGTGGGGTTACGTGATTGCCGGAGAGGACACCAAAACCTCTACCCCGGGGGTATTCGCCGCTGGCGATGTGAGAGAGAAAACATTAAGACAGATAACCACCGCCGTAGGGGACGGCGCCGTTGCCGCCTTCGTGGCGGAAAGATATATCGAGGAACAGAAATCTAAGACCGTTTGAAGGGAGACTTAGCAAAAAATAATCAACTTTTACAGAATATCTCATTATATGGCAATCATTATAATTGATATAATCGTATTAATTATGATAAAGTTTAATTCGAGGAGACTAAAAGATGGAAAAAGTAATCAATGCCTTAAAAGTGCGACAGAATTTAGGCACGCTTCTGAATGAGGTATTACTGAAAAATGACCAATTTATCATCGAGCGAAATGGCAAACCCATGGCGGCAGTGATACCTGTTTGGCAGTTCGAACAATGGAAAGAAAAAAGGGAGGCGTTTTTCAAGATGATCGACAAAGTGCGCCAAAGAAATAGAAAGGTGAGCCAAAAAACATTAGAAAAAGAGATTAATGAAGCGGTGGCTCTTGCCAAATATTCTGAAGTTCACCAGAAAAAGAAAATAAGAAAATAAAGTGATTAAAGCTGTTTTGGATGCTAATGTCTTAGTTAGTGCTATATTAACCTCAAAAGGACATCCAGCAAAGATATTGAACAAATGGAAAGCGGGTGCTTTTGATCTGGTAATGTCTCTGTCCATTTTAAAGGAAATAGGACGAGTGATCTTTTATCCAAAGATTAAGAAGCGACTGAGTTGGTCAGACTTGGAAATTGATGAGTTTTTACTCGGCTTGGCTCAGTTTAGCATAATGGTTTCTAAAGAGTCCAAGATTGATGTGATAAAAGAAGATCCCACAGAGAATAAATACCTTGCGTGTGCCCAAAAAGGGAAGGCTGATTTTATTGTTACAGGTGATCAACACTTGCTAAAGTTGCAAAATTATAAAGGGGTAAAAATTGTAACTCCAAAAGCGTTTCTAAATATCTTAAAAGAAACTTAAGGTGGCGCCTTCATGGCGGAAAAATATATTGAGGAACTCAAAACGGATTGAACTAAAAAAAGTGCCACCGCAGGTGGCAGACCAACTTATATGAAGAAACGAAAGAAAAAGAAAAGAAGTATAACGCACTCTGTATTTATACTAATAGTCGTCACGGCGGTAATTACGACCATAATAAGCGAAATAACCGGCGGTTTGATTTCATCAGCATGGAGATATGGTAAGAATCTCATCCGGCCAGCCGAGCTGCAGGTTTCGTTGACTGAGTTTATGATATATCGCGCAAGTGTTGATGACTTTCCGACTTGTGAGATGGACCTAGTCGTTAATAATCCTTCGGGCCAGAGCATATCAGTAGAACTCAAAGACTTGAGACTTTTCCGGGACAATATTCTACATCAGTTTTCTGCAGGGCAGCAGGTCATTAAGACCGGACCAAAGGACTTATCCGTAAAACATGTGCAGTTTAGAGATCAAGTACTGGACCAAGCTTTGAAGGTTCCACAAGATTCGGGTACGGCGATGATCAAGTTGATCTACGAGTATGTGGACAGGGATTCCAGGGACAGTTTAGTCCTTGGTAACGACGATGTTATAAAGTGCACATACTGGCAAGTGCCTGTATTTAATTCGGAGCAAGAGGCGCTGGAGATCGGTGCGCGAGTTCTCGCTGTGGATAAGACCATATATTGGACCGATACCTTATCTGGTGAAAGCGGAACTACACGACTGACAAAAAGGGTTTTCACCGACCGGCAAGGGTGGTTGGATTTTGACGGGAAGAAGCCCGGAGAGATATCATGGAACCTCGAAGTCCATTTAAGCGATTCTTCTGCATTTCACCGAAGATACGGCGGGATATACCTGGGGTGCTTGGTTTCCGATCCTAGACCAGCTGAAACTTTCCGCTATGCTCACGAAGTCCTTGGGGAAGCCGGGGATTACTATCAATATACTTTAATTGGAACCACATATGAGCGAGACTTTTCTAAGATCATGGAATTTATACACTACAGTTTTGATCCAGTTAAGCAAAATGAGGCGTTTAGGCTGTACCAAGAGAAATCGGAGTTCTACATTCTTTTAACGTATGAACATGACCATGGCGTAGCTGAAATTATTGACTCGTTAAGAAGACAAGGATATCGAGCTGGTGGTGCCTCAACCGACGGGTTTGTCGAGTTCCTGCGCCATCTGACACTTGTAACCCCTGTTGAAAGGCTACCTAGCTTAGTGGAAGAACTGAATATGCTGCTAGACAGTCTGAATTCTGTCATAAATAACGACGGCTTTTTTCTGTTTTTCCCGCTAGTGCTCGAATCTAAAAGATCAATCAGGATTATGAATGATTTCCAACATGCTACCAGCAAACGACATTCAGTCGGACTTTCTTTTGACTGTCGTCCCTTTAGACGTCGTCTGATAGCGGCTCCATTTTCCACCCCTCTTTTGGCATTCTTTAATTTTTCTGACGAGACTATGGCTAAGACACTTGACAGCATAAAGATAGAGTCTTTTGTTCCTCCGTAATTGTATCGAAACTCGCCTGCCGATTGAAGTCTAGTTCTCTATTCCTTTTTGTGCAGGGATGCCAAATTTGAAGGGATGTTTCACCTCTTTTACCTCGGAGACTAAGTCGGCAAGCTGAATCAGCTTTTTGGGGGCGCCTCGACCGGAACCACACTTCAGGCACTGTTTTTTTTACCATCTTTGACCTCTTTAGTTTGTGCCACAACTTAAATTAGTCTAATCTAAAACTAAAGAGATTGTAGTTCAACAGATTATGTTAAATAAAAACTAAAATCACCAACAAAATTTCGTTACGCTACCTAAATATTGTTTAACTCCCGCCGATATAAAAAATAACACGTCCCTAAAAAAACAACCATCCTCAAAAATAGCTTCAAAAGAAAAAGATAAGTAATATTTCACTATAGCAGTGACAATTCGAAATTTTACTTAGCCATGCAGAAAAATGCTTCACGGAATGCGCCAATTTAAGAGCGGAAACGAGATCATTTGATTATTTCAGTGAGGAGAAACAGCACCTATTAGAGGGGAAACAACAAAAAAACAAAAAAGGGGGTAAATTATGTTTACCAAAAAGCAACACCATGTGGTAAAGTTGGTTGGTTTACTCTTTGTTGTTGTAATGTTGTTGTTTGCAGGCTGTGGAATCTCTAAGAAATCGACTAAATCTACGAATAATCCGCCTGGTGCTCCGAGTGTGCCTGTAGGCTCTGCAACCTGGGTTACTGGTACTTCCTATACCTGTTCAACCCAAGCTGTGGACCCGGATGGCGATCAGGTATCTATTAAATTTGATTGGGGTGACAGCACACAATCTGTATGGAGTGATTTTGTGGCTTCAGGAGAAACTGTTTCTATGTCCCACTCTTACTCTGATTCTGGAACTTTTCAGATCAGGGCAAAGGCAAAAGATGAAAAGGGTGTTGAATCAGAATGGTCTGGCACGCATACAATCACCATAGGTGGGGGGGAACAGGAAGGAACTATCAAGTGGCAGTTGAATCTTGGCCGATGGGATAGCCCCACCCACGACCCGGCAATGGGACCGGACGGGACCATTTACGTCACAGTAACCACTTCTACCGGACTTGCCAAGTTATATGCCGTTACCCCTGATGGCACGAAGAAGTGGGAATGTGAGCTATCCACCTGGTGTGCAGACAATCCTGTAGTAGGTTCAGACGGCACAATTTATGTGATTAGTTGCGCATATGTCGATGCCGTAAGTCCAAATGGCACTTTGCAGTGGGAATGGGTGGCAGATCCGGTGGCTGATATCAACGGTCTTACGCTCGGTGATGACGGAACCATCTATGTCGGACACCACGGAAGTGGTGCTTACTATAGAAAGGTATTTGCCATCAATCCTGATGGAACCCAAAAGTGGTCTATTGAATTATCTGGATCTTCTCATACAGGACTCACTATTGGGCAAAATGGCGAGGTCTATGTGAGTGATGCCAATGGGGAGAGCAATTATCCTCTTTATGCGGTCGATCCGGACAACGGTTTGGCCCTGTGGTCTGTGGAATTGGGGAATTGGGTTGGCATAGGTGGAATGGTGGTTGGGTCAGGCGGCTCAATATACGTGCCCCTACCCGCCGGCGCCGGCGGTAAACTTGTTACCATAAGCCCCAATCATACAATAAGTTGGGAATATACTCTTCCTGCTTCCCCAGGTATCCCCTCTATTGGTCCCGATGGCACGATCTATGTTATTGCAGCCAGTGGATACGTAGATGGCGATCTATACGCTCTAACCAGCAACGGAACGCTTAAATGGAATGCTGGTAATGCACCCCGCGGCACATAGTGTTGCTATAGCCTCAGATGGAACTATTTACTTTTGTGGCGCAAATCCATCCCCCCAAGGGAACTTCACTGCGATGAATCCAGATGGTTCCATAAAATGGACCCTTGATATACCAACAGGCGCTGGTTCTCCCTTAATCGGTTCGGATGGCACGATTTATGTATCCGGAGGAAATACAATGTATGAGGGAGCTGTACTCACCGCTGTATATGGCTCTTCGCCTCTGGTATCATCTTCCTGGCCCAGAGGACGCCATGATAACAGCAACACAGGAAGGTATGGGGGATATTGATATAGGGTATGCAGGTGGTATTTATTACAGAGTTTTTGATTAACTAATCGGCACATGAAATAGATGGGAGGATAATCACCCCTTTTAAGACACATAGGATGTAGGGACAAAGCTTCAGCTCCACCCAGAGTGAGGGCGAATCTAAAGATCCGCCCCTACATTTTCTGCCGCTGGGCGAGAAGGATAATACAGATTTTATATAGAGTCACGTTCTTAATTCTCTATTCCCTTCTGTGCAGGGATGCCAAATTTGAAGGGATGTTTTATCTCTTTTACCTCGGAGACTAAGTCGGCAAGCTGAAGAAGTTTTTTGGGGGCGCCTCGGCCAGTGAGAATCAGGTGAAGATCAGGAGGCTTTTGCTGAATTAGTTCGGTTACTTCCTGAATGGTGAGTAGCTTTTTGTCTAAGGCAATATTGATTTCATCCAGAACGATAATATCGTATTTTTTGGATAAGATTTGATCTTTTGCAAACTTCAAGGTTTGTTTCGCGGCTTTCACATGTTCTTTAAAGGGGAATCTGTCACCTTTTATCTTAACGTATCCTTTCCCCATGGTTTTGATCTCGATGCCGCAATCGAACTTCTTGACGAATTTTAATTCGCCGTATCTTTTAAAGCTTTTTATAAATTGGATGATTAAGGTCTTTTTCCCGTGTCCTGCCGCACGCAGTGCCATGCCCAGAGCGGCGGTGGTTTTCCCTTTCCCGTCACCAGTGTAGACTATAACCAATCCCTTGGTTTTTTTATCTTTCATTATTCCGAAGGCTGGAATTCTCGATAGGAAAAGGCTCCCACGACCCAATTCTTTGAACTGGGTATCAAAGAAACTTGAAGAGGGCTCTGAAAAAGTTAAATGAGGTTCACCCTAAAGGGAAAGGTTTTACTGGAGTGTCAAGCTTTAGCTTGACCTGTCCTATGGATTCTGTAGAAAACCTCTTGTCCGCAGGATCCCCGCCTTTGGCGAGGAAAAGACAATGGACTTTTACATGGTTCACCTAAAGGTGAACACTCCAAATTCTTTCCTCCTTATGGTTTTTCAGAGGCTTCTTGAAGCACTTTTCGGACTTATGAATCTACCCCACGCCCAAGGCAAGGGTTGATCCCTTTTCTTTTGTTTCTTATCTGTTTGCTACCGCCTGGATGATGTTCGCCTCCACGTTGAACTTCTTTAGGAACGCCTCACGTTCCGTCTTCATCTTCTCCACCCAGGCTTTGTATTGTTCACCCCTACCTTTACTTTCAAAGAAGATCTTCGGGTTCAGAATCTCCTTTGGCACCTTGCTTAAAAGTTCGGCATTTTCCGGAGCATCCACGTCCACGATCTCGTAACCAAAGTCCGGGTCCTTCTTCCACTTTATATTTCCAGATAGCATAGCTTCAAGCATGGCAGAGGAATGACGAATTTTCACTTTGAGCGCATTCCCTTTCTCTTCATCTCTCTGGTCTCCGCCTATGTATCCGGTATTCATCAGCCAGGTCTGTAATCCCTCTAACTTGGCCGCCAACTCACTGAATCTTTTGGCTTGCAGTCCGAACGGGCTGGGGAAGAATGGTTGAGTGAACGGGGAACGGGTCTTGCCCCTTTCCTTGCCTGCAGCGGAGGTTTTTGAGGTTTCACCTAACATGAAGTAACCGGCTGCCAACTCCGGAGTGTGGAGACGGACGATCCCCGGGACAGCAGCATCCGGACCCTCGTCCCGGTTCAAAATTCCCAGCGATCTCAATGGCGGAATGTCATCGAAGCTGGCGGCATCTTTTATCGCCTTCATGGGAATGATGGATCTGCCATTCTGCGTCCATACAGTGAAATCCCAGCCATCGTCAGGGATGTCCCATTCATCCACCACATCGTCAATCTTGACCTTTCCGTTAATAAAGGCTTCCACATTGTCGGGTGGAGCGCCGGATTGAATGAGCATATCCTTAAGACGTTTCACATCCTCCGGAGTAAGTCTTGTTTTGCTGAAATCGAAAGTTTCATCCGCTTTGGGAAAAACGTTCTCCACCCAGGCATCCGGATGGGTGGAGCCAGCGTATAGCACCGGCTCTGATTCTTTGGTGAGCCCAAAGGTTTTGGCGAAGCAACCGTTTTCCGTTATGGTAAGAGTGCCGTCGGGCCACATCACGATCATATCATCCTGAATCGGCTGAGCCAGCTCACCTTGTTTGCTGAAGGTGGTGGTAGTCTTGCCCGTGCCGGAAAGACCCATGATCCCCATGGTCATGGCTTTTCCATCTATGGTCACCTTCTTGGCACCCGCATGAAGGACCAAACCACCTTTCCTGTATACATATTCATTCAACATTCGCAAGGCACCCTTCTTGGTCTCGCCGAAATAATCCGGTCCTATCACGTAGGTGGTCCAGTTTTCTAAATCTACGATGATAGCCTGGTTACCGGGCATGCCTTCAGCATTAAGTCCCGCGGTATAAACTAAACGAAACTTGGGTTTAAATGGTTGCTTAAGCTGTTCTTTGGTCTCTATGGCGGAACGGGGGAAAGCCAGCACTTGCTGCATGCCAGCGATATTTGATCCCTCAAGAGTATAGAGCCATTGTATGGGAACTGCTCCTTTACCATATCCATAATATGCATTGACCTCGATAAGCGTGCCCTGTTTCTGGATGTAAGCCTTCTGCTTTTCTATAAGCTCGCGCGCTTTGGCTGGATCGATTATGTTCCCGGAGAACTTGCTTTTTTCCGACTCCACGGTGACGCAATAGGTATACTTCGCCATCCTGGCTTTATTCCGAGAAAGTTTATTGATGTTCCCGTAAGCAGTCTTCATTATGGCGGGAGTATGCTTGAGAGCAAGCTCCCGCAGTTCCTCCTGAGTGGGATCGGTTATATATTTTACATTATAGGGCTTTTCAGTAAGATGGCAGGTTTCCTTCACAGACATACTCAACTCCTTTTTTTATTAGTGTCAGATCACATTTGAACCAAAACCGATATATTCTTCTTACAACTATTTTTCTTACTTTTCTTCCGGGGGTGGTTGCGGAATTATCCCGGAATCCATCAACACCTGGGCTTGATCTCTGGCGCGCTTTATGACAGTCGAAGCTCTGTCAAAAAGCTCCTGTTTTGAAGCTTTGATTTTTGCGATCCCCTGCTCTATCGCCTTAAGGCCCACTGCCACCGCTTCTCTGGGATATACTTCCCATTCATCCATGGTGGGAATCAAATGGTCTTCTTGCAAACCCTTATCTGCGGCGGTCTGTGCCAGCTCCAAAGCGGCGGCGATGCACATCTCGTCGGTGATGGTGGAAGCCCTGACATCCAAGACTCCCCGGAAAATTCCCGGAAAGCCTAAGGAATTATTCACCTGATTGGGAAAATCTGATCTTCCTGTTGCCACGATTCTGGCTCCCGCCTCCTTGGCGTCCCAGGGCCAGATCTCCGGGATAGGATTGGCACAGGCAAAAATAATGGCATCCTTCTTCATGGAGGCGACCCACTCTTTTTTTATCACGTCCGGTCCGGAAGCCGAGTAGGCGATACACACATCGGTGTCTCGCATGGTCTCGGGAATTCCTCCCCTTCTTCCCTCTTCATTGGTAATCCGGCAAAACGTATAACGGGGATCTCCCCTTTTGTACTTGCTTCTGTCTGGATATAGTATTCCATCTATGTCACACATTATAACATTTCCGGGCTTAACACCGGCTGAGATCATCAACCGAAGGCTGGCCACGCTGGCGGCACCTGCACCGACCATGGAGACCTTTATCTGATCAATCTTCTTACCCACAATCTTTAAAGCATTGATTAATGCTGCCACTGTAACCGTGGCGGTTCCCTGTTGATCATCGTGCCACACCGGGATTCTGGCTTCATGTCTAAGGGTATCCAGAATATAGAAACACTTCGGTTGGGCTATATCTTCCAGATTTATTCCCCCAAAGGAAGGTTGTAGAATCTTCACCACCCGAATCAACTCATCCGGATCCTTGGTATCCAGGCAAAGAGGATATACATCCACCCCGCCCAGATATTTAAAAAGAAGCGCCTTGCCCTCCATCACTGGAAGTCCTGCCTCCGGACCAATATCTCCCAAACCCAAAACCCGGGTTCCGTCAGAAATCACCGCCACAGTGTTGGCTTTGTTGGTGTATTCCCATACCTTTTCATGATGCTTATCGATATCCTTGCACGGTTGCGCCACACCGGGGGTATACCAGATAGCAAAATCGTTCATATCCCTGATTACACATTTGGGAACGATTTCTACCTTACCCTTGTAAAAAGGGTGCAACTTCATTGCATCCTCTCCTGGCTTCTTCGCTTTTGCGATAAGTTCTTCTTTACTTAACATCTTATCCCTACCTCCGATCTCCCATTATAAAACGGGAATCCATCTTTTTGAAGCACTCGATTTTATACTCTACAATTTTCTAACCTACAAATTACGTAACCGGCATGTCAAAATCAAGCGAAATTTGTGAAAAATTTCACTTTTATTGAATTTGAATTCAGAAAACAGACCAATTCGACTGCGTTACAGTTCGTAGGGCGGGCATCTTTGCCCGCCGAATTTATGCGGGGCTGGAAGTCCCGCCTACGAGCTATGGATGATAAGGAACTGTCTCCCATAGGGGCGGGAATTCCCAGACGGGTCTCCGTCATCCCGTCCCAAAATGTAGCTTCTTCAACAAGCCCTGAAGCTCCACCACTACATTTCTTGCCGAAAAAAAGCGGGCAAAAGATTCATCTTCCGCCCGCTTTTTGACTCTGGGGTTTGCTCAGACCAAGTGGTACTTCTCAATATTCTGATCTGCAATTGCCTGAATTCTTTTTAGCTCCTCTTCCCCACCAGGTTTCTTAAAAAGATGTTTGAATCTTCCCTGAAGCTTCAAATACTCTTCCACCGGCTTCTTCTTGGCTATCTTTCTCACTGAGGTGACTTTTCCGTATTCTATCTCAACTAAGGGGATAAGTCCGGTCTGCACTGCTATCTGACCCACCTTGATAGTTAAAGCCGGATCGTGAACCCAGCCCAGAGGGCAAGGACAATGAATCTGAAGGTACTTGGGTCCTTTGATAGACAAAGCCTTCTTAACCTTCTTTTGCAGATCTCTGTAATACCCCACCGAAGCCGTCGCCACATAGGGAATGCCGTGAGCCGCGACTATCTCGGGCATGGGTTTCTTGTCCGTGGTCTTTCCCCAGGACACCTTACCCGACGGATCAGTGGTGGTGGAAGCTTCAAAGGGGGTTAATCCACTCCTCTGAACCCCGGTGTTCATGTAGGCTTCGTTATCATAGCAGATATACAAAACATTATCTCCTCGTTCCAGCACACCGGAGAGGCAGCCGATTCCAATATCCGCGGTTGAGCCATCCCCTCCCTGAGCTATAACATGAGCCTCATCTTCTCTGCCCAGCGCTCTCAATGCCGCCTCAATTCCCGCCGCCACCGCCGCAGGGTTTTCAAACAAAGAATGGATCCAGGGCATCTTCCAGGCAGATTGGGGATAAGCTGATGAAACCACCTCCAAACATCCGGTGGCACAGGTAGCAATGGTATTTTCACCTGCGACATCCATCACCAACCTTGCCGCCAGAAGCTCCCCACAACCTGCGCAGGCACGATGCCCGGGAGCAACCAAACTCTCCTTGATCGGCTCCTTCTTCTTTTTTACAACCGGGGTCTTTTTATTCATTGCAGTTTCTTCCTTTCCCATATTCTTCTCCTTTAATAAGTCTTGATGCTTGGATGTCGTTGTCGAGGCTCGTAACGAAGCTCCCAGACGGGAGCTCGTCTGAGCTTGTCTTTCGAAGCTCGAAGATCTCTTTGTTCAATTAGGTGTTCCAGCTTCCAACTTCGATCCTCCAGCATCGATACCAGCTTCAGCAACGTTAACCCAGCTTCGAAAACTCACCTTCATGAAATCCTCCTGACACTTTATAGTATCTCTTCAATCATTCTCCGATTCCTATAAGTTCCTCTCTGAGATCCATAAAATGATCTTCCACCGCTTCAGATTCGACTTTTTTTACCCCCTCTACGATCGACTTGGTAGGGACATCTCTTCCCCCCAGTCCAACAATGAATCCACATATTCTGGGCTGTTTCTTTTTTCCATAAAAAATCGCCTTTATCTCATTGAGCAAGATTCCACCCAAACCCAAAGAGAGGGCTTTTTCCATGACTACGATGGTATCCACATCTTTCAGAGCGTCATAGATAGCTTCTTTAGGGAAAGGTCGGAAAGCCCGGACTTTCAGCAGTCCCACGTTCTGACCCTTCTCTCTCATCTCATCCACTGCCTCTCGTATGGTCCCTACCACCGAGCCCATTCCCACCACGGCAACTTTAGCGCCATCCAACCTGTATTTATCCACTAAGCCACCGGCATATCGTCCAAACTTCCGATTGAATTCATCTGCCACCTCCTCTATCACCTGTTTTGCCGCTTCAATGGCTTGCTGAAGGCGATATCTGGTCTCCATGTAATAGGAGGGGTCTGCTAAAATTCCAAAGGTAACCGGATTCTTGGTGGTTAAATACGTTTTTGGCTTATATGGAGGCAAGAACTCATCCGCCATCTTCTGATCCATCAGTTCCACCGGTTCGAAAGCATGGGTTAGGATGAATCCGTCCATATTGACCATCACCGGAAGGGAAATCTCCGGATTTTCTCCTATTTTATATGCTTGCAGTTGCATGTCCCCCACCTCCTGGCAATCCTCAGCATAAAGCTGTATCCACCCGGAATCTCTCACCGTCATGGCGTCCTGATGATCGTTCCAGATATTTATGGGCGCGGACACGGAGCGATTGGCACAGGTTATCGATACCGGAAGCCTCAAACCAGCGATATTGAAAAGAACCTCTGCCATCAAAAGCAAACCCTGGGATGTAGTGGTGGAGTATGCTCTGGCACCGGTGGCGGATGCTCCCAAAATCACTGAGGCGGCGCCAAACTCACTTTCCACGTTGATGAACTCCGACTTCAGCTCTCCATCTGCCACCATCTGGGAGAGGTTTTCCACGATATGGGTCTGGGGAGTTATGGGATAGGCGGAGATCACATGGGGTCGACATACTTTCACCGCCTCCGCCACTGCCATAGACCCTTCTATCACTTTTTTCATCATCTCACCTCCAGTACCATCTCAATATCATCAACCGGACATTCTTCTGCACAGATTCCACATCCCTTGCAGAAGTCCATATCCGCCCAGTATTTCTTATCCTCCCCGAATATCACCCCGTCCGGGCAGACCATCACACATATGCGACAATCATTGCACTTATCATGTTTGAAAACCGGTTTTTCCACTCTCCAGCTTCCGGTCTTGTATTCTTTGCTCGATCCCGGCTTGACCACTATTCCTTCCGGTCCTGTGGATCCAAATTCGGACTTAGGCACGGCCTCCTCCTTTCATCAAATCATATGCTTTCTGAATTGCCAAAGCGTTTTTATCTCCCACCTCGCCGGGAAATCTCTCCTTCACGCTTTTGATTATCGCCTCCACCGAGATCAGCCCGGTGATGCCGGAGAAAGCGCCCATCAAGGTGGTGTTCTGAACTGCTCTGCCGATGGTCTCAAGGGCAATTTTGGTTGCAGGAATGGTTCTAACCTCGGCTGTTGTTTTAAGCTCCAGCTCTTCAGGTGATTTTTCCGTATCAACCAGAACCATTCCATCCGGCTTGAGCCCGCTGAGCACATCGATAGCACCGATCAAGGTGTTATCCTGCACTATCAGGTAATCCGGCTCATAGATCTGGCTTCGATTACGCACCTTGTGATCAGCGATTCGAACGAAAGACTGAACCGGCGCCCCCATGCGCTCACTCCCAAATGAGGGAAATGCCTGTGCATATTTCCCATCTTCAAAGGCGGCAACTGCCATAAGCTCAGCCGCGGTCACCACCCCCTGACCCCCCCGACCATGTATCCTTATCTCCTTTAACATAATCCTCCTCTCTAAGAATTCTAAAATCAGCTGGCAGCTATTGTAACACCTTCCTACTTAGTGAAAAAATTCACAACTTAAATAAACTACGGAGCATTTATCTTTTAGTTTTGAAATAATTCATTAATCGGGCTATTTTTCAGTCGACCTCCTCATTAAATCCAACGACTATGCGCCACTATGAAACTTTGCTAAGGGCTTGAAGCACGTAGGCAAGCCTTCATGGCTTGCCAGCCCCCGCCAAAGGCGGGGCTACGCAGAACTACGGAACATCTCTCCCTTAGCTTTGAAATGTTTTATTGGTCGACCTATTTTTCAGTTAGTCTTTTCTTTTGATTTGATCGACCACTCATCATTATGGATATTTGTTCAGGAACTTATAGCCGGGGCAGGGTGATTCTCTTCTGGGCTTGATATTTTCCTTTTTTATCCTTGTATGAGGTCTGACATATCTCATCTGCCTCCAGAAAGATTATCTGTGCGATTCCCTCGTTGGCATAGATCTTAGCAGGAAGCGGAGTGGTGTTGGAGATCTCTAAAGTGGCGTATCCCTCCCATTCCGGCTCAAACGGGGTGACGTTCACGATGATACCGCACCTGGCATAGGTGGATTTTCCTAAGCAGATGGTCAATATGTTTCTGGGGATTTTGAAATATTCCACCGTCCTTGCCAGGGCAAAGGAGTTGGGTGGAATGAAGCATACCTTTCCTTTGACATCCACGAAAGATTTGGAATCAAATTTTTTGGGATCGATCATGGTGGCATTTTTGGTGCTGAAGACTTTGAATTCGTCTGCCACCCGGATATCGTATCCATAGGAGGAGAGTCCGAAGGAGATTACTCCCTTTTTTACCTGTTTGTCTGAGAATGGCACGATCATCTGATGCTTTCTTGCCATCCTCCTGATCCATCTATCTGATTTTATTGGCATGGAATTAAAATTTTAAATTCAAAATGCAAAATGAAAAATTACAGAGCAAAATTCAAAATTTTATGTTGTGTCAGGAGTAAAGCTCCTGACGCAACTATTCATGCCGTATTCAGACATGATCCTTTTGATCTTCTCAGTCAATTTCAAAGCCTCGTCCAAATTCCTTTGCCATATGTTTCGGCCAAAGATCAAGCCGGTTACGCCCGCTTCCATGGAGAGCTTCACCTTCTCCAGAAGGTCCTCATCTGAGATCTTACTTCCTCCCGAGACTAAAACCAAAGTCCTGCCTGCTGATTTCACAACCTTCTCCATCGCCTCTTCCGGGGAGAACTTTATCTTATCATATGGCTTGGGCAGATTCTTAGCCTTTGCCTCATCATATTCGGGAAAGTTCAATTTGACTAAGTCTGCGCCCAATTCACAAGCCACTCGGGCGGCATAGTCAACTGCATATAAACTATCCCTTCCCCCTTTAGCTTCGATAGCCTCACCCCGGGGATACGCCCACATGATCAAAGGCATTCCGAACATCTCACAATCCTCTCTGATCTCAGAGAACTGCTGTATATCCTCCTCCTGAGCTGGTGAACCCACATACAGGGTATATCCTACTGCATCTGCCCCCAGCCTCACCGCATCCTCCACCGAGGCGGTCTGTGGAGAGAAGGGATAATTATCCTTTGGGATATTGGTCTTGCCGTTGAGTTTCAAAATTAGAGGAACCTCTCCGGCGAAATCCTTCATATATTTCTCTGCCAGACCAATGTGAAACACTATCCCGGAATATCCACCTTCCTTAGCCAGCCTTAATTGAAAGGTTGGATCAACCGAATCCGGGTTGGCAAAAAAGTCCACCGGCCCATGCTCCAATCCTTGATCTATGGGCAGAAGAAGCAAGGTGCCGTTAGCAGGACCATATCGGTATAACAATCGGTGAAGTCTGGTCCTTTTGCCCAGACTGATGTCCAGATCTTTCAAAGCAGGTTTTGGTTTCATCTATCCCCCAATTTTTCAGATTACCAAAATACAAAAAAATAATCTTTTTTTTATCTTTTATTTTGCCACAATAAAAGCTTTAAAGGTTTAATGGATTATCCTTGCTCCATTTGCCGGTAGATCTAAAGCTCAATCTTAGGATCCTGCGAATATTACGAGGAACCACAAAAGCAAAACATTTCTTGAAGCTAATCCTTTTGAGCTGTTTTGAGTAATGCTTAGTAAAAGGCACTACCATGGACGAAATTTGAGGTTATGAGACTAAGTCTGCCAGAGTATTCTGGGTGAGGATCTTCATGGTATTGTCCTGAGCTTTTTGTAAAACCTCGCGCAGCTTGCAGATATCTTTTCGATCGCAGTCCTCCAGCTCGCTCAGACACCTGGCGAAATAGAGGGGTCCCTGGATAGCTTCAAGAAGCTCCTTCACAGCAATCTTATTGGCTGGTCGAGCTAAAGAGAATCCACCTCTGGCTCCTCGATGGGATCTTATCAAACCGGATCTGGTCAGATGCTGAAATATCTTCGCCAAAAACTTTTCTGGAATATCTTCCGCCTTGGAGACCTCAGATAAGGATACTATCTTTCCTCTTGGCTGTTTAGCCAGATATATCACTCCGAAAATACCGTAATCACCAGCCCGGGTAAGAACCATAAAATCATTCTCCTTGCAAAAAGAGGACTAATTGAATCTCAATATATATTATAACACCCTTTTTCAAGTATGTCAACAAAAATCGTTCACTTTTTTTGTAAGCTGTTGGTACATTGTATCCGGTTTTAGATCTGAGATAATGATCCCGTATAAGGTTGGCAAGTTAAATATTTGTCCACAGGATCTTGAGATTTATTTATTCTTGAGTCGGTAAGTGAGTAAAGGATCCGGGATGGGGTCTGATTACCTTTGTAGCGGTTGCTGCGTTGTTAGTTGAACCAGACCATATAAGCATAAGTTTCACACAGGATGCCTTCTCAGGTGGAATTTTCGATGCGCTGAAATTCTTTTGTCTTCGCAATATAATAATGTCAGTAGTTTGCAAATAGAAAGTGTCAGGTTATAATCGCCTCCTTAAGAGGAGGTGATTAGGGTGTTAAACCTGACGATGAAAGAGGCGCAAAGATACAAGGTTAT
>Ga0209979_1000953_pt1 | contig 34519 bp, 29 predicted proteins | sample AnhtaG_FD_183114 | JGI IMG/M metagenome (GOLD analysis project Ga0209979, IMG submission 183114) | Deep subsurface microbial communities from Anholt, Denmark to uncover new lineages of life (NeLLi) - Anholt_01485 metaG (SPAdes) (version 2) | ecosystem: Environmental > Aquatic > Marine > Oceanic... | reverse complement strand
TGAGGGCTAGGTTCGCGGAGATGTTTGACTTGCATGCGATCATACGTCCCGACGGAGCTCCAGATGGTTATCATGTTGATTTAACGGCTAACATCCCTCTCGAAATGGAAGGTGATAAGCCCGGCGCCTATGACATGGTGTTTAGATCATCGGGATGTCTGTCCAGCCATGCGTACAAATATTCAATTCCGTTTTCAGTGTCTATATCAAGAGACGGATAGTTGGAAGTAATCATCCAAGCTTGAGTCACTCAACAATTTACTATTTTGTAAAATCTGGCTCTATAAGCCTTGGTTTTTAGACTTCATCTCCAAAGTCGTAACTGCATTCCGCACGGATAGAGGGGGTATTTTCATATAGAGATAAACCTAAAGGGAATATTGAGGGGAAAGGTGGTGAGGGCGCTCTCTATTCAAGTGGGCTGGTGCCGGTAATGTGATATACCCAGCGGGGTGGAATTCCGCTCACTGCTCGGTTGACTATCTTTTTTAAGAGACATTGGCTTATGCGCTTATCCTCTAATTCAATTATGAACTCATCACCATCATCTAGGCGAACATAGTCCTCTAGAGTGAGTTCTCCCCACCAGTTTGTTGCTTCTTCACGTAATAATCGGTAGTTAACACGCCCTATAAATTCGCTATCACTGAGCTTGTAGAGATAGCCTATGCTCATTTTAATTCACTTTCTCTTACTCTAGTTGTTATAGAATAACCTATTACCCACTCGAAGTTCAATAGACTTTCCTAACTTTTTTAACGCAATGTTACCATAATTCTACTTACTCAATTATTCTATTCCCCGTTGAAGCCATTTTCCCTTTAATAGCAATGATTTTCCCTAGTCATTTTACCCATACGATACGTTTCCTTCATCCTTAATTCTGCTGTCAGATTTCCTTGTCATCACCGTAGTTACTACTATTAGAATTGATGTCTGGTTAGTATCCTAGTAGAATGTAGCCGTGATAATTATGGCTAGATGCCAAAAATGTGGTGCTGAAACTAAGTTATCATTAGCTGATTTAAACTATGAAGGCCTATTCCGCTGTTGGAAATGCAGGCAACCACATATATTTGTGATAGAGAATGATGAAATAAAATTACTGAAACAAATAAAATACGAAAAATACGGTGAGCAACTAGAACTAGACATTTAGGCACTTCTCTATAACCTTAGCTTTATTGATCGGGAATGGTTATATTAAAGCCAGACGCCTTAGTTTCATAGACTATTTGAATTCAGAAATTATTACCACTGCACGAACATCGGCATGACGACATGGATGTAGTTATCAACCCCCACCGGGCGGATAACACCGGGGCTTGACGGATTGGTAGTCTCCAGAGCTACCTGTGCCTCACGAAGCACACCAAGCACATCAATTAGATATTTGCCATTGAAGGCAATCTTTGCCTCCTCACCCTCAACAGTAGCATCAATCTCACCAACATCATCGCCTACTTCCTCCGACCGAGCTGAAATTGTTATCTTGCCCGGGGTTAGCTCCCCACCCGGGGCTATCACCAGACGGACAATACCACCGCCATCACTGGCAAAGATAGAGGCTGTCTTGGCCGCTCTCAAGAATTGAGCGACATCAACTACCACCCGGGTGTTGTAGCTCTGAGGAATAAGCTGGGCATACTGGGGGAAGGTGCCCTGCACAAGTTGGGATACCAGCTCAATATTCTTCAGGCGAAATAGAGCCTGACTCTTATTGGGATTTACCGTTATCTCAATGGCTTCCTCCTGGTCAGCCATAAGCCGATTTAGCTCGGCTAGGGTCCGCGCCGGAATAATGACCTCGGTCTTCTGGCTAACCGGGCTAATAAGAGGCAGCTTGTATACGGCTAATCTAAAGCCATCAGCCGCCGCCAGCGTCAGCAAATCACCATCAAACTCAGCATCAACACCAGTGAGCACCGGGCGAGAGTCCTCCGAGGCGGCAGCAAATACAACCTGGCCAATCCCCTGACGAAGAGCGTCTACCTCAACCTTGGTGGTAATACCATCTTCAATCCTGGGTATAGGTGGAAAATCCTTGGCATCAACTCCACTGATTCGTGCCTCAAATCGGGCACATTTTAATCCCAATGTCTTAGTCCGAGGGGAAAGGCTAATATCAACCCTGTCGCTGGGTAAGGAGTTAATAAACTCGGCAAGAAGTCGGGCGGGAACAGTAATTGCCCCTTCTTCCTCAACCTTGGCGCCAATCCAGCAACTAATAGCCATCTCCAGATTAGTGGCAGACAGCTTCAGTCGAGACTGGTCTACGGCTAAGAGAACATTATTAGTTATAGGCAAGGTTGTTCTAGTAGCTACCGCTCTACCCACCACACTAAGCCCCCGATTTAAGTTCTCCTGAAGACATGATAGTCTCATAATCCACCCCCTAAATTATATTAACCGATAGTGCTGTAGTATATACCAATAATTAATTCTACTCAAGATTTTTTACACCTCTGCTATCCTTCTTCTATTTACTAAAAGTTATTCTCTCGCCTTGTCATCTTCTTCTACTCAAGTTTAATTGTCCCACTTTTGCCACCGCTTTTTCTAATTAGTCGGAGGCTCTCAATTTGAATTCTCCGGTCCACCGCTTTACACATATCATAGATAGTCAAAGCAGTAATCGCCGTAGCAGTAAGTGCTTCCATCTCCACCCCTGTCTTACCCAGGCTTTTTACCGCAGTGGTAATCTCCACTGTGCCATTCTCCTCATCCAGACTAAACTCAATCTTAACATCTCCGATAAGAACTGGATGGCACAGGGGTATTATATGAGGCGTTTGCTTGGCGGCCATGATGCCAGCTAGCTGAGCTACAGCCAGAACATCCCCCTTTGGCATGTTCCCCTTCTTTAACCGCTCAAGGGTAGTAACCTTCATCCTGACCAGGCATTTGGCTACTGCCTCACGCTGGGTATCAGGCTTCTCAGTAACATCTACCATACGGGGGCGACCTGATGCATCTACATGGGTTAGCTCTTCCATAATTAACCCCCTACTTGAGAAAACGGCCTATCTTTAGGTATGTAGCCCTCGGTCAAGTGGTGGTGCAATGGCTTTCTGGCAACCGCCTCCTCAATCAATTGTTTTAGCCCGTCTGAAGATGCACCACTGCGCAAGGGCTGCTTCAGGTCTATTTCATCCTCGGCTAACAGACAGGGGCGGAGCTTACCATCAGAAGTAAGCCGCAGCCGATTGCAACCAAAGCAGAAATGCTCACTAACCGGAGTAATGAAGCCAAGGGTGCCCCTGGCATGAGGGAAGCGAAAGTATTTGGCTGGTCCATTACCTACACTGGGTAGGCAAGGCTCTAATTCCCCCAACAGTTTGAGGCGCCTTCTCATATTACTGACCGAGACAAGTTGAGAGGCTGTGGTGCTCACCCCAACCGGAAGCATAAGCTCAATAAAGCGAACATGCCACCCCTCGTCAATGGTTTTAGTAGCAAAATCAAGTAGTTCATCATCATTAATCCCAGCCATAACCACCACATTAATCTTGACCGGATTAAGCCCCACAGACCTGGCGGCTTCAATGCCTTCCAATACACCACTAAGATTACTGTTACGACGGGTAATAAGCTCAAATTTGTCCGGCTTAAGCGTATCCAGGCTTACATTAACTCGCCGTAAGCCCGCCCGCTTCAACTCAGCAGCATAACGACTAAGCAAGAGCCCGTTTGTGGTTAGAGAAATATCATTTATGGCGTCTATATGCGCCAGCATCTGGATTAATTTGGGCAGCCCTGACCTCACTAATGGTTCGCCGCCAGTGAGCCTTACCTTATCTATACCTAGCTCAGCAGCAGCCAAGGCTACGGTGTAAATCTCCTCATAGCTAAGAATGTCCCGGTGAGACATCAAGCCAACGCCATCGGATGGCATACAGTAGATACAGCGCAGATTACAGCGGTCAGTTACCGAGATGCGCAGATAGTTTATAGGCCGTTGAAAGGAATCAGAAAGTCCCGTCATAGATAACTTCCTCCCGCCATTCTGGCAAATCAGGATACAGGGAACAATAGTAGATTATATAACAAACGAGAAGGATACTTCAAAATTTTGCGCTCTGAGCCAGCAGCTGGTATGCTTTCCTGGCGGCTTGCCCGCGATGACTAACCTGATTTTTTATTTCCAGAGGTAACTCAGCCATTGTCTTATCTAACTCAGGAAGGTAAAAGACGGGGTCATAGCCAAAGCCCTGCTCACCCCTCGGCTCAAAGGTTATAAAACCCTGACACTCGCCGGAGCAAAACTCCACCTCACCGTCAGGGGTAGCTATAGCAATAACACACCGGAAACGAGCCGACCGCTTCTGCCAAGGCACACCCTTGAGCCGCAACAATAGGTAGGTAACCCTATCCTTGTCGGAAGCGTTTTCACCAGCATAGCGAGCCGATAGCCGACCGGGTTCCCCACCTAGAGCGTCAACCTCCAGCCCAGAATCATCGGCTAAAGCCAGTAGCTGGCTTTCAGCGGCTAAGAGTGTCGCCTTTAGCCTGGCATTTTCCTCCAGGCTCTCACCTACCTCACTAACTACGGTAGTGATGCCCTGTTCAGCTAAGGTAACCAGCTCATAGGGAAGGTTTTGGAGTAGACTCCTATACTCGCCTACCTTGGCTTGATTGTTTGTCGCCAGGAGTAACTTACGGTGCAATGGAACTCCAAAATAAGCAATCGTCTCAGAGATTACCGATAAACTCATCGAGAGTCATGGCAGCCATGGTCAAGGTCTGAAGCGTGCCTCTTGCGCCCAATTCCACAGCTACTTTGGATACAACCTTGTTGTCCTTAGCCTCTAGGATATTTATAAAATCGTACGGACCTAGAAGAGCATACTGGGCTAGTATCTTAACTCCCATAGCCTCGACTTCCTTATTAACCTCTTTGATTCTCTGTGGATTCTCTTTTATAGTCTTCCTTCCCTGGTCAGTTAAGGTGGTAAGCATAACATAAGTTGCCATTTGTTTACCTCCTGCTCAAATATTGGTCGCGTACCATCACACCCTTCCCGGATGATAGCCACTGGCATTGACTCAGTCAAGGTCCACAAACCTTCCCTCCAGTTTTTTCATTACCTGAGGCATGGTGGTGTATTCCATCTCCTCTAGAGGCAGACGGTGCGGTTCAAAGGGGCCATGAGCACGCATATAATCAGCGACATCACTCGCCTGCTGGCGGGCATTATCAAAGGACTTATCATCAAACATATCTCGAGGACCCACCAGCTTGCCCCCAGAAAGTTGAAAGCCAGCCGCCGTCACTCTGGGCGGTCCATCAAAGCGAGTCGGGGTGCTATCCTTAACAGACACCGGCATAAGGGGGCCATGATGCGAACCTCGCATCCACCCCTCTACCAGAAGGGGTAAGGCAAATGGTTCCAGCACCTCTCCTACCGCCGGGAACTGCCCCTGAGAGCGAACAATACACACCGGGTCATCCTTGCCCACATATCGCCCAGCAATCAAAGCCAAACGCTGGGTGGAGGATGTGGCGGCTATCTCTCCGCTCCCCCGGTGATAGACTGACTTTACCATAAAGCGTGAAGGTGCCCCTATAAAAACCAGCAGGTCATAAATCTCATCAGGGGCATTAAAGGTTACCCGCTTATTCTCTTTGATATCTTGCACCTCAAAGGAAAAACCCTGGTGCATATTATCAGCAATAACCAAACCAATGGTATTAAACGGGTCGGCAAACATCTTATATAGCGGCATATTCCACGCCCCAGATGAGGTCTTATCCGCCATAAAAATAATAATGGTCTCAGCCACCCGCTCCTCAAATTCCATCTCAGCCACCCCGGGACCCATCCCTTTGACATTACCCGAAAAGGCATCCGATAGCAAATCCTGCCCAGCACCATGAAGCTTTAACTTTTTAGCCACCTCTGTACAGTCAACAAAGGTATCCCAGGCTAGTTTATGGATTGTTTCGTTGTCTACACCGTGCTGATGGGTCATAATCAGTTGCAGGTCATCTCCACACTTGGTTACATGATAGTCAACCAGCAACCCGTCTCTCTTGGCTTTGGCTATGCACTCCTCACCCTTGGCGATAACATCAGGGTGAGACTCAGAATGCCCCACATAACCACCAATATCAGCCTTGATTATACTTAGTGTGATTTTCATAATTCCCTCCTTCTTATTGGTTAATATTCAATCCCTTTCCGTGCTATCATCCCCTTATCATAGTGTGATTTTCATAATCCCCTCCTTATTATTGGTTAATATTCAATCCCTTTCCGTGCTATCATCCCCTTATCATAAGGGTGCTTAATCTTCAACATCTCGGTAACTAGGTCTGCCAGTTGAACTAGCTTGGTATCAGCCTGGCGACCGGTAAGGATAAGCTCCACCTTTTGTGGCTTATCACCGATAAGCCTAACCACCTCATCCAGCTCAACTAGCTTCCAGGCTACCGCCAAATTTACTTCATCCAGCACTACCAAGTCATAGCTACCACTGAGCATAGCCTCACGGGCAGCGGCTAAAGCCTGCCTCGCCTGTTCTTTTTCCTCAGGCTTAACATTGGCTGGGTCAACGAATTCCAGGCTGCCAAAACTAGCCATAGTGACATTGGGTAACCTAGACAGGATATTGCGTTCCCCATAAGGGTAGCTACCCTTCATAAAGTAAACAATATATACTCTCAGGCCATGACCTAAGGCTCGGATTACTGTCCCTAGAGCGGCTGTAGTCTTGCCCCTGCCCTCGCCAGTAAAAATCTGAACAAGACCCTTAGTGAAGGGTTCTGACGAAGAACGAAATGATGCCTTTTCTGTCAATAAAGTCCCTAAACGAGAAATTGGTAACAAACTAGCTGAACAACAAGACTGCAGTAACAACAGTTTAACAACCTGCCCCCGACCGTGTCAAGGCAGTGTTATTGCAATCTCACTCCGAGGCTATATAATGAGAAGGGACAAAAGGAGCAGCATTTTGAGCTGGGATAAGGTCAAAAAAGCCAGGCAGCAGCTTTCCCGAGAACAAGGTACTATTATTAAAGATTGGGGAGGTAGAATACCCATTGCCCTCATCTACCCCAACTCCTACTACATAGGCATGTCCAACCTGGGACTTCACGCCATATACAAGCTGCTCAATAGCTACAGCGAGGTCGTTTGCGAAAGAGCCTTCTGGGAAAGAGAGAGCCGGGCTGAGCAACTACCCCCCTTAAGCCTGGAATCTCAACGACCCCTCCCAGACTTCGCTGTCCTCGCCTTTTCTATCACCTATGAACTTGACTACTTCAATGTAGTGCAAATTCTTAGAGCCAGTGGCATACCCCTATATGCTGCTGACCGTGATGAGAGGCACCCGTTAATTATAGCCGGTGGTCCCTGCATTATAGCTAATCCCCTGCCTCTATCCCCTTTCTTTGATTGCCTATGCATTGGTGAGGCAGAGCCAATACTCCCTGTCATGCTTCCTGTGCTATCTGAGGGAATTGGCGGTAAGCGTGATAAGCTACTTAAGGGGCTAGCCTCACTACCTGGCATTTATGTGCCTTTAGCCCACTCTGGAGCTCCCGTGGTTCGCCAGTGGGCAAGCAGTCTGGATGACTTCCCGGTCACCTCTACCATCCTCACCCCAGACACTGAACTCGGAGACCTATACCTCATAGAGGTGGAACGGGGCTGCAACTGGGGTTGTCGCTTTTGCCTCATTAGTAAAGCCTTTCGCCCCATGCGCTATCGCTCTATAGACAAGCTAATAGCTCAGGCTAGGTTAGGACTTAAATACAGAAGACGCATAGGACTAGTCGGACCGGCTGTTTCGGACTACCCCCAGCTTGAGGAGCTGCTGGTTGGGCTGCGTCAGATGGGGGCTGGACTCTCCATCAGCTCTTTACGGGTGAAGCCCCTTTCCCGCATAGTATTGAGGGAAATGGCTAAAGGAGGAGCACGAACCATCACCCTCGCCCCTGAGGCTGGCTCCCAGCGCCTGCGCCAGGTTATAAGAAAGGATTTCTCCGAGGGCGATATTCTGGAGTCAATAGGCAAAGTCGCTGAGGAAGGAATAAAACAGCTCAAGCTCTACTTTATGATTGGCTTACCCTCAGAGACTGATGAGGATATAGACGGAATCATAAACCTGACCCTTAGCGGCAAGAACATCCTTGATAGGCAGCAAACTGGCTGTCGCCTCAGCCTCAATGTTGCTCCCTTCGTGCCCAAGGCAGGCACACCTTTTCAATGGCTGTCTATGACCCAACCCTCCATTCTGAATCGCCGTTTGTCTCTACTCAAAAACAATCTATCGCCAAAAGGGATTAAGGTTAAAAGTGAAAGCCCAGCCTGGAGTCAGGTTCAAGGGGTTCTAGCCCGAGGGGATATTAAATTAGCTGAGGTACTGGCTAATATGGAAGAAGTGTCACTAGCTGGCTGGCGTAAAGCCGTTGAAAAATGCCATTTAGATATTGATTTCTATGCTCGCCAAAGATGGGATACCAGTAAAAAACTGCCCTGGGCAATACTTGATTTAGGCACTGAACCTGGTCGCCTTGAAGTGGAGTTGAATAAAGCGCTAGCTCAACATTAACCCAGTATTTTCTCCAGACTCCCTCGCCATACTGGCTCAATCTCCTCCAGAGCCAGGTCTATGTAACCCGCAATAGTAAATCGCTTACCTCCCACTGTGCCTAATCTAGCAACAGGCACGCGGTTGGCGGAAGCTATCGCCTCCAGCTGTTTAACCTTCTCCGGGCTCACTGAGACTACAATTCGTGATTGCACCTCCCCAAATAAGGCGGCATCTACCCTTCCCTCAAACTGCCACCTTTCTCCCTTAAAACCAAGCCCCCCACATAAACAGCACTCAGCCAGGGTAATCGCCAGCCCACCATCAGAACAATCATGAGCTGAGCTAATAACCCCCTGTCTAATGAGCTTCAGGCAGACAGATTGCACCCTCTTCTCCAGGTCAAGGTCAATGCAGGGTCTGCCCTTAACCTGACCGTGAATCAATTCAAGGTACTCACTACCTCCTAGCCCTTCGTTATCAAAGCCACTACCCAGCAAGAACACCTGGGCACCCTCGTCAACAAAAGTTATATCGCAACGCTGGCTTATATTCTCAATCAAACCCAACATGCCGCATATAGGCGTAGGATAGATAGCTCCTTCCTTGCCCTCATTATACAAGCTAACATTGCCGCTAATTACCTGTATATTCAACCTCCGGCAGGCTCTACCTATGCCGCGGATGGACTCTTTAAGCTGGTAGTAAACATCTTTATTCTCCGGCTTGCCCAGGTTAAGGCAATCGGTAACAGCCAGGGGCCTGGCACCGGTACATACCAGATTTCGCGCTGCCTCAGCCACGGCTATAATTCCACCAGTATAGGGGTCAAGGTAACAGTAGCGTCCATTCCCATCCACGGTAAATGAAAGCCCTTTATTACTGCCGGGTATGCTCAGTACCCCACCATCACCGCCAGGGGGAACAACAACACCAGCTTGATTAGCCGGGTCAGAATGACGGAATACCCATCCCCGACTGCAAATATTGAGTGATGCCAGCAACTTGAGAAAAACGGATTGAGCTGTCTCAGGAGCCAGGTCGGGAATATTCCTCAGGTTAAGGAACTGAAGTCGTCTTAACCGCATCGGTTTCCTCACTTGATAACTATACATCGGTGGGTCAGTGAGTATCTTCACCGGGGCTTCAGCTACCACTACTTCACCCTCTTTAACTCTAGCCAGCCCATCGTCAGTAACCTTGCCAATAACATCACAGCGAAGTCCCCAGCGGTGAAACAGGTTAGTTACCTCACCCTGATACTCCTTTTTTACTATTACCAGCATCCGCTCCTGTGTCTCAGAGAGCATAATCTCATAGGGAGTCATCTTTGCCTCCCGGCGAGGCACCTTGAGCACATCAAGCTCCATGCCGTTACCAGCTCTAGCTGCTGTCTCCACTGTTGAGCTGGTTAAACCGGCAGCACCTAAGTCCTGCATACCCACAATCCAGTCGGTATCAGCTAACTCCAGACAGGCTTCAATAAGCATTTTCTCCAGTGCTGGGTCGCTGGCTTGAACTGCAGTGCTCGGCTCAGGTTCGTCCTCAAACGTTTTTGATGCCAGTCCCGAGGCACCATGGACTCCATCTCGTCCCGTTTCAGCACCAACTATCATCAGCAGGTTACCCACGCCGCTGGCTCTAGCTCTAACCAATTTCTTAACCTCCACAATACCCACGCACATAGCATTAACCAGGGGATTGGTTGAATATGAACGAGAAAAATAGGACTCCCCGGCGATGGTAGGAATGCCAAGTTTATTCCCGTAGTCAGCGAAGCCAGCGACCGCCCTACTGAATAGATATCGGCTATGGGAGCTATCTAGAGGGCCAAAGCGCAGAGAATCAATAGCTGCTACCGGACGAGCCCCCATGGTCAGAATGTCCCTTGCCACCCCACCCAAGCCGCTAGCTGCTCCGTGATAAGGCTCAATAGCCGAGGGATGATTATGAGACTCGATCTTCATCACCACTGCGAGCCCATCGCCAATGTCTATCACACCGGCATTCTCGGCTCCAATCTCAGCCAGCACCCTCCTACCACGAGCTGGAAACATCTTAAACAAGGGCTTAGAATGCTTATATCCACAATGCTCACTCCACAGTGAGCCAAACATCCCTATCTCCACCATTGTTGGCTCCCTGCCCAACCTACGGACTACAAGGTCATATTCCCGCTGACTTAGAGCAACTTCGTCTAAAATTTGCTTATCAATTGCCATAACCTGCCACCCTTTATAAAGGAATTATCTTCCCCGAACTTGTGTGTTTAAGAGAGACTTTACCCTCCTAACTATTCCTCCCTTCGTATCAAGGAGAGGGGGATAAGGAGAGTAAGGTCATAGAGTAAGTAACTCAGTTACTATAGCATTTATCTCTCGCCCGTCTGCTCTCCCTTTAAGCTGAGCAATGAGCTGAGGCATAACCTTTCCCTTGTCGCCAGGTCCCTGCGCCTCTGCCCCTTCAATAACCTGACGAGCAGCAACTATAATCTCTTCCCGGGTCATCTGCCGAGGTAAATACTCATTTAGAATAGTCAGCTCGGCTTCTTCTTGAGCCACCAGGTCATGGCGATTTCCCTGCCTAAAGGCTTCAATACTCTCACGACGCTGCCTAACCTCCTTAGCCATAATACCAAGGATATCGGTATCATCTAGAGTAGCTTGCCTGGCGATTTCAGCATTTCTGATAGCGGCTATCACCAATCGGATAACCAAACGCCTTACCTTGTCCCCACCCCTCATCGCCTGCTTAAGGTCATCCAATAGTTTTTGTCTTAAACCTACTTCCATTTTAGCCTACAACTGAAGTAATATTTGCTATCTAAATGTTCTAGCACTCCTGCGTCTCTTAGCTGCCTTCCGCTTGCGCTTATCACTGGGCTTCTCAAAGTGCTCTCGACGGCGCGCTTCACTCAGAATACCAGCCTGCTGCACCTTTTTGCTAAACCGCTTGAGCAAACTCTCAAAGCTCTCATTCTCACCAGCCACTACATCAGACACATAGCATCATCCTCCTTTTTATAACCTCGCCTATAGCACTTTTTTATTAAGAGAAGGTTGGTAAATAATCTCATACCATCCCATTCTAGTCGGCGCGAGCCCACCCTGTCAAGGAACGTCAGACAGATTGAACCCTCTTTAATAAGGCAACTCGTATGTAGAGTTGATAAGTCTTAGTGTCCACTTCTCCTTAATATCTCACGAGCTGCCACCACACCAGAAGCTGATGCCTGGATTAAACCACGACTAATACCAGCTCCATCACCAGCAGTAAACATATTGCTAACCTCAGTCTCCAGACTAGGGCTAAGTTGAGGTCGACAGGAATAGAATTTGACCTCAACTCCGTAAAGCAAGGTATGGTGTGAGGCAACACCTGGAGCCAGCTTATCCATTGCCTGAAGCATCTCAATTATTCCGGTAAGATGACGATAAGGAATGACAAAGCTAAGGTCACCAGGGGTAGCACTCTTCAAGGTGGGCTGAACTAAGCCCCGCTCAATGCGAGCTGGGGTAGAACGGTGACCCTCCATCAGGTCGCCAAAGCGTTGCACCAGCACCCCACCACTAAGGATATTAGCTAGCCTAGCCAGGTATTTCCCATAGGCAATAGGCTCCCGAAATGGCTCAGTGAAGGTTGTGCTCACCAACAGAGCAAAATTAGTATTGCTACTCCTATGGTCGGCATAGCTATGCCCGTTAACCGTGATTACCGGGTCAGCACCCCCGGTAGACTCCATAATGACCTCACCAGCCGGGCACATGCAGAATGTTCTAATTCGGTCATCAAAACTCTTTGACAGGAATTCCAGCTTTGCCTCATATAGCACATTAGTCAACCCCTCCATCACTGCCACTGGCACCTCAACCCTAATCCCAACATCAATCGGGTTATTATGCATTGTTAAATTGAGTCGTTTAGCTTCTGTAGATAACCAATCTGCCCCTTCCCTGCCCGGAGCCAGAACCAGATAATGACAGTCAAACCTTTCCCCCCTCTCAGTTTCAATCCCCTTGACCTGACCATTATCAACAATGAGCGTAGAAGCCATTGCCTCAAGCTTAAATTCCAGGCGTGGACTAAGGTAATCCCGCATAGCTTTGAGCACCGAACAACAGTGCTCAGTGCCTAAGTGACGAAGAGGCATTGGTATTAGATGCAATTCCACCAGAGAAGCCTTACGCTTTATCTCATCAACCTCATCCCCTATCCCGTAGAGTTTATTGGGAGCACCGAACTTAAGGTAGATGTCATCAACATACTTAATCAGGGTCTCAGCATCACCCTCCCCAAGGTAACTCGTGAGCCGACCCCCTACCTGTGATGATAGGGTTAGCTTACCATCACTAAAAGCACCCGCCCCGCCTAAACCACTGACCAGATTGCAGGGCGAACAAAGAATACAAGGGCCATTCTTGTCACGAACCGGGCACTGGCGCCCATCAATATCCTTACCCTTCTCTATAAGCAGAATCTTTAGGTCAGACGCCTTTGACAGCTCTAAGGCGGCAAAGATACCGGCTGGACCACCGCCCACAATGATAACATCGTATTTTTTAGCCATTTTAGCAGTGCCATTGTATAACCCATAGCTTTAGCCGTCAAGGAAACGCACTATTTAGTAACCTTATCCTCCCTTTTATCCCTTGTCCTATTGACATTTGCCATTTGGCAAACTATTATTTAATTAGGGATGTAATAACAGGAAAAATCCGGAGGCGGTGGATAACTGCGGGCAAAAGAGTAGACAAATGATAGGACAAGATAAGAAAAGAATGGAATTTATCTCCGCTACCACACACGAGCTTAAGACGTCTCTCACTGCTATCATTGCTTCAGCGGAGCTCCTCAGTGGTGAACTCCAGCTAGACAAGAAAAGCGTATCGGGGAGGCTCATTCAAAGCATCATCCGGAATGCTCATAGCATAGATGAAAGGCTATCTCGCTTTTCAGAAATGGCAGAATTGCTAGCCGGGGATTTGCAATTACAACTAGAGCCTGTTGAAATTGGGCCGGTTATCCACAATGTGGCGACACGGTTTTACCCCAGAATCCGAAGCAGAAGTCAATCCCTGACTGTGGAATTACCCAATTCTCTGCCCCTGGTCAAGGCGGATAGGCAATATCTAGAGGAGATTCTGCTAACTCTGGTAGCCAATGCCAGCAAGTTCACCCCAGAAAGAGGCAAAATAAAGGTAGGTGCCCGGCGGGATGGCGAGAGCTTAGTGGTTCAGGTAAGTGACACCGGGGTGGGCATCCCGGCTGAGGAGCAAGAACGAATCTTTCAGCCTTATTACCAGGTTAATCGAGACGGGGAAGGAAAGAAAACTGGTAGCGGGCTTGGGTTAGCTATCACTAAATCCCTTGTTGAGCTTCACAGGGGTAAGATTTGGTTAACGAGCACAGTCGGGCAGGGGAGCACCTTTGCCTTCTCCCTGCCAATTACATAGCGGTAGTCAGTGATACTGAATTCTTAGGTCTGATTGTAATATGAAAGTAGTGGTAATTGATGACTCCCCAGAGATTATAGAGGTTGTCTCTCTGTGCTTCCAGCTACGCTGGAGCGGCACCACCTTGGTCTCAGCCAGCGAAGGTAGCAAAGGGCTAGAGCTTATCGAAGCCGAAAATCCTGATGTGGTTATCTTAGATATAGGGCTGCCCGATATGGATGGTTTCCAGGTTCTTCGCGAGATACGACTCTTCTCTCAAGTGCCAGTGATAATGCTAACAGTAAGGGGCGAGGATACCGATATAGCCAGATGTCTTGAGCTGGGGGCAGATGATTATATGGTAAAGCCCTTCAGCCACATTGAACTAGTAGCCCGAGTGCAAGCGGTGCTACGCCGTGTCCAGGGGCTATCTGTCACCACCGAGGAACACCCCTTTGTCAGCGGTAAACTATCGGTCGACTTCGCCAGCAATGAGGTCAAGGTAAATGGGAAGTCAGTGAAGCTTAGCGCCACTGAATCCAAGCTGCTCCACCATTTAATTAGAAATGAGGGAAGGCTGCTCTCCCATGAGAACCTGTTAACCAAGGTATGGGGAGAAACATACCGAGATGCCCGAGACCTGCTCAGGGTGCATATTCAGCACCTAAGACAGAAGCTAGGCGATAGTGCTGAGTCGCCTAGTATTATCGTCACCGAGCACGGGATGGGCTATAAGTTTGCCACGCCGGCAAGCTCTTAGATTTTCGCTTCATTTTTCTGAAGCAAGCTTACCCCCAATCGCCCAGTTGTGCTTGGGGTTATCTTTGATAATTATGTGCACTACCTCTTGAGGAACACCGATTTTGACAAATGAAGAGGTGATGCCCTCAGCGAGCTGCTTCTTTTGCTCAATGGTGCGTCCTTCCCACATCTCCACGATAACTACTGGCATAATATCCTCCTTATTTGGTAATCAGGTTCATTATTATTGTTGGGATAAGCATTGCTGAAAACCCCCTATTTTTACTCATACCATTTCCCATCTCTTTCATTCAGCATAGTTATAAGTTAGCCGCATTGTCAATAAAGCTATAGAGAAATTACTTAGCAACCTATCCCCCTGGCCCCCTTCCCTAACAAGGGAAGGGGGAGTGTAAGTAAGAGAGGGGCTTCGCCCCTCTCTAAAATCTCTTCCCCCTCTCCTTTTAAGGAGAAGGACTGAACACCATGGACAGTTAAATGTGCTCATTAGTGCAGAAATACGTGAGCACAAATTGGCGGGGCAAACGCTCTTTCTTGTATGAATTCACAGAATTACCAGTGGATCCAATTCAACCTTAGAACCTGACTTTTAATCAGGGTGTCGCAGGTTCGAGACCTGCACGGCCTACCAATCAAAACTATTCCACACCCCGAAATTCAAATTCTTTTAGAGTTGTCCGTTACACATTAGAGGTCGTGAGTTCGAGCCCCCCAAGGCCCCACTGATATGATCAGCGACATATATTTACTCCTCTAATCCTAATATTAGTCTACTGCTGGAGAAAGAAGTGACATTCAGCTTTCAGAGGACATCTTTCATGACTGGGATTCTTTGGTGTGCAAATGAGAGCGGCAAAATCAAGCAGTGCAAGATTCATATTTCGAGGGTCGTCTGCTGAAGCGTATAATTTGGCGATTTCAATTATATTCTTGTTTCGTCGCCCCTCTGAAGAGGTATTAATCCCAAAATACCTTTTAAATACCCTCACAATATTGCTGTCAACAATCCACTCTCTTTTTCCATATGCAATAGATAATACCGCGCCTGCTACGTAATCACCAACCCCCGGTAATGTCATCAATTCATTCCTTTCTTGTGGAACTTGGCACTGGTATTTTTCCCTAATCTCTCTTGCCACGAGAATAAAAGCAGGAGTCCGCCACTTCAAACCTAGAGGATACAACATTTTTTTAATTTTATCTTCATCAGCATCGGCAAAGGATTCTATATCAGAATATTCCATAAATATTCTTTCATATACCGGTTTTACTTGGTCTGCCTTTGTTCGTCTGAGCATCATCTCAGCGATAAGAACCTTAAATGGATCTGTGGTCTGCCTCCAGGGATATTCACGTTTGTTATCATCAAACCAGCATGCAATCCTGTCTCGAAAAAGACATATATCCTGATATGATGGTTGATTGTTTGATACCTCTCTAACCATATCTTTTCCTCAATTGTTTTAAGATAGCCTTTGCTATATAAAAAGCCAGAATTGGGGGAACAGCATTACCTACCTGTTTAAACTGCTCTGTCCGAGGTCCCTCAAACTTGAAATTATCAGGGAATGATTGGCATCGAGCTGCCTCTCGTACTGTAAATGACCTGCATTGATCAATATCAGGATGAATATAATAATGGCCATCCTTACAAATATGTGCTGTTATTGTAGAGGCAGGTCTATTCCACCATTGAACCTTGAATCTATCAAGAAATTTATCTTTAGTATGATGTGAGGGGACCAAGTCAGGTCTTTCATTCATGAGATCAATTAGATTAGCAGCGCCATTTCCATTCACATGATGTTGAATAAAAAATCTGTATCGATCTAAATCACTTGCCATATGTGTTCTGGCTCTATGGTTTGAAATCCCTCGAGATCCTTTTCTCATTTTTCCCTGATAGCTTTTCAATTCGCAAGGTGATTCATAGTATCCATACCACCCATCATTTCCTTTTCCAAGTTCTAACGATGGTAGATCACTGATGGCATCCTTTACACTTAGATATCCCGTTTGCCTGTTTCTAATTCCCTCCTTCTGTAGCTGGATAAACATATTCTTAATCTTAGGACTATCAGTCTCTAGGGATTTTTTATAACCTATCAAGATTAATCTTTTTCTGTTCTGTGGGATATGAAAGTCGGCAGCATTGATAATATAACTTCTTGGATCATCGTAGACCTTCTGAAGTGGAGGTATTATTTCATATGGTGGGTGTAATAATGAAAAATCATTCAATATCTTTCCAAATATATCCCTGCCCCTTGCTTTTGCTGTAAAAAGACCGGGAACATTTTCATATATAAAAAAATCAGGTTGAATGTGTTCAAGCATTTCCAGATAGTATGTATACAGAAAATGCCTATCATCGTTCACCATTCTGAATGGATCCCTTGATCTACCAATAAGTGAATATGGCTGACAGGGCGGCCCTCCAAGTAATACATGAATATGAGGAGCACCATGTAGCCTTTTACTGGCTTCTATCCTGTCAAATATCTCATCCGTCTCATCTTCTCCAAAAACCGCCTGTATTACTCTATGACTAATTAACTGTGCTAGAGGTGGATTATTATTCAAGATATCTTCCTGTGAGATTTGTCCTGTCAAATACTTGTTATACACGTTGTAATTGTCTTTTTTTCTTAGTTCATGATAAAGATGGCGTGTTACTAAAGTACGACAGGCCCACTTATCCATTTCGATTTGTGCGATAATTTCAAAGTTGGCCTGTCTGAATCCTTCACTCAGTCCACCGCATCCGGCAAAGAGATCAACCACATAAAATCTACTGGATTGATTACTATCGCATTTTTTCAATTATGTCTCCATATTCATATAGCCTGATGCAATTTCAAGGATTTCTACTCCATATGCAGCCTGTTTTGACGATGGTACTCTCTCCCACTCAGTCGATGCATACCCACCTAATGTGAAGGCTATACCACATTGCCATTCTTTTAGAGTACCCGTTCTTTTCCCCCAGCTATAAATATTCTGCCATGTGATCGCATCTACACTCATGACTCTTGCAATATTCTCTCGATCTTCAGGTTTGAGTGCATCAGGCTGTCTGGCAGAAGGCCGCCCTACTGTTGGTACTGGCTGTATGTGTTTCATTTCCTTATCCAGTTTTGAGGGAACCTGCAATCTCAGACCTCTAATTAAGTGCCAGCAATCCACTTTCTTACACCATTCTGTTACATTACGATCACCAGCACTCTCGACGATCTTATCAAATATCTCAGGACACCAGTTTTGAATCGCCTCCTTCATTCCCTCAGATATCTTCTGCTGTTCCCAGATTTTCCTTAAATCGATACGGCCTGCTGCTCGATGTGCAAGATAAGCAATGGTATAGGTAACAATATTTGCCTGGTAGGCAGGAATTTGCATTTGGCGGATAATTCTTGTTGCAGCTTTGAAAATAATTGCTTTGGCTATTAAGTCTTTATAATAATCTGTGTCGGGTTTCCACTCGACTCCATATTGACTTCGTAGTCTGTCCATGAAATGGATGAAATTCTTCTGTGCTCCCAGACTAACTATATCTGGCATCATATCCCAGCTATTAATATATTTAGCCAGATCAGTTTTTGTGAATCTTTGAGGAGTCGGCGTGACTGCTTCGAATTTCTTCTTTTTTGCCTGCGAGGCAGCATGTCTGGCCTTCGTTTCTTGATATGCACCTCTAGCCCTCTCATAGAACCACCGGCTTTGCTCTCCTGGTACCCATATGGTTTCCGACAGACGCTGAATCTCAATGTGATAGGAATCTCTTGAAGAAAAATCTGCCTCACTCACCTTATTCTGCGTATTTGCGTATCGTGATATCCTTGGAACAATTTCATTTACCCTATCAGGATTAATTACCGTTATCTTTGCCGGTACGTATACGTTTGCTAAGTCGGATTCTCCAGTCTTTTTCGCCCTGTAAATTGATGCTATCGTTTGACCACCATTAACAACCTGAAGACCATGAATTGATTTGATTGCTTTTTCCTTTCCATTATCAATCGATAGCTCTACTTGATCCGCTGTGATTGAAATACCATTATTATATGCCAGAAATCGGTCTCCTTCGGCTCGCAGAGTTTCACGGATACCGCGGTTCACTTTGCCTGTTGCCTGCAAAAAAGACCGAACATTCAATTCCAAAAGTCGTGCCCCAAATTCATCATACAGTTGATAGAGAATTTTACCAGGGATTATAGTGAGATAGGCCGTATAATCATCTGTAAATTGTGGCATCGATACACAGGGCAGTGATTTACCTGTGCTCTCCTCAAAATTGATTTCAATTAGTTCCTTTAACCCGGATTCCACACAGTCAAAAAGTTTCTTAAGATCATAGACCCAGAATCTGAATCTGTAATTATCCCTGCTCCTGCTATCATAAGTACCCTCAGATGTTAGGCCATTGGTAATTAAATGTATTCTCACCTGATCTATACTTTTGCCTACCTCATAAAGCCGCTGCAGCATGCTGAATTGATCGGAGGCTGGCTCCATACTGGTATGATGACCCTGTATTGCAAGTGAAAAGGACTCCATTGCTTGAGCAAATGCCTTGTTTATCTCCTCATTGTTGATATGAGTTAGTGTATCAACATGATAATATTGAGAAATATAGAGATTGACCAGCCCGCGTTCTTCATCTATTGAATATCCATTGGTTCTGGCCGTTTTCGAACCGGTGCCATATTGAAAATAACAAACTTCAGCATCATCGATTATTCCATTATCTGAAAGATAATCGAACATCAACTGTGTGAAGGCATTTTCAACGAAATCGGATACTGTTCCTTCGAAATGCTCATCCTCAACCTGACCGTGTGATCGTTCAATCACCTCTCCATGAACTATCTGAGCAAATTCATCCATTCCAATGGTATCATACATCAAACTCACCCTTTATATATTTTATCGCGTTAGCTTCGTTGATCTTGAATGGCATACAGGAGGTGAGTGCCACTGAATAATGAACATCACCGATTCCTGTTTGAAGCTTGCTCTCAAGTATTCTTGGGAATCCTTCACAGACTCTGAAGAAATTATAATTTCGAATGGTGTATTTCAGCCTCTCATACCTGCTCTCATGAACGTCCAGATAACCGGCATCAATTAAACGTTCATTGAATATGGATAGAGCTTTTATATCTTGGTTTTCCAGTAGTGTTCTTATTTCGTGAACCAGTTCTGGTAATGATTGTGTACCGCCCAAGCGAACGTCGAGTGAAATATGAAAGAGGAGTAGGACTTCAATCCCGGTATCATCAAGCTGTCGAATGTTGGCAATCTGAAGAACCTGATGTGATCCTGCAGATGTAGTTTTTACCTCAACAGCGCATCTATCAAGCTGAAAATCCTGATTGGCCTGCAGTGGACCAACCCAAATGCTGATAGCTTCTAAATGATCTATATTCAGAAGTAATAAATTTCGAAGAAACCACAGTTCTCCATACAGACCCTGCTGAGCCTGCTCTCCGAGCCCTTCAGGAGCATGCCTTCTAAGAAAATCCTGCCATCTGATGAGTCTTGCGGTGAACTCCCTTACGCCGGATTGCCGGTCAGTTTTGGATGCCACATGGTCAATTACATCACCCACTAGAACTGAAAATATATCAAGATATTTATTATCGGTTATACTCAAAATTAACCGAACATCTCCGGCTGGACCACGAGTAATCGGTACTGGCTCTACTTTGAATCCACTGGACTGCGGATATTCTATTTTAGCAGGAATAATATTGGCCGGCACTTCAAGGAGCAGTGCTCTATTATTTTGCGGTTTGTTAACAGCTAAGAAAAGTTCACATTGCGAAGTTGGTCTGACCCTGAGGCGCAAATATCCCTCGGATTGACTGTTATCATCCTGAAGTTCAGACCATATAGCCTCTAGATCTTCCATCAGATACCCAATCCGTATTCCTGTTGATAGTAAATATTATTTACAATATAGGAAACCTTTTGATCATTTAGGTTGCTAGGAAAGCTGATCGCAAAGCCGACTATAGGAAGCCCATTAATTCCTTTCTCAGATTTTTCTTCAGGATCGAGAGGGTAAATTAAAAGCACACCTTGTGCCTTTGGCCGTATTCTTCTTATATCAACGCCTTCAGGTTCTTCAGGTGGTGTCTGCCGTTTAGAACGCCCCCTGTCAATTGTCCATGACTCCTGTGTCATTTCTAACGCTCTGGCATATTCGTGTTCATCAATATCAATAGTTTCATCGCGTCCACTTACCAATCGTCTGATTACAAACCGATCCATAGATGAGTGTCTTTCCACCTTGATATCAGGATGCCAGCTTCGCCTAACCAGCCTGATTCCACCAACCGGAAAACCTTCATGCTCATGACCTTCACCACTAAGCAGTATAACCGTCCATTTTATGAGATCATTGTTTTGATTCTGCTTTTCAATATATTCAGCAAGCAGACTGCAGTTGACCTTGCGTGCTTTGGGGTGCGATATATATTCTTTCAGGAATTGCCTGATATAGTTGGCAGATACTCCTGGCCAGCAATAACTACCTTTCCATGAATGTGTTTTCCCCTGCGGCCTTTTTCGCGAAGGATTTTTTTCAAGTGTTGCAGTTCTCATTTGGTGAATTAATTTAATGGTTGCCTGATAATTGTTACCGATTGTATCTTCATCTCGATAAAAAACTACTGTTTCGGAGATATCATTTGAGAATGATAATTCGATAGAAGTTCCATGTCGCATTTTAACCTGTGAGGTGACTAGTAATTGTGAATGAGATCGAATACGATGCCCGTAGTCTCTCGGTGTTCCTCCGACTGAGACCATCCGATCAAATTCTCTGCGAAGCTCTTCATTAGCTACGGTTATATGTTTGAACCAGTCAATTATATCATCGGTTGTATAGAGCCGGCATAAATCCAGATATCCAGGCCGATATCCAAACCATCTTCCCATTTGCATCAATGTGTCATACATTCTTGACGATCTAAGGAAGTAGCTTACAGACAGACCTTCTAGTGTCATTCCTCGAGATAGCTTATCACCACCAATTACAATAACACTCAGGCCGGCGTCTTTATGTTCGGCATAGTCAAGTATATCTGCGGCACTGCCATTTATTAGTTTTACATTAATAGCTGATACTGCCTTAAACAGGTGCTTCTTTATCTCATCCCACGGTACAGGCTGACAATCTGGGTCATTTATTTCAATAGTTGTCGGCATAAAGTCCTCCTCCCAGAGCCTGTGCAACCCCTCTAGTATTGGAGTGGGATCACTCCCCTCACCTCTCTTAATCCGATTCATTATATTGGAGAGTTCGGTGCATACTTGGTTATATACTAATCCCTGTACGTCAATGAAACGAGTTACATGAATAAGCATGGAATTGTGAGCATTTTCATGTTTGCGTGCAATCCTAGCAGCACATGCGAGTATGAATGCCAGTATTGCCTCATGTAGGGATGGCGGAATTGTACCTTGACCCTCATATAGAGGTATGAGGGTTCTATTGTGTCTTGGTGGTATCCATCCTGTATCCTCACGAGGGTCATCTGTGATAGCGTGGTCATTGACTACTCGAATAAGTGGAAGCCCGGATGGGCCACCAGTTTCCGGGGCATAGTCTTCATCCAAGCCAAATACTTGTGCCGGTCCGACATAATTTGATGGAGCAGGAAGAGTAATTATGAAGCTCCGGGGAAATAGATCCTCCCCGTGCTCTAATGTCATGGCTTTCTCATGAATGAAAATGTTTGCAAATGGCGTTGCTGTATAACCAATATAGGAGCTCTGATCAAAAGAATAAAGAAGTCTCCTTATACGTTGATTTATCACGGTTGGAGTATGTTCAAAGTCAGGTTCACCATTCTCATCCGTGGGAATATCTCGAGTATCAATTGAAGCTAAGTCACATTCATCATCAATCAAAAGTAGTGGTGTTCCTGAGACTATACGCCTTCCATCCTGACCGGTACTATTAGCCGCCCATTCAACCCATTCAAGTAAATTTCTGAGAACGGAACTGTTTTTCTTAACCACGAAGAGTAAAGGATGTCCCCCAGGGCTTATGTTGAAATGATTGGCGACCTCTCGTTTAAAATCACCACCCTCAAGCCTTGTTGTTATGGTGTCCGGTCTTTGTATACTCGGATTGATTTCTCCTACACCAATTAATGATACGACGCCTCCGGTTGGTAAATTCCGTATACTATCGTAGCCAAGAAAACCCTCATCAAGACGCATCTGTGTCTGACTGCGAAGGTTGTTGTGCATACCAGCAAGAATTACCAGAACTTTGTAGCCGGTATCGGCAGCCTTGGAAATCAATCCGATGTAATTGGCCGTTTTACCTGATTGTACATGGCCTACAACCATACCTCTTCTATCCCATATATCGGGTCGTAGAGGATCTTCAAGCCTGGAAAGAATTTCATCTGTCAGATTTTCCAGTTTATCTATTGTTCTATCAGCCCAGCCTCTTTCCTGAAGAAATTGTTTATATCGGTTCCAGTAGTGCCACTCTATGCCGGCTCTTCTATCACTCAACCATGGCCTGTGATTTTCAATATCATGTAGAATACGCGCTTCACCTATCCAGGTAGTGAATATGGTCTCAAGGTCCTTCACAAGTGCATCCCTATCTAATGTTGTTTTCCAGTTAGGTTTTATTGAAAGTACAATATCAACCTGCTGTGTAATCATTTCGGAGGTTAGAGTTCCACCACTTTCGTCACGAGCACTTCGAATTAATAATTGAGCATGAGCGCGTGCATTCTCATAGTCGGATGCCATGATTCACCTCTACTCGTCAGTATCAGTAAGAGCAACTACTAACTCGGGATAATCAATAAAAGCTTCCATTGCTAAGAGCCGTTTCTTGGCTGCCTCCGGTGTAAGCCCTTCAGTTTTTCGAAGAGCATTGTAAGTCATTTGTAATACTCGGGTGATTTCAGCCTTGGTTACACCTTCGAATGGGCGAGAATGAATCTCCGGTCTTTCTGCTGTATCCAGCCAGATTTGCTGTACCGGAACGGTCTCTTCCAGTACTCGTAATAGTGCCTGTGCCGTATTTTTGTATCTCGAATCAATTGAAAGTAACTGTTTGATTAGTGGGTGAGATCTGTCAATCTTGTAAGATAATCTACCGTGCTTTGAAATAGGATACCATGCACGTATAATAGGCTCTTTGTTTTGTCTGGGACCGCGTGATCCACGATTCGCAAAAACTTCTCGCGCTTGTTTTCTGATGGCATCGGCGATTTCCTTGAGTCGAGACCGTATAGCTTGCGGAGGTCTTGCCGTTGATTTCTTGACATCGATTTGCCAGTCTATATCGGCAGTATTTAGAATATCAATTCTAATACGAGCAAGTTTATAATGCTCTTCTTGTGTCCACGGACGGCGTGTACCCAGTCCCAACCAGCTTCCAGGAACAAGTAGTCTGTGATTACGGTATATATAAAAACCTTGCTGTGCATTCCACCCTGCTGGCCCGGACGCGAGATTGTGGAGCTCCTCACCAAGTTTATCCTTATGTGGTAAAACGAATCCTTTAACTTTTGCAATCTCCCCCCCATAGTTAATTGGTTCCTCAGGAAATTGTATAGTAGCCTTGTGATTCTCCAGAAATGGATCCCAAGGTTTTACCCGACATGAATCATCGCTTCCATTTATATAGATCTTGAGTTTTGGGGCCGTTTCTTCAATAAACCTGTGAAATACCATAGCAAGATAATCTTCCACGGAATTTACTAAATCCAAAAATCGATTATGCATTGATTTATCGCGGGCATGGGCATCTCCAACGATACGATCCAAGCTCTCCCAGAGAACAATAGTCCCGTTACTGAGTCCATCAGGATATTCAATTCGCTGTTCTGAGCCTGATGTCACATACTTGAGCAGTTCCCACTTGTCAACCTTAGTTACATGATCAAGATCCCATCTTCGGATTGCCATATTCTGTTTATTCTTACGTGAGGCAACTGTCAAGCGTCTGCATTGTGAAAATGAAGCTGTTTTCATGCCCAATCCAAACCGGCCCAAATCACCGGGTTCTCTATCCTCTAATGGACTCTTGCTCCCGGGTCTCATAGCCTCGTATAGCTCAGATTCGGACATTCCACATCCATCATCAGTAATACTTATATAGGAGTCTGCACCATCCCAGTGAAAGTATATCCATATATTTTTAGCACCAGCGAAGATGCTATTATCAATTAAATCCGCTATAGCGGTGCGTAAATCGTAACCGAAGGCACGCAGGGACTCAATCATAGCTCCAGCATGAGGCTCGGCTATCTCATAATCTTTATCTTCTGGCATGGTTTTTCTCCATGTGGTATATTAAATAGTCAATTCCTGCTTTTGGCATGCTTAAATTATAACCTGTATCTTTCTCTATAATCGATAGTTTTAAAGTGAAGCTTGTCTTCTGGTTTTAGCTCCTAATGTTTTTCATCTTTAATTCAATACTATTATACACCATATGAGTGCCGATCAATTATACTGTAATATACGAGCCCCATTCCTCAACGTGGCGCCCCGCCGAACAGGGAAAGGTGCAAGACCTAGCTTACGAGTAGAGTTTGATACTCACAACGGGTCAGGCAAGCCCCGTTTCGCGGTGTGGGGCTCGTGGGGCTAGCCTAGGATTAAGATGCTTGTGCTTGTTTAAAATTGTTCCTTTTTTGTCCCATAGTTTCACACCTAGCCCTCAGGTGTGAAAATAGGCGCACCTTTTTATGTCTGCATTCCGGCAACGACACTATTGATTGAACTGTGGCGTAAGGAATGCAATCAGGTACGACCACATAGTGCGCTTGGTTATCGTCCACCTGCTCCAGAAGCTATCGTATCAATGGGACTAACTAAAAAGGTGGACCAATCATTGGGGGCAGGTCAATCTCGTTTGCAGCAGCAACCAGCAGATTATGAAGTGCAAGGTTGAGATCGTTGCGCTTAGGTTTCTCTCGCATTTCTTCAGCGAGCGAATTAATGGACTTACACATAAAATTGAGGTTTTGTAATACCTCTTCGTATGAGCCTTTGTTGATAATGTCTGAATACTTCATAGGACCTCTCCTGCCTAATCGAGTCCTCAGTACACCTAACCAGTTGATGCAATTCAGGTGATACCAAATGTCTGTAATAAAGTTTACTCGAATTGATTGTCCACGCACCACCATTATTGTACTCGTCCCTCAGGTATTCCGCTATGGGTATACCAAGATATAAACCTAGCTTTAACGAGACCGCGCGAAGTCTCAAAGTTAGTTATGAACCACTGTTCTTTCACTTCATCGGGTGATGTATAGGTAAGGGTTCCTGGAATTACAGCCTCAACAGGATTTCCATACAGATCTACGCCTTTAGTCCCTAAATATTCATTGACTTCTCGGATTGTATAGCTATCTTCCTCTTTGAAATGTTCGAGGATTAAGCGGTAAGAACCGCTATCCATGAGCAATCCAATTCCAGCGTACAGAACGACAGTATTACCCGACGTTATTAATACAGGTATGTTAGTTGAAACCAAGTTGCCATCTTTGATAAGAAATAAACCTCGCTCCATTCCCGGGTAATTGGTTGGATAAGTCTCTCGTAATGAGCGGAGGGAATATTCGACTAACCATGCATCGTTAGCCCCATTATTGGATATTATGAACTCCCAATAGATAGTCAAAACACCTGTCGACTCCATTTCTCCATTATTAGGAATTAAGATTTCGGTAATAGTAGTTTGAAAATCTGTCATACGTGTAGCGTATGATATTCTTAAATTATCCTGTTCAAGAGCCTTAGTAGCATCTTCGCTTGCTTGCCTGCTTATGCATGTACTATATCCAGACAAGGCCAAAGCGATTATCATACCAATAGCCATGGCCCATTGGGCATACATAGCCCGACGGTTTATTCTCCTGTCTTCAGATTCTGTTCGAGTTCGGTTTTGCATTTGTTATAGCCCTTATAAGTTACCTTTTATCTCTTTTAGAAACATACTAGGTCTTTCAATTCCTTGCTTTAGATAAGCGTCGACTACTTCTTTTGCCTTCCGTTCTCCCTCTGGTCCAAACGTAATCATATCTCGCAGTATCTTTCGTATAGTATCAGGAGGATAATCTCGAATACTTGGGTTTATCATTTTAAGCCATATTTTTTGTACATCAAATGGCTGAGATTCACTAATAGTAGCCAAACTTTCAAGTAAGTAAGGGGAATTGTAGGCTTCCTCAGCATAAGGGGCTATTTGCATTAACCACTTTTCAGTAGTTGCATCTATCTTATCTATGAAAGCTGCCCAATGACATAGTTGAGAAAAGAGTTTCCTGCCCTCTTTGGATTCAATATCGGTAATTTCAAGGAATTTTGGCCATAGATTGAAAACTTTTTCTTTCAAGCCTGCAATATCCTCTTCTCGTAGTGTCCAAAGAAACCATATAACTTGCTGAAGCTCAATATACTTACTGCGATTAAGCAATAATGCAATCATGCTCTCAGGGTCATCAATGTCCTCATAACCTTGGATGTAGGCAACTACAATGTTTTGTATTACTTTTTCCCTTACATGGTCTTGAATATTTTCATCATCTAGAGCTTTGAGGAAATCTCCTTTTACCTTCAAATGTGTGTATACATCTTTATGTATCTTCTCAACATAGGAATAGCCTTGCATTGCGCAAAGCCACTTCTGATAATCAGATTGGTCAAAAATACTATCAAGATTAGACAGTGTCCACTCAGAAGATATATAAAGGAAATTCAATATATAATTAGCAAGCAGAGTGATAAATTCATACTTGTATTGCCCACTACGTTTTAGTTCGGTATTATAGACAGGCTCAAGCTGACTCCAAGCTTGAGAATGTTCTCCAGACTCTTTATCGGCTAAACGACAAGCACGAAGTGTAAGGTTAACTAATGCCTCAATACAGTGTCCGCGAGGGCTATTGATAGCCACCATGACGGCATCATCATTCTTCTTAATTTCTTCGCCTTTTTGACGGTCAAGTATGACAAGCAGAACTTCCTTTGCCCCTGGCAAATATTTTTTATCAAAGGCATGGTCATCAGACTTCGTTCCTTCTTTAATCAGCTTTCCGATTTCGCTAATTATCCGACGCTTATTCGCAATAACATGCCTGTCTTCTGAAGTCTCGTCTTCTGCCCAATAATCATGTCTAGCAATAATTTCCGCACAAAAATCAAGCAGGCTTGACCATATATCAGCCCAAGGCAACTCTCTGTTTTTATCCCATAATTCCCTATAAGATTCTAGTATCGGATAGATGAGAGCTAAATCACCGTTGATAAATTTGGGAAACTCTCGATAGAATTCATCTGCTCTGGTTTTTACTACTTCCTTAAAACTGTTTATTAAGCCCTCTCGACTGAGCTCATCAGCACGACCTGTTGGTCCATACTTATTCATGGTCTCGATAAGTGAATCTGTTTCTAAAGCAAGTAAATGCTCAACCGGTATTGGAGATTGGGTCTTAGCCCAGCCTACTGAGGTATAAAAGCTAAAGTCTGGATGCTCAGGCTCTGCGTTAGTAATACTTGCATATTTTTTATAAAGTTGGGTCGTTTGTTTATCATAGTCTTTAATAGCTGATAACCATATAGTACGTTTATACGCTGTCGGAGCTTCCTCCATTATTCCCTCATCGCTAAGGATCTCTAATCCTTCTATTAGCTCAATAATTTTGGTCTTCTGATCAGATGTAAATTTGGTATAATGGTTATGGAGAAAATGCCATAGCTCATGCTGAAATATACCTCTCAGATGTCCGGCTACTAAGATTAAATCAACTAGATCTTTAAAGACATCAAACCTCTCATTTACTATATAGATTACTACGCGTATCAGCGTCTGGTACTGATTCATAAATATTGAATTAATATAATGAGCGGCTTGTTCAATATCTTCATCAACGAAGCCTAATAAGGAATCTCGATACGCATCGATTAAGAGATTAATTGCGTCTTCGCTACTACGATTTTGTGGATGTTTCTCTATGGCCGGACGCCAGATATAGGAAAACCTATCATTATCAAGTTTATTGAATATTTCAATCAGTTTGCCCTGGAAGGATTCGACTGGTGGTAAACCTAACTTAGAACCGGCTAATTTGGCAACTTTCTCAGTCACTTGTTTTACATACCATGAATCAGCTCTAAACATGGGCTCAATATCTTCATATGTTCCAGCTTTTCGGAGAATAAACTTTGTTTGATATAGGCAATCTATAAGCCTTAGAGTAATTTGGCTGGAAGTTTGGTCTGGGTTTTCAAGCAGTCTAGGAAGCCATATTTCCCCGAGCTGTTCAAGGACTAATCCCCTGTCATAATGGTCATCAAGCCAATAATCGATTAGTTCAATATCCTCAATGTCAATCAAATGCAAGGGAATATTATTAATGATCTTTGAAAATTGCCACCAGGTTCTATAATTGCTATATTTCTTAGTCTGAGCATAAGATGTAACTTCCTTTATCAGATTGAGAATTTTCTTTGCGTATTCTTCATTGCTTGGGGCTATTAGTTCAATGCTCGTTGTAACCAAGTATTCAGTGACAGGCCAATATGGAATATTTACAGTTCCCTCTTCCTTGTCTATTTCAGGTTCGGGATTATTCTCGGGCGCAAAGAAACCTTTTTGGGATAATGGTTCGAACCAGTGTAAGCCTTTTAGCTTACGAAAGAAAAAAAGCTGAAGCTCTGGCTTTCGCAAAACGCGATCAAGAAGGTCTTCTTCTTTCGTATTAAGTGCACGCATTATTGAAGAACCTCCTTCATAAAATCCAATTCATCTACCAAAGCTGTTGGCCTTACCTCAATTTGCTCTGCCCATGTTTTTGAAATATCTTCCAATTGTCCATAGTCTTTATAATCACGGATATAACCAATTAAATGAATACCAAAGGACTCTTCATAATAAGCGTATAGTCTTCGATAAAGCGGGTCCTGACTTATAAAGAATTCCTGCAAAGCAAACCGTTTCTTCTCCTCAGTATATTTCACTCTTGCTCTTCTTAATATATGCTCAAGAATTTCTGCTTCATCAAGTCCATATCCCATAAACAAAACTGTTTTCTTCTCAAAAAGCTCCATCAGGAAATTCTGAACAGTTGGATAATCGTAATGTTTGAGATATTCCTCGGTAGTCAATATCATTGTATCTGGATAATTTACCGATCCATGAAGATGTATCACTGTACCTGGTTCATTTAGAAGTCCAGCATGAAATTCTTCTTTCTCTGTAATTCTAGTAATTGTATAAGCAGTTGTGGAAGGGTCAGTTTTTATTTGAAAACGAGGTGAAAGAAGCTCGTCATAATTTGTTGTAACGCATACACATCCAATCCTATTTAGATACTTGTATATTCCTATGTCACTTGCATCATGAGCTAGATACTTCCTCAAATCCAAATCAGTGTCGTTTTCTGATGCGATAATTTTTGCGATAGATAGCTGTTTCTTGGGGTCAAGGTTTTTCAATTGTTCTAGTTCTGAGTAGTTTGTGCATCCTTTTTGGCGAAGACCTTCAAGGGCCTTCCAAGCTAAACCACCCCATGAAGGTAAATCAACAAGCATTGAAACACCAGATCCTACGAAAAGCACAAAACTTCCTTCCAAAGCCGATTGGCTTATTTCTGATGGGAGGTCTGGAAGCTCTCTTAAATCTGGTATCCTACTCATACTCAAACGTAGACTCGTTACGTAAGGATTTGCACTCTGATTGAGACAATTATAGCATCATAGAGTAGTCAAATCACATTATGTTACTTATTTATTCTCCAGTGTCTTCCCTCGGGGAGGGGATGATAATTTAGCTAGTTCTTGAAATGTTACCTTATGTCTAATTGTTACATCAGTGCGCCGGCCTATTCGTCTCTATTTAGGATATTGACAAAATCTCAAACCAGCACTAAACTTAAGTCGTAGCATGTGAAATAGCCTGTCAATCGAAATCACAGCACGATTTAGAGGGCTATTGAACAGGAGAGTCCAAGCCGGCACCTGAAGTCTAGTGTTGGCAAAACATAGAAGGAGGATAGTTAATGTTTACATTGCAAATAGGTGATAAGGCCTGTGATTTTGCGTTACCGGCAACTGACGGTAAAACCTACAGTCTGGCTGACTTTGAGGTGGCTAAGGTGCTGGTAGTTTTTTTTACCTGTAACCACTGTCCTTTCGTGATCGGATCAGATGAAGTCACCCGCGCAACGGCTCTTCGCTTCAAGGATAAGGGCGTTGCCTTTATTGGTATCAATTCCAACAGCGAACAAACCCATCCGGAGGATGATTTTGATAATATGGTGAAACGGATGAAGAAGCATGATTTTCCGTGGGTTTATGTCCGGGACAAAAGCCAGGACATAGCGAAGGCTTACGGCGCACTCAGGACGCCGCATTTTTATATGTTCGACCAGGAGCGAAAACTCGTCTATACTGGCCGCGGGGTGGATAATCCGCGCAATACAGCCGAAATGAAGACCAACGATCTAGAGAGAACCTTGAACGAAGTCATAGCAGGTAAGCGGGTAAGCAAACCCATGACCAATCCGATTGGGTGCAACGTCAAGTGGGAAGGAAAGGATGAGCATTGGATGCCACCTGAAGCGTGCGACCTGGTCTAGTGGTGACCTATGGATAGTTGTAAAAGAACAAGGGGAGCAGCAGTGCTCCCCTATCCATTTAACAACATACTATATTGTTTTAGTCAATGGCTCCGGTGACCTAAAGCTTATCACAGTATCGGTGGGCAGACCCCATTCCTCTTTCTTCCCGGCTCCCAATTTAGCTGTTAGATACGGATTCACTCCTCAATAGAAGGTTCCATCATACCTCATGCGGGTTTGGCCGGGAGGGCAGGGGCACCATGTTGTGCACGCGGGTTTGCTCAAATGAGCTCCCAAAATAGCGACCGGTGTCTCCCTGCCCACCAAATACAATATTACCACCTCCTATCCTGCTATTCTAGCTGGCTCGGGCACCTGGTAAAAGGTTTGTTTCTTTACCAAGGCGAAAGACAAGCGTAGCAAACGATTGAGAGCTGCTCCCACAACCTCTCTCCCATTAAGAGGATTAGCATAGGCTGGTCGCTCTCGCCTCTTTTTAGCCCAGGCACGGAAATCAGAATTAAATCGTAGCATAGGAATAACGGCAGTCCAGGCACAATAGCGCAATCCCGGACGGCCCTTTCTTGCTCATCGGAGTATGGCTACCTCGTTTGCCAGCTGATTCTGACTCAGTAGGGTTAGTGCCGGCCATCTTTATCAGTTGTTTGGCACTCCGATACTGCTTGAAAGAGCCGAGCTCTGCCAGTAATCCAGCTACTGAGATATAGTTGAGTCCGACTATCGAGAGTAGATATTTACCTTCCTCTGTATTATCCACTAGCCCCGTCAGAGTTTCATCTATAATACGGACTTGTCGCCTGATAAGTTGGAGTTTTTCTACTAGGAAAGAAATCTCAAACGAAACAGATTGAGCACCTGCCTCAATGCCAATGGAGGTTCGGGCAGCATAGTGAAGAGCACGCAGCTTTCTCTTCATAAGACGACCCTTGTGTCCTACGCTGATAGTGTTTATGAACTCTTCCTCTGTCATCTGAGCGATAACCGTGGGTATCGAACAAATAGAGAGCACACTCAGGGCTGTCTGACCACAGGGGTCTTTGAAGACACGGGTAAACTCAGGAAAGATTCCATCCAATAGTCCTTTGACCAAATTTGTGATCCTGGTCCTCTCTTTAATCAGGCGACGATAGGCATTATAGGCAGCACGCAGCTCAGCGTATGCCCCATGCTGCAATTTGGTATCGGTGAACTCGCCAGTGCAGAGCAGCTGTGCTGCTACCTCGCTGTCCCGGTAGTCGTTCTTTCTGCGGTTGAGATCCTTCCCCTCCCGCCTCCGCTTTAAGGTAAACTGGTTGATGAAACGAAACGGAATGCCTTGCTCGTCCAGGAAGTAGGCCACATTTCGCCAGTAGTGGCCACCCGTCTCGATAGCGAACATGACCCCTCGGCAACCGGACTTCACCATTTCCGTCTTGGCTCGGCGTAACAAGGTTTCGAGACCTTCTCTGGTATTGTCGAACTTGAATTTGCCCCAGGTGGTAAAATCTTGAGTTATAGCCACTGCGGCATCGTTCATCGTGATGCTGGCATAAGCCCGCGCCAGCACCTTCTGCCATTCGCTCCAGGGCAAAGGGTTGGGAACGATCAGTCTCCCCTCTTCGTTCAAGGGAATATTGAGCTCGAAGCGGTATATCTCTGGCTTGTTTTTCAAATCGTCGCCAAAGTTGCCGTATTCGAGGATGTCTTCAGGGTTGTACATGTCAGCAAATTCCTGTGACGGGAAGTAAGGCTGGTGGGGTCCCCAGAAATCCACACGAAGTGCGAATGGCCGACCATCTTTTGATGACGCCAGTTCACGGAGTTTGTCGCACGCCAAGTTCGCCAGGAAAAACGCTTCGTGTGTTTCCTTGGGGGTGATGGTATCACCGGAAGCGTGCTCAGTAGTCTGCACCATCTCGCACTTGTAGAGCTTACCGACACGCATCGGGCTCGGAAAACCCGGGCGTAACTCCTTTGGCCAGAAACTTCTCTCGATCAAGTGCGCGGCTGGCGACAGGCCTCTCTTCTTGAGATACTCATGATACTCCGGTTTCGTGTAGGGATTGCTGTAACCGGGATAGCTGAAGCCTTCGCAATGGTGGTCGTATGCGGTTCCGGGTCCAGCGTGCCATTTGCCGTAATAATAATTACGATAGCCACCATCGGCGAGAATGTCGAGATATGTCTCCCGGTCAAATGGATGGTTTGTATCGTTCTTTAGTTTCCCGTGGTTATGTGGAAAGAGCCCTGTGAGCATCGTGCGCCGTGCCGGGCCACAAAGGGGGCAAGCCGCATAGGCGCGATTGAAAACCACACCTTCTGAAGCCAGGCGCTCAAAATGCGGACGCTGAATCTTAGGCCCGCTATCCCATCCGTGCCTATAGTAAGCCTGATGATCGTTCAGAAGGAAAACAATATTTGGCCTGTCACTCATTTTCTTTCCCTTTCATTTGCTGTGCAGTTGAAATTGCCATTTTTACCTCCCTCTATCGCAATTCTCTACCGCAACTTACATCAACCAAACACCTAAAAACCTGTGCCATCACCTCACCGTCTTACTCCACTAGATTACCGCAACTCCAGGCGGGGCTTCAGTAGTGATGCCGGAACATCAGATACATTATTGGCGGTCAGCACTGGATTATTTATATTTTCACCACTAAAGCTGAGCGGAGCTGAAGATGAGAATGCATAGATCCCAATTGCCCATTCTACACCTACATCCACAAGGTTGATAATTCCAGTTATTTTTAAAACCACTGACTTCGCCTTACGCCACCAGGCTATCCTCTTGTCCTGCTGTTCCCTGGTTTCTTCAATTATGTTAACCACTTTCCTCCTTCTAAAGAAAAGTCGATAAAAACCGTTTGGCGTTATTTTCTGTTTTGGTCATCCTCCTATCGTCGCCGGGGCTAAACGCCTTCAACTCGCAATGAGGCATTCTAACCATCATCAGTCTTGTCACCAAGAGTATATCAAGGACATAACACACATGTCCCAATTCCACTGTGCAAGAAGTTGAATTGCACATTCGGATGATCAGCCAGTAGAGACATCGGCACAGAGCTGTCGGTAATCTTTTTTGCTATCATAAGGGTAGTGAGACGCATGCCAAAAGGGTTGTCGTAATGCCCCGGGTGCCAAATCGAAACCTTCTCCGCCTTCCACGTCTCC
>Ga0209979_1000952_pt1 | contig 34530 bp, 36 predicted proteins | sample AnhtaG_FD_183114 | JGI IMG/M metagenome (GOLD analysis project Ga0209979, IMG submission 183114) | Deep subsurface microbial communities from Anholt, Denmark to uncover new lineages of life (NeLLi) - Anholt_01485 metaG (SPAdes) (version 2) | ecosystem: Environmental > Aquatic > Marine > Oceanic... | reverse complement strand
CTCAACAGTAGCTGTGCATACAATCCTGGTTTTCCCCATCTCAATAAATACTGAACCATCAGCATGTGATATATAATTCCTGGTTATTTTTATTTTTCTAATTTCATCTTTTTTTCTACCATCTATTCTTTCAACCATCGCCGCCAACCTTTCTTTTTAATAACACTTATGCATCTTCTTTTTATTATCTTTCAGATATCCAGTTTTGTCCTTATAACTTCCCTTATCTCTTCGCCCAGGAACATCTTTCCCACTTCAAAGAAATTGCTTGAGATGCCGGTTTCGTAAAAAATCCTCTGCGATTTTTTACCTTTTCCGGCGGATAATCCTCTTTCTTTAAGCATTTTTTTTACATCTTTTGCAGTCTCCACCGCTGAACTTATTACCCTGATCCCATCACCGCTGCAGGCTAAAATCTGCTTTTCAATTAACGGAAAATGGGTGCAACCTAATATCAGTACATCAATATCAGCTTCAAATAATGGCTTTAGATAACCGTAAATCGCTCTGTTAAGACGCCGGCCTCCGAGAATACTTTTTTCTACAAAGCCCACCAACAAAGGGGCAGGTACGGAAAACGTCTTTATATCAGGATCTATCTTTTCAATCTCTTCCTGGTACGCATTACTTTCAACCGTACCTTTGGTTGCAATAACTCCCACCTTTTTATTTCTGGTATTACAGACAGCAGTTCTGGCTCCTGGCTCTATTACTCCTATGATTGGTATATCATAATGTTTCTTTAAATCATTAAAGGCTGCAGCAGTAGAAGTATTACAGGCAATTACGATAATTTTTACGTCTTTCTCATAAAGAAATTTGGTTATTTTAAAAACAAATTTTTTAACTTCACCTAAATCGCGTGGGCCGTACGGAACTCTTTCAGTATCCCCGAAATATATGGTGCTTTCATCAGGAACAGCCTTTATTATTTCCCGTAGAACAGTAAGGCCGCCAACTCCTGAATCAAATACCCCTATTGCTCTGTTATCCAACTTTGCTCTTTCTGTATTATTTATTAATATCTCTTAAGTCCACCGGTAATCTTAAAAATATATGCTTTAACTGGTAAATCGCGTTTTTTAACTTACTAATTATATAATTTTTAAAATAAAAATAAAAAAGTCTTCTAGCGTTTATCTTTTTAACACAACTCTTTTTTAAGGATATCGTAGAATCTGCCTCTTGCCACCGGGGGCATTTCCCCTGGTGCACCAGGGCCACCGTGAATTACAGCTACATCAAAAGGAGATTTTCAATGTACCTTTAGGTTTTTCATATTTGCAGATAAGTTTACATTATGTTTAATATTTAAAAAAGTAGATTTAGATTTTTTTTATCTGAAATGTCTTCACCAAATTATAATTCTGCAGTATGTTTTATAAGATCATATTAAAAAGATTGGTTTTACATTTATGGTGGAGGCGGTGGGAATCGGTCTTTCGTCTCACTTTGTTCGCTCACGTAAACGCAGACTCCTTCAGCTTTCGCTTCAGTCCGTCTTTTCGATTCCTTTGAAAACATGCATCCAGCATGTTTTCATTGCATTGGCTATATCATTCTTTGCTGAAATTATTAGCTTTATGGTGGAGGCGGCGGGAATCGAACCCCACGAATTCTATTCTTTAAAGCCTATTATTATAAATTATTTAGTATGATTCAATATAATAATTTCGATCATTCCTAGGATCATAACCAAAAATAATGTGTTGTTTCAATTCATTCAATTTTATATATTCGTGTTCAGTCCGTGACATTTTCCCTGAACTATACAAAAGTGACAATATCACTGAACAACAACAAACCTTAAAAAAAGACTTGACTTTAACAAAGAAAAGAACTAAGAAGAATTGATTTTTCCGTTTCTAACCTCTTTAAACACCTTTCAAGAATTTCGTAAAACAGATTACTTAAAATAAGCTCTTCACCAGTTTGGCAGATCTTGCCATTCAGTCTTATTATTACTTTATTTTCCAAGAACCGATACTTTATATTATGCACTATTGATCCTTTCTTTCTTTACAAGTTATTTACAGATAATTTAATGGATTCTGAGCTACTCCATTAATTCTTACTTCAAAATGCAGATGTGGGCCAGTAGTCCAGCCAGTAACACCTACATACCCTATTAACTGTCCTCTTTTAACTATTTGTCCAGGTGATACCGCAAAACCTGAAAGATGTGCATAGAAGGTGGCAAATCCACCTCCATGATATATCAGTACTGCATAACCATATCCACCCTCATATCCTGCCAGTATAACCTGACCACCATCAGCAGCAATTATTGTCGTACCCAGAGGGGCATAGAGATCGATTCCTGAATGGGACTTTCTGGTACCTGATAGGGAACTTCCCCTATACCCAAATCCTGACGATATACTGCCATTCGTGGGCCACTGGAACTTCCCCGCAGGGGCAGAACCGTATTTGTAACTTTCAAGAACTCTTCCGATCTCTGCTTCTTTTGCTGAGAGCTGCCTGTCAAGCTCCAAAAGGGATTCTTTGCTAGCTTTAGTGCTTGAAAGAAGACTTTGTTTTTGGTCATATATCTCTTCTATGTTTCTTTTTTCTACCTCAGCCTGGGATATCAGTTTTTCAATTTCTAATCTCTGTTTTTTATCTTCCTCTCTAAGATCAATAAGACTGTTCTTAATTGAAAGGGTGGACTGCCTCTTGGCTTTGATTTCTTTTAGCCTTTCCACATCCTGACCTGCAAGTATATTCATAAGCTTTAATTTTGAGAAAAATTCAATAAAGTCCTTACTACCTATCAATAGATCCAAATAATTCTTACTGTAGCTTTTATAAATAGCAATGGCCCTGTTGTTTAAGGCATCGGTCATTTCCTGAAGTTCCTGCTCAGTTAATATCAGCTCTTCTTCATTTGTTATTATCTCTATAGTGATCTCATCAATTGAGCTCTTAGCATTTGCCAATTTTAAGTTAAGTTCTTCCAGTTCAGAGAGTGATAAAACCAGGTTTTCTTCAACTTCCTTTACCTGCCCAAAATACTCTGCTTCCTTTTCTTTTATTTCATCCAGTCTTTCCTGGGTTCTTTCTTTTTCTCTTCTTATTAGATCAAGCTCTTCCTCAAGATCCTGAGCTCCTATTGTTTTTACCGGGATAACCAGGGGAGTAATAATCACTAAAATAGAAACCATTATAAAGATTTTATTAAAAATTGTTATTTTAGTATGCATTAATACTTCTATAATTTCTATACCATGAAATCCAAGAATAGCATATCTTTTTTGCTTTCATCATTTGCAAACTTAATATTCCATCGTCTTTCCATAAACTCAAGCAGTTTCATTCCTCTTTCAAGGATTGTATCTGCATTCCAATCCATATAAGCTGCAACCTCAATCTCACTATGGGAACCATCTGTATATCCTTTATGTGATTTACCTGACGGAGATTTCTTATCAGGAAAACTATCATTTTGCATGCTTGAATTTTTACTATTGGAAAGCGGCAATAGATTTCCAAGTGAGCCCGCTAATAGTTTCTTTTGCTCTTCTGTTTCATGTAAAAACGCATTCTTCCAATAGTCGTTTTCAGGAGTTTGTGGATAGATGTGTTCAATCGAGACCTTATCTTTTTCGCTTCTTACAAAGAGTGTCCAGTCAATTTTTTGATTACCATTTTTAATAACCTTTTCTGTTTCATATTCATATAAAAAATAATGCAGCCCGTTCCACCAATAAAAACCTCCTCCATTCTTATAATGTCTACCTATATAGGCTTTAAAGGATTGATAGTCGAAAGAAGTTCCAGGGCTTAACCATTCTTCTAAGCGTGTTTTTAAAGATTTACAAATATCATCTACAGAAGTATCACCATTTTGCAGTTGCTTGGTAAGCCTATAATATTCACTATTTCTGTATGTAGAAAATGCCCTGCCAATTCTAAATGCGATAAATATGAACCTCTCAATTTCCTTAAACAGTTTTATTCTGCTTTCAGTTGAAATATCCGATCTGACATAAGAGGCAACAACAAGCGGTCTAAAATAAGCGATCCCAATTCTATTCAGCCTATCGAGCCAGAGTTTCTCTTCGGATGTTAAACTAGGGTTATTCAAAGGGTTAAAAGAATTGTACCAATGTACTGCTGCCGATTTAAGACTTTTTACATAATCTGATATTTCTTTTGGTGCTAACTTAGCTCGCATTACAGTTTTTTCTTCTACTACATTCTCTTCAAGTTCATCATCTTCAATATTATCCCGTATTTCAGTAATTGTAGTTATCGAGTCTAACTTAACCTCCGTTTTATTAAATACATTTTGAGGTGTGAACTTTTCTTCGAGAAGAAACCGGATGTAATCATCACCTTTTTGTCTGGTGTATTGAAAATACATAATCCAGTGTGCAACTAAAAAGTCATCATCAGATAGTGGATTCTGCTTATTGCGGCCTAACTGATAATAGACCTCTTTCCATGCATCATTAATATCTTCACGAAGTATGGCTCTTTCGTCTCGTGAAAGTTCACTTTCTCCATACAAAGTAGTCAAATAGATTAAACGGTTTTTTAAAAGTTCCAGATTTGATAGTTTTTTACCCCTGTTATTCATGGTTTCAAAAGCTACAAAAACATCGAAATCATCTTCTATCTCATGTAAATTGAACATGAGATTTTGTGTTATTTTTCTAAATAGTGACTCAATCCCAGAAATGCCTTCTGAATTATAGTAATTTTCCAAATTATCCTTAAAGAATAGTTTGGCATTTTCAAGATTGAGTGTATAAAAAGTTTCGGTGATATTGCCGCCATCTGGCTCTCCTAATATTTTATATCTAAGATACTTAAAGCTCGGATTATCAGTTTCATAACCAAATTTATAAGTGTTGGCTAAAAATTGTGGTGGTTTCTGAATAACAAGATATTCTTCTTTTATTTGCTCTAAGCTAAATGTCCCAATATAAATCTTTGAGTCTTGTTTTCCCCTGTTTTCAGGAATTGCTTTTAATAGATTTAATATTTCATTAATAAAGATTACAAACGTGGCCAACCTTTGCTGTCCATCAACAATGTGAAAAGGCTTGAATGCTCTATCCTCTATCAGCCAGCGCTCTGCCTTCCAGTTTTCTCCTTCATAGCCCTTACTAGAAATCTGTTTTAAAGACAATAGTCCTGTATAATGAAATCTGTTATCAGGTAGATTTACTATGTCTTCCCAGAAATCTTTTAACTGCCTTTCTTGCCACGCATAACCTCGCTGATAATCTGGTATTTTAAAAATTCTATCTTTAAAAATGCTTTTTAATGACTCTAGTGTTTGCATATATTAGATCCTCCTCAACCTTTATATTCTGCCATGAACTTATGATTTATTCTAAGATATCCTCGCTCATTATGGCAAATCTCCGCCCAGTCCAAGACAGCGGCGATAACGAATCCTGGCCCAAAAGCAGTCTCTCCAATCTGTGCACCATGTACCTTACTTGCAATATAGCCTTCTACAGAATCAAGAGGTAAATCGTTACTGCCAAGCTTCGCCCCTGAACGCGCTTTTCCTTTTACAGCTTCACCACCATTTTTAATAACCACCTCAACAGCAGCATCGAAAGCCTCCCAAGTCAGCTGGTTTGCTGGTGGGATCTTCTGAGAGATAAGTCCTCTACCATTTGTGTCAAACCCAATATCACAGCTATCACCACTGTAAAGTGGAATCGTCGTTCGGCCACCGCTGGAGTTAAGTTTCTCTTTGATTTTCTTTACAACCAAGCCATCGGTTTCATTTATGGGTTGATTGTCTGCCGTTGCCATTAGCGTTTCATTTTTCTCTGCTGCCTTCAGAAGCGATAGCTTTAATTTATCTAAAATTCCATTAAACTTCTTTTTAGCTGCCGGATAAGAAATCCCTCGTTCAAGTTGGATGGTCTTAAAATTTCCCCTGGCCTTCAAAAAGCACTCAACAAAATCAAGTTCATCTATTGAGAGATAATCAAATTTACTAAGAGAAAAGTCTCCGTTTAACTCTAATTCACAGTTACCACAACTCAGCCGCGTCACGATTAATTTTTCATTACATCTCGGGCAAATAGCCACTATGTCTTTTACCATAATATTTTCCCCTCTTATAGAACTAATTTAAGGCTAATTATACCTAAAATCAATATAGTAGTCAATATAGTTTGTAATAATAATTATAACTATATTCACAACTACAAAAATAACCGACTTTATTTAAATATAGGTACTCCAATTTTCTATATCTCTCTATAATATCTTCTAATCCATTTGATAATTTATGATTATATAAATCTAAAGGGCCGAGATGCTAAAACCTTGCAATTGAGGACCACCTTTCGTGACATTTAAAATAAGATATATAAGACCATTACACAAAAAGACGCTTTAATTAACATACGTCTGTTATTGACACAGATGCCTCTGCCCTGCTATAATTTAAGTAAATATTGTTTAAGGAGGGTAATAAAATGAAGAAAGAATTTAATTGGCGAGAAGACCACATGTATAAAAATATAAGTCCCCTTCAATGTCCTAATCGTATTCGCTTGCTGCGCTTTGAAAAGGGCTGGAGTTCAGGAGAGCTAGGTAGAAAAATGGGGATTGCAAGACCCACCGTTCTCGACTATGAACGTGGTAGGACAAACCCTGGTTGGAATGTAATTAACAGGTTATGCGAAGTATTCGATGTAGAAACAGGAAACCTTTTCTGGAGAAAGGGCGAAAGACAAAAATAAAAAGAAAAATGAAAGGAATGTGATAAAGATGAATGAGCGAGCAAAGCTACTGGCGGATCGCAGCGATTTACCAGCGTATGTAACTCAACGCGGTAAATTGCTCTGGATTGACAGCGGACGATACGACTTTTGCAGTATTAAAGGGCATCTAATACTTGTTGACCAGAATGGGAAATTCTACGGGTATGCCCCCAGTAAAAAGGTTAAAAAGTTAATATATGAAGAGGAGGAATAATGGATAAGAAAGCGAAAGTGCCCGCTAGCAAGACGGGCACGAGTAAAAAGGAATGCGATAAAGTGGACTCCACTTTAAAGCAAGGCGCAGGGAATGTCAATAACGCACATGTAAACATTACTGTAAACCAGATAAAAAACATACCATGTGAACTGGACAAGCATAATCAGTGGTTCTCGTGGAAACGCGGCCGGGGGAAAAATGATAAGCGGCCATATAATTCTAAGAATATGCAGCCCGGTAGCATTAGTAATCCGGCGGACTACTCAAGTCGGGGGCAGGCCACGTTAACCGTTAGCCAGGGTAAAGCAGACGGTATCGGATTCGTTTTCACAGCAGACGACCCATATACATTTATTGACCTGGACAACTGCATTGACGACCAGGGACGAGTTAACGCCTATGCGCAGAAACTAATTGACCGATTTGCGAGCTACACCGAAATCAGCCAGAGCGGTAAAGGTATCCACATCCTGGTAGAAGGTACAAAGCCGGGGCCGCGTTCAAAGTCAGGTCAGATCGAGATGCATGACCATGGTAAATATTGCGCGCTTACCGGTAATCGCCGGCCAAGCACACCGGCAAACATTTGTAAGCGGCAGGCCGAAATTACCCAGACCTATGGCGAGAGCTTCCCAGACGGCAGCATCATGCCAGGGGAAAGTGACATAAAGCACCTGGCAAGCGGCCTGATTCTGGACCTTAAAGCGACCATATCCAGCAACATTTTTGAGTCCCTCAAAAAAGGCGAGAAGTTCGCAGAGACCTGGGCGCATGCGCGAGATGACCTCCCAAGCCTGTCCGATTACGACCTTTCGCTAGCGAGTCAGGCAGTAGATGTGGGGGCGACCAATCAGGAAATTGCAAATCTTATAATCCATTTCCGCCGTGATCATGGAAATGCAGCAGACCTCGCAAAAGCGCTAAGGCCGGATTATATAGCGCGAACCATTGCAAAGGCTAGGAGTAATCGGAGCAGCGAGTATGGATGCGTACTTACCGACATGGGTAATGCTAGCCGGTTTGCAATTCGCCACGGTGAAAACTTAAGGTACTGCTTTACCTGGAACCAGTGGTTAATCTGGGACGGTATACGCTGGAAAGCGGACGATGTTGGCCGCGTGACCGAACTTGCAAAAGAGACAATCCTCTCGATGTATCATCAAGTTGCCAGTCTGGCCGATGCTACCAGAAGAAAGGAATTTTTAAAATCTATCCGTAGTTGTGAAAATAACGCACGCATAGAAGCCATGGTTAAACTTACGCGGAGCACACCGGGGATTGCCACGAGTCCGGCTCAGTTTAACACTGACCCCGGTAAGCTCAATGTGGAAAATGGCACGGTAGATCTGGCCACAGGTAAGCTTCTACCGCACGATCGAGAGACGACTTAATTACAATGCTAGCACCCGTCAGCTATGCCTCAGGCGCGCAATCCGACCTCTTTTCCGGGTTCTTAGAGCGCGCTATACCGGACCAGGAAGTGCGAAGATTCGTCCAGAAGGTGGCAGGGTACTCGCTATATGGCGAGACCAAAGAAGAAATCTTACTCTTTATATATGGTCCGCCAGCATCAGGCAAATCGACCTTTCTTAAAGCAGTCGGTGCAGCTTTAGGCGATTATGCCACAACTGCAGACTTTGGAACTTTCTTAAAGAAAGAGAGATCTACCGGTGGTCCACGCGCAGACATCGCGCGGCTTGCGGGTAGGCGATTTGTTGTAAGTTATGAGGTACAGGAGGGTGCAAAGCTTGACGAGGCTCTGGTCAATCAACTTACCGGTATGGACATGGTCACAGTACGACATTTATATCAGAGCTCATTTGAATTCTTACCGCAGTTTACAATATGGCTTGCAGCGAATAACCGGCCACGGATGAGCGATTCAGGCGGCGGCATATGGCGTAGACTGAAAGAGATCCCATTTGACCAGGTTATACCCGAAAGCGAGCAGAATCGCGAGCTGAAAAGCGATCTTTGCAGCACCGTTTGCAGAAATGCGGCCTTTTCCTGGTTAGTTTCTGGCTGTCTGGCCTGGCAAAGTGAGGGTCTTGAAATGCCTGAAGCAGTAAAGAAAGCCATCGCGGATTATAAAGAAGAGATGGACTTCATAGGTTATTTTTTAGAGGATTGCACCGTAAGCGGCCCTGGCTCTAAGGAGAGTAATACCGACCTTTGGAACTTATATCTGGACTGGTGCAGACATAACCGCTATCAAAAGTTAGGCCGGAAAAATTTCACCCAGAACTTACTGGGGCGTGGACTTACTCAGGGACAGGGAGGGAGAGGTGGCAGAGACTGGCTGGGAATTGTGATAGACCCAAGCGCACTGGATAATATGCAAATTAGCAAACGATTTCTGGGACACCTGCGCAGACTAAACCGACCGGAGGAGACCGAAGGCTAATCAATCCGAAGTGTTCCCTACTTTTGAGGACTGCTCTAGCGGGGAACACTTGGGAACACTTCGGATAGTAGTTTCCACAAACTTTTCTCGCGTGAGAATTTGAGCTAAGACTTTATGGAAAATACCCTCTGAAGTGTTCCACCCTAGAGCAGGCGTCAATCTGAAGTGTTCCCGATTGTCACTACTGTGGAAAATTCACGTGAATGTATATGATGAGTCGAGAATGTATATGATTACGCCAACCTGTATAGCATTGTCACTTTTCTAACTCCAAAAAAAAAGGACTATTTTAGTTCGTACGAATCTTTCGGCATCCATCAACTTAAATTAACAATTGCCGAAAAATTCGTACTAGCGACATCGGGAGATTTCCGATTCCCACACACTGTGGATTTTGCCAGCCAAACTTACACTCATTACCTCTTCAGCGTGACCCAGAATGCAGCAGGTGAAGCCAAGGGCGATTCTGGTCTGCGCGTTAGGGTCGCGAGATCTCTTGCCAAGCAAACTAATTTTCCGCAGAAAGTTTTGTGGATTATTACGCATTTCGAACTACCACTATTTACACCTTCCTCCAGGCTGTGATTTATTGCACAGAATACACATTCTATGCAAGGGGAGAGGCAAATGAAGACCTATACAGTAGAAGTAGAAGTTACAAACTTAATGAGCAAGAAGCGAGCTGCAGCCTTAGCAGAGGAATTTTATAATTACATGCTTAATAAATACGATTGCAAATTTGGCGGTGGCTCAATTTCAATTAAGAATGTGACTACTCGGGTAGTTGAAGGCATATCAGGGCATATCCCATATTTCAGTGAATAAATTAAAGCCTACCTATCTAATCATAGGTAGCATTGAGATTATTAAAAGACAAGGAGTAAACAATGAGATTAATGACAAAGGCAATCGAAAAGAAAATCCCGAAACTCTATGCCCAAGATGGTAAGGGGGAAAGTGCAATAGTTTACGTAAAATTCTTTTTACCTGGAACTAGATGGACTTGGTATGTTACGGAATTTGACGGCAAGGATACATTTTTCGGATATGTTATAAGTGGAATTGACCCAAGTTTTGATGAATGGGGTTATGCCTCTTTAAAAGAATTGGAAATGTTAACTCTTATAAAAAGTTATGAACTTAAAGTAGAAAGAGATTTGTACTTTGAACCAAAAACATTAAGAGAAGTTCTCGTAGAGGAGAAACTCTAGTAGAAAATAATTTGAAGTCTACCCACTGGAACTAAAAAGTGGGTAGCATTGAGATTATCATAAATAGGAGGAGGTATCCCATGGGATGGCAAAAATCTGTAGTGCATATCCTAAAACATTTCTGGAGAAAATTTTGGCATGAGAGTCCTTATTGCAGGTGGTGATGATGGCAAAAGAAATTGCTTGCATCGTAATCTTGATAATTATTATTGCTGCTGCTATAAAGCAGCGGTGATAGAGGATCATAAACGGGAGGTGAAAAATGAATTATATTAGACGTAAAAAGTTACCAGTCATTTTAGATCCAGAGGAAGCCGCAAAGTTATTATCAATCCCCGACACCAGATACGTCACTGGGATAAGAGGGAAGGCAATCCTCGCAATAATGATCAATTGCGGTTTGCGAGTTTCTGAGGTCGTTAATTTGAAGTCGGGTGATCTTAATCTGGCAAAGGGTAAGCTAAGAGTAGTAAACGGTAAGGGTGGAGTTGACCGGGACCTGGTGGTCCAGCCATATACCGCCGCGCTGCTGAGTGCATGGAAGAAGGCAAGGCCTCCAGGAAGCAGTTACTTCTTTACCACCATAAAAGACAAAGCGATTGCCGATAGCAGCAAAGTTGACCGTTTCGCTTCAATTAAAGGTGGTAAACTGCTAGCCAGATATGTCCAAGTCCTAGTTAAAAGGTACGCAAAGAAAATGAATAGGGAAGATATTACACCCCATACTTTGAGACATTCATTTGCAACGGATTTTATTCGGCAGGGTGGCAGCGTACTAATTTTGCAGCGAATTCTGGGCCATGCTGATATAAGCACAACCTTAATCTATATCCAGCTTGCAAACATCGACGTTGAGAAGGGGATGAATGGCCGGAAGGAGATTACAGGTTAGAGCAAAATGAGTGGCATATAAATTACTGATATATAGCGAAACTTCTACTATTTTATATCTCAAAGTGAACATATGGAAGGAGTATAACTTATGGCATACGAAAGTATTAAAGAATTAAGGCTGCAGTGTGGGATGACGCAGGCTCAGTTAGCGGACAAGAGCAAGCTATACAACCCACGGTTAACGGACTACTAAGGGGTGCCTGCGGGATGCTTTAATTTGGAACTCTGGACTACTCCATCTCCATCTCCATCTGAAACCAGACATCATTTATGTCTCTAATCAATTCGTCTATACTTTCATGTCCTCCATACATGATGAACTCACGCGCAGGTTCCCCGAACCGCTGCCGGAATTCTATAATTGTTGATATATCCATCATCTCTATGCGTCTAATTTCTCGGATAAACTTAACACAATCTTCTCCGCTCGACCCCTCGCCGACATATTCCCCTTCAAAAACGAGGATATAATTATCCTCTCCCTCTTCCATAAGTGCTTCGAGGCCTTCCGTCATGAAGGCATCCCAATAATCCAACAGCCGGCCGAAGTCATCATAGCAGCTTAGCCCTGGCGCTACCCAGCCATACTTATAGCCTGCCCCGATAAACTCCTGCCAGACCTCCTGTAGCGGTGCTCCGTGCTCGAGCTTCCGTATCTGCTGGGCGTAGAACTCATTATTACCTTTCCATTCCCCATATATATCCCGCCTCATGGCTTCCTCTACGGTGCTGCAGGTTACATGCCATGAAATAGATTCAGGGCCAACGTCGTATTTCCGCGACTGTACCCGGTAATATGTCCCCGTTTTCATCCGAGACTCCCTCCTCTTTTGATATATATATCTAATAGCAGGAATTAAACTCCTGCCGTTCCGACATAGTATCTGAATCTGCCGACAGTAACGAAGCCCGCCTGCAGCTCTCCCAGATTGAGCTATATAATTATGATTTCTTAATTGCCATCTTCCTCCATTGATATATATCCTAATATATTCTAATTTATTTCTACTATTGGTCAACCTAATTTAATTGCTATATCTCGCATATTAATTATCTAATTAAAGCTAGTTTTGGTCAAAACAAATTTTATATATTCAATATGTATGATGTATAAATATTATTATTCATATCTTCTGCTAAATAATATGTAACAAAGATATTCATCGAATATTCTTAGACTCAAATATTTTATCTACTTTATATGCTTATTGACGTGTAGGCGGGCTTAGAATAAAATGACAAAACAAAAATTCTAGAGAGATGGAGGTAAAACAAATGTCACGAGGGAGTATTGAGAAATATCAAGGTAAAAATGGAATAAGCTGGCATATTCGAATATGCGTTGGCTATAATGATAAGGGTGACCCAATCCAGCAACGTCATACTGCATATGGAACAAAGCGAGATGCTGAGATCAAGATGAGAGAGTTACTGCAGCAACTGGATAAGGGATCTTATATAAAACCAAATAAAATCACTTTATCTGAATATATTCCTAAATGGTATGAAACTCATAGACGGGGTCTGTCTCCAACAACTGATAGACGCTACAGGGATTATATAAATACTCACATCCTTCCTAATTTAGGGGACTTTGAGCTTCAGAAGCTTACTACAATTGCAATCCAGGAATTTATTAATTATATGCTTGAAAGAGGCAATAAGTGTAGTAGTAATATCAAAGGCCTGTCAGCAAAATCAGTCAGGGATTGTATAATACTGTTCAAACAGGCATTGAAGCAGGCAATTAATTGGGGCATGCTAACAAGAAACCCAGCAGAGGGTGTAAGGATGCCAACTGTTACCAGGAGAGATCCTGTGATCTTGACTGAAGAACAAGCACAAAGCGTACTTGACAGTCTAGCGGGAACATATGGATATATACCAGCGCTGATTTCATATCATACCGGAATGCGTCTTGGCGAGGTAATCGCACTATCCTGGAATGCAGTCAATCTTGATGCTGCAACCATTGAAGTACGACAGTCATACACCCTCACAGATGAGGATGGACGACCCGTTATAAAGGAACCTAAGACTAAGGCAGGTAGAAGAATTGTTGAAGTTGGACATACACTTGTAAAAGCATTAAGTGATCACAGGAAAGCCCAATTAGAAAGCCGGATTGCTGCTGGAGCTACCTGGCGCAATAATCTTAACCTGGTATGCACTAAAGTAAATGGAGAACCTATTTCATCAAGAGCAATAGGCCATCTCTTTAGCCGCAGAGCCAGATCACTTGGGTATAATGTGACATTCCATGGTCTGAGGCATACCCATGTTAGCATGCTAATAAAAGCTGGGGCTCCTATAAATACAATTTCTGCAAGAGTAGGACATTCTACTCCAAGCATTACCCATGATATATATGCTCATCTGCTTCCAGGAATGGGAAGACATGCTGTGGATCTCTTTGAAAAAATGTTAATGGAACAATCTATGGCAAATCCATTATAAGATTGCTTTTCATCTTGTGATCTTATTAACAGAAGGTGGACACTATAAGATTCTTTGTATAGTGTTTTTATATTTTGGTTTTAACTTTCTAATTTCATTTTTATATCAAGATATAATAAAGAAAATATCATTAAGATGTTATAATAAGGAAGATAATGCCTCTATGTGTGATATAAAATTATTTGGCATAAAGGAGTGTAAAAATGGAAGAACTTTCAAAATTATTGCAAATTGGTAGAGAACTAATGAATAAAGTTATTAGTCTTGGATCCAACCAACCGATTGGAGGAGAATTAGCTGCTTCTATAAAATCATTTCATGTCCGAGGAAGACTGATGCTTAAAAAGATTGATAAAGTCACATTTGATGAATATTCAAACTTATTTGCTAATCACGCAGGCCCAAATTTTAAATGGTATGACTGGAAAGATTATATGGGAACTGAGTTAGAGAAATGTATAGGTATTTTAACTGCAATTAATGAATCAGATCCTAATATTATTTTAGACACTTCTGTTGCTCAAATTTTTATTAGTCATGGAAAATTTAGTCCTGTATTTGAAAAACTTGAACAATTTATTCGAGCTATTGGCTGTATTCCAATATATGATACAAGTGAGCCTACTGAAGGGCATACAATAAACGAGCATGTAAATAATTTAATTTCACAAGCTGATTTTTACATTATTTTAGCAACTTACGAGACAACAAATGATAAAGGAATCAAATTGCCAAACCATAATGTAATTATTGAATATGATAGATTGGTACAATTAAAGGTTGATAAGATAATCATTTTACTAGAGGAAGGATGTCATATGCCAAGCATGCTCCAAGATGTAATATATTCCCCGTTTAATAATAATTGCATGGATAAAGCTTTTATTAAATTAGCGGCTGAGTTAAACCGTCATGGTTTATTGTAGCCTCATTAATAAGATCCATCCTCTAGCAAGGTAAGACAAGCTTTGGGTCTCTCTTTGGCAAGATGCTATTAAAACAATCTTCACACACTAGTTAAGAGGAAGAATTAAATAGAAATGTAGTCCTGTATGGTAAGGCTAATTCGAACTATTCCAGAAGTATCCGAACTTACTAAATTACTACCTATAAGACAAAAGATCTTACAGATATATTTATTCCTCCTTCGATAGTAAACCATTTGAATTTACCGAATTATTTGGAACATTAATTTTTAAAATTATCGGATTAGTTTTTCGTATTACATTTACTATGGCCATTTCCCAACTGCTTTCTTGTCCATCTAATACTAGTTTTTGTCGTTCTCTAGCACCAAAGACCCAGAAACCGATAGCTTCTAATTCCTTAATTAAACTTGTTAATCTGAAAGTTGCATCTACTCGGGAACTAGAATCTAAATCAGGTCCAATATCACCCCAATCTTTAACTATATCAAGAAATTCACCTACAATCTTCACTTCTTCTTCTGATACCAATTCATCATTATCAAATTGAAATGTATGCGCACCTTCCACAATATTGAAAATATCTTTCCCTATCGTAATGCGTTGTAGATATTTTGGAATATTCTGGGGAATACGTTTTATACGCATTTCAGTCGGAACCTTGGGTTCTTTATCAAGTTGTCTTGAGACCCATGCTTCATGATTTACTTTTATTCCCTTTAAAATTTCTGCAGTGTATGTTGTATTCTGATCATCTATTTGCTTATGATGTATACGGCACAAAAGTATTAAGTTTTCATAAGAATCCAGTCTGTCCTTTGGATAGGCGGGATCAAAACGAGGGCCATTTTCTTTCTTTGAGACAATATGACATTCGTCTCCAACTATTGATTCGTCGTCATCTGGTGTTGCATCAACACAAAGTACGTGCCTGCACATAGCACATCTATTTCCTGATTTCCCCCATAATAGTTTTCTTGTTTTATCTGTAATTTCCATTTATTCTTTCCCTGTATATCATTTAATAATTTTTTTTATTGTTAAAGGAAGGAATATTTCTTTCTTATTTTCCTCCAATTTACCATCTAAATTACATACAACATCTACATAAAATAACATATCAGTAAATTGGACTTTCTTTATTTCACCATTTGATGGTTCTTTTAGTACAGCTAAAGCAGCATCGGGAATTTTGCCTTGTAATTGTAATAACACTTCAAAATTGAAATCAAATGAAACGCAATATATGATTCCATCTTCTTTAATATTGGAGCTAAAAGTATATAGATCATTGTTTAACTTGGCAATAAAAGCTATTGGAACATTAAAAAATATAAGTTTTTTAAAAGTATTAAACCCTAATCTTTTTAAATGTAACCCAAAATCTTTATTAAGAACTCGGTTATTATTTTTATATAGGTTTTCAGGCGACAGCAGATTTACTAATTGTTCCCAGTTTGATGATAATAATTTAATATTAAAATGTAATATGGGCTTGTATTCACTTACATGATAAAGTAAAAATTCTTTTCCATTGCACAAGGCATAATACAATGCCTTAATTTCACTATGCATGGCATATGAATAAGCCTGTTCTATATGTGTTGTATCTAAAATATTTTGGTTAGGTGCTTTTGCCTCCATTATCCAGCTTGGTTTTCCGTTTATTTCCATTACATAATCCGGTATAATACTAATTTTCTTTTTTTGGCTACCTATTGATACAAATGGGTGTAAGAGTTTTCTACCACGAATAATTTTATTATTGCCATCAGAACTATAGCCCAATGCTCTGATAATTGGAAAGATAATCTCTTCACGAACTGAGTCCTCTCCATATTCAGGATCACTTAGTACATCATAATTAAAATTTTTTAAAACATCCGTCTTCTTCATGTATTTTTGTCTATCAACTTCTTAATGCACAATCGTATTATAATCTAAATCCTTAGATACTATTTAGTACAGTAGTCACAACTTTTTATATTCTTCCTTAGGGTATTTTTGGCAAATATTTCTGCGGATTCGAGATTGACAAAAGGCCCATGCCAGACATCTTTAGTCCTGGATTCATTATCCATACTTGTCCTGCCCTTTCCATTGTTACAATGACTACAATTTGCAGAATGTATGATAGCTTTATCATGAACAAAATTTTCATATACCCAATAATCCATTTATTCACCTCAATCCTAAAAATTTATAAATTGACTCTTACATATTGAATATTTTATAGTGACTTAAAAGATCTTTCAAATAAGTTAGAGCATTTAAGAATAGTTCTGAAATTTTACAACTTGAGCTTGCAATTATAAAACTTGCAGCCTAAGTAACAAACTTCAATTAATCCGTGACAAATCAGTAACATTTAATGCAGATAAATCATAGGAGTTAATGCTCAAGCATGATAAATCTAATACACTGATGTGTTGAGGCCTTTGGTTACTGCGGTTACCCGAGTAACCAGAGTTACTAGGGTAACTGAAGTTACACTCTTATTAACCTGGTTCGAATCCTCTCTCCCCAGCCAACCTGTGCAGTAAGTAAACTGACCAACTTCCCTAATTTTTATTAAAATACAATACAAACAAAATCATTTTTCAATTTATATTATTAAGTGATGCTTTAAAGAAGTTTTCAGCTACTGTTGAAGCTTTTTGTTCTAAACAGAAAAAATTTAGTTATATAACTAAACTATTTGCTTTAGATTTAGGAAAGAATTAAGATTTACTAAAAAGAATATTTTTTAAACTATGCAAAATATCATTGAAAATTATATTTATTCAATTTCTTCTAAATTTGCCTATAAAGAGACTAGCGAGATGGGATACCAAAGGTTATTTTTATGAAAAAGCTTTGTCTTGAAGATGTCGATAATTTTAAAAAGGTTGCTACTAGACCTATCGAATCAGTTTCACAAATAGCAGATGTTATCAAAAATTTAAATGAAAAAGAGCAAATTGAACCTTCACTTCGCGAAATAATTTGTGATCTAACTGTAACAGCACACGGTCCATCTGAGCAAGCTGATATATTAACAGAGAGAATAAAGATTCAAGGTAGGCCGAAATTGGCAGCTTTTGTAATTAAAGGAAAATCTTACAAAAAAGTGATATCAAAGGATGTGGTTCATCAACTTGTAAGATTAAAAGATATCCAAGCTTTAGACATTGCCGTATTCGTAGCGGTTGGAGATATTCAGGATTGTGCTCGTAATGAATTTTATAGAGTTTGCAAGGAAGGTAAGCTTAGTTCTTTGTTAATTGACCGCTTAGAACTTGCAAGACTACTGGTTGCTTATCAAAAAATATGTCCAAATGATGGCAGTTTTTTAAAAGATGGTAAGTGCACCAATTGCAAGTTTATGGCCGGTAAAGAAGAACAACCGCAAAGGGAGAAAACAACTGAATATACAATTCTTTCATTAGAAGATGTAAGTCATGCTACTGCCAAACGATATAGTGCAAACATTTTAATTGAGCCGAATTTGGAGAAGGAAGAGATAAAGGATATCATTTGTAAGGCAACAGAGGATATAAAAGTAAAGCAATATTACAGAAATGAGCTGACTAAGGCTAGTTGGGGCAACGCACCAGCCAATGTTGTATGGCTTTTTGTATATCAGTCGCTGCAAGATACTCTTACTACAAACTGGATTTGTCGCTCCTCTTGGATTGATCCAAATCTGAAGAAAGATTTTTGTCCCCAACCTTTTAACACTGGAGAGTTTATCAAAGACATTGAACTTGACTGGAATAAAAATTATCAGTTTAGAAAAGAATGGTACAGAAAACATACAGCTGAAAAAGAGAAATGTCTTGAAAATATTGATAGTGCCTTGTCTTTTTTAAAACCTACAATGGAAAAGGCAAAAACCTTGGTAGATGCTTATGAATCAAAAACCTTACAGTCTGGAAACTATATAAAAGAGATGCAAGCTCTACTAGAAGATGTAGAGAGTTTATTGATCAAAGCAGGAGACTGGCCTTTTCCTACTCTTGAATGTAATGACCTTGACGGCGAAGTGCAGAATCTGATTTCTTTTGCACACAATGTCGTTTTACCTTTCTCTATTAAGGGCCTTAACATATGGGGTGAAGCTCAGAGGGCGGTTATGGTTAAGCGAAATCTTAAAGAATTTTTTAATTTATTACCGATCGTCTTTCATAAACGAAAAAAATTAACCTGAATTATTAAAACTGGTGAAATTCTGACTATTTAATCAAGATATTTATGTCAAAAAATAAGAAAAAATGGAATAAAAAAAATCCTAGGCCTAAATCGCCAACACAATCTACTGGTTTTAAAAGCTTTGAAGAGTGTATTTCTTGGATTAAAAAATGTGTTTATTTAATTGCAAGAGGTAAAAAAATACAATTGAAGGAGAAAATAGTCTTAATTTCATCACTATAGGTAGTGGTTTTATTGTAGCACCAAAAAAATTTGTTACTGCTGCACATGTTATAAACGATTCAAGCAGTTGTTTAGAATGAGACAGTTTCTTCATCTAAATTGTTAAACTTTACCGCTCTTTTATTAAGCAAATATAACATAACAACCCATCGATTGTGACACCGATGGGTTGTTATACAAATAGCACCAGGTACTCACCTCAAGGTTAGAGCCCTCTTAAAGGTTGATTACTTTATTTCTATACGGAAGTCTAAGGTAGAAACAGGGGAATTATTATAGAGTATTTCGGCAGTTTTATCCCCATCTACTAATTCAGGATAATCTCTTACTCTAAAATTAGCTTTAAATTCCGCCTTGTCTTCATCGTACTCTAAATCGCTCATAGATTTGTCAGCAACATTTAATGATACTAATTTCTCATCATAGTAGTTATCCATAATAATGGGGAATCCAGCAATTACAACCTGAAACTTAAATGGGTTATTGGCGTTACGATTTTTGATAACCTTACCATCGTATACAGGCGGTAGCCATTTGTACTCAATCCCATTCTCCACCAAGTTCATTATTGAACCACTAACTGGCAAGTTAATTCTACCCAAGCCGTTAAAGTGGAATACATATGTCCCAGGGAAGATGTGCCTTCCGTCTTTTAGCCACATATACTGACCTGTAGGTCCCCCGAATGAAACCGTATAAGTGGATGTAATATAAACTGTTGTTGTGCTGAATCCATACAGGTTTCCATCTGCTTCTACGGTTTGCATTTGCCACTCGCTACTTGACCCATTTACCCTAGCTTGAAGATAGAGAGTTGTGCCTACATTAAAGTATGCAGAAATTTCCCCATTTACATCAGTATTAATTCTCGGAGAGTTTGTTGGAAAATAAGAAGTGGACCCTGTTTCACTAAACTTCTTAGCAACAACTACATTCGCCAGAGGCGCTCCTTCACCAGTAGTTACTCTTACTGTTACTAAAGCCTGTCCTGGTTCTTCAGCATAAGTTTCTCCAGGAATCCCTAAAACTAATACTCCCATCACTACAAAACCTAATAGCATTAAAAATATTTTCTTCATTTTTCACACCTCCTTTCATAAAAATTTCTAGAAAAAATAAAAAACCGACCTATTTAGTCGGTTTCGCTACTCGCTCCACTTCCCTCAAGCGTCCAAACTAGAGAAAAGTTTCAAAGCTTCTAAATTTTTGAAAAAAATATTACTTAAATATTCTTCTTATCAAACAAAATTTCTACAATTTATACACGATTTTGTAATCGTGTAATCGTGTAATCGTGGATATGTGTACTTGTGTAGAAAACTATAACACATTAATTATGAAAATGTCAAATTTTCTGAAAATAATAAAAAAATACCCAGATCCAGAGTGGGAAGATAGACAAAATAGAAGGCTGGTTAGACTTATAAAGAAGGCTAAATTTAGATATTCTGCATCAATAGAGGAAACAGACTTTAGTCTGGATAGAAATCTATTAAATAAACTGAGGTATAAAAAACCATTTAAAACATTATAAAACCAGGCTAATTAATATGAAATACCAATTCCTATAACAATATTAATACCACTATGGTGTTTCATATGCTAATCATTAACCTAACATTGGTTATTTTTAACAAGAAGACTTTGTATTAATGTGTGATATCAGCAACATAAAAGTATTAACGTAACCCCTTTTCCGTTTGAGCTATTATGCTATTTACAACTTTTCTTGCTATTGGTCCTGTTGCAAACTGTTTAACCATTGAAAGCCTGTCCATCATAGTCCAGTGATTCTTTATCCTATCCCCACTAAACTCATATGTGCATATATTGCTTACTTTAATTGTTGTTCCTTTATAGGTAGCATCATAAGTAGACTGATAAGCTGCTTTATTTCCCTGTATTATGATTCCAACTCCATCATCAGTAAACTTTATATCATAATTTCCCAGCCAGGCAAGGTATCTTTTTATTTCATCTCTTCCTCTAAATGTGCCCTGTGGAATAGACCATGTAGAATCATCAGTAAGTAAGGAAAGCGCTCTATCAATATCCTTTTTCTCCAAAGAATCAATAAGGTTCCGGATTACATTTTCAATTTCTTTTTCAGCCATTTTATTCACCTCCTTTTGTATGTTTTCAATACTAAAATAAAAAAATCGACTTATTTAGTCGGTTTCGCTATTAGCTAAGCTTTCCCATACTTATTAGCGCCCAACTATAGAAAGGAAAGCCTCAAAGCTACTAAATGTTATTGTTATAGATTTTTAACTAATATTTAAGCATATTATACTACTTAAAAGATGTAATATAAATTTTAATTTTTAAAAACCCAATTCTAATATAAAAATATCATCACTTAAGCTCAGTAATTTGGTTCTAACATTGTGTATGGTGGCCAGCCAGAATTAAACTAGTCGCTATAAAAAGCTAAAAAATAGCAATGCTATTGATCATTTTTACGCGACACTTCGTCACTTAATAGGCATATGGGATTAAAACTGATGCAACTAACAGCGTCTGGAATTGTCCCTCTCTTATAATCTTAAGTTAATCCGTGACAAATCCGTGACATTAAATGGGTATTTTACTATTAAAACCGATGCCTAAGCATATGAATCTTATATGCAGATTCAATCAGTTCATGGTGGAGGCGGCGGGAATCGAACCCGCGTCCGAAGATATTGTCACTTAAATATCTACAAGCTTATTCCATATTTTAAATCTTACTTTCTTACTCGTATGGACACGATTAAAAAAGCCAGCCCGCATTAAATTTCCTCCGGTATTACTGCAGACAAATCACACCAGAGTATCCTGCTAACCGGCGCCTGTCGAAAAGCACAGGAAACTTTTCGCAGACGTAGCAGCTTAAATTAAGCTGCTAATGCTAATTTACTATTATTAGCGTTTATGTTTAGTTCAGTTATTTACGAGTTCTGATACTCGACTTGCAATTTAAGCTCAACCTATCCCCGTCGAATCCAAGTCGCCCCCTTTACTTATGGACAGAACTTCAGGTTTAACATAAGGTTATTCTATACTAAAACTAATATTTTTTCAAAGCTCTCTTTATTTCAATTTCATGTTCTCTATTCTGTATATCTCTACGCTTATCTCTTCTGGCTTTACCTTTGGCCAGTGCCAGTTCAATCTTAACCTTGTTTTTTATCATATATACTCTTAACGGAACCAGGGTAAGGCTTCTGTCAGTTAATTTCCCCGCTATCTTGTCAATCTCCCTCCTGCGCATAAGCAGCTTCCTGGTCTTTGTAGGGTTTATATCTTCAGCTCTGCTTTTACTATACGGCGATATATGCATATTATAAAGAAGTAGTTCATTATTTCTTATCCGGCTGTAACTGTCCCTTAAGTTCAGCCTGTGATTACGAATAGACTTGACTTCACACCCTTGCAAAACTATACCAGCTTCATAGGTGTTTAAAATAAAAAAATCCCTGAAAGCCTTCCGGTTCCGGGCAATTATTACTTTATCTTCCAGGGAACCACCCCTTTTTTTTGACCTTTTCATTCAATTTCACTTATTAAAGTATTGATTTCCTCTATAGCTTTAATTAACTGTATATCTTCTGTAGCATCCGGTTCTAACTTAACCAATATATCAGGATTTATTCCCACTCCATCTACAGACAAACCCAAAGGTAAGAAATATCTTGCAGTGGTAAACTTAAGTCCTGAACCATCTGAAAGCTCATAAATTACCTGAACAGTTCCCTTGCCAAAACTTCTCTCTCCAACTAAAATAGCTCTATCATTATCTTTTAATGCCCCGGCAACTACTTCAGACGCACTTGCCGAAAATCCATTAATCAATACAACTAAAGGGATTTCAGTATATTTTCCTTTCCAGGCAAGATACTTATCAATTCTTTCCTTATTTTCCGTTCTTCCTTTTATAGTAACAATTATGCCTTCATCTAAAAATAAATCACATACCTCAACTGCATCATCCAGTACACCGCCTGGATTATTTCTCAGGTCTAATATTAAACCCTTAGCGCCACCATCAATTAACTTTTGAATTTCCTTATCGAGTTTTTGCGCACCTCTATCCTGAAAATCAAAATACTGTATATATCCTACATCTCCTTCAAAAATATCTGAGATTAGATTAGGGACATCAAACCTTGCTCTGGTAACAGTTACTTCGATAATACCGTTATCTTCAGGTCTGTAAATTTTAAGATTTACCTCAGTTCCTTCTTCACCTCTTATCATAGTCACTACCTTTTCCAGAGCCATATCTTTTATATCCATGCCGTCAACTTCAGTTATAATATCCCCTTCTACAATACCTGCTCTACAAGCAGGGGTATCAGATAGAGTCCTCACCACCACAACCTGGCCATCATTATCAAGTGTTACAATAACTCCTATGCCACTCATAGTTCCGCTATAAGACTCCATAATCTTTTCATATTCTTCGGCAGTGAAATATTCTGTATGTTTGTCATCAAGAACCGAGAGTATACCTTCTACAGCTGCTTTGAGTAATTCATCCTTGCTTCTTTCAACCAATGCACTTTCAGAAATTAAATTTATGGCTTCCTCAATGGGTTTTACGCTAAAATTTCTCTTGATACTTTCAGATATATCCTCTAAAAACCCTCCATCACCATTATCTTCAGAAGTGCTGTTTTGATTAACATTAAATACATATTTCTTAAAAGAATCAAAACTGATTCCTACCCATAATCCTGTAGAAAATGTAAATATAACCACTATTACTGCGATTACTACTCTTAAAACATTTTTTTTCATAACAGTATCACCCGATTTATTAACGTTAAATATTCAAAACAATTACTGCAAGTAAGCCCGTGGATTCTGTGGAGCTCCGTTTATCCTAACTTCAAAGTGCAGATGCGGGCCGGTAGTCCATCCGGTAGAGCCAACCAGCCCTATTACCTGCCCTCTCTGCACGAACTGGCCTATAGACACATTAATGCTTGAAAGATGAGCATACCAGGTAGCAAATCCTCCTCCATGGTAAAGCATAACCGAATTACCGTATCCACCGAAATATCCAGCCTGGATAACCTGGCCCCCATCCGCCGCTTTTACCAGAGTTCCATATGGAGCAGCCAGATCTATCCCTAAATGAAACCTTCTCACTCCGAATATAGGATGGATTCTATAACCAAAACCGGATATTATTCTCCCGGCTATAGGCCATGCAAATTTTCCGGAAGGCGCAGTACCATACCTATAACTTTCAAGAATTCTAGTAACCTCTGCTTCCTTAATCTCAAGTTCTTTCTCCATCCTTATAAGAGCATTCTTGTTAGCAGTGGTCCGGGAAAGCAAATTCTTTTTTTCATTACATATATCATCAATTTCACGAGCCTTCTGCTCAGCCTGCATAACCAGCTGCTTTACCTTATCTTCATGCTCTTTCTGTTTCTCTCTTAAATCAATTATGGATTTTTTTATTCCTATGGTTGCAGTCTTCTTTTCCTTAACCTCCAGGATATTCTGCGTATCCTGCTGGGCAAAAAGATTCATGAGCTTCAACCTGGATATGAAATCCAGGAAATCCTCTGCTTTCAGTAAAACTTCCAGTATATTGCTGTTTCCATTCTTATAAATGACAGCAACTCTATCATTTAAAATTTTTATTTTTTCTTTAAGCTCATCGTCTATTCTTTTTAGCTCTTCCTCTTTTAGAACCAACCCTATAGTTGCCTTATCAACCTCGCTCTTGGCTTGAGACAATTTACTGTTAAGGTTGTCCAGTTCAGATAATGCACCCAGAAGCTGCCCCTCTACTTCCCCTACCTGGTTCATATATTGCTGCTCTTGTTTTGTTACTTCTTTAATTTTTTCCTTAGTCTCTGTTCTGTCCTGCTGTATTTGTTCTAATTCATCCTCAAGAGACTGACTGTAAATAAATTTTGGTGACGCAGTAGAAATAAGATTAAAGCTGGAGAGTACTATAATAATTGTTACAAATACGGCTATGATGTTTTTACTTTTAATTATCATGTTATTTCATTTTTTTATTATAAATATTTTAATACTAATTAAAAAAAATTCAAAACTTAAAAATATAATCTATTAAACTTTTACATACCTTCTCAAGGCAACAGCACTACTTAAAAGTCCTATAAGACCTCCCAATACTACCACTCCTATATAGGTATATGATATAACATTACCGCTTCCGAGTATGGCTAACTCTTTAATCCGCATAGTATCTACAATTACCCTTTCAACCCTAATCCATAAAAATTTATTTATAAAATACAATAAGATAATAGAAACGACACTTCCTGCAAAACCCTCAAAAAACCCTTCAAACAGGAAGGGAATTCTTACAAACCAGTTAGTGGCGCCCACCAATTTCATAACTTCAATTTCCTTCCGGCGGGCGTAGATAGAGAGCCTTATAGTATTAAATATCAATACAACAGCCGCTAGAAGCAGCGCTATAATTATCAAAAATGCTATGGTTCCAATAATTGCAGTTATTGAAAACAATGTATTGACATAATTCCTTCCGTATATCACCTCATCAACACCTTCTATACAATTGCCATCCTTATCATAAAAACGGAGCGCTACCCGGTCAATTTTTTCAGGGTTATTTAAAGTTATCTCAAAAGAAGCCGGAAGTGGGTTCCCCTCAATTTCCTTTAGGATATCACTTCCCTCGTTTTGTTTCTTAAATCTTTCCAGAGCTTGTTCTTTTGATATATATCTGACCGCGTCAGTTTCTTCCCAGCTTATTATATACTGTTCAATGTACTCCTTTAACTCTTCCGAAATATTATCTTCAAGATATACTGCCAGCTCCACATCACTTTTTATTGAGCTTATTATACCCTGTACATCATAGACAATTATGGCAAAGAACCCTACGATAAACAAAGTAATAGCAACAGTGGTAATAGCAGTAAATCCCATAAAAAAGTTACGTTTTAGACTGGTAAAAGTCTCACTAAAAAAATACCTGGGTCTTACCATCAGTCCCCATACACCCCTCTCTTCTGGTCTCTTACTATTTCTCCTTCCTCCAGTTCAACAACTCTTCTCCTCATTGAATTTACAATGTTCCGGTCATGTGTAGCCATCAGTACTGTAATCCCGATAAGATTTATTCTGGACAGTATTTTCATAATTCCTTCTGATGTTCCTGGGTCCAGATTCCCGGTAGGTTCGTCTGCAAGAAGTATGGGCGGCCTGTTCACAAATGCCCTGGCAATAGAAACTCTCTGTTGTTCACCAGCTGATAATTGATGGGGATATGAATTTAATTTACTATACAAACCTACAAGTTTTAAAACCTGGGGCACCTGAATTTCAATTTCATAACCCGGCCTTCCAATAACTTCAAGAGCAAATGCCACATTCTCAAACACAGTTTTATTCGGCAGAAGCTTATAATCCTGAAATACACATCCAATATTCCTTCTAAGTTGAGGAATTCTGCTCGATTTAAGATTACAGATATTCCTCCCGGCTATATATATATTGCCATTACTTTCACCAATTTCTTTTATAAGCAACTTTATAAAGGTAGATTTGCCCGAACCGCTTGGGCCTACCAAAAAAAGAAATTCACCTTTTTTAATAACCAGATTGATATTTTTCAATGCAACAGTATTATCCTCATATATTTTACTGATATTTTTTAATTCAATCATATTCATTTCAAACTGTTTCTTATATCCTCTATAATTTTAATAATGAAGAGTTTATCCTCTGGATAATTTTTTTTCAAGAAAACTTCTTATTAGTGAATCTATATTGCCATCCAGCACAGATTGTACATCTCCAATCTCAATTCCTGTTCTATGATCTTTAATTAATTGATATGGTTGAAGAATATAACTTCTTATTTGATTTCCCCATTCTATTTCTTTCTTTTCTCCCCTTACTCTATTAATTTCTTCTATATTTTTTTTCTGTTCCAGTTCAAAAAGTCTTGATTTTAAAATTTGTATAGCAGTTTGCCTGTTAAGTATTTGAGATCTTTCATTCTGGCAATTTACCACAATATTGGTAGGAAGGTGCGTAATTCTTACCGCCGAATCTGTGACATTTACATGCTGGCCTCCGGCACCACTGGACTTAAAAGTCTCAATTTTTAAATCCTCCTTGCTTATTTTTATATCGATATCTTTATCCAGAAGCGGGATTACATCCACGGAGGCAAAAGAAGTATGCCTGCGCTTAGAAGAATCAAAAGGTGAAATTCTCACCAGTCTATGGATTCCTTTTTCCGACTTCAATAGCCCATATGCATTTTTACCGGTGACAGTAAAAGTAACATTTTTTATTCCTGCTTCCTCACCTGTCTGATAATCATTAACACTATAAGAAAACTTTCGCCTGTCCGTCCAGCGTGTATACATCCTGAGCAGCATCTCAGCCCAATCCTGGGATTCTGTTCCTCCTGCCCCGGGGTGAATAGTTACTACTGCTGGATAAGAATCATATTTATCATTTAAAATAGCTTTTTCTTCCAGATTGCTTAGTAAACCCTCGATACCATCCAGATTTTCTACCAGTTCCTTCTCCAGACTCCTGTCCTCTTCATTTTCAAGTATCTCCAGCGCTAACTTAGCATTTTCCATTTTCTCTTCTAAATTTTTAATATCGTAAACTACTTCTTTAAGTTGAGCTATCTCCTGGGTAATATTTTGTGCTTTGCTGCGGTCTTCCCAGAATTCTTTGGAAAGAGTTTCACTCTGGAGTTTTTTAATCCTGGCAATTTTATTATCTATTTCAAAGACAATCCCGCAAAAAAACCAGCTTTTGTAACAATTTATCTAATCTTAACTTATAATCTTCTATCATAAAATCCTCCAGCTAATTTATTTATATTATATTACCTGCCGCAGCACTTTTTATATTTCTTCCCGCTGCCACAGGGGCAAGGAGCATTTCTTCCAATTTTTTTTGCAGTCATAGTCCTGGTCTGCAAGGCTCCTGCTCCGGTTTTTAATGGACCGCTTGTAACTATATTTGTTATTTCATTCTCTCTTACAGTTTTTTGTTTCTCCTGTTCCTCCTTAGTAACTATCCTGACATTATATAATAGTCTTACTGTATCGAACTTTATTTCCTCTATCAGCTCTTTAAATAAATAAAATGCTTCCCGCTTGTATTCAACCAGAGGATCCCTTTGACCAATAGCCCGTAGCCCTATACCCTCCTTCAGGTAATCCATTTCTAAAAGATGCCCCCTCCACATATTATCAATAACATTTAACATCACTATTTTTTCCAGTCTTCTTATAACCGGAGAGGAATAGTTATTTTCTCTTTCCTCGTAAATCTGGTAAGCCCTTTCCGCCAATTTTTCCTTTAAAATACTGATATCCCACTTACTCTCGCTAAATTTTTTCCTGTCTATAATATCGGTTATAATATCGGTGGAAAATAAAGGAGTCATATAATTAGATAGTGTCTCCAAATCCCAATTTTCCGGATAATCACCGGGATTTATATGGATATCAACGCTTCTGTTTACAGCATCTTTAATCATATCGCAAGCTACTGGCCTTAAATTTTCTTCCTCTAAAATTTTCTTTCTTCTAGCGTAAATCACTTCTCTCTGCTTATTCATAACATCATCGTATTCAAGAACATGCTTCCTTATTTCAAAATTTCTCCCTTCCACCTGCCTCTGGGCATTTTCAATGGCCCTGCTTATTATAGGATGTTGTATTGGTAAATCATCTGGAAAATTAAAGGTCTCCATTACCCTGTAAATTCTTTCCGATCCAAAAAGCCTCAGCAAATCATCTTCTGTGCTTAAATAAAATTGGCTTGAACCAATATCTCCCTGGCGGCCGCTTCTTCCTCTGAGCTGATTATCAATTCTTCTGCTCTCATGCCTTTCTGTTCCAAATACATGAAGGCCTCCAAGCTCTACCACTCCTTCGCCAAGGACTATGTCTGTACCTCTTCCCGCCATATTTGTAGCAATAGTAACTGAATTTTTTTGCCCGGCTTTGGCAATGATTTCTGCTTCTTTTTCATGGTATTTTGCGTTTAAAACTTCATGGGGTATACCTCTTCTTTTCAGCATGTTGCTAAGTCTCTCAGACTTTTCAATAGATATAGTCCCCACCAGTATCGGTTGACCTCTGTTGTATCTGGAAACTATATCCTCTACAGCATTATCAAATTTAACCTGTTCAGTTTTATAAATTAAATCAGGAAGGTCTTTTCTTATCATTGGTTCATTAGTAAGTATAACCACAGTTTCAAGCCCGTAAATATGTCTGAATTCGGCTGCTTCTGTTAGCGCTGTACCGGTCATGCCCGCTAATTTCTCATACATTCTAAAATAATTTTGAATAGTAATGGTGGCAAGTGTCTGATTTTCATCCCTCACTTTTACTCTTTCCTTGGCCTCTATAGCCTGATGCAGCCCCTCGCTGTATCTTCTGCCGGGCATCAGTCTTCCGGTAAATTCATCGACAATAATTATCTCACCGTCTTTCAGCATATAATCTACATCTTTTTTAAATAGATGATAGGCTTTAAGAGCTTGGTTTAAAGCATGTATGTATAGAAAATTAGAAGGACTGTATAAATTTTCTATGCCCAGTATCTTTTCAACTTTTTCTACGCCTTCCTCTTTAATTGCTGCTGTTCTTGCTTTTTCATCTATTTCAAAGTCCTCATCTATTTCCAGTCGTGGTACTATTTGTGTAAATTTCCTGTAAATTTCAGTAGTTCCGTAAGCAACCCCGGAAATAATAAGGGGAGTTCTCGCTTCATCTATAAGAATGCTGTCAACTTCGTCAATAATGGCATACCAGTGACCATCCTGTACCATATTTTCCTTAGCCATTACCATATTATCTCTTAAATAATCAAATCCGAATTCATTATTTGTGCCATATATTACATCAGACCGGTATTGTTCTTTTTTTTCGGTGGTGGGCATTTCATGCTGGATAAGACCTGCTTTCAGTCCTAAAAACTTATAGATATTGCCCATCCACTCGCTATCTCTCTTTGCCAGATAATCATTTACTGTTACCAGATGGGTACTCTTGCCGGTAAAGGAATTTAAGTATACAGGAAGTGTTGCAACCAGTGTCTTTCCTTCACCTGTCTTCATTTCAGCAATTTTTCCCTCAAAAAGAACAATACCTCCTTGTATTTGTACATCAAAATGACGCATATTAAGAGTTCTTTTTGCTACCTCCCTTACCACTGCAAAAGCTTCCGGCATTAAATCCTCCAGTTCCTGGCCGTTCTCATATCTCTGTTTAAAATCTGTAGTCTTTGCAGCCAGCTGATTATCAGTAAGCGGGTTTATATCTTTTTCAAGATTACTTACAGCACTAACTATCTCTTCATATTTTTTTATTTTCTTACCTTCACCAAATTTAAGGATGTTTCCAATATTTTTAAACATTTGCCATCACCTTTGTAATAATAATTCAATCATAGAGTAGGTTCTATCAAACCGTATTTTTTATCTTTTCTGCGATACACCACTGCAGTTCTATCAGTCTCTGAATTAATAAAAACAAAAAAATCATGTCCCAGCAGATCCATTTGTAATACTGCTTCTTCTGGAGCTATTGGTTTTAAAGTAAAAGTTTTGGTCTTTACTATTGCTTTTCTAACCTTACTCTCAATACTTTTAGTTTGCTGTCCATCAGTTTTAGACCCATCAAGTTCCTTTAGATTACTGCTCTTTCTTCCCTTATTTATCAACTTTTCCCGGTATTTTTTGACCTGTCTCTCTAATTTACGGTTAACTTTATCTACAGCTTCAAAAAGATCAGTTCCAGAATCAGTTGCTCTAATAACTGCGCCACCTGTGAAAACAGTAACTTCTATCTGGTTATTCAAATTAATCCTTGGATTTTTTTCAAAGATAAACTTTACTTCCAATTTTATTATTTTATCTAAAATTTTAGTTATCTTATTTTTAATTTTTCTCTCTACATAGTTCCGAATTTCTTCATCTAACTGGATATTCCTGCCTTTAATAATGAATTCCACTCTGTCTCCTCCTTAGTTTTAATTTATTTGAAAATTTATATCAGAAATATCTTAATGTCACCCCAATACATTACTTTATTATTATCACCTTCCTCGCTACATTTCCCCTCTCATCTTTTTCAAATTCAAATTCTACTTTCTGGCCCCTTTTTAGTGTTTTAAATCCATCTGCCTGTATAGAAGAGTAGCCTACAAAAAAATCCCCGGTTTCCTTGGATTCTGCTTTTATAAAACCAAATCCATTCTCGGGGCTAAACCATTTTACAATTCCCTTTAATCTTGTCACTTCGTTTATATCCCCCTGGCCAGAGTTAATAAATAAATTCTATCTGCACCTGCTCTTTTTAAAACGCCAGCAATCTCACCCAATGTGCTTCCCGTAGTCCAGACATCATCTACCAGCAGCAGATTTTTTCCCGAGCACAAGAGACAATTCTTAACTTTAAATGCTTCTTTTATATTGGTCTTTCTTTGCATGAAATCAAGGCCTTGCTGCTTTATAACTTTTTTTACTCTTAATATATTATCAGCAAATGGAATTTTAATTAACTTTGATAATGATCTGCATAATAATTCCATATGTTCGCCCGGAACCGTGTCTATATAATCAATTTTCTCATTTTCATAATTTCTAATATAAGTTTGTTTTAAAAACAGGGCAATAACTTCTTTTAAATCATATATTCTATTATATTTATATTTCCTTACTATTCTTTTTATCTCTCCTTTATATGTGGTAAAACTCCTGTGCTTGTAAAAATTAAAATCTTCATTCCCGCAAAAATTGCACCCTTTATCATCAGGACTAATTCTGGATAGCGGCCTGCCGCAATACTTACATATTTTATCACCGATTTCTTTAATTTTAGATATGCACTTCCGGCAGAGTAATTCAGGACCAATTTTTCCACAAACGACACATAAGGGTGGAACAATAATATCTTTAAAAATATCAATCAAATTTCTATTAATTTTTCCTGGTATTTTCTGTATCAATATCAATTACTTTATTGGACATAATTTTTACACTTGGATGGATTTTTATTCCATCTTTTATAACACTCCTAGAACCTATGACTGCTTTTTCCAAAATCGAAGCCTTGTCTTTTATTTTTGTATCATATCCTATAATTGCACCTATCAGGGAAGCATCTTTTCCTATATAACCACTGCCCCATTTTATACCTCTGTACAAAACTGCTCTTTCATCTACAATAGTATTATTACCCAGAATTATAGGACCAAAAAGTTTTGCATCTTTCTTTATGGTACAATTATCTCCGATACATACTGGAGGAATTATTACTACCCCTTCCTGAATCTTGCAATTTTTTCCTACCCAGACACCTTCTTTAATTTTCTTTCCGGGAATATCAACCTTAACTTTACCTTCAAGTGCATCAAAATTACCCTGCTGGTACTGGTCCAGACCTCCTACATCATTCCAATATTGACTATGACGGTAACCATAATATGAAACATTTTTACTGAGCAGGTCAGGAAAAAGATTCCTGCCAAAATCACAAAACTGCCCCCGGGGAGGAAGGTATTTAAATATTTCCGGTTCAAAAATATATATTCCGCTGTTTGCCAGGTTTGATTTGGCTTCGCCGCTTAAAGGTTTTTCCTGGAAGCCTTTTATCTTCATATCTTCATCCACCAGCACCACCCCATACTGGGAGGTATCTTCGACTTCAGTTAAAATGAGTGTTGCCACACCACCTTTCTCTTTATGGAATCCTGCAGCATCAGTCAAATCAATATCAGTGAGAGAGTCGCCGCTTATAACTAAAAAAGTACTATCTTCAAAAAAATCTTCTACATTCTTTACTCCTCCTGCGGTCCCGAGCAGTTCTTTCTCATAGGAGTAAACTATGTTTATCCCCCATTTTGATCCGTCATAAAAATAATTTCTTATTTCATCCGGGTACCAGTGCAGATTACAGACAATATCAGTAAAATTGTGTTTTACAAGAAGTCTTATAATATGCTCCATAACCGGCCTATTGGCAATAGGAGCCATCGGCTTGGATATTAAGTCTGTCAGTGGTCTCAGCCTTGTTCCCAGACCTGCTGCCAGTACCATAGCCTTGTTTTTATTCATTATATCTCTACACCACTTCCGTTATTTATCTCTTACTTTTAAAAATTTTACCAATATTCTTTTTGTAAGGAGGGTAGATTACCCCCTCTTCAGTTATAATTGCGGTTATATTTTCAGCCGGCGTGACATCAAAAGCCGGATTTTCTACTGCCATAAATTCCGGGATAATAATTTTTCCTAAAACTTCTCTCATTTCTTTTTCATCTCTATATTCTATAGGGATATTATCCCCACTTTCTATTTTTATATCAACAGTTGAGATCGGAGCAGCAACATAGAACGGTATTCTATAATATCTGGCAAGTATGGACAGGCTTAAAGTTCCTATTTTATTTGCCGTATCACCATTTGAAGCTATCCTGTCTGCACCAACCAGTACTTTATCAACCTCTCCTATTGACATAAAATACCCTGCCATATTATCAGATATAATAAAAAAGGGGATTTCTTCCTGGTGAAGTTCCCACGCGGTAAGCCTTGCTCCCTGTAAAAACGGTCTGGTCTCATCTACTATCACATTTGCCACTTTTCCCTCCGCATCCAAACTTCTTATTACTGCAAGAGCAGTACCATAGCCTGAAGTTGCAAGCGCTCCTGCATTACAATGAGTAAGGATTTTAATTTTACCGGCTGCCTTATCGAAGATTTTCTTTCCATTCTGACCAATTTTCCAGTTAATCTCCAGATCCTGTTTTTCAATTTCTTCGGCCTCTTCTATTAATTTATCCTTAATTTTTTCCACTTCCAGGTTCTTATCACTGGTTAAAATTTTTTTCATTCTATCCAGTGCCCAGAATAAATTTACAGCCGTCGGCCTGGTCCCGGAAAGTAATCTTATGTTCTCATTTATATAATCTGCAAATTTTTTCTTATCTTCCCCACTAAATTTTAATGCTGCCAGTGCAACACCATAAGCAGCAGCTACTCCAATTGCAGGCGCACCCCTTACAACCATATCTTTTATGGCTTTAGCCACACTATCTGCCGATTTACAACTCACATATACTTCTTCAAAAGGAAGTTTTCTCTGGTCTATTAATTTCAAAACAGATTTTTCCCATAAAAGGGTGCATACCCTGCTCTCTCCAGGGCAGCGGCTTATGTTCCCATTTCCCATGAACTAAGATATTCCTCCTGCTCATGTGTTAATTTATCTATTTGCAC
>Ga0209979_1000950_pt1 | contig 34536 bp, 36 predicted proteins | sample AnhtaG_FD_183114 | JGI IMG/M metagenome (GOLD analysis project Ga0209979, IMG submission 183114) | Deep subsurface microbial communities from Anholt, Denmark to uncover new lineages of life (NeLLi) - Anholt_01485 metaG (SPAdes) (version 2) | ecosystem: Environmental > Aquatic > Marine > Oceanic... | reverse complement strand
TATTTAAGCTCCCGAAAGAGCCTCTTCCCCTGGGGGGAGAAGCCGATGGTATGGGGTCTGATAAGCTCCCTTTTGGCATAGAAATCCTCGGTGGAGTTTATCTGGTGCCTCTCCGCCCAGGCGTCCAGGTTGCGGGCGGATTGGCGGATGACATCGGTAACACAGAGGTGGATTATTCCTCTAATGAGCATATTCTGTTTCAGGTAGCGGTTGGTGGTGGAGGAGTAGGTGGGGGCTATCCTTTTGATGACCCGGCGGGCGATGGTCAGCTCCTCCACCTTTTCCAGCGCTATCTCGCGGGCGCGCATTCCATCTTCGAGGTCATGGGTCTGCTGGGCGAGCTCGTCGGCTAAGGCGACCACCTGCGCCTCGAAGGGAGGAGGGAACTCCAGATGGAACCCCTTTTTGTTGAACTGGGGGTAGCTTATGTGTCGGTCGAAGGGGATGTGCTTAAGTATCCCCTCGCGGGTATCATTGGTGAGGTTTATGCCGTTATGAGGATAGCGCTGCTCCAGGTAGTCAACCACTCTGAGGCTCTGGTAGTTGTGCTGGAACCCTCCCCCTTTGCGCAGAAGGTCTCTATCCAGGATGCCGAGGGTTTCTTCTCCTCTCATGATTTTGTCAAGGAGCTCCTCGCCTGCCTGCCCGAAGGGGGTATGCCCCAGGTCGTGCCCCAGAGCGATGGCTTCGGTGAGGTCTTCGTTGAGCAGAAGGGCACGGGCTATGGTGCGGCTTATCTGGCTGACCTCAATGGTGTGGGTGAGGCGGGTGCGGTGGTGGTCGTTGTCGTAAGGGAGGTAAACCTGGGTTTTGTGCTTCAGCCTGCGGAAGGCGAGGGAGTGGATGATGCGGTCGCGGTCGTGCTGGAATTCGGTGCGGTAGTCGAACCTCCGCCCCTCTTCATTTGTCGGCAGTAGCCGCTGGGAGCGTCGACTCTTCAAGGCGTAGGGGGCTAGCCTTTCCTCCTCCAATTCCTCTAACCTCTCTTTCTGGAAAATCTGCCTCGGGATTGGCATTGAATTGCCCCCTTTTGCTTGCTCCATTAAAGGGGAGAGAAATCAGAAAACATCCCTTCTAATTCTACTATATCTAATAGGGTAAAATCAATTTTTTCCCTTCAAGAAGGGGTGGAAAGTTCCCCCTCTCTAATAAGGCTGGGGGGGAACTGGTCTAAAGGCTCAGGGCAGAGGGCTGGTTTATGTCAATCAGGTCTTCTGGACGAATATGCTCTTGGCGATATCCTGGTCGATGGCGATGACGGTATGCCCGACTTCGATAACGAAGGAGGGTCTTTTCTGTCGGAGCTTGACCACGCTGCCCGGGACCACCCCCAAGGAGCTGAGGCGTTCCATTCTGGGGTGCACCTCAGCGGTGATGTAGCGGATTTTTCCCTCCTCGCCGGGCTGAAGGTCGCTGATGCGTCGGATCAGCGGCTTCACCTTCACCCGGAATTTAGAGCAACAGCTCCCACGGGGAATGGGTTTTCCATGGGGGCAGATGGGGGGGTGTCCCAAGAAGGTGCAGACACTATCGGTTACCTCGGGGCTGAGAATATGTTCAAACTCGCAGGCGGTGGACTCCATAATATGGGAGCTCTCAATGGCTAAGACCTCATGGAGGAGAACCTCTGCCAGGCGGTGGCGTCGGATAATCCCGGAGGCTTTCTTCTCCGATTCGGGGGTGAAAAGGAGCTTCCCTTCCTTTTCGACAAGGGCTCCTTTCTCCACCAGCCTTTCTATCCCCTCATGGGGGTGTTCGAGGTGAGCAATGCGGGAGATGTTTTCTTTGTTGGGAGGTGTGCCATTCTCTCGCAATGTCCATAAGGCTTCAAAGATCTCTTCGGCCTCCTTGTCTTCCATTTTTTAACCTTTCCTTGCTGTATTTGTTTTTTTGACTATCCTCTTAGAGGTTAAAACTGCACCGCAAGGGTTCGTAAAACAAAGTTTAAAAGCCCTCCTATTAGTAGCGATACCGGTATGATGAAAGCGAGCATAAGGAAGGCTATCTTCCAACCCCTTTCTTTGATCATCACAAAGAGGTTGGCAATACAGGGGACGAAGAGGGTGAGGGTGGTTACGCTGACCACAATCTGGGTTCCGGATAACTGCCCCTGCTTTGCCAGCAAATATAGACCTGCTACCCCGTAGTCTCGGCGGAGGAACCCGCCAATGAAAGCCCGGGTTGTCTGGGAGGGAAGGTCGAGGAATTGGGTAATCACCGGGGAGGCCAGATTCTCTATGTAGCTGAGAAAATCTAATTTGTCCAATACGAAAAGGACGAAGGTTCCCAGGATGAAAAGGGGAACAGCCTCTTTCAGATACCACACGATGCGGGAGCCAGTCTTCATCAGAATATTGGATAGCTGGGGGAGGCGGATAGGGGGGAGCTCCATGATGAAGTCGGGAGGAGCCCCGGGAAGGAGGCGGGAAGAGGCGTAGCTTGTTCCTATGAGGACGGCGAGGATGGTTCCTCCCCACCATAAGGTTGCCTTAAGGGAGAAACCTGCCAGTAGCGCCAGAATGACTGCCATCTGAGCCGAGCAGGGGATGCTCAGAGCCAACAGAAGGGTGACCAGCATCCTCTCTTTCTTGGAATCGAGAATCCGGGCAGACAGAGTAGCCATGGTGCAGCAACCGAAGCCCAACATCAGAGGTAGAACCGCTTTTCCGGTTAATCCTATGATTTTAAAGGGGGAGTTAAGCATAGCTGACAACCGAGGTAGATAGCCGGAGTCTTCCAGCAGGGCGAAAGCCAGAAAGAAATAGGTGACAATGGGCAGGATAATGGCAAAGGAGTAGGTCAGCGCTATGGTCACCAATCCGTATTCCCCCAGCATTAGCTCCTGCAAGAATTTTACCGGGAGGAGGAACTTAAGCCCCTCAGTTACCCAGGGGTTTATGTATTTGCCGAAGACCACCTCCTCCATAAAGGTGGCGGTGGTACCTGCCCCAAACCTTCCCACGAACTGGTAGACCAGAAAGAGGACAAACAGAAGGATGAGGGTGCCCCATAGGGGATGGAGGGATAGCTGTGCTACTACCTCCTGCCAATTCCTCTTCTCCGTCCCTCTCTCCTTCTGGACCTTTTGGATGATTTCGTCAGCTATTTTCAGTAGCTGTTGGTTGATGAGGGAACCGAGTGGCTGGTGTAGCTTAGCCTCGGTAAGGTGCATTATGTGGTCGATCTGGCTAACTGTCTTCCTCTCCACGGTGGGGGAAAGCCAGGGGATGGGACTTCTATCCCCGGCTAAGAGCATAAGGGCTATCGCCCGTTTCTTTATGCGCGATGACTTTATGAGAGGAACGAGCTTCGCTATTCCCTCTTCAATCTCCGGGCAATAGGATACAGGATAAGTAGCTGTAGATGCTTGAGGGATGAGGTCGACCAGCTCCTTTATCCCTTTCTTCTGGGTGCCCACGGTGTTGACCACCTTGACCCCCAGAAGCTCTGACAATTTGTCAGTATCTATTTCCATGCCGAGGCTTTTAGCCTCGTCTTCCATATTGAGGTCTATGACAAAAGGAAGCCCCATCTCTGCTAGTTGGAGGGCTATCAACAACCCCCGCCTGAGGTTCTTGCTATCGATTACCAGAATTATCGCCCGAGGATTTTGGAATATGAGGATGTTGCGGGTGACTATCTCTTCTTCGGACATTGGGATGAGGCTATTGACTCCAGGGGTATCTATGATTAAGGCGGGCTGGTGATTGAGGGTGGTGCTCCCTGATGTAAGCTCCACTGTGGTGCCCGGGTAGTTGGAAACACTGGCGTATCTGCGAGTTAGGAGGTTGAATATGACGCTTTTTCCTACATTGGGGTTGCCGACGAGGACAAAGCGGGGTAGAGTGGTCGGAGACCTTCCCCTTCTAAATCTCCTTCTTCGGTTGTGAAAAGGCATTCCCTCTTCCTTCGGTTGCTTATCAAGGGATTTTCAGTTTTTGACGACAACTCTTGCAGTAGCCAAGGAGCTGAAGGGTGTGGCTTATGGAGTGGAAGCGGTTCAACTGGCAGACCCTTGTTTGATTCTCTTCCAGCTCCGGACTTTGGAACTCGATTATCTTCCCGCAGCCGATACAAATCAGGTGGTCATGATGCGGACGGTTGGAGATACACTCGTATCGGGAGTTTAGCCCACCCAGTTCTACCTTCTCAATCAGCCCCTCTTGTTGGAAGAGTTCCAAAGTACGGTAGATGGTAGCCCGTGAGACCTCCTTCCTCTTCTTTTTCATCCGGGAAAGGAGCTCTTTAGCAGTGAAGTGGGAGGGGATGGTGTGTATCTCCCTTAGGATGCTCCTCCTTTCAGCCGTTAGCCTCCACCGTTTCGGAGAAGATGAATTACGCACGGGAACTCCTTTTCTCATGGTTAGGAGCTGAGCAGACGGTTTTTCCATTTTTATTGCGACTAAATCTCAATTAGCCCGTAATTATATAATGAGTTTGGAAAAAGTCAAGAGTTATTTTCTGCCTTTAAAATTTTAGCCCATTAGAAGAAATAGAGTGCCCTTTTTAAATTATCTGGCTAAAGGGGATTATTTCGTGAAATTGGGTTGCAATATCTTAAAAAAATTGGTATATTGTTTGAACTGATTTTTCAAGAAGAGAGGTGTTTATCTACCCTCCCTACTTTTAGGCAGAAGGAGCCTGAAGTGATAGAAAACTGGTAAACATTCAAGTAGAGGAGTATAAAGATGAAAGAAAAGTCGGGCAAGTTCTCCATCTGGTCTGTACCCATAGATTATCGGGTTAAGGTCATCTTCTTTCTGGTTTCTATTATCCCGATAGCGGTTATGACCTATTTGGCGGTGCAATATGTCTTCCCCGTCCTTTCTGAGCAACACCAGAGGCTGTTTCTGGGGGGGCTGACCATTGTGGTCTATCTGGTGGTTTTCATATCGGTTATGGGCTATTTGCTACTGCAGAGGAGCACCAACCAGGTCATCTCCCAGTTGCAAAGTCAGAACAAGAAACTCTTTCATCTCTTTCGGATAGCCAATGCCATTAGTGGTACCATCTATCTGGATGAATTGTTGCAACGAATAGTGAAGTCGGCAATGGAGATTACAGACTCTGAGAGGGGGCTTCTTTTCCTTTACCAGCCTGAAGAGGAGAGGTTGCGGCTGAGGGTGATAGGGGGTCAAAACGGGGAGAGGGTGGCATCGGAGCAAATTGAACTGGGAGAGGGCGTTGCGGGGACGGTAGCCCTCAGGAGGGAAACTTTAGTATTGAATGAAGCGGTTAAAGAGAAGGAGAAAGTCCAGCCCTACGAGGAGTTGCTCGATATTCCAGTTCAATCTATTCTGAGTGTTCCCTTAGTCTTTCAGGATAAACTCATCGGGGTGGTGGAGATCCTCAATAAAAAGGGCGGTTTCACTGAAGAGGACAAGGAGCTACTGACTGTATTAGCCAGTCAGGCTGCCACCTTCATCAGGAATGTGGAGATGATGGAAGCCCAGCACAACTATTTTATCCACATCACCAAGATCCTCATCAAGGCTATGGAGAATAATGAGGTCTGGAAGGGGCATCTGGAGAATGTTGCCCGCTGGAGTGACCTTATAACCCGAAAGCTATCTCTTCCGGAGGAGGAGCGCCGAGATATCCATTTTGCCGCTCTGCTTCATGATATAGGAATTATCTGGCTTGGTCCCACTTCTAAGCTAAAGGAGAAGATGAAAAAGGAGCACCCTGTCATCGGAGAGAAGATGATAAGGCCTATTACTATCTGGCGCAAAGTGGCTCCTCTTATCCTTTATCATCATGAGCGTTACGATGGCAAGGGGTATCCTCGTGGTCTCAAGGGCGAGGATATTCCCCTGGGAGCACGGATAATTGCGGTCGGCGAGGCTTACGACACTATGACCAACCCCAACTCATACAACCGTAAACCGACCATTGAGGAGGCGAAGCAAGAGCTGATTGATAATGCCGGCACTCAGTTTGACTCCGCTATCGTAAAACTCTTTCTTCAGATTTTAAAAGAAGAGTCGTGACCATTTTTCCCCTTGCCAGGAGATGGTTGCTTGGACGACTGGGAGGGAACTGAAAAGCAGAGCCCTTCGGTTTTCATCTCCTGTGTGGGGAGAAACATTCCCCCTTCCTTCTAATTCCAAAAACTGTTTGACTTTGGGCGGATAATATGAAATAATTTTTTTGAAAATAGACGATGTGATTATGTGTTACCACCGAGGAATCAAGGGGAGAAACAGAGCCTGTTCTTTTAAGCCCATCTTTTGCTTTTTTCTCATTTTTCTCTTCATAGTCCCAGCCGTAATATGGGCTGGAGGGGTGGTTCTCCCTCAAAAGGGTAGTGGGGATGGAGGTTTTTCAGTAAGGGCGGAGGCTTATTACCGTTTCAGCCTCGCTTATCTCAACCAGTTGAGGGGGAGATACGAGGAGGCAATTACTCAATACCAGGAGGCATTGAAACAGGACCCTCAGTCGTCCTATCTCTATGAGGCGCTCGCTCTTTTATATTACCAGAGGGGATATATCCAGAAAGCCATAACTCATTGTCAACAAGCGATTAAACTCGACCCTCAGAGCTCTTCCCCTCACCGTCTTTTAGGGAATATATATTACAGCCTCTTCTTATATTCCGAAGATAATAGCCAGTATGCAGAGAAGGCGGTCGAGGAGTTTAAAGCAGCATTAAAGCTCGACAAGTCGGACAATGAGATATACCTGAGTCTGGGCAAGCTTTACCTGGCGCAGAAGAATTATCAGGAATCGAGTAAAGCCCTTTATGAACATCTGCAAGCCAATCCCCAATCGGAGGAGGCGAGGTTTTATTTAGCCAAAAACTACCTGGAGCAGAAAGATTACCCCTCTGCCATAGAGAATCTCAAGCAAGCTCTGGCGATAAGACCCGACTATCTGCGGGCGATTACCACCTTGGCTAGCGTTTATCGGCTGCTTAAAGATTCCCCCAATGCCATATTGACCTATCAGAAGGGGCTGGAGGCTCTTCCTGGTGATGTCGGTCTGCGCAACAGCTTAGCCCTGGAGTATCTGGAGGCTGAGGATTATGAAAAGGCGGCTGAGGAGTTTTCAACTATCCTTTCCGATGACCCCGATAACCGCTTTGCACTCGCCTACTTGCCTTTCTGCTATCATAAACTTGGAAGATATGAGGAGGCGGAGAAGCTTTACCTTCAGATGCTGGAGAAATATCCCGACGATGTGGATACTCGCTATCGCTTTGCCCAGTTCTATATCGATTTGAAGGATTACCCCAAAGCCCTGAAAGTCTACCTTCATCTGATCTCTTTGAGGGAGCAGGAGAAGATTAAATTGGGGGATAATGAGCTGGGGAATCTATGGGCAAGGATAGGGATTGTTTATTTCCACAATAAGAATTTTCCCCAGGCTATTCAATCTTTTCAGGAAGCGTTGAAGCTAAACCCCAAGACTGACCGTGCGGTTTTGCCCTTTCTGATACTCTCTTATCACCACAACAAGGAGAGCGACAAGGCGTTGGAAATCTGCGACCAGCAGATACTGGATTCCCCTTCTTTCAAGACTTTTCTTATTTTGAAGGCGGAGATTCTGGGGGAGAAAGGGGAAATAGAAGAAGGAGCAAGGCTCATAAGGGAGAGGATACAGGAGGATGAGAGCGATCCCCTTCTCCACATTGCCCTTTCTGAAATCTATTTAAGGGCTGAGAGTTATAGCCAGGCTGAGGAGGTTCTCCATAAGGCTTTGAGCCTCTTTCCCACCAACGACACCCTCCTTTTCAATCTGGGAAGTGTCTACGAGAGGACCGAGAAGTTTGAGCTTGCTGAAGAGACCTTTAGAAAAGCAATAGCCAACAATCCCGACAACCACTTAGCCCTTAACTATCTGGGCTATATGTTAGCTGAGAAAGGAGCTAAGCTCCAGGAGTCTATCGAGTTTATCAAAAGGGCTCTGGAACTCGATGTGAACAATGGCTCTTATCTGGATAGCCTCGGGTGGGCTTATTTCAAGCTGAGCAATCTGGAATTAGCTGAGAAATATCTCGCCTTGGCAGTTGAAAGAGAAGGCGATTCCCCGGAGATTCACGACCATCTGGGCGACCTCTATTACAAGTTAGGACGCTTCAAAGAAGCTCTCCAGGAGTGGGAGAAGGCGATCTCCCTGGGCATAGAAGATGACACTAAAGTGCGGGAAAAAATTGAGAAGCTCAGGCTCCAGCCGGGATACTGAGAGTCACCGGGGGACTGCTCCCCTTCGTTTGTATGTTCCTGGTGGCTTCGCCACGCTTTTGCAAGCCAAGTTCACCTTTCCCCTTTTACTGATTACCCTCATAATAGCAAGTCTGCTATTCCCCGCTTGCCAAGGTGCCCGACTGGTTAGCCTCCCTCCTGAGCTGGTTGAGAAAGTGGCTGCCAGAGCAGGGCTTTACCCGGAGATAATCGAGGAAAACTGGTCTGAGATAGAAAGCCTGGGGGGGTTCTTCACCATAAAGGCAGAGCATAGGGGTAGGAAGTATCAGGCGGAGAATATCTTAATGATGAAGAAGCCCAGCCTTTTTCGACTGGAGATTCTGAACCCGATGGGAATGGCTACCACCTTATTGGTCTCGGATGGCTCCACCTTTTATCTTTACTACCCGGAGGCAGGAGAGTATCTATACGGGAGCTCTACCAGAGAAAATTTCAGGAAGATTTTGGGAATTGGGCTCAATGGTGAGGAACTACTGCTGGTATGGATGGGGCAGTTCATCCCCTTCTCCAGCTACCAGGTGCAAAGGGTAGAGTGGCATCCGAGATTAGTGCGCATCAGGGTGGTAGCGACAAGCCGGGATGCTGCTTTGGAGTCGGTTTACTGGATAGACCCCATTAAGGAGCGTCTTCTTCGGGGGAGTATGACGGACCTTTCGACCAAGAAGAACCTCTTTACCGTGGAGTACTCCGATTTTCTTCGGGTGGGGAGGGGGGAGGTGCCGGGGAGGGTCACCGTGTTTCTGGTGAAAGAGAGGGTTAAGTTGACTTTAACCGCAAGTAGGGTCGATTGCAACCCGCCTATTGTAGAGAGCACTACCTTCCACTTTGTTCCCCCGGTGGGAGCAAGGCGAATATTGCTGGAAGAGATTGAAGGAGAGGGTCCCATCATCTTCAGGCGATGAAAAATGTCTGGAGGAATTGCCCTATGATTAGCCTTTGTTCCTTTGCCAAGATAAACTTAGCTCTGGTGGTGAAGGGGCTTAGAGCGGATGGCTATCATCAGATTCAGACCATATACCAGGCGATTAGTTTATATGATATTATCCAGTTAGAAGAGCGACCTCAGGGGATTGAGATAGAGACTAGTTGCCGGGAGCTTCCTACCGACAGCGGCAACCTTGTCTATCGTGCCTGCCGTCGGCTGCAGGAGGTTTTCAAGATAGCCCGAGGAGTGAAGCTAAGGATTGATAAAAGAATTCCCCTGGGGGCTGGCTTGGGCGGGGGGAGCAGCAATGCCGCGGTGACCCTAATGGGTTTGGTCCATTTATGGGCTCTCCCCCGAGAGAGGGTTTATCTCTACCCTATAGCTCGGGAATTAGGAGCCGATGTACCCTACTTTCTTATGGGGGGGAGCTGCCTTGGTGTGGGACGAGGGGATGAGCTCTACCCTTTGACTGACCTCCCCCGCTGGTGGGTGGTGCTGGTGGTTTCCCCTTTCTCTCTTTCTACTGCCGAGGTCTATCGGAGAGCGAATTTGATGTTGACAAAGAGGGGAAATAGTAGTAGCATAAATGGATTTTATCTGATGGAGAGGGAAACCGAGCGTTTTATGGTTAACCATTTGGAAGAGGTGGTTTTTCCCGACTATCCAGCCCTAAGAAGGGTGAAAGAGGAGCTGGAGGGGTTAGGGGCGATGGGAAGCTTGATGTCGGGGAGTGGACCTACTATTTATGGTCTATTCAAAGAGTATAAGAGGGCTAAAAGGGCGCAAAAAAGCCTTATTTCCAGGGGATATAAGGCAATATTAGCCCACACCTTAACCCGTCAGGACTACCAGAAAAGGGTCCTATATGTTAACTATTAGCTGATAGAATAAGGAGGTAAAAAAGAAGGAGAACCTGCAAGATGGCTATTACTCAACCCAAGGCTTAAAGGTCGTCGAAACACAGAGGGGGTAATTAAGTCAAATGGACATCACAGAAGTCAGGATATTCCCGGTAGAAGAGGAGAAGCTGAAGGCTTTTGTCTCCGTCATCTTTGACGATTGCTTCATTGTTAGCGACATAAAGGTCATCAATGGTGCCAATGGGCTATTCATCTCTATGCCGAGCAAGAAGCTGAGGAATGGCACCTTCAGAGACATTGCTCATCCTTTGAACAACGAGACCAGGAAATACATAGAGGAGAAAGTTTTAGAAAAGTATCATAGTGTGGTCAGTGGTCAGAAAGAGGAAGGGGAGTTGTCTCCAAATAGTGGAGATAATCTTTGAAGTCGGGCGGATTGTGGTTTATAATATATAGCAAAAAAGAGAGGGACCAGCCTAAAGCTGGGGCGTAGTCAAGTGGTAAGACACGGGTCTTTGGAACCCGCATTCGGAGGTTCGAATCCTCCCGCCCCAGCCATATTTAATGGAGCTCACTCCTTTATGAAGAATTAATTTAATATAAAAGGAGGAGAATCTTGGAAGAAGAACTGAAGGTCTTCTCAGGTAATGCAAATCGGGAGTTGGCAGTAGAGATATGTCAGTATCTGAATGTGGAGCTGGGGGATATTCTCATCTCGAGGTTTAGCGATGGGGAGATCTACTGTCAGGTGCAGGAGAATGTGCGGGGGAGAGATGTCTTTATCATTCAACCTACCTGCAGCCCGGTCAACGACAATCTGATGGAACTATTGATAATGATAGATGCTTGCAAGCGTGCCTCAGCCAAGAGGATAACTGCTGTAATGCCCTACTACGGCTATGCCCGTCAAGACCGCAAAGACAAACCGAGGGTGCCCATTAGCGCCAAGCTGGTAGCTGACCTCCTCTCCGCCGCCAATGCCGATAGGTTGCTGACCATGGACCTTCATGCCGCCCAGATTCAGGGCTTTTTCAATATCCCAGTAGACCACCTTTTTGCTGCCCCAGTTATAGTAGATTATATTATCAAATCCAATCTCTCTGATTTAATTCTGGTGTCCCCCGATGCTGGTGGTGTGGAGCGAACGCGGGCGTATGCCAAGAGGCTGAAAGTTCCCATTGCCATCATCGACAAGAGGCGGGAGAAGCCCAATGTAGCTGAAGTATTTCACATTATTGGCGAAGTGTCTGGAAAGACCGCTTTTATAGTAGACGATATGGTTGATACCGCTGGCACCATGACTAAGGCTGCCCGGGCTTTAAAGGAGGTAGGAACCGAAAAGGTATATGCAAGCGCTAGCCACCCGGTGCTGTCGGGCTCGGCGGTACAGCGTATTGAGGAATCGGTTCTGGAGAAGGTGGTGGCGACCAATTCCATTCCCCTCTCCGAGGAGGCAAAGAGGTGCCCCAAGCTGGTTCAGCTGTCCATTGCTCCGTTGTTCGGGGAGGCTATTAAAAGGATTTATGATAACGCCTCGGTGAGCTCTCTGTTCCTGTAAGATTTTTCCACAGAGTTAGGAGGGTAGCTACTTTGAAGAAATTGATCTTAGAGGTAGGGGCTCGGGAAGGCTTGGGCAAAGGGAAAGCCCGACGCCTTCGCTGGAGTGGATTTATTCCGGGGATCGTCTATGGGGATAAGAAAGAACCGATCCCGGTGGTAATCAATCCCCGGGATATAGAGAATATACTTCACTTGGAGACCGGGGAAAACACCATCTTTCAGCTTGAGGTCTCTGGAGCCGAAACGGTCGACCAAACAATGATAAAAGACTTTCAGTTGGACCCGGTAACCAGCAAGCTCCTTCATGTAGACCTGTTAAGGGTATCTATGAAGACCAGGCTGAGGGTTATGGTTCCTATAGACCTAAGTGGGAAGGCAAAGGGGGTGGAAATCGATGGCGGAATTTTAGAGTTCACCCAGCGGGAGGTGGAGGTGGAATGCCTTCCCCAAAATATTCCCGAGCACATGAAGGTCGATATCACCGGGCTGGAGATTGGTGACCTCGTCAGAGTGGCAGACCTAAAGGTGGATGAGAAAGTCAAGATATTGAGCTCTCCCGAGCAGGTGGTTGTCTCCATCGCCGCTCCCGAAGTGGAAGAGGAGGTAGTTGCTGAGGAAGAAGAGGCTCCCGAGGAAGCCGAGCTCGCTGCCGAGGAGAAGCCCGAGAAAGAAAAGAAAGAAAAAAAGGAGTAGTACTTTACCCTCTTCTATATTAATTATAGCCCAGAGAAATCCGAAGATTTGAAAATTGTAGTTGGCTTGGGAAACCCAGAACCTCGATATCAGGTTACCCGCCATAACTTCGGTTTCATTGCTATAGATTATATAATAGCAGGAATAGGTTCTCTAAAGGAGAAGGAGGAGAGGCTTTATCTATATTACGAGGCGGAAATGGAGGGGGAGAGAATTATTTTATGCAAACCTGCAACCTATATGAATCGTAGTGGGATAGCTGTCAAGGAGGTCTTGGGGAAATACAGTTGTTCGGAGAAAGATTTGATAGTCCTCTACGACGATATCGATATAGAGATAGGGAAAATTCGCCTTCGTGTGGGAGGTGAAAGCGGTGGACACAAAGGGGTGCAGTCGATAATTGACCATCTCCAGAGGGAGTGCTTCATCCGTATAAGATTGGGTCTGAAAGGGGGGGATTCTAAACCTGAAGACCTGACCAGCTATGTTCTGGCTGAGTTCACTGAGGAGGAGAAACCCTTGGTTGAAAGAGCCTTGCACCTGGCAGAAAAGGCACTGATAGCCATCTTGAAAGAAAACCTGGTCCAGGCTATGAATATTTTCAACCAATAAAGAACAGCACTCTTGTAAAAAAAGTCTAAAGGAAAATGATGGAATTAGAGGAGATAGTCCTTTTTGGGGGAGTAATCGGCTTCTTACTGGTCATAGTCCTTCATTTCTTCTGGCTGAGAAAGAGCCCTCGAGCGGGGAGATTTTCCAGAGAGAGCCTGCGGGCTGCCGACCAGATGACAAAGGGAATCATCCGCTACCAATTTACCGTCCTCTCGATGGTTATAGTTGCCCTGTTCCTCCTTCTCGGCTGGCAGGTGAGCTGGGCGATGGGGAGCACCTTCCTGCTGGGAGGGATTCTCTCCTTGATTATCGGATATTTCAGCTTGCGGATAGCAGCCCGTGCTGATGAGAGGTTACCCCAACCGAAGAAGGAGGGAAAGGAGCGAGAGACAATAGCCTATCAAGGGGGGGGATTGACGGGACTTTTAGTCGCCAGCCTGGGGATGCTGGCTGTGGGGGTTCTATTGCAGTTATACCAGCGTAACCTTCTATCATGGGGTGACCTCAGCGGATTTGCCTTCGGCATAGCCCTGGTTTCCCTGACAGTGTACATGAGCAGTGGGGTGTTTACCTTGGGAGCTATCGGGGTTGTAGCGGAAGGGGAGAGCCCACCTCCGTCAACTTTGTATGGATTGGCTCCCGCTGGCAGGTTAGTTAAAAATAGGTTAGGGAACTTTGCAGGAGTGTCCGTCGGTATGTTTGCCTCTTATGGGGCTTCAGCAGTGGCTTTAACTACTACTGGGGTGCTCTTCTCTAAGGGAGGTGCTCCCTGGGAGGAGCTCCTGTTGATGTTGGTGATAGCTGGCTTCGGGGCTTCAGTAATAGGCTATTTGTTCGCCCGGAGGAGAAGGGGATCATCCGCAGACCTTATTATTCCCTTCATCTTGTTCCTCGGGTTTATGGTACTGGCTGTCTATTTTCTCTCGCTTCGTCTCCATCAGGGAATGAGGGTATGGGAGGCGAGCCTTCTGGGATTGATGGTGGGGATGGCAATTTTGGGCAGCGGCGAATATTATGCCCGTGCCAGGCCTGCTAAGGGAGTAGCCCGCTCCAGTTCTACCGGAGCAGCTACTAATGTCATCAGCGGATTAGCTTCAGGAATGCAGAGCACCGCTGTCCCTGTTATGATACTCTGCTTGGGGGTTTATCTGGTTCACCGGCTTCTGGGGTTTTACGGAATGGGGGTAGCCGCAATGGCCCTATCGTCCGTTGCGGGGGTATTTGTGGCTCTTAGCTGTCAGGAGAAACTGGTACTGGAAGAGGCCGCTTCGAGTAATAGATATACCCTCGGTTTTTCAGCCGTGGCTGCTATCGCTCTTTTTGCTGCCTACTTCTCTTTAGAGGGGATAGATATAATCGATGTGGCAAGCCCCCGGGTTATTGCTGGTCTCCTCTTGGGGGGGCTGATACCCTTCTTTATCGCTTCTTCTGTGATATCTTCCCTTGAGAGAATCTCCAGGCTGATGAGACAGAGGTTCAACCCTGGAGATGAGAAACACAAGGGGATAGGACAAGAGGAGTGGCTCTCCTTAGTGGCGAAGTTATCCGCTAATGCTTCCCTGAAAGAAATGGCTTTGCCAGGGATAATAGCCCTTGGTATACCGCCCCTTGTGGGGTTCCTGATGGGAAGAGATGCGTTGGGAGGACTTCTGGGAGGGGCCATCCTTTCAGGGATTACTCTTTCCCTTTTTATGACCAACGCAGGGGGCGCCTGGCATGGTGCCAGAATCTTTATAGGGAGAAGGGCAAAAGAAAGTGGGAGCTCAGATGATTATTCAGCCTCCAGGGTCGGCGACCTAGTAGGGAAGACCCTGAGAGAGGAAATAAGCCCGCTGATAAACAGCTTAATCATAGTTATGGCAGCAGAATCGATCATCGCCGCCCCCTTATTGGGAGAAGGGTTTTTGTAGTCTGTCATGGATGAATTTGGGAACCTTCTGGGTTTCTGCTTACTAAGGGTAAGGAGTTCAAATTATGCAACTTTATGAAACTGTTGTGGTAGTAAATCCGCAGGCGACTGCAGAAGAGATAGATAGTTTTGTCCAGGAGGTAGAGCAGTTGATAGTTAGAGAAGATGGGGAGTTGCAAAAGAAGGATAACTGGGGTAAGATTAAAATGGGGTGTGCCATAAAAAAGTTTGACGAAGGGGTTTACCTCTATTTCGTCTACCAAGGGAAAAGCGGGGTTGTGCAGAAGCTGGAGAAGAGGTTTAAGATAATGGAATTGGTGCTCAGATACCTTACGGTAAAGCTCAAAGGTCCGCCAAAGGAGTTTGATGTGCAGAAACTACGGCGTGAACTCCCCAGGGAAGGAGACTCCGGACCTCCCTATAGAATGCGCCGTTGGGAGTAGAATAGGATAAACCTCCTCTATAATAAAGAGAAACCTCAAATTTTTCAGGAAAGGAGTGTGGTATGTGGGAGGACAGGAAGCGGAAGAAAACCGATCTGTTGTATCGTAGGGGAACCTATCGGCGCCGGAAAGTGTGTAAATTCTGCGCCAATAAGATAGATGAAATCGATTATAAAGATGTGAGGCTTCTACAAGAGTATATCCCGGAAAGGGGAAAAATCCTCCCCCGGCGAATTTCAGGCACCTGTGCCCGACACCAACGGCAGCTAACCATTGCTATTAAAAGGGCACGAAATATCGCCCTTCTCCCCCATACTACCGACTATTTAAACAGGTTACACAGGTAGGCGAGCAAGCGCTGCGGTTGCCCTTCCTGTGAAGATGAACAGATTTCCCTCCCGCTCATAATTTCTGAGGAGGGTTATACTCAGAGGATATATAAACACTGTATGATTATGCTCCATAGTAAAAGATTTTTAAGGGGAAAGTTATTTTGTTGTTTTTAAGAGAGGTGTTACAATGAAGGTAATCTTGAAGGGGAGCATCTCCCAATTGGGGCAGCGGGGGGATGTGGTCGATGTAGCCGACGGGTATGCCAGAAATTACCTTTTGCCTAAAGGATTAGCCCTGCCTGCCACTCTAAAGAATATGAAGCTATTGGAAAGAGAGCAGAAGATTGAGGAGTTCCACCGCATAAAGAAACAGGGAAAGGCAGAAGAGATGGCGGCAAGGTTGCAGCAGGTCTCCTTGACCATCAAGAAGAAAGCGGGTGAGCAGGACATCATTTTTGGCTCGGTTACTCCTGGCGAAATAGCCGAGGCGTTGAGACAGGAAGGTTTAGAGATTGACCGCAGAAATATAATTATGGAAGAACCTATCAAGCGGTTGGGGTTCTACTCGGTGAAGATAAAGGTCCATCCCGAAGTTTTAGGGGAGGTGAAGGTGTGGGTAGTAAAGGAGTGATTTTTAGTTTTCTTTGAGTAAGTTTTAATATATAATAAAAGAAAATGTATCAAATCTGAAACTAACAAGAGGTTTGCTTTAGCATCAAATCAGGGAAAGGGGACAATGGCAGATGATATTACCTTAGAAAAGGTGCTCCCCCATAGCCTCGAAGCGGAGCGCTCTGTGCTGGCTGCCATCTTGCTGGACAACAGAACCCTTAACGAGGCGATAGAGCTGTTGACCGGAGACGACTTCTACCGGGAGAGCCACCGTAGGATTTTCCTCCAAATGGTTGACCTATGGGAGAGGTCTCGGGCGATAGATCTGGTGACCCTTAAGGAGGCGCTGGCTGACAGTGACGAACTGGAGAGAGTGGGAGGACCAGCCTACTTAGCTTCCCTCCTCGATGGTGTCCCTCGTTCCACCAATATAGAAGACTATGCCCGCATCGTGAAGGAGAAGGCGGTCCTCCGGCGCTTGATTTTCGCTTCCAATCAGGTGATTAGCAAGTGTTATGCTCAGGATGAGGAGCTCGATTCTGTTATCGACCTTGCTGAGCGCTCCATCTTTGAGATTGCTGAAGAGAGGATAACCTCTGGCTTTGTTCCCATAAAAGATATAGCTAAGGCGAGCTTCAAAGCCCTCGACCAGCTCCAAGAGAGGAGGGAACTGATAACCGGGGTTCCCACCCCCTTCTCCCGATTTAACGAGCTCACCTCTGGTCTGCAGCCCTCGGACCTTATCATTATAGCCTCGCGCCCCGCTATGGGGAAGACCAGTCTGAGCCTCAATATAGCCCAATATGTGGGTAAGAGGGATGGGAATACGGTGGGGATTTTCAGTCTGGAGATGTCCCGAGAGCAGCTCCTGATGAGGATGCTCTGCTCCGAAGCCCAGGTCGACGCTCATAAGCTTAAGACCGGCTACCTGGGGGAGAAGGAGTGGAGGAGGCTGGGTCAGGCTCTGGAAGTCCTCTCCCGGGCGAACATTTTCATTGACGATGCCCCTGCCATTTCAGTGGTGGAGATGCGAGCCAAGGCTCGTAAGCTGAAGATAGAGCACGACTTGACCCTCCTTATCGTCGACTACCTTCAGTTGATGCTTCCCACAGGACGGTATCAAAACCGCGTCCAGGAGATATCGAGCATCTCCCGAGCGCTTAAAGGACTGGCTAAGGAGCTGAAAGTCCCGCTGGTTGCCCTCTCCCAGCTCAGCCGAGCTCCGGAAATGAGAAAAAGACATCGTCCTCTGCTATCCGACCTCCGGGAGTCAGGCTCTATAGAGCAGGATGCCGACTTGGTCTGCTTTATCTACCGTGAGGAGGAATACGAGCCTACCACGGAGAACGAGGGGTATGCGGAGCTGATAATCGGCAAACAGCGGAATGGGCCCACCGGGATGGTGAAGCTCGTCTTCAGGAAGGAGCTCACCACCTTCTTCGACCTGTCAACCCGGGAGGAGTAAAAAAGGTCTTCTTTTCATTGAGGTTTCAGTTTAAGGGCTATGTTCAAATTTATTGAAAGAGGGGTGGTGAGGTTTTGCTTCGAGATAGGGAGTATATTTGTCCTTTTACTGAAAAGCGTAGTTTGGATATTCCGTCCCCCCTTACAGCTCAAGCTGATTGCCAGTCAGATGGAGGAGTTTGGTGTTCGCTCTTTGCCGGTCGTGCTGTTAACGGGGGCGTTTACCGGAATGGTCTTTGCCCTGCAAAGCTATCAGGGGTTTCAGCGTTTCGGAGCCGAGACCCTCATCGGACCGGTGGTCTCCCTCTCCGTCTGTCGGGAATTAGCGCCGGTGCTTACTGCCCTGATGGTGGCAGGCAGAGCCGGTTCGTCTATGGCGGCTGAGATAGGCACTATGAAGGTCACCGAGCAGATCGACGCTCTGGAGACCCTGGCTACCAACCCGGTCAAATACCTGGTGGTTCCCCGTCTCCTTTCAGGAATTATCATGCTCCCGATTTTAACCATGTTTGCCGACAGCATTGGGATATTAGGTGGGTATGTGGTAAGTGTTCACTTGCTGGGGACAAATCCAACCATTTATATCAAAACCAGCTTTAATGTGTTACAGTTGGGAGATATAACCAATGGGTTGATCAAGGCTTCCTTTTTTGGCATGGGTATAGCCCTGGTGGGGTGCTACTACGGTTTCCATACCGAAGGGGGGGCTAAGGGAGTGGGTAGAGCTACCACTAAGGCGGTTGTGGTTGCCTGTATGAGTATTCTGGTTCTCGATTTCTTTCTCACCAAAGTCCTTTGGGGTATATAGAGAAAGAAGGGGTAGGGATGATTGAGCTGATAGATATCCATAAATCCTTTGGAAATCATCAAGTGCTCGATGGGGTCAATTTAGAGGTGAAGAAGGGGGAATCGGTGGTAGTCATAGGTCGCAGTGGTTCGGGAAAGACCGTGCTCATCAAGCACATTATCGGACTGCTGAAGCCCGATGCCGGTGAGGTATGGGTTGACGGGATTAAGGTCAACGAATTAAAGGAAAAGGAACTCAATCAGCTCCGGAGAAGGTTCGGCATGCTGTTTCAGTCTGCAGCCCTGTTCGATTCTATGACGGTGGGAGAGAATGTCGGTTTCGCCTTTATGCAGAGCACCAAAATGAAGCGGGAGGGGATAAAAGATAGGGTGAAGGAGTGCTTAAGAATGGTGGGGTTGGAGGGTGTTGAGCACCTGAACCCAGCGGAGCTAAGTGGGGGGATGAAAAAGCGGGTGGGGTTAGCCCGGGCTATCGCTTTACAGCCGGAGTTCATTCTCTATGACGAACCCTCCACCGGGCTTGACCCCATAATGGCTGACGCCATTAACAACCTCATCATCGAGCTGAAAGAGGAGCTCAAGGTGACCTCAGTTGCCATCACCCACGATATGGTGAGCGCTTACAAGATTGCTGACCAGATTGCTGTGCTTTATAAAGGGAAGATTATAGAGACCGGCTCACCCGAGGAGATAAAGAACTCTTACAACCCTGTAGTGCAACAATTTATTCATGGCGAAGCCAAGGGACCAATACCTATTCACGAATAGAACAGAAAGGAGGGTCCATGAGAACTGAACTAAAGGTTGGCATCTTTGTTATAATCGGTCTCTCCCTTCTCGGATATTTATTGCTCAAAAGCGAAAACCTTCCCTGGGTAAAGGAGGAGGGATATCTGGTAAGGGTGGAGTTTTCCCACATTGCCGGACTGGAGGCCGATGCCGATGTCCGGCTGGCTGGCTATAAGGTGGGAAGAGTCTCTGATATGAGGCTCACCGACGGGGGGACGGTAGAGGTGAGCCTGATAATAAATCCGGCTGTGAGAATTTACTCCGATGCCCAGGCAGCGGTCAGCACCATCGGTGTTCTGGGGGAGAAGTATATAGAGATTTCCTCGGGTACTTCTACCAACCCACCGGTTCTCGATGGGGGGCAGATTGAGGGGCTCGCCCCTACCAGCCTCGACCAAGTGGTGGCGGTGATAAACTCCATTGGGGCTGAGATCGACGCGACAGTCCGCTATGTGCAGGAAGTTATCGGCTCCGAGGAGAGCCAAAGAGGGGTAAGGCAATTTTTTGCCACCTGGGAAGAGCTCTCCAGCACCATGAGAGAGCTCACTTCCACCAACAAGGAGAAGATCAACCAGTCCTTCGACAATATGGTCCTCCTTACCGATGGCCTGAGGAAGCAGATCCCCCAGGTGGTTGAGAACATCAGGAACTCTAGCCAGAATATCGATTCTATGATCGAGGAGAATAGGGCAGACCTCCGAGAAGGGATAACTAATATAAAAAGCGTGGGTGAGGAGCTCGACGAGAGTCTCAAGACTCTTAACGAAATCCTCTCCAAAATAAAAAGAGGGGAGGGGACGGTGGGGGGGCTTATCTATGATGATGAGGTCAGGGATGAAGTGAAGAGCACCATCCGCCATGTCAGCCAAACAGCCGGTGAAGTGCGGAAAATAGTCCGGGGGTTCGGTTCCCTGGACCTCATGTTGGGGTTTAAAACCGATTATTATTTCGATAGCTCTAACTTCAAGACCTACTTCGGGCTTGGCTTGCGCACCCAGGGTGACCGTCTCTTCCTTCTGGAGTTGATTGACGACCAGGTGGGCAGGCGAATGACCACCACCAGGGAGATGGAGACCATAGACCCCACTGGCGCTGTCTTCTCCTCCCAAGTTAAAACCACCACCATGGAGAAGGGATTTCTTATGTCTGCCCAAATAGGGCAGAGGCTTAGCCGTTGGCTCCTGAGGGGAGGGCTGATTGAGTCGGAGTTTGGCGCCGGGCTTGACCTCATCGTTGCCAGAGAGCGGATGAGCTTCTCCATCGACACATTCAACTTCGGTCGGGAGAATAACCCCCATTGCCGCTTTAGGGTCAACTTTTACCCCTATGGGGGGTTCTTTCTTAGTGGAGGGTATGACGACTTTTTAAACAAAGAGAACCGTCAACTGCTATTCGGCGTAGGATACAGGTTCTGAGCAAATTCATGGATAAAAGGGAACGAACTATCTTTGTCTGTCAAAGCTGTGGTTATCAGAGCCCCAAGTGGCTGGGACGCTGCCCCGAATGCGGCAGCTGGAACAGTTTGGTGGAGGAGAGGGAGAAAGGGGCTCTCACTGGGGGGCAGTGGACCCGTTTCATGGGGGAAGAGGGAGCCCCCCGTCTCTACCAGGAGATTGAGGAAGGGGAGCTCCAGAGGGTCAGAACAGGGATAGAAGAGTTTGACCGGGTATTGGGTGGGGGGATTGTCCCCGGCTCTCTGGTGCTGATAGGGGGAGAGCCTGGCATTGGGAAATCGACTCTCCTCCTTCAGGTAGCCGAGAAGCTCTCCTTACAGGGAAAGATTATCCTTTATATCTCTGGCGAGGAATCAGAAAGCCAGATTAAGCTGCGGGGTGAGAGGCTGGGACTCCACCCTGCTAAGCTCTATTTCCTGGCGGAGACTTGCTTAGAGAGAGTCTTCGAGCAGGTGGAGAGACTCCACCCCACTACCGTGATAGTAGACTCCATCCAAACCGTTTTCTCCCTCCGATTTCAATCGGCTCCGGGGAGCATCAGCCAAGTGCGGGAGGGGGCGTTGCAGCTGCTCTTTTTGGGCAAAAGCCGAAAGATTCCGATTTTTATTATAGGTCATGTCACCAAAGAGGGTTACATTGCCGGTCCCCGCACTATGGAGCACATAGTAGATACGGTCCTCTATTTTGAAGGGGAACGGCATCACGCCCATCGTATTGTCCGGGCGGTGAAAAACCGCTTCGGACCAGCCAACGAGTTGGGGATATTTGAGATGGGGACCCAGGGGCTACAGCCAGTGCTCAATCCCTCGCAGGCGCTGTTAGCCGAGCGCTCTATGAATGTGCCCGGCTCGGTAGTTATAAGCTGTATGGAGGGCTCCCGACCCCTCTTGGTGGAGGTGCAGGCGCTGGTAAGCTCCTCCAGCTACGGGAATCCCCGGCGGGAAACCATAGGAATCGATTACAACCGGGTCTCCCTTCTGATAGCAGTGCTGGAGAAGAAGATGGGGCTTAAGCTCCAGAGGGACGACATCTTTGTCAACCTGGCAGGTGGGGTGTCGGTACTCGAGCCAGCGACTGACTTGGGGGTAGCCATTGCCATTGCCTCCAGCTTTAAGAACCTGGCGGTTGACCCCCACACAGCCATCTTCGGAGAGGTTGGTCTAACCGGGGAGGTGAGGGGGATAAACCAGGCACCCTCTCGCATCAAAGAGGCGGCTGCTATGGGTTTCCAAAGGTGTATCTTGCCCCGGAGTAATCTGGCATCATCGGAACTGAGGCAGAATATCGAGCTGATAGGAATAAGATCGCTTGAGGAGGCAATGGAAACTCTGTTTTAAAGGGGAAAATTTCTTAGGCGCAGAAGTAGTATGTTAATTAATATTGAACAGCCATAAAATATTAAAAAAGGAGCGGATAAAGATGATGTGGGGAGATCACTGGATGTTCGGAGGGTTTATGTGGATATTTTGGATTCTGATTATTGTTGGTTTAGTCTTTTTCATAAAATGGGTTGTTCAGCAAAGTAAACCAAGTGAAACCAGACAGGGTGAAAGTCCTTTAGAAATATTGAAAAAAAGGTATGCTAAAGGAGAGATCGACAAAGAAGAATTTGATCAGAAGAAGAAAGATCTGCTCTCATGAAAAATTAAAAATCAATCTAACACAGGAGAATAGCTTCGTTAGTGCCATAACTTTTATCATTTTATTGGAATTATGGCTTATGTAAGAAAGATAACTTAAGTGAAGATAGATATTATGATATTAAAAAATAAAAGGAGCTATATATAGCATAAAATATTAAGTAAAGGGGGTGACTATAGTGAGAAGGTATCTTAAAACCTTGGGTGTCTTCTCTTCTATCATTCTTTTAATCTTTGCCTTGGGAGCAATTGGCTTTTCCAGGCAGGAAAAAGGCAAGATGCGCCAAAAAGGGATGATGATATCCATGGACAGGATGATGAGCCAGTGCAGAGTTTGGTGCTGCTTCTCCTTAATAAGCAAAAAAGTTTTATTAAGTTGAATAATGACAAGGAGGAACTATCATTGAGCTACCATTTTACCAAAAAATTAAATATATCCTACGATGAGGCGATTGGAAAGGTAAAAGATGAGCTAAAGAAAGAGGGATTTGGCATCCTCACAGAGATCGATGTCAAAGAAACCCTCAAGAAAAAGTTGAATGTAGATTTTCCAAAATACAAAATCTTGGGTGCTTGCAATCCCTCTTTTGCCTATGGAGCATTACAGGTTGAGAACAAAATTGGCACCATGCTGCCCTGCAATGTGATTGTTCAAGAGATTTCTCCAACTAAAGTGGAAGTATCTGCTGTTGACCCTGTAGCATCAATGAAAGCTATTGAGAACCCCAAATTGCTCGAAATTGCTGAAAAAGTTCAGAACAAATTAAAGAAAATCATAGATCGTATTTAGCAATTTTAATCAGGGAGATAAAAACATACGGTTGAAGGAATAATAAAGGATTAATCAATGGACAGGGAAATAAAGGAAGCTACCCTTATAACTCGGCAAAAGTATGACCGCAACTCCAAGTTCTACAATCTGATGGAATTTCCTTTAGAGTTGTTTTTATATAGGCGTTGGCGGAGGCGATTATTTGGGAAGGTCAGAGGGCCTCGAGTTTTGGAAGTAGGGGTTGGCACTGGAAAAAATTTAAAATACTACCAGCAAGAGTTTTGGGCTATCGGCGTGGATCTGAGCGAAGCGATGATGTTTAAGGCAAAACCTCTTGCTAAATCCAAAGGTATTCCTCTGGTCCAGATGGATGCTCAGTACCTCGCCTTTTGTGATAACATTTTCGACACTGTGGTGGCAACCTTTGTATTCTGCTCTGTGCCTGACCCTATCAAAGGGCTGCAAGAAATACGACGAGTACTCAAGCCGGATGGTCGGGTGCTGTTTATCGAGCATGTGCTGCCGCAGAATCCGCTGCTAGGGTGGACCTTCAATACTCTCGACCCGTTGACTTCACCACTGAGTGGTGTCCACATTAATCGGAAAACTTCAGACAATATTCATAAAGCAGGCTTTAAGCTAATTCGAGAAGAGAATTTGCTTCTTACAATTTTTAAGTTTTTTATCGCAAAACCACTCAAGAAAGAGAGGGAAACTCATTAAATGAACTTACAAAAAATAAAAAGATTGATATACGTGAAGGAGATTTATAAATGAGAAATAAAATTATCTTGACATGCTTGATAAATTTGATGACCGGAGTTTTCTTTACTTGTCAATCCCAAAAAGGACAAGAAAAGGCAGAGATAGAAAAGGCTTACACAAATATAACAGTTCAGCAGCTCAGCCAGATGCTGCAAACAAAGGATTTCACTCTAATCAATGTCCACATCCCTTATGAAGGGGAGATTCCTCAAACAGATTTGTTTATACCCTACAATGAAATTGAAAATAATACAGATAAACTTCCGCAAGACAAAAATGCTAAGCTCGTTGTTTATTGCCGCTCAGATCGTATGAGCAACATAGCAGCGCAAACCTTGTCAAAGATGGGTTACAATAACATTCTTAACCTTAAAGGGGGGATGCGAGCCTGGAAAGAAGCTGGTCATGAATTATTAAAGAAGAAAGAAGAACCTTGAAAATATCATATTAAGTAGAACCTCTCGAATACACCAAGTGTAAGGAAGAGATGAAAGTAATTCCTTTTTTCCCATATAAGCATTTCTTAATTGCTTATTATGTACATCATTGGAACACAAAGACTTCTATTAGAACTTGTAAAGGGGGTAATAGATAAAGTAAATAAAAGTATCTCTTTAATCAATATGTTAGTCAACTTTTAACAGCCATCATTTTCTATTAGGAGGTAAAAAAGGTGGGAATCTTAATTATTAGAGTGGTCTTCGTTGTTCTCTGTTCAACCATAGGCTATTTCTTTACCCCCTTTGGGGTGACAAATTTGATGGGGATGGTGTTCGGCTTTTTACTCTCCCTTATCATCATAGCCCTCGATACCAAGGTCCGAAAGCTGCCGGTAAAAGTTCTGGTAAGCTCCCTTATTGGCTTTTTAGTGGGGATTGCTTTGGCCAATTTGATAAACTCTCTCCTCGGAGGAATGGGTTTCCCCTTTATGGCGAATTATTTCGTTAGGCTGTCGCTTCTGGGGGGGTTGGGTTATCTGGGACTGGTGGTAGGAGCCAAAAAAGGGGAGTGGTTTGACCTGAAGCATATAAAGGCGGCGTTCAAAGAGGAGGGGGTGCTGGAGAGGTATAAGGTTCTGGATACCAGCGTAATCATAGATGGAAGGATAGCCGATGTATGCGAGACCGGCTTTATTGATGGCGCCTTGGTTGTCCCTCAGTTTATTTTGCGGGAACTCCAGCGGGTAGCCGACTCATCCGATAGCCTTAAGAGGAATAGAGGGAGACGGGGGCTCGACATCTTGCAGAGAATAAAGAAACAACCCCATATCAATGTCCAGATTTCAGAGCTCGACTTCCCAAACACTAAAGAGGTTGATCTCAAATTGATAGAAGTATGCAAGCACCTAGGGGGTAAGATTATCACCAACGATTTCAACCTCAATAAAATAGCCCAATTGAGAGGGATTGAAGTCTTGAACATAAACGAGCTGGCTAATGCCTTGAAACCGGTGGTCTTGCCCGGGGAGATGATGAATTTATTCATTATAAAGGAGGGGAAAGAACCTACCCAAGGGGTGGCATATTTAGATGATGGGACGATGGTAGTGGTAGACAATGCCAGAAGGGCTATCGGTAGGACCATCAAAGTGGTGGTGACCAGCGTAATTCAGACTACTGCTGGAAAGATGATCTTTGCCAAGTATGAGCATGAGACAACTGAGATCCCAAGGAGCACTAAGTAAGTTAGCTAAAGGATTCCTTTATAAAATGAGCATACTGTCACCGTAGCTGTAAAAGCGATAGCGGGCGGCTATTGCCCGCTGGTAGGCTTCCATTATCAGCTCTCTTCCGGCAAAGGCACATACTAGAATCAACGGTGACGACCTGGGAAGATGGAAGTTAGTCAAGAGAGCCTTTATCCTCTTGAACTGATATCCGGGATAGATGAACAGGTTGGTCCACCCCTCCCCGGTGGGTATTCCCTCTGCTGTAGAAGAAGGGGCACTCTCCAGTGCTCGAGTGGTGGTGGTTCCCACCGCAAATATCCTCCGCCCCTCCTCAAGAGCACGGTTTAGTATGGTGGCTGCCCGGGGGCTTATTCTGTAGTGCTCCTCCTCCATTTTGTGCTCTTCTACTTTTTCCACCTCAATGGGCTGGAAGGTGCCCACCCCTATGTGGAGGGTGATGGAGACCTGCTCCACCCCCTGCGCCTCCAAGGAGGAGAGCATCTGGCGGGTGAAGTGAAGCCCTGCAGTGGGGGCGGCAATGGCTCCTCGTTCCTCGGCATAGATGGTCTGGTACCTGAGGTGGTCTTCTGCTGTAGGAGCTCGCTTGATATAAGGGGGGAGGGGAGGACTGCCGAGCTTTTCTAACAACTGGAAGAAGTCTCCCCGGTAATGAAACTGGAGGACTCTTTTCCCCCTTTCTCCCCTGTCCACGATGGTAGCCTGGAGCTTGCCCTCCCCGAAAATGACCCCATCCCCTGGACGGAGCTTTCTGCCGGGTCGGACCAGTGCTTCCCACTGGTTGGGGGTCAGACGCTTGGTCAACAGAACCTCAACCTTGCCGCTCTTACCCTCTTTATGCCCCCGCAGGCGGGCGGGAAAGACCATAGTGTTGTTGAGAATTAGGAGGTCTCCTGCTTGCAGAAATTGGAGAAAGTAGGAGAAATGGGTGTGGGTAATCTTGCTCGATTGACGGTCAACGACCATCAGCCGTGAGTCCCCTCTTCTGGGGGAAGGGTATTGGGCTATCAGCTCTGGTGGGAGATGAAAATCAAATTCGGAGACCTTCATAGGAAACCTCAAGCGGGGGGTTCCTTCAGATATATCTGTCCCTTTCACTGAAGATGCATCCACAGTATTTTTGGCGATAGATGCCCAGCTCCCGCGCTCTGTTTTGTCCCTGGTAGTAGCCACGGCGGAAGTCTTCGTAATAGAAGTCAACCCCATATTTTTGGGCGACTTCCTGGGCGATGGTTTTGATGAGCTCGTGTCTCTGGTATTTACTGACCAGGAGGGTAGTGGTGAAGGCATCGAACTTCCCTGCGGCTGCCTCCTGGGCGGTAGCTTCCAGCCGGAGGCGGTAGCAGAAGCGGCATCTGAGCTCGGGTTCGCTAAGGGCGCCTCGGAGGAACTCCTCCAACTCGTAGCTGTCTTTTACCAACAATTTTAGCCGATGCTCCAGGCAGTATTTTTTAAGGCTTTCCAGCCGACATCGGTATTCAAGCAGGGGATGAATATTAGGGTTGTACCAGAAACCAATTACCCGATGCCCTTCTTTGTGCAATTTCTCCTGAGGATAGAGGAAGCAAGGAGCACAACATATATGGACTAATATGTTCATCTGGTATATTAAAAAGGGGAACCTTTCTTGCTCCCCTTTCGGTAGCTGACCGGTAAATTGTTTTTTACCAGAACTTTTTCTGCCCGGGCTCCTCCCCCATTGTTCTGCCAAAATGCTTGTAGGCTAATTGGGTTGCCTTCCTTCCTCGGGAGGTGCGGTCGAGGAAGCCTATCTGCAACAGAAAGGGCTCGTAGATACACTCAATGGTATCCTTCTCCTCGCCGATGGCTGCCGAGAGGGTGTTTAGCCCCACTGGTCCGCCGTTGAATTTGTCGATGATGGTCAGCAGTAGCTTGCGGTCAATCTCATCGAACCCGAAGTGGTCGACCTCCAACATCTCCAGAGAGGCTAAAGCGACCTTATTGGTTATTTTCCCATCGGCTTTCACCTGGGCGTAGTCTCTCACCCGCCGGAGGAGGCGGTTGGCTATCCGGGGGGTACCCCGGGAGCGGCGGGCTATCTCTGATGCCCCTTCAAGGGTGATAGCGATGTTGAGGATGTCTGCGGAGCGTTCCACAATAACCTTCAGGTCCTCTTCTGGGTAGAAGTCCAAGTGGTGGACGATGCCGAATCTTCCCCTTAGAGGAGGGGTTAATAGCCCCGCCCGGGTGGTAGCACCTATGAGGGTTAATCTGGGGAGGTCTAACTTGACAGTTCGGGCGCTCGGTCCCTGTCCGATAACCAGGTCCAGCTTATACTCCTCCATCGCTGGGTAGAGAATCTCTTCAATGACGGGGCTTAATCGGTGGATTTCGTCAAGGAACAATACTTGGTGCTCTTCCAGATTGGTCAGCAGGGCTGCCAGGTCGCCCGCCCTTTCGATAACCGGTCCCGAGGTCGTTTTGATTCTGACCTCTAGCTCAGTAGCTATAATGTTAGCCAGGGTGGTCTTTCCCAATCCCGGGGGACCGAAAAGTAGAACATGGTCTAAAGGCTCTTTCCTCCTTTTGGCTGCCTCGATGAACAGGGAGAGATTCGCCTTGACCTTTTTCTGACCAATGAACTCCTCCATTCTTTTAGGACGAAGGGAGGCATCGTATCTCAGATCGTCGTCTATCGGTTCGCCGGAAGTTATCTTTTTGCTCATTCCTGCCAATCTTCAACCATGGCTAACTGTTGTAATAGCTCATCCCAATCGTTTGAGGGCATTATAGCACATTTTTTAGCCCTCTGCTTATGAATAAAGAATCTAATGTTTTGCTAAAATCTTCAGGGCTCCCCTGATGGCGTCCTCAAAAGATGGATTCTCCCCTAAGGAGATAAGGGATTCCTTGATAGCCCTTTCTGCTTCTTGCCTTTTGTAGCCGAGGTTTATCAAGGCGGAGAGGATTTCTCTTATCAGAGGGGTGAGGGGTGTTACCAGGGGGGGCACCGCACCCCTTTCTTCCATTAAGGGCACTAATCCCTTTAGCTTATCCCTCAGTTCCAGAACCACCCTGGAGGCGGTTTTTGCTCCGATGCCGGGGATGGAGCTTAGGGGGGAGGGGTCCCCTTTTCTCACTGCTGATATAAGCTCCTCGGTGGGAAGACCAGAAAGTATTATTATGGCTGATTTGGGACCTAAGCCAGAAATGGAGATGAGCTTTTCAAATAACAATCTCTCCTGGTCGGTTAAGAAGCCGTAGAGGGCAATGGTATCTTCTCGCACATAGGTGTAAATTTTTAAGGTTACTGGCTCCTCATCCAATTTCAGTCGGTAATAGGTGGATAGGGGTATTACCACCCGATAGCCCACCCCGTTGGCCTCGATAATTACCTCGTTGGGCTCCTTTCGTCGGAGCTTACCGGTGAGTAAGGCTATCATCGTCTTTTCATTTCCCCAGGCAATGGGCGTGGCAGATGGCTACTGCCAGGGCGTCGGAGGCGTCGTAGGGTTGCGGGAGAGTTGCTAGTCCCAGTAGATGTTTGACCATCTGGTGCACCTGGTGCTTATCGGCTCTCCCGTAGCCCACCACTGCCTTTTTTACCTCCATAGGGGTATATTCAGCCACCGGGAGACCGGAGTTTATCGCTGCCAGCATCAATACCCCCCTTATGTGCCCCAAGTTCAGGGCACTGCGGACATTCCGCGAATAGAAGAGGTCTTCCAAAACTACTGTCTCTGGTTGATGAAGCTGGATAAGCTGTTCCAACTTTTGGTAGAGCTCTTTTAATATAAAGGGGAAAGGGGAATTTTTAGGAGGTTGGATAACTCCACAGGTTATGAAGAGAAGTCTCTGACCTTCTTTTTCGATGAGCCCGTAGCCGGTTGCCCGAGAGCCTGGGTCGATGCCTAAAATTCGCACTCAAAGTCTCACATATAATAGATTTCAGGTCTCAACTGGGATGACTTCGCTATCTTTTTGCTACAGGAAAACTGTCACGATTTATGACTGTCTCTTACCCTTCGATCTCCGATTCGTCGATGTTAAAGTTCGCCCATACACTCTGGACATCGTCGTGGTCTTCTAACTCTTCCATCATCCTTAGCACTTGTTGAGCTTTTTTCCCGGTGACCTTGACAGTACTTTTGGGCACCATGGCGACCTCTTGAGCGGCTATCTCAATATTATGATTTTCCAAAGAGTTATGAACCGTTTCAAAGCTCTCAGGGGAGGTGAAGATCTCGTAATTGTTCCCATCCTCGGTCATATCTTCGGCTCCGGTTTCCAGGACTATCTCCATAAGCTCGTCTTCGTCAACCTTATCCTTTTCGACCACGATGTAGCCCCTTTTATCAAACATCCAGGAAACACAGCCACTTTCGCCCAGATTCCCTGCATTTTTGGCAAATAGATGCCTTATCTCCGGGAGGGTGCGGTTCTTGTTGTCGGTTAACACCTGCATCATCATGGCGACCCCCCCCGGACCATACCCCTCGTAGGTCACCTCCTCGTAGGAGGTGCCCGGCAGTTCGCCAGTTCCCTTCTGGATGGCTCGCTTGATGTTTTCCGCCGGCATATTAGCCGCCTTGGCAGCTAAAACAGCATTCCGCAGACGGGGGTTGCCGTTAGGGTCTCCTCCACCCAGTCGGGCAGCACTAGATATCTCTCTTATTAGCTTGGTGAAGATCTTCGCCCGGCGGGCATCTTCTTTGCCTTTCTTTCTTTTTATGGTACTCCATTTAGAATGCCCAGACATGAGGTTTCACCTTGTTAAATATTTTATCATAAGAGTTTTTAGTTGTAAAGGTAAAAATCTCTTTCCCCCCTGGGTGCTCATTCCCTTCTGTTTTGGCACCTTATCTCTTGACAAACCCCTATTTTATAACATATTATACTACAAGCGAATTTTCCAGAGTCTATATTCGGTGAGTAGAGGGAGATGCTGGAGAAGATAAGACAGAACATGAATAAGGCGTTAAAGGAGAGGGATAAGACCACCCTTTCTACCCTCAGATTGCTCCTATCAGAGGTCAAGAACGAGGAGCTGAGGCTCCGGCGAGAGCTCACTGAGGAGGAGATTTGGACCCTCATACAGCGAGGGATAAGAAGACGACAAGACTCCATTGAACAGTTTAGCAAAGGGGGACGGCAGGACCTGGTGGAGAAGGAGGAGGCAGAGGTTGCCGTTCTGAAAAAATACCTCCCTCCCTCTTTAAGCGAAGAGGAACTGGCGAAGATAGTGGCTGATCTAATAGCCGAGCTGGGGGTGAAGGAGAAGAAGGAGATGGGGAAGGTGATGCGGGAGGTTATGGGAAGATACAAGGGAAGGGTCGAAGGCTCGGTGGCTCAGCGGATAGTTCTCAGCAAGTTAGAGTGAAGGTGCCTTTGTAGCCAACCGATAGAACCCCCTTTTATGTTTTGAAATGCTACCATTGTTCTCATCTATACTCCGCCACGAGGGAAGAGTTATCTGGCTTCCCTTTTTTGGTATCCCTTGCAGATGATTAGCTTACCGAAGCTGTGTGAGTAACTGGTGCTATTTGTCGCTTCTCAGCTTTACCTGAAGTGGAGAGAATAGGGGAACAGGGTAAAGACTTTCTCCTGTAGAAGCTCTCTGGCTTTTGATGTTAGCCTTAGGGTTGAGGACAAGAGGTCTTCAGGGAGCTCAATTCCCCCTTTTTTGACCGACACCAGCCACCGGCTCCATATTGAGGCTCTCATCTTCGGATAGATGACCACTTCTACTTCTTCCTGTGCGGGTATTTTAGCCATCTCTTTAACCAGGGAGAGGGCTTCGTCTATTCCTCCAAGCTCGTCTACCAAGCCATTTTTCTTAGCCTGTTCCCCCGTCCATACCCGACCTCTACCAAGGGAGTCAATTTCCTCGTCAGTCATCTTTCTTCCCATAGCTGCTTTGTGGACGAAGTTCTTATAGATGTTCCCTATCATCTTTAGCAGAATCTCCCTCTCCTCCGGCGAGAAGCTGTGATAATCGGAGAAGAGGTCGGCATTCTTGCCCCGGGTGATGACCTCTTTGTTGATTCCCAGTTTCTCATATAGCCCCCGGAGGTCGAACTTCCCCGCAAAGACCCCGATGGAGCCGGTGACGGTGGTTGGCTGAGCCACAATCTTATCGGCTCCCATAGCGATGTAGTATCCCCCTGAAGCGGCGGTATCCGACATAGAGACCACGAAGGGCTTTTTCCCTCGGGTGAGTTCCACTTCACGCCAGATGATGTCCGAAGCCAGCGCAGACCCCCCGGGGCTATCTATGCGGAAGACTACACCTTTGATGGAGTTGCTCTTTCGAGCTGAGCTTATAGCCCGGCAGATGGTCTTCGACCCCATGACCCTACCTAACATCGGGGTATAGAAGCTCTCCCCGGTGGCAATGGTGCCGGTGGCGTAGATGATGGCTATCTTGGGACGCCACCCCCACGGCGAAGGTCTTAGAGAAGTTCGCAGGTAAGCTTTAGCGTTTACTAGGGGGAACTCCCCTTTGTTTTTCTGGCGAACAAGCTCGTTGAACTGGTCCTCATAGAGAAGCTTGTCTACCAGACCCTCTTTAAGGGCTTCTTCGGCAGTGAAGGGGCCTTTATCGATGAGCTGCTGGACCTTTTTCGGCTCGGACCATCTATTCCGCTGGGCTAAATCATTTGTAAGGGATTGGTAAAGGCCATCCAGGAGTGAGTTGGTCGCCTCTCGATGGGCAGGGGACATCTCCTTGCGGGTAAGGGTATCGGAGGCGCTCTTGTATTCGCCAATATGCTCTAAGTTGGGTATCACGCCCCACTTGTCAAAAAAGCCTCGGTAGAAGGCGACCTCGGTGACCAGCCCGGTGAGGTTTAGCTCCCCCAGCGGCACCAGGTAAACCTCATCGGCAGCAGACGCCAGATAATACTCCTTGTTCCCCGCCGTTTCTAAAAATGAGAGGATGAACTTCCCCGAGCTTCTGAAATCTATTATTCCCTTTCTCAGCTCTTGGATTTTAGCCAATCCGCTCGTGAAAGGACTAATTTTTAAAATTACCCCCGAAATATCCTTATCTTTGGCTGCTTTTTGGAGAACCTGGAGAACCTCCCATACTACGGTTGCTTTTCCCATAAAGAACTTTTCTGAGATAGAGGTGGGAGCTTCCTCTATCAGGGTTCCTTCAATGGGTAGCTCCAGCACGGTGTTTGCCTTTATGGAAGGAGCTCTCAAGGTAAACAGACTTACCAGAAAAAGGACAACCAGGAGGGCAAGGAATATTCCCAGGGCGATCAAGCATCCGGTAGCCTTTTTGCTCATACTTCCTCCCTTTTTAGTTGAGGTCCCTTGCAGGAGTTGTTTATTCATATTTTGGCGGTTACCAGTCCCACCAGAATTTTCTCAATACCGGGTCACGGTTTAGAGAATAAACAGGGAGGAACAACCCGTCCCCTATAGGAGTGCCGGCGAAGTGTCTCGCCGGACCGCCGAAGAGAAGGTTCCAGCTCTTCAGGGTGACCCGCCGGGTCGTCCGATAGTAGCTGAGGTATCGGTTATATTCAAAGAATTCGCTGTAGTCGTATAGGAAATCTAAGGAGAGGTCGAGCTTCCCTTTTTGGGGGTCAAGATTATCTTGGGAGAGAGAGTAGGGTACATATAGCAATACTGGCAGGTGTCGTTTCTTGGTCTTTTCTTTTTTCTGGGGTTTTGCCTGGCTGGGCTGCGGGGCGATGCCATCTCCTTGAGGTAAAGCTAAATGAGGCAGCAAGAAAAGGAGGATTAGCATAATAACCAGATATAATTTACCCTTTACCGGGCGCCCTTCAACCTTTTGAGTAAGCATTATGAATGTGGCACAGAGAATATATTTTTAAAATTTGAGCCTAAAGAAATTTTGCCCATTTCCGACAACTTTCCCTTTCTTATATCATAGTTAGCATCAAGGGTCAAGCTAAATTGGGTGCAGGTTCCTGGGCGAGCTCGAAACCTTCATTGAGCAGAACTGACTATACGGGGTAGTGGGGAGAGTCATTGGTGGCAGATAGCTCTATCCCTTTGCCAGCTTTGTTAAGATGATTTCGGCTATCTCCTGGGGGAGACGGTCACGGTTCTCTCTGCTGACCTGGATAATCTCTATGTCAGAGCGGCGTCGGAAGCTTTCAATAAAGGAGGAACCCCCGATGGCAATAGTTCCCAAGACCACCGCCTTGGATTCCACCGCTGCTACGGCTGTTCTTTTGAACTCCTCGGAATAGCACTCCATTTTGCCTATCTCGTCCATAATGATAAGAGGGGTATATCGGTCTGGTCGGATGGAGGGGACTATAACAGTGTCAATATCTTTCAGGCATACACCGTATTTCCCCACTTTTTTGTCGCTTTGGAGGTTCACATGGGCTAATATCCCGTGCTTCCCATCGAGGGCGGTTATTTGGAAGCCGACCCTGGTCCCTCTGGAGCGCATCTCGGTGGTGTAGAAGCCCTTTAGTTTGACCTTCCCCAGCAGGGCAATGGTCTTTTTAATTACCGTAGTCTTGCCGCCGCCCGGTCTCCCACTCAGAAAGAGATTTTTCATCCCCTATCCCTTTTCCGGGGGTTCCTTTTTGTACCAGTCGCTTTTGGAGTCGAAGATTGACCAGAGGCTCTTCTTCTCCCGGTAGCGTTCCAGCCCCAGTTCAATCAAGCGGTCTATCAGCCTGGGATAGGTTACCCCACAGGCTTCCATCAGCTTGGGATACATACTGATGGGGGTAAAGCCAGGGATGGTGTTGATTTCGCTCAGGTAGATTTTCTGGCTTTCCCTTTCCATTAAGAAGTCAACCCTCGCCATACCAGCACAGTCGATAGCTCGGTAGGCTGCTTGGGTTATCTGTTGAAACTCCTTGGTTTTCTCTGGAGGCAGCGATGCAGGGATGAGTCCTTTGGCTTTACCGTTTATGTATTTATCGTAATAGTTGTAAAACTCCGCCCCTGGTATAATCTCCCCCAGAGTGGAGACCATCAGCTCATCGTTTCCCAGAACTGCGAGCTCTATCTCCCGGGCATCCATTACCCCTTGCTCTACGATCACCCGG
>Ga0209979_1000947_pt1 | contig 34588 bp, 34 predicted proteins | sample AnhtaG_FD_183114 | JGI IMG/M metagenome (GOLD analysis project Ga0209979, IMG submission 183114) | Deep subsurface microbial communities from Anholt, Denmark to uncover new lineages of life (NeLLi) - Anholt_01485 metaG (SPAdes) (version 2) | ecosystem: Environmental > Aquatic > Marine > Oceanic... | reverse complement strand
AGGTGGCCCCGGCCGAGCTGGAGGCCGTCCTCCACGAGCACCCCGCCGTCCTCGACGCGGCCGTCATCCCCAAGCCCGACCCGACGGGCGGCGAGATTCCCAAGGCGTGTATCGTGCTGCGAGAGGGTGCCGTGGCCAGCCCCGAGGACCTGATGGCGTTCGTAGCGGAGAAGGTGGCGCCCTACAAGAAGATACGCGAGGTGGAGTTCTTCGAGGAGATCCCGAAGGTCCCCTCCGGCAAGATCCTGCGGCGGGACCTCATCGAGCGGGAACGGGCGAGGCAACGGGAGGAGCCCGGGGGCGACGTTTGATTGACCAGTTGTTTGTGAAAAAAGATCGGGGTGCAGGTTCGGAAAGAGGACGATCTGGTTGATTGATGTCGCGCGGGGCGGCCAGCAGGCCGGTCGTGCGAGAGGGCCTAGGGGAGCCTTCTGATCCCTCACGGCAGGGGGATGGTAGCACGAGAGGGCGGGAACTCCGAGGGGTTGGCGGCGCCCTGGGGCCCTGGGGCCGTAGAGCCTTGGAGCCTTGGAACCGGGGAACCTTGGGACGCTGGAGCCTTGGAGCTAGGGAGGCGGGAAGCGGGAAGATAGAGGCGGGAGGCGAAGGGACGGCAGGGCGACACGGTAGGGAGGAAGGAGAGAGATGGCGAATCCCGAGCACGTGGCGCTGGTGCGCAAGGGGAAGGAGGCCATCGCGGAGTGGCGGCGGGCAAATCCCTGGAAACGGCTTGACTTGTCGGGCGCCGACCTCCGCAGAGCGTGGCTGGCCGGCGCTGACCTCCGCAGGACGAAGTTGAGCGGCGCTAACCTCTCCAGCGCTGACCTGTCCGGATCATTCCTCCGGAGCGTGGAGCTCTTCGGGGCCAACCTAATCGAAGCCCGCCTGTCGCAGGCGGACCTGTCGAGGGCCATGCTGATGGAGGCCCATCTCACCGCGGCTAGGCTGTGGAGGGCCAACCTCACTGAGGCGAGCCTTTCAGGGGCCAACGTCGCCGTGGCCATGCTTGCAGAGGCCAACCTGACGGACACCAACCTCACCCTGGCTAACTTTTCCGGGACCTACCTCAGGCAGGCGGACCTCTCCGGGGCCCGGCTTGGGGCCACGTCGCTGAGCAACGTCGATCTGAGTCAGGTCATTGGGCTGGCGACCGTCGAGCACGAGCTGCCCAGCAGCGTGGGAGTGGACACGCTGATAGCGTCTTTTCGGGGGGCGGGGAACAGGCTGACGCCGGAGCTGAGGACGTTCTTTCGGGGTGCGGGTGTGCCGAAAGAGTTGCTGGAGGCGCTGCCGGGGATCGTGGCCCAGGTGAAGTACTATAGCTGCTTCATCGCGTACGGCCAGCCGGATCTGGAATTCGCCCAAAAGCTCTACGAAGACCTGGGGGCCAGGGGTATTACCTGCTGGCTGTACGACATGGATGCTACGCCTGGCGAGCCCACCTGGCGAGAGATCGGGGAGAAGCGGCGTGGCGCAGAGAAGACGGTGGTACTGTGCTCGGCCAAGGCGCTGGTGCGGGACGGGGTGCTGAAGGAGATCGAGGAGCAGATAGACGAGGATCCCGACAAGCTGGTGCCGGTCTCACTCGATGATCTCTGGAAGGAGGAGGGCTTCAGGGTGATGCGCGCCAGCCGCGACCTGAAGCCGTTCCTGATGGAGCGGAACTACGCGGACTTCGCTAACCTGGGATACGAAGAGGCGCTCGATCGGCTGCTGGCGGGGCTGAGGCGGAAGGGCGGGTGAGCTTGCCGCGGGGCGGCGCGAAGACCGGTAGGGGCGGTTCGCCAACCGCCCCTACATTGGGTTTGCCGCTGGCCTGGGTGTTCCTCGGCGATGGGCTAGCGGGTGGCTTGGGCCTGGGATGGGGGGTGCCCCACCCCTGACTTGTTGACCCGCCCGGCCCGCCCCTCGTCTCGCTCGCTGCCGCTCGCTCGACGCAAGGAGGCCCCAGCCCCAGGCGGTCGAGGCGACACCCTCTGAGCGCCTGGAGCCTTGGAACCAGGGAGGCGGGAAGATAGAGGCGGGAGGCGAAGGGACGGCGGGGCGGCGGGGTAGGGAGGAGGAAGAGATGGCGAATCCGGAGCGCGTGGCGCTGGTGCGTAAGGGAGCGGAGGGGATGGCCGAGTGGCGGAGATCGAATGCGGGAGCAGGGCTTGAGCGCGCCTGCGGCTAGACGAACGGAGGAGGTCCGACACTGAGGGCGACGTTGAGGCGGGTCGACTTGCCGGAGGGCGTGCCCGGGGCTCTGTTCCTTTCTTCCATGCCGGGACGAGATGGGCCAGTCGAGGAGGCGATCAGGGAGATGCGTGAGTCTGAGATCGACCGCGTGATCTGTCTGACGCCCGAGGACGAGATCCGGTTGAAATCGCCGGGGTACGCGGCTGCGCTGGAACGAAGCGGGCTGCCCTGCGAAGTGCAACGCTTCCCGATCGTCGACTTCGGAGTGCCCGAAGACCGGGATGCGTTCGTGTCGCTGGTTGGAGAGCTGAGGGAGCGGCTGCAAGAAGGCCAGCGCCTGCTGGTGCACTGTTCGGCCGGATTCGGCCGAAGCGGGATGGTTGCCACGTGTGTGCTGGTTGCGCTCGGGGTGGGGGCGGACATGGCGCGGGAAGCGGTCGGAAGAGCTGGGTCACGTCCTGAACATGATCTCGTGGGGTGGATGGCGGAGAACGGGGGTGGCGGCGACTCAGACCCGTAGGGGGACCAGCGGCGGGCCGAGGAAGGTGGTGAGAGATGGCGAATCCTGAGCACGTGGCGCTGGTGCGTAAGGGGAGCGAGGCCATCGCCGAGTGGCTGCGGTCGAACCCTGGAGCGAGGCTTGACCTCTCCGGCGCCGACTTGGTCAATGCCAAACTATCCCTGGCCGACCTCTCCGAGGCTGACCTCTCCTCGGCGCACGTCGCGGGGGCCGACCTCTTCCAGGCCAAACTCTCCGGAGCGAACCTCACCCGCGCGAGCCTGTTCAGGGCCAACCTCCGCGGAGCCAACCTCGCCGGAGCCGCGCTCGCTCGAGCCGACCTCTTCGCGGTCGTCCTTCTGCACGCGAACTTGAGCGGAGCGGACCTCAGCCGGGCTAACCTCAGCGGGGCGGACCTCAGCCGGGCCGATCTCGGTGGCGCCAACCTCAGCGAGGCCCACCTTATTGCGGCGCGGCTCCACTTCGCCAACGTCGGGCACGCCAATCTCACCGGGGCTAACCTCGCTCTGGCTAGCCTGTTGACAGCCAACCTGACTCGGGCCGACCTGTCCGAGGTCAACCTTCGATCCACGTCCCTGAGCAATCTCGACCTGGGCCAGGTGATTGGTCTGGCGACGGTTGCTCACGTATCTCCGAGCAGCGTGGGGGTGGACACGCTGATACGCTCCTTCCGGGGGGCGGGGAACAGGCTGACGCCGGAGCTGGAGGCCTTCTTCCGGGGGGCCGGGGTGCCGCACGAGCTGCTTGAGGCGCTGCCTCGGATCGTGGCCGAGGTGAAGTACTATAGCTGTTTCATCGCCTACGGCCAGCCTGATGTCGAATTCGCGAGAAAGGTGACTGAAGAGCTGAGAACGAGGGGCGTTTCCTGCTGGCTGTACGACATGGACGCTACGGTAGGAGAGCGGACCTGGGGCGAGATCATCGAGAAGCGGCGGGGCGCCGAGAAGACCGTCGTGCTGTGCTCGTCCAAGGCGCTGGTGCGGGACGGCGTCCTGAAGGAGATCGAGGAGCAGATAGACGAGGACCCCGACAAGCTGGTGCCCGTCTCCCTGGACGACCTGTGGAGGGAGAAAGGCTTCAAGGTCATGCGGGCCGACAACGACCTTAAGCCTGAGCTGGTGAGGCGGAACTGGGCGGACTTCGCCGGGTGGAAGAAGGACGCTGAGCGGTACCAAAAGGGGCTCGAGGAGCTGCTGAGAGGGCTGAGGCGGAAGCGCGTGAGGCGGAGGCGGGCATAGGTTGCGGCGCGAGGTGGGGGCCACGCGTTCGGGCGCGCCTGACGGCGCGGTGACGATCCTCGTGGACGTGCTGCTGGTGCTGGCCCAGACCGGGCAGAGCTGCGGGCCAACGCCGTAGGGCTCCGGCGAGAGACGGATCGATGGTGGAGGAGCCCCCGGTTGGCGGGGGCTTCCCTCCTTATGGTCCTGCGGGTTGAAACCCGCAGCTAGGGGCGCCGGGCGTGTGGTTCGGGGCTAGGGTCAGACGCGGAGTGCGGCGACCTCAACGAGCGGGAGCGCGGGGGACAAGGCGAGAGGGCCGCGGTTCACTGCCGGGCCAGCTCCGTGTGAAGCTGGCGCAGCTTCTCGGGCGAGAAGTCCGGGGACTGGCAGAGGCCGATGATGCGGCGCTCGCGCTGTTCGACCTCGGCCGCAGCCTTGGGGATGTCGCGAGCGATCTCGTGCGGGATGACGAGGACGCCGTGCTGGTCGCCGTGGATGAGGTCGCCGGGGCTCACCGTGATGCCCCCCACCTGCACGGGAACGCCGATGTCGACCAGGTGCACGTAGGCATGGGACACCAGGACGCAGGAGGCGAAGAAGTGGAAGCCCAACTCGCGCACCTCGTCGAGGTCGCGCACGCCGCCGTTGGTGACCGTGCCGACGCACCCCAGGGCTTTGTACGTATTGCCGTTGACCTCTCCCCAGAAGGAGCCGACGGGCTGCGGGGCGTCGAGGTCCTGAATGACGACGACACGCGGCTCGGGCACCTGGCGGACGGCCTCCCACATGTCCCAGGGAGGCGGCGAGGCCTCCTGTTCGCGGGCGCGAATGGTCGCGGTGCAGGCGTACCCTACCATGGTGCCCAGTTCCGGCAGGATGCAGCGGACGCTGCTATCCATGAACCCTTCGTTCCGCGGACGCACGTCGAAGGTCTCGATGGCGTTGGACACCGTAGGGGTAGTGATCTTGCGGAGCGCATCCAGCTCCTCGGGCGATAGTTGTAAAGCCACGCCTTAGCCTCCTGTTCCGGTCTCTACTACTGCACGCCAGTCGCTACAGGTCGCACTCGATCTCCAGTTCGCTGCTCATGTCGCGGAGGGACTGGACAACCGCCGGATGCAGGGGGATGCCCGAGGCCCGCCTCTCCCGTTCGAGGTCGTGCTCAAGCTCGCCCGCGATGCGCAGCTCGCCTGCCCCCTCGGTCCTGGGTGCGGCCTTCAGGGCTCGAACCGCGGAGTCCATGAGGGCCTTGAACTCCGCCACCGGCAGGAAGGCATCGATGCGCAGGGCGCCGTAGAACTGGCTGAAGCTGTCCTTCAGGAGCAGGCTGGCCCCTGAGCCCGAGAGAAGGCCGCAGAAAACGTCGACGGCCAGCGCCAGGCCGAAGCCCTTGTAGGCCCCCTGCTCGGGCGTGCCTCCCAGGGGCAGCAGCCCTCCGCCGGCGAAGAACGTCCTGGGGTCCTTCGTGGGCCGCGCCTCGCTGTCCAGGGCCCATCCTTCCGGGACGGGAAGTCCTCTTCTGGCAGCGATCTCCAGCTTGCCCGCGGCGACGGCGCTGGTGGCCATATCCAGGACGAAGGGCGCTCCCTCGCCCGCGGGCGCCGCCACGCTGATGACGTTGGCCCCGTAGGTACGCCTGGTGCCGCCGGGGGGTATGACCACGGGACCGCCGGTGGTCATGGATATGCCGACCATGTCGCGGGGCAGGGCCATCATGGCGTAGTAGAATCCCGAGCCCGAGTGGGTGCTGTTGCGCACGGCCACCAAGCCGACGCCGGTGGCCTCGGCCCTGCGCATGGCTTCGTTCATGGCCCGGTGGCCTACCACGAATCCCAGGCCCCTGTCGCCGTCCATCACGGCCGTGGCAGGGCTCTCCTGCACGATGCGGGTGTTCGGCGTGGGGTTGATGTGACCTCTTCTTATCGCTCCGACGTAGAACTGGGCCAAGTGGGCGACCCCGTGGGACTCGATGCCGCGCAGGTCCGTCGTCACCAGCATGTCGGCGGTGATCCGGGCGTCCTCGTCCGGCACGCCCACCTTCTGGAGGGCGCGGGCGGTGAGGTCCAGGAGCTTGCCCGCGTCAACGGTGATGTCGTTCTGGGTCATGAACGTTCCTCTCTCCCCGGAATCCCCGGCAGGGCGGGCGCTGTGGCTGAGGGCCGGGTACGCTCTGGGGGCCGCCGCTTCCCGGGCGCCCGGTCAGGCTTCGGTCTCAGGTGGGGATGCGCCCGGCGGCCTCCCTCGGGCTTGGCCCAAGGCCTGCAACTCCTGCCGGGCACCTCTGGCCATGCAGGTGATGTCCGAGGTCAGCGTGACGAGCTGGAAGCCCTGCTCGATGCAGCGGCTGGCGAACGGCGCGCCACCGGTGTGGATGCCGGCCACGACCCCGTGCCGCCGGGCCGTCGCCAGGATACGGGCGACGGCATCGACGTGGGCGGGCTCGTCGCTGTCGGTGCGGGGAGGGAGGCCGAGGGCAAAGCTGAGGTCGGCCGGGCCGATGTAGCAGGCATCGACGCCCGGCACGCTCAGGATATCATCGAGATGGTCGAGCGCCTGGCGGGTCTCAATCATGATGATGCACAGCACCTCGTCGTTGGCGCGGGCTGCATAGTCGCCTCCGGCGTAAAGGGTAGCGCGGGTCGGCCCGAAGCTGCGGATGCCAGCAGGGGGATAGCGGCAGGCGGCGACGGCGGCCTCCGCGTCGGCGCGGGTGTTGATCAGGGGAACGATGATTCCCCAGGCGCCCGCGTCCAACATCCTCATGATGGCCGCCGGCTCGTTCCAGGGGACGCGCGCCAGCGGAATGACCTCGGTTGTGGAGATGGCCTGAAGCATGGTTACGGCCTGACCATAGCCGATGAGGCCATGCTGCATGTCCAGGCAGAGCCAATCGAAGCCCATGTGGGCCATGATCTCCGCCGAGAAGGCGTCGGGGATAGAAAGCCATGCGCCCACGGCCGGCTTCCCCTCGGACCACAGTCGCTTCAGGGTGTTCTCGCGCATATCGTTCTCCTCCTAGTGGAGGCTGGGTTATCAGCCCTTACTCCCCCGGCGGGATGCCCGCCAGGTATCTGGCGATGTTCTTCTTGGCCTCCAGGTCGTAGCCGCCCAGGATGGCGATCTCCTCCATTACCGGCGAGCCGCCACCGTGCAGGCCCGCGATCTGGTTTACGCCGCCTATGCCCGAGCAGATCAGGTCTCCGATCATGCGGAAGCAGCGATGCTGATTCTCCGCCGAGATCTGGGGGTTCCTCATCATGTACTTCTTCAGCAGCGGGCCGGTGACCTCGTCGTAGAAGTCGCCCTCAGGGGGCAGGGTGGCCACCAGGCCGCCGGCGACATCCGCCAGGGTCTCGTGCTCGTGGTAGATGTTCAGGCCGGCGTGACGGCGGCCCACGTTGCAGTAGATGACATCGGGAACGTAGGTCCCGGAGGGCGCCCGCTTGCCCGTCACCGAGGCGGCTACACCCGCAGCGTACACCAGCTCGGCGACGGAGATGAGATCGGCCAGCTTGTGCCTGATGTGCTGGGCGTTGGCCACTCCGTTGTACTCGGCGACGAGGGCGGTGGCGCCCATGAGGACGTCGGAGACGGCCGGCTTGCAGCCGGTGTAGCTGTGGCGGTGATAGAGGGCGAAGAGCAGGGCGAGCTGGCCGCCGTACTCCCGCTCGCCGCACATGAAGACGCGCTCCCAGGGGACGAAGACATCATCGAACACGGTGAGGGACTCCACGTCGCCGTAGGTGGCGAGGGGCGCCTCGAGCCGCTTGCGGGGCCGGGGAGCGGCGGGGCGGCTGATGAGATGGACGCCCTCAGTGTCCGCGGGCACCGCGAAGGCCACCGCCCAGTCGCTCTCTTCCTCCGTCAGGAAGCGGGTAGGCAGGGCGATGATCTCGTCGGCGTAGGGGGCGATGGTGTTGTGGGCCTTGGCGCCCCGCACGACGATGCCGTCGGCCTTTCTCTCCACCACGCGGAGGTAGAGGTCGGGGTCTACCTGCTGATGGGGCCGCTTGCTCCTGTCGCCCTTGACGTCGGTCTGGGCGCAGTTGGCGCAGATGTTATTCTTCTGGAAGTACTCCAGGAACTTCTGGAACCGCTTGTTGTACTCCGTGCCGAGGGCCTGGTCCATGTCGTAGGTGATCACGGAGAGGGCATTCGTGGCATCGATGCCCATGCATCGCTGGATGCAGCCGCCGGTCTTCTGACAGCACAGCCGGGTCATCTTCTGCTTGTTAAGCAGGTCGTCGGTGCTCTGGTGGATGTGGCAGAAGCGACTGATCTTCTCCCCGCTCAGGTGCGAGGTAGCCGTAAGGACCCCATCGTACTGGGGGTCCTGCGCCAGGTCATAGGTGACGGAGATAACGTTGACCCCGGGCTGGAGGCGAGGGTCATCTCGGGAGACACGCTCGCCATCGATGTAGACGTTGGGCCTCATGCGCAGCAGGCGCTCTCGATACTCTCCAGAGCTGATCATGGCCGACATCCTCCTTTCAACGGGCTGCTCCGTAGCGACCCGGCAGCCACTCCACCAGCCCCCCAGGGGCTTCTGCCAGAGCAATAACTGGTTCGTTCTTGATGGGAAGACATTGTCAACGCGCTCCTGCGGGTTGAAACCCGCAGCTTCTCAATACGGGAGAGAGTGCTGCGGACTTCAGAGCCCGTTGAAAAACGCCCTTGCGCCGCCCTTGTCATTCTGAGCGGAGCGAAGAATCTGGTTCATCGAGACCCTTCGCTTCGCTCAGGGTGACAGGACAGAAGGTTTGTGAACAGACCCTTCAGCCCGGAGGCCAAGAGAGCCAAGCCACCAACCTTCAACCAATCACCCAGAGCATAGTACATGGCGGCCCCGCCGTCAGGTGCCGAAAGACCCTGCCATGGGCACCCCCACGGAGCGTCAGGCAGGCTGGTCTCCCCCTTCCAGGCAGGCCCGCACGAGCGAGATAACCCTCTCCCGCATCTGCGCTCGATTCGCCTCCGTCAGCTCGATGACCCGGACGTCCGGCCGGCCCTTGATGGCGTCAGCGTAGGGGTGAGGGCCCAGCAGGATGGTGCCCAGGAGACAGCGGCCGCCCTCCAGCGCCTCCAGCACGGCCTGGCGGAAGGAAGGCGAGAACAGCTCCATCTTGCCGATCTCGTCCACCACCACCAGGTGCCGGCACTGCACGGCCCTGCGGATGGCCGGCACCGCCACGCCCTCGATGTTCGCCAGGTCCACCCCGTAACGCCCCACGCGGTGAGGGCTGGGGATGTCCACGCTGGAGAGGGTGGCGGTGCCGCCGTCGAGCGTGATGATCTGGAAGCCCCGGCGCCGGCCGTCGGGACCCCGCATCTCCTGCGTGTAGAACCCGTCGGCCTCCACCGCCAGCGAGTCGATGACCTGGCGGATGAGGGTGGTCTTCCCGCAACCCGGTCGGCCGGTGAGGAGAACGGCTGCCACCTTCGGTTCCCCGATGCGGCCTACGTGACCTTCAGGGGCACCTGCTCGCGGCAAAGCGGGCAGTCGCCGGGGTCGTAGGAGGCGATCTCGAGCTGAAGACAGGCGAAAAAAGGCAGGTCATCGAAGGCAGCCTGCTCTCCCGTCCGGTCGACGAGCACAGCGACGCCGATGGGCTGCCCGTCCGCCTCCCGTACGGCGTCCAGCACCTGGCGGATGCTGCCCCCGGTGGTGAGGATATCGTCCACCACCAGCACCCGCTCGCCCGGCCTCACCTGAAAGCCCCGCCCGAAGCGGCGCACCTCGCCCTCTCGCTCCGCGAAGATGCCCCGCACGCCGAGCTGGCGGGCTACCTCATAGCTGAGGATGATCCCGCCGGTGGTGGGTCCCGCCACCAGGTCCGGCCGGGCATCGCGGAAGTGGTCAGCAATGAGGCGACAGAGGGTCTCGGTATGCTGAGGATGCTGGAGCACCTGGAACTTCTCGAGGTAGGTGCCGGAGTGGCGGCCGGAGGCGAGGCGGAAGTGCCCCTCCAGGATAGCACCGGCCTCGCGGAAGACCTGGAGGACTGAGTCCTGGCTCATGGCTCCCTCCCCTATCGCAGGACTGATCCCTCAGCGGAACGCCGGGACGGCGCGCTGGGCTTACCCGCCCTTGATCCTGGCCAAAGCGGTCCGGCGCTCAGGGCGCCTCAAGCTGGATGTCGCGGTTGTCCAAGAGTCCCCATGCAGAGAACGGCCAGTAGGAGACCCAGGCCTGGCCGATGATGTTCTCCTCCGGCACCATCCACCCGGCCCGGGAATCGTAGCTATTGGCGCGATTATCGCCCAGGACGAAATAGTGGTCCGGTGGCACCGTCTCGGGGCCGTAGTTTGAACTCCCCTTGTTTGGTATGTATGGCTCCTCCAGGGGCATGCCATTGATGAACACGGTGCCATTCTGGATCTTCACGATGTCGCCGGGCTCGCCGATGATGCGCTTGATGAAGTCGCGCTCCGGATTGTTGGGCGCCCGGAACACCACCACATCGCCCCGGCGGGGGGCACGAAAGATGTGACGCATAGGATTGTCGCCGGGATCGATGAAGGGCACGAACTTGCTGATGGTGTCCAGGTTGATCTGGAAGTAGAGGACCTTGCTGACCAGTAGATACTGGCCGTCCTGGAGCCCCGGGTTCATGCTGCTGCCCTCCACGCGGAAGTTCTGCACCACCGCCCGCACAGCCAGGAAGATGAGGAGGGCCAGGATGACCGTCTCGATGAGCTCGCGGGCAAGCCGGCGCACTTTGGGGCCCCAGCGGGGCCGCTCCACCGGAGGGGCGACCGCCTCGGCCGAAGCGCCGCCCTCCTGCGCGGAGGCGGACCGGCCAGGAGGCAACAGGAGCAGGGGCTCCGCCTCGCCGGACTCGCTGGCCTGCGCCGCTGGCGTAACCGGAGGGTCCGGCTGCGGGGCCTTCTCGGGATGCTCTTCGGAGGATAAACCAAGATCGGGGGGCATGCCCCCCTCCAACTGGTAAGACATAGCAGCGTAACTCAAATTATAGCACAGGCCACTCCTGGCCCAGATAGGGCTATCCCTTGGCCGGAGGACGCATTTTACCAGAATTACCCGCGCGGAGGACAGGGACGGGCCTGTCTCGGGGCCTGTCCGCCTCGTATACGCTCCTTGCTCGCCGCCCGGCGGCGGTGCTAGAATGACGCCGCCGGGTTCTTAGCGCCTGCCAAGCTAACTTGAGGAGTAGGCCGTGGTCCTGAGCGACAGGACGATCAAGGAGGAACTGGCGGCCGGCCGACTCATCGTCGAGCCTCTGGACATGGATTGCATCCAGCCCGCCAGCGTGGACGTGCACCTGGACCGGCAGCTACGGGTCTTTCGCACCGGGCGCCAGCCCTACATCGACGTGCAGCGACCCACGGAAGACATCACCGAGCTGGTGCAGATCCCGGACGACGCGCCCTTCTTCCTCCAGCCGGGGGAGTTTGCCCTGGGCAGCACCCTGGAGGTGGTCACCCTCCCCGAGGACATCGTGGCCCACGTGGAGGGAAGAAGCTCGCTCGGCCGGCTGGGCCTGCTCATCCACGCCACTGCTGGCTTCGTCGCCCCCGGCTGGACCGGCAAGCTCACCCTGGAGCTCTCCAACGTGGCCAAGATGCCCATATCCCTCCACTACCGAATGAAGATCGGCCAGATCTCCTTCCTGCGCATGTCCACGCCGGTGGAGCGGCCCTACGGCGACCCGAGCCTGGGGAGCAAGTACCAGGGGCAGATGGGTCCCACCGCCAGCCGCGCCTACGAGGACTTCGAGCGGAAGCGCTAGGGACGGAAGAATCCCATGGACCCCATGCAGCGCGCTCTGAGCCTGGCCCGTCAGGCCCTGGGACGCACCAGCCCCAATCCAGCGGTGGGCGCGGTGCTGGTGAAGGACGGTCGCGTGGTGGGCGAGGGCTACTATCGCGGGCCGGGATCGCGGCATGCCGAGGTGGCGGCCCTCCGCCGGGCCGGCGAGGCCGCCCGCGGGGCCACCATGTACGTGACCCTCGAGCCCTGCTGCCACCAGGGCCGCACTCCGCCCTGCACCCGCGCGATCCTGAAGGCAGGAGTACGGGAGGTTCGCTTCCCGCATCTGGACCCCGATTCCAAGGTGTGCGGCCGGGGCCGGGCCGAACTGGAGTCAGCAGGGGTGCGAGTGATGATAGGGGAGGGCGAGCGAGAGGCCCGTCGCATCAACGAGGCCTACATCAAGCAGCGCACCAGCGGCCTCCCCTTCGTGACCGCCAAGTTCGCCGCCAGCCTGGACGGCAAGATCGCCGCCGCCAGCGGCGACTCCCGCTGGGTGAGCGGACCTCAGGCCCGGCAGTGGGCTCAGCGGCAGCGCGCCCTCATCGACGCCATCCTCGTGGGGGTGAATACGGTGCTGCTGGACGACCCTCAGCTCACCGCCCGACCGGGCGGCCGCTTGGCCCGGCGGCAGCCCCTGCGCGTGGTGGCGGACAGCCGGGGCCGCACGCCGGCCTCGGCGCGGGTGCTCCAGGGGAGTGCGCCTACCCTGGTGGCCACGACCGAGGCATCGCGACCAGCGTGGCGGAAGGCGATGGCCTCGGCGGGCGCCGAGGTGGCGCTCCTCCCCACCGACCCCGAGGGGCGCGTGGACCTGCCCTCGCTGCTGCGGCTGCTCGGGGAGCGAGACCTGGTGTCGCTGCTGGTGGAAGGTGGAGGGGAGCTTCTGGGCAGCTTCTTCGATCAGGGGCTGGTGAACAAGGTGCAGGCCATTGTGGTGCCGGCGATTGTGGGGGGCACTTCGTTTACCGCCGTGGCTGGTCGCGGCGTCCAGCGCATGGCCGAAGCCCTGCGCCTCCACGAGGTGGAGGTGGAGCGGCTCGGCGCCGACCTGCTGGTGACGGGCTACACCCGTCGGCAGACATTCGAATAGGGGTCATAGAGATGGGAGTATTTACGGGTATCGTCGAGGAGATGGGGACCGTGCGGGAGCACCAGTCGGGGACGCTTATTATCAATGCCCGAAAGGTGCTGCGTGGCACCAACCTTGGTGACAGCATATCGATTAACGGGGTGGACCTGACGGTGAGTCACTTTGACGAGGAAGGGTTCACCGCCAGCCTCATGCCGGAGACCTACCGGCGTAGCAACCTGGGCGAACTGAAGCCGGGCGACGGGGTGAACCTGGAGCGGGCCGTCCCCCTGGGGGGGCGCATGGGGGGCCACTTCGTGCGGGGCATCGTGGAGGCTACGGGCAAGCTCATCTCCCTCACGCCGGAGGAGGATGCGATCATCGCCCGTTACTCGGCGCCGCCGGAGATCCTGCGCTACGTAGTGGTGAAGGGCCCCATCGCCGTGGACGGGGTGAGCCTAACGGTCATCGACCGCGACGAGTCCTCCTTCGCCGTCTCCCTGGTGGAGTACACGCAGGAGGTCACCAACCTCGTTCGCAGGAAACCGGGCGATACGGTAAACTTGGAATCGGACATCATCGCGCACTACGTGGAGCAGCTTCTGGAGAGCCGCCTGTCCGGGTGAGAGGCACGGGCAGGGTTTCTTGGCCTCGAGCTGCTAAGGCTGGGGACGGCTCGGAAAGAAGGGCTTTTGGGGCCGAATCAGGGGTGTGATTATGGGTTTGGCAAGCATCGAAGAAGCCATCGAGGAATACCAGAAGGGGCGGTTCGTCGTCATCGTGGACGACGAGAGCCGCGAGAACGAGGGTGACCTGACCCTTCCCGGCCAGTTCGTCACTCCGGAGGCCATCAACTTCATGGCCCGCTACGGCCGCGGACTCATCTGCGTGCCCATGAAGGGCGAACGCATCGACGAGTTGGGCATCCCCATGATGGTGGGCCGCAACGAGTCCCGTTTTGGCACCCCCTTCACCGTCTCGGTGGAGGCACGCAGCGGCGTGACCACCGGTATCTCCGCCCCCGACCGCGCCCGCACGGTGCAGGTACTGATCGACCCCAGGACCACGCATGAGGACATAGTGATGCCCGGCCACATGTTCCCGCTGCGCGCCCGCGACGGCGGCGTGCTGGTGCGAGCCGGCCAGACCGAGGCTACTACCGATCTCTGTCGGCTGGCGGGCCTCTACCCCGCCGGGGTCCTCTGCGAGATCATGAAGGCCGATGGCACCATGGCCCGCCTGCCCCACCTGAAGCGCTTCGCCTCCCGACATCGACTCAAGGTGATCAGCGTGAACGAGCTCATCAGCTATCGCCTGCGCAACGAGAAGCTGGTGGAGAGGGTAGCGGAGACTATCCTCCCCACTGAGGTCGGCGAGTGGAAAGTCATCGCCTATCGCAGCATGATCGATCCCGACGAGCATATGGCCCTGGTGCTGGGCGACATCAGCGGGCCGGAGCCGGTGCTCGTGCGCATGCACAGCCAGTGCGTGACAGGTGACGTCTTCGGCAGCCTGCGCTGCGACTGCGGCGAGCAGCTCCGCACCTCCATGCGCCTCATCTCCGAGGAGGAACGCGGCGTGGTGGTGTACATGCGGCAGGAGGGCCGGGGCATCGGCTTCCACAACAAGCTCCGGGCCTACGCCCTCCAGGATGAGGGCCTGGACACCGTCGAGGCCAACGTGGCCCTGGGCTTCCCTCCGGACCGCCGCGACTACGGCATCGGCATGCAGATCCTGGTGGACATGGGCCTGAAGGACATCCGCTTCCTCACCAACAACCCGGCCAAGCGGTCCGGCCTGGAAGGCTACGGCCTGCACATGGTGGAGCGGGTGCCCATCATCACCGAGCCTAACCGCCACAACGTCCGCTACCTGGAGACCAAGCGTAAGAAGCTGGGGCACCTCTTGCGGACGGAGGACGCCAGCCTGTAGGGGCGGCGAGCCTTGGGCAGGACCTTCGAGGGCGGCCTCCAGGGCGAAGGGCTACGGCTGGCCATCGTGGTCTCCCGCTTCAACGACTTCGTCACCCAGCGGCTGATCGAGGGCGCGCGCAGCGCCCTCGACCGCTACGGGGTGGGGGCCGATGAGGCCGACGTGGCCTACGTCCCCGGCTCCTTCGAGCTGCCCCTGGCGGCGCGGCGGCTGGCCGAGAGCCACCGCTACGATGCCATCATCTGCCTGGGGGCAGTCATCCGTGGGGAGACCCCTCACTTCGACTACGTGGCGGGCGAGGCGGCGCGGGGCATCGCTCGGGTGAACGATGAGACCGGCATTCCGACTGTCTTCGGCGTCATCACTGCCGACACTGTGGAGCAGGCCCTGGACCGTGCTGGCGGCAAGGTCGGCAACAAGGGATATGACGCCACGATCACGGCCATCGAGATGGCGAACCTCATGAGGCAGCTCGAAGAGGCCTAGCAACGGCCTCAGGGCTGTACTCGTTCAGATACATGGGTGACACCTAGAATGGTGTCACTATGCGTATCATCAGTGCGACAGCGCCCAAGGCCCCAGGCCTGGCGGGCCGTGGGCCAGAGCTGTCCTCAAGAGCCAGGCTGCGCCTTAAGTGGATGGACTACTACAGCTCCCATGACCAGAATGCCCGCCTCACCTGCCGCTACTTTGGCATCTCTCCTCAGACCTTCTACCTCCAGCGCCTAGAGAGCCTGGAGGAGCGCAGCCGTCGGCCCCAGCGAGTCCGCCAGCCCACCGCATCGCCCGCGCTGGTGGAGGCGGTGCTCAGGCTGCGCGAGGAGTACCCCCGCTGGGGCAAAGACAAGCTGGTGCTGCTCCTGCAACAAGAGGGCTTTTTGGTCTCCACCTCCATGGTGGGGCGCATTCTCCGCCGTCTAAAGGAGCGGGGAGTCTTGGTGGAGCCGCCACGCCTTGCCGTCTCCGCTCGCAGGCGGCCTCGCCCCAGGCCCTACGCTATACGCAAGCCTAAGGAGTACCTGGCCTCCCGCCCTGGCGACATCGTCCAGATGGACACCCTGGACCTGCAGCCCCTGCCAGGGGTAGTGCTCAAGCAGTTCACTGCCCGCGATATGGTCTCCCGCTGGGATGTCCTGGAGGTACACAGGAGAGCCAGTGCGGCTACTGCTGGGTCCTTCCTGGATAGCCTGCAGGAGCGGATACCCTTCCCGGTGAGGGCGATTCAGGTGGACAGAGGCTCAGAGTATGAGACGGAGTTTGAGCGGGAGTGTGAGAGGCGAGGGATTCCCCTCTTCCTGTTGCCACCACGCTCCCCCAAGCTGAACGGGCATGTGGAGCGGGCTCACCGCACCCACCAAGAGGAGTTCTACCAGGTGGCTGATCTCTCCTGGACGGTCAGTGAGCTTAGGCCACAGCTCCTGGCATGGGAGAAGGTCTACAATACTGTACGGCCGCATCAGGGTCTGGGGTATCGGACGCCCCTGGAGGTCGTCTGTGAGTCTCAGCGTCGGGAGAAGGGGTAGTGTCACCAATGTACTGGACGAGTACAGGGCCTTTCGCCCGGACTCCCTCGCTGGTATGCTGGTGGCGCTCGCGCCCCGGGTGCGCGCGGGGTCTTCATGGAGGCGAAGTTGGCAAAGCCCAGGGAGAAGTTTCCGGAGGAGGAGCCCGAGGAGGGCTCGTGGGAGCGTCTGGAGGGCGAGGAACCGGATAGCGCCACCCGCCAGGTGCTGAATCTAGCCCATCAGGCGGTGGGCAAGTTCCCGGAGCTGGCGCAGCGCTACCGACGTTTCGCCGGCCCCGCGGCGGTGGTGTCCACGGCGCTGACGGTGCTGGGAGGCATTGCAGTGGCCCGCCGGCTGCGGCGGGGCCAGCCGCCGGAGCGCATCCTAGAGGAGCTGACTCAGGAGGAGATCGAGAACGCTGCCAGCAAAGCCCATCGGGCCAATCGCTGGCGGCGCATGATCTGGCGCATCGCCCGCCGGCAGCCACAGCGGCCGGGGGGCAGCTCCTCGTGAGGCGCCGGGTCTATGTGTGGCGATGGCAGGAGCCGGGGAATCCCGGTGAGGACCGGCTGGTCGGGCTGCTGGTCCGGTTCGGGATCAATGCTGTGGCCCTGTTTCTGGCGGCTCAGTGGGTGCGGGGGGTAGAGATCGAGGGCTGGCAGTCACTCCTCATCGCCGCTGCCCTCTTCGGCATCATCAACGCGCTCATTCGTCCCGTCGTGCTCGCTCTGAGCTGTCCCTTGCTGGTGCTGACGCTGGGGCTGTTCACCCTGGTGGTGAACACAGCCATGCTGGCCCTCACTGCCTGGGCGTCGGGCCGGCTGAACCTCGATTTCGAGGTGGACGGCTTTCGGGCAGCCTTCCTAGGCGCCCTGCTTATCAGCGCCGTCAGCGTGGTGCTGAGCGCGACGGTGGGTCGGAAGGTACGGGAGGTCCTCAGGTAACCTTGTAGACGCTGTCTCCACCCCGACAGCGGTCCGCGACCTTGATGCCTATGGCGTCGCCCGCCTTGGCCTCCTGCACGTCCTCGTGCTCGATCTGCATGGACTCGACCACCTGCTCCAGGTCGGTGGTGTGTCCCATGATGTGGATGGTGTCACCCACCTTGAGGGGAGCCACCAGGTCGATGCCGATGACCCCGATGTGGGCGAAGTAGTCCTTTACCTTCCCGACCAGTTCCTCGGCCATAGCGTTGCCCTCCTTGTCCCAGCAGGGGCGTGATTTGCGGTCATTCTACCGCTTCTGAGCGATCCTTGGAAGTAGCAGTCGCTGGGCCTTGTCGGGCGAGCCTGAGAAGGGACGCGGCGCTGGCTCAAATCTGGTGGACGAGGTACTTGGGAGGTCTAGAGAGATACCAGCGGGTTGAAAAGCGCTGCTTGATAGATTCGCTTTCACAAGCTGTAGGATTTAGAGTCTGCTGCAGAAGTCAGGTGGTTCTGCCCACCCACCCGCCCTGAAGATATGTTTGCAATCTGGGGGACACCCCCAGACCCCGGCCCGCTGCGCGGGCGCGGAATGCTCGGACGGAGAAGGCTGAGGGCGCAAACCTTGGGGGCTGTGCCCCTCTGCACTTCCCCTTTAGTAACAGGGTCTTGATCCCGCAGTGTCCAACAAGGAGACCCACCAACTTGGGACCAGTCACAGCGGCCAGCAGACGTTGACAGCAAGCATCGGGGGGCCTAGAATTCTAGGTACGGCACGGTCATTTTGCAGGATTAGAGAGATTTGCCTAGATTTTCTCGGTCCGGTTCTCCCCCTGCCCAGTCTCACGGCGCCCTTGAAGGGGAGCGCTGGCTAAGCCTGCGGGAAGCCTGTCGCCTGCTGGGGGTGGACGAGTCGACCCTCCGGCGCTGGGCCGACGCGGGGCACCTGCGCACCTTCCGCACCCCCGGGGGCCACCGGCGCTTCGCAGAATCGCACCTCCGGGACTTCCTGGCGCGGCGGGGCGGAGAGCATCAAGGCCATCAGGACGCTGGAGAGCTGGCAGCGTCACGCATTCGCCGGCACCTTCAGCGGGGCCGGGAGCACCAGGCAACCTGGTACGCCAGCCTGGACGAGGAAAGCCGGAGGCGGCTGCGACCGTTAGGGCGGCACCTGACTTCACTGGCGTCGGCGTACCTGACCCAGCGGCGGCGTCGGTCGGCGCTGCTGGAGGAGGCCCGGGACACGGGGCGAGTGTACGGGCGGGAGCTCGCCGCCTCGGGGCTGCGCCTGTCCCAGACGGTGGAGGCGTTCGCCTTCTTCCGGCGGAGCCTGGCGCAGGCGGCCCGCGATGCCAGCCAGTCGAGCGGACCGTCGCTGGAGGCGGCCCTGGAGGCCTCGGAGCAGGTCACGGGACTGGCCGACGAGGTGCTGGCGGGCATCGCTGAGGCCTACGAGTCCCCGGCGGGACAGGACTAGGACGGGGCACGATGCTAGGGGTCACCAGACTGCTGTGCGGAACGGCCACACCGGGCGACGCCCTGCGCTTCGGCAGGGAGACGGGGCGGCTGCCCCCGCACCTCCTGCACTACTCCGAGGACAAGAGGCCGGTGGTGGTGTGGAACCTCACCCGCCGCTGCAACCTGCACTGCGCCCACTGTTACAGCGACTCCCGGGACCGGGACTACCAGGGCGAGCTGAGCACCGCGGAGGGCAGGGGGGTCATCGAGGACCTGGCGGCCTTCGGGGCGCCGGTGATCCTGTTCTCGGGCGGCGAGCCCCTCCTGCGGCCGGACCTGTTCGAACTCATCCGCTGCGCCCAGGAGCACGGCATCCGGGCGGTCCTCTCGACCAACGGCAGCCTCATTACCGGGGAGCTGGCCCGGGAGATGCAGGGCCTGGGCCTTTCCTACGTGGGGGTGAGCCTGGACGGGCCGGAGAAGGTCCACGACAGGTTCCGCGGGAAGAAGGGCGCCTTTCAGGAGAGCCTCCGGGGCATCCGGCACTGCCTGGAGGCGGGCCTGCGGGTGGGCCTGCGCATCACCCTCACCCAGTACAACGCCGGGCACGTCGACTACTTCTTCGACCTGGTCGAGGAGGAAGGCATCCCCAGGATGTGCTTCTATCACCTGGCGTATGCGGGCCGGGGAGGCCGCATCGTGAAGAGCGACCTCTCGCACGAGGAGACCCGGCGGGCGGTTGACCGCATCTTCGAGCGGACCGCGGACCTGCACCGTCGCGGCCTGACGAAGGACATCCTAACGGTGGACAATCACACCGACGGGGTCTACCTGTACCTGAAGGTCCGCCAGGAGCAGCCCGAGCGCGCCGGGGAAGTCTACCAGCTCCTGCGCTGGAACGGGGGGAACCAGTCGGGGGTGGCGATAGCGGACATCGACAACCTGGGGAACGTGCACGCGGACCAGTTCTCCTGGCACTACAGCTTCGGGAACGTGCGGCAGCGCCCCTTCAGCCAGATCTGGATGGACATCTCGGACCCGGTGATGCGGGTGCTGAAGGACCGGCGGGGACACATCAAGGGGAAGTGCTCGCGCTGCTCCTACTTCGAGATCTGCAACGGCAATCTCAGGGTGCGCGCCGAGTCCTACTACGGCGACCCCTGGGCGGAGGACCCCGCCTGCTACCTGACCGACGAGGAGCTGGGCATCACGGAGCCCTACGAGCGGCTGAAGCCCGCGCACGGCCGGACGGACCCCTTCGCCCGTGGGGCAGCCGCTAGCGGCGACATCCCGAAAACGGCGGAGTAGGAGAAGCGGTGGCCTACTATCCCATCTTCCTGGAGCTTGCGGGCCGCCCCTGCCTGGTCATCGGCGGGGGCGAGGTAGCCCAGCGCAAGGCCGAGGGCCTGCTTCAGGCGGGGGCGTGGGTTCGCGTGATCAGCCCGGCCCTGACGCCTGCCCTGGAGGCGCTGAAGACGGAGGGGCGTCTCGACCACGTGGCCCGGGAGTACCGGGAGGGGGACCTGGAGGGCTGCGAGCTGTGCCTGGTGGCCACCGACGACCGATCGGTCAACGCCCGGGTGGCCCGGGAGGGCAGGCGTCGCCGGGTATGGGTCAACATCTCCGATGACGCCCGGAGCTGCGACTTCATCCTGCCCTCGGTCGTTCGGAAGGGCGAGGTAGTGGTGGCGGCGTCCACCGGCGGGGCGAGCCCGGCCCTGGCGCGCCGCCTGCGGGAGGAGCTGGAGGCCTATCTGTCGGAGGAGATCCCCGCCCTGGCGGAGCTCCTGCGAGAGGTGCGGCAGGAGTTGCGCAAGGGGGGCATCTCGGTAGAGGCGGATGCCTGGCAACGGGCCATCGACGGTCGGCTGAGGGCGTTGCTGGCGCAGGGGCGCTATGGCGAGGCGAAAGCGCGCCTGCTGGCGTCGCTGGGGGTAAAGCCGGGCGCGCGGAATGAGGTATAGGGCTGTGTACGCCTCGGTGGTAGGCATCAGGTACAAGACCGCCCCCGTGGAGGTGCGGGAGCGCTTCGCCTTCGGGGCGGACGAGCTGCCCGAGGCGCTTTCGCGGCTGGGACGGGAGTTCGCAGGCGCGGCCATCCTGTCTACCTGCAACCGCACGGAGATGTACGTGACGGCATCCCAGGCCCTGAGGGACGCCCGGCCGGTGCTGGGGGTGCTGGCCGAGCTGAAGGGCACCTGCGAGCCCCACATCGATGCATTCTATGTGTACAACGGCAGCGAGGCGGCCCGCCATCTCTTCCGGGTGGCGGCGGGCGTTGATTCCATGGTCGTGGGCGAGGCGGAGATCCTGAGGCAGGTGCGGACGGCCTTCGCGGCAGCGACGGCGGCGGGCACCTCCGACGCTTTGCTGTCGCGGCTGTTCCACTCGGCGATCCGGGTTGGCCGGAGGGCGCGCAGCGAGACGAACATCGGGCGCCACGCGGTATCGGTCAGCTCAACGGCGGTGTCTCTGGCCCGTCGAACGCTGGGTGACCTGACCTCGCGCACGGTGCTGGTGGTGAGCGCGGGCGAGGCGGGCAAGCTGACGGCGCGCAACCTAGCCGAGCGGGGGGCCTCGCGCATACTGGTGACCAGCCGGACCTTCGAGCGGGCCGTACAGCTCGCCGCCGACCTGGGCGGCACCGCCGTCCCCTTCCAGGGCCTGAAGGAGGCCCTGACCCAGTCAGACATCGTCATCACCTCCACGGGGGCCCAGAGCTTCCTGATCGGGCCGGAGCTGATGGCTGAAGTGGTTGGCCAGCGCAACGGCCGGCCGCTGTTGCTCATCGACATCGCGGTCCCTCGGGACGTGGACCCGGCGGTGCGGGAGCTCCCGCACGTTCACTTGTACGACATCGACGACCTGCGGGCGGTCTCGGAGGAGAACCTGGAGGCACGCCAGCGCGAGGTGGAGAAGGTGGAGGCCCTGGTAGAGGAGGAGGTGGCGCGCTTCAGCAAGTGGTGGGGTTGCCGGGGTGTGATCCCGACGGTGGCGGCGCTGCGGGAGCGGGCCGAGCAGATCCGGCGGGAGGAGGTGGCGCGTACCCTGAAACGGCTGCCGGACCTCTCGGAGGAGGAGCGACGGCGGGTGGAGGCGATGGCCTCTGCCATCGTCAAGAAGCTGCTGCACACTCCCATCGCCCGTCTGAAGTCATCGGGCGATGGCGAGCGCCGCGCCTCGGCCGTGCGCGAGCTGTTCGACCTAGACCGGCCCGCTACGGAGGACTGAGGTGCGCGAGCCGCCGGTAAGGGTGGGCAGCCGGGGCAGTCAGCTAGCCCTGCGCCAGACCGAAGAGGTGGTGGCGGCGCTGCGGCGGTTCCATCCGGGGCGGGAGTTTCAGGTGTGCCCGGTGCGCACGGAGGGCGATCGCCGCGCCCGAGCTCCCCTGTCGCGCATCGGGGGCCAGGGTGTGTTCGTTCGCGAGCTGGAGGCGCGGCTGGCAGCAGGCGAGGTGGACCTGGCGGTGCACAGCCTCAAGGACGTGCCCACGGAGCTGGCCCCGGGCTTGACCCTGGCGGCCGTTCCGGCGCGGGAGGACCCCCGCGATGCCCTGGTGAGCCGCGGCGGGCTCCGCCTGGCCGAGTTGCCGGCGGGCGCGCGGGTGGGCACAGGGAGCGCTCGACGGGCCGTGCAGGCGCGGGCCTTGCGGCCGGACCTGGAGTACGTCGATATAAGAGGCAACGTGGACACACGCCTGCGGCGGGTGCGCGAAGGCTCAGTGGACGCGGTCATCCTGGCGGCGGCGGGACTGGCCCGCTTGGGCCGGTTGGGGGAGGCGTCGGAGGTGCTAGACCCCGAGACGATGCTCCCCGCGGCCGGGCAGGGCGCGCTGGCGGTGGAGGCGCGGGCCGGCGACTCCGAGGTCTGCGCCCTGGTCGCCCCTCTGGAACATCGGGAGACGCGCGCGGCGGTGGAGGCGGAGCGGGCCTTCCTTCGGCGCCTGGGGGGTGGCTGCCGGCTGCCCGTGGGCGCCCTCGGCGAGGTGGAGGGTCCGACGCTGCGGCTGCGGGCGTTCGTTGCCGACGGGCGGGGGGAGCGCGTACTGCGGGAGGATCTGACCGGCAGCCCCGAGGAGGGCGAGGCCCTGGGGACTCGCCTGGCCGAGAAGCTGCTCGCCCTGGGAGCGGCCGAGTTCATGGCGGAGTCGATACGGTGAAGGCATCGGGCAAGGTGTGGCTGGTCGGAGCGGGCCCGGGCGACCCTGGGCTCCTGACGCTGGCGGGCGCGGCCTGCCTGGCCCGGGCAGAGGTGGTCGTGTACGACCGCCTGGTGCACCCTCGCCTGCTCGACCTCGCCCCCGCCGGGGCCGAGCGCATCTATGCGGGCAAACAGACGGGCGGTCACACCCTCACCCAGGACGAGATCAACGCCCTCCTGGTGGCCAGGGCCCGCGAAGGGAAGCGGGTAGTGCGGCTGAAGGGCGGCGACCCCTACGTGTTCGGACGCGGGGGCGAGGAGGCCGAGGCCTTGGCCGCCGCGGGCGTCCCCTTCGAGGTGGTGCCGGGGGTGACCTCGGCGGTGGCCGCGCCGGCCTATGCGGGCATCCCTGTGACCCATCGGGGGCTGGCGTCGTCTGTGGCCGTGGTCACCGGACACGAGGATGCGGCCAAGGAGGAGTCGAGCATCGACTGGGGGAAGCTGGCTACCGGCGTGGACACCCTGGTGCTGCTGATGGGCCTGGCCAACCTGCCCGACATCGCCGAGCAGCTCGTGCGGCACGGCCGGCCCCCCGAGACCCCGGCCGCCGTCATCGAGTGGGGGACGCTGCCCCGGCAGCGCACCGTGTCGGGTACGCTGGGGGACATCGCCCGGCGGGCCGCCGAGGCGGGCCTGCAGCCGCCCGCGGTGACGGTGGTAGGCGAGGTGGCTCGCCTGCGCGAGACCCTGCGCTGGTTCGATAATCGCCCTCTCTTCGGGAAGCGGGTGCTGGTGACGCGCACCCGGCGGCAGGCCAGCGTCCTCTCGCAGGCCCTCGCCGAGGCGGGTGCGGAGCCCATCGAGCTGCCCACCATCGAGATCGAACCCCGGGCGGACCCAGCATCGGTGCAGGCAGCCCTCGACGCCCTGCGGGCCGGAGCATACGCCTGGGCGGTCTTCACCAGCGCCAACGGCGTGGAGCTGTTCTTCGGGCACCTGCGGGAGCGGGGCCTGGACGCTCGGGCCTTCGGGTCGACCATGGTGGCGGCCATCGGGCCCGGCAGCGCCGAGGCTCTGGCCAGCGAGGGCATCAGGGCGGACGTGGTGCCGGAAGACTTCGTGAGCGAGGGGCTGCTGCGGGCGCTGACCGAGCATGGGCCGGCGGGACGGCGGGTGCTCGTGGCGAGGGCAGAAGGCGCGCGGCGCGAGCTGATCGAGGGGCTGGAGGGGCTGGGCGCGCGGGTGGACGAGCTGACCCTGTACCGGGCGGCGGTGCCACGGGAGCCGGACAGCGAGGGCCTGCGGCGCCTGCGGGCGGGCGAGGTGGATATCGTGACCTTCGCCAGCTCCTCGGCGGTGCGCAACCTGGCGGAGATGCTGGGGGGCGACCTGGAGCCGCTGCGGCAGGCGCTCATCGCCTGCATCGGGCCGGTCACCGCGAGGACGGCGGAGGAGCTGGGGGTGACCGTCGGCCTCATATCGGAGGAGCATACGATCCCGGGCCTGGTGCGGGCGCTGGAGGATTACTTTTTGCGGACTGGCGACCCGAAACCATGACGGAACTGCGGAAGGTTCGACGCCTCTGGACCCGCTGGGCCGGCATCTACGACCTCCGCGTTAGGCTGTTCCTGCGCTGGCGCAAGGCTGCCCTAGAAGCCCTGCGCCCTCGACCGGGCGACACGGTGCTGGACCTGGCCTGCGGCACGGGGCTGAACTTCCCTTACATCATCGAGTGGGTCGGCGCCGAGGGCAGGATCGTGGGGGTGGACTGCACGCGGGCGATGCTGGAGCGGGCGCAAGGGAAGCTGGCTCGCCATCACTGGGACGGCGTGGCGCTGGTGGAAGGGGATGCGGCTAGCCTGCCCCTGGCCAGGGAATCCTGCGATGCAGTCCTCTGCTCCTACGGCATGGTAATCATACCGGACTATCGGGGGGCGATAGCGGAGGCGGTACGCGTCCTCAAGCCCGGCGGGCGGCTGGTGCTGCTGGAGCCGAAGCGCGGCTCGGCGCTGTGGGCGAGGGTGGTGAACCCGCTGGTGGCGTTCGCCGGTTGGTTCGGCGCCGTCGATCTGGATCGGAGACCGTGGGAGGAGCTGCCGAGCCTTCTGGAGGAGGTTTCCCGGAGTGAGCACCTGGGTGGGATAGTGTACGTTGCGAGCGGGACGAAGGGGAAGGAGTGAGGAGATGGGCCTCACGACTGTTGAGCTGGAGATCGGCAACCCGGCGAGCCCAGAGCGGATGGAGAAGCTGGATTTCCTGATCGACTCCGGTGCCATCTACTCGGTAGTGCCGGCGCCGGTGCTGGAACGGCTCGGGATCAAGCCGCTGGCGGAACAGGAGTTTCGGCTGGGCAACGGAGAGAAGATCGTGCGCCAGAAGGGCGCGGCAGTCTTCCGCTACGGGGACAGGGTCGGAGGAGCCGACGTGATCTTTGGGGAGCCGGGGGACTCCACTCTCCTGGGCGCCTTCACCCTCGAGGCGCTGGGGCTGGCGCTGGACCCCCTGAAGCGCGAGCTCCGCGAGCTGCCGATGATGCTGGCGTGAGATCGTCCAGCCACAGTGCAGATAGAGCCGACGTGCCGCAGGGAGTAGAGACATGAAGGATGTCGACGCCGAGGTCCACAAGTACTTCTGCAACGCGTGTCAGCATAAGACCCGTCACGTTCAGCGCGCAGTGCACGAGAAGAGCTATCACGATCCGGAGTCAGACATCCAGGCCTGGTGCACCTGGGCTCTGTGGGAATGCCTGGGCTGCGAAGAAGTGATGGCAACTGAGTGCTGGAGAAACACCGAAGATCTTGACCCTAGAACGGGTGAGCCGGAACCTTCCATCTCATTCCATCCACCCAGACCCTCCCATCAGGCAATCAAGAAGGACTATCAGAGTATTCCACATCGACTAGATTCCATTTACGCCGAGGTCATCCAAACCTTCAACACTGGATCTCACATTCTGTGCGCGGCAGGACTACGAGCGCTTCTCGAGGCCATATGTGTAGACAGAGAACCTTCTTTGGCCGGTCCCAAGATACGCTTGCCGCAGAAGATAGATGCGCTGAAGTCTAGTGTGCCCGAGAAGATCGTTCAGAACCTGCACGGTTTCCGATTCTTGGGAGACAGGGCCTTGCACGAGTTGGAAACCCCAAAATCAAGAGAGCTAGCTCTTGCAATCGAAGTGATCGAAGATGTCTTGAACGTGGTTTACGAACTCGACTATAAGAGTGGTCGTCTCTATCGTCTTGTGTCTGAGTCTGACAGAACCCCTCCCCGAGAGTTGTGAGATGAGCACTACACCTTCGTCGCTTCCCTTCACACGCTTCCGGCGGCTGCGGCGGACGGAGGCCTTGCGCGAGCTCGCCCGCGAGACGCGGCTCTCGCCGCAGGACTTCGTCTACCCGCTGTTCGTCAGGCATGGGTCGGGCGTGCGCGAGGAGATCGCGTCGATGCCCGACCAGTACCACCTCTCGGTGGACCGGCTGGCCGCCGAGGCGGAGGAGCTGCGCGAGCTGGGCATCCCGGCGGTCCTGCTGTTCGGGCTGCCCGCGGCAAAGGACGAGGTGGGCTCGGAGGCCTACGCCGAGGACGGCATCGTCCAGCGGGCGGTGCACGCCCTCAAGGCCGCCGCCCCCGAGCTGGCCGTCATCACCGACGTCTGCCTCTGCGAGTACACCAGCCACGGCCACTGCGGCGTGGTCGTGGACGGCGAGGTGGACAACGACGCCACGCTGGAGCTGCTGACGCGCACGGCCCTCTCGCACGCGGGCGCGGGGGCCGACGTGGTGGCGCCGTCGGACATGATGGATGGTCGGGTGGCGGCCATCCGGCGCGCCCTCGACGAGGGGGGCTTCGCTCAGACGCCCATCCTGGCCTACGCGGCCAAGTACGCCTCGGCCTTCTACGGGCCCTTCAGGGAGGCGGCGGAGTCGGCACCCGCCTTCGGGGACCGTCGCGGCTACCAGATGGACCCGCCCAACGTGCGGGAGGCCCTGCGGGAGCTGGAGGCAGACCTCCAGGAAGGGGCGGACATCCTCATGGTGAAGCCGGCCCTGGCCTACCTGGACGTGCTGGCGCGGGCCCGGCAGCGCTTCGAGGCGCCGCTGGCCGCCTACAACGTGTCAGGAGAGTACGCCATGGTGAAGGCGGCGGCCGCTCAGGGCTGGCTGGAGGGGCCGAGGGTGGCCCTGGAGATACTCACGGCGATTAAGCGGGCCGGCGCCGACATCATCATCACCTATCACGCCAAGGAGGCGGCGCGCTGGCTGCGTGAGGGAGTAGCCCGATGAGCCGCTCCGTAGACCGCTCCCGCGAGATCTTCGCCCGCGCCCAGCAGCACCTTGTGGGGGGCGTGAACAGTCCGGTGCGGGCCTTTCGCGCCGTCGGCGGCGACCCTCTGGTGATGGCCCGCGGGCGCGGCGCTCACGTCTATGACGTGGACGGCAACGACTACATCGACTACGTGTGCTCGTGGGGCCCTCTGATCCTGGGCCACGCCCACCCCGCGGTGGTCGAGGCCGTGCAGCGGGCCGCCGAGCAGGGCACCAGCTTCGGCGCGCCCACCGAGCTGGGGGCGGAAATGGCCCGCATGCTGGTCGAAGCGGTGCCTTCAATGGAGCTGGTGCGCTTCGTCAACTCGGGCACCGAGGCCACCATGTCCGCCATCCGCCTCGCCCGGGCCTACAGCGGGCGCGACAAGATCCTGAAGTTCGAGGGGTGCTACCACGGCCACGCCGATGGCCTCCTCGTCCGGGCGGGCTCGGGCGTGGCTACTCTCGGGCTGCCCGATAGCCCGGGCGTCCCCGCCTCCTTCGCGCAGGAGACCCTGGTGGCTCCCTACAACGACCGGCAGGCCGTGGAGAGCCTCTTCCAGCGCCACGGCGAGGAGATCGCTGCGGTCATTATCGAGCCGGTGGCGGGTAACATGGGAGTGGTGCCGCCCGCCGAGGGCTTTCTGCCCTTTCTCCGGGAGCTCACCCGGAGGGCCGGCAGCCTGCTCATCTTCGATGAGGTTATCACCGGCTTCCGCCTGGCCTACGGTGGAGCCCAGGCGGTCTATGACGTCTTCCCGGACCTGACCTGCCTGGGCAAGATCATCGGCGGCGGGCTGCCCGTGGGCGCCTACGGAGGCCGCCGCGACATCATGGAGCAACTCGCGCCCCTGGGGCCGGTGTACCAGGCGGGGACGCTTTCGGGCAATCCGCTGACCATGGCGGCCGGTCTCGCCACCCTGCGGGGGCTCTCCGCCGAGGGTACCTACGCGGGCCTCGAGGAGATGGGACGGGAGCTGGAGGAAGGCCTGACTGCCGCCGCGCGAAGCGCGGAAGCACCCATCTGCATCAACCGGGTCGGCTCCATGCTGACGGTATTCTTCAGCGATGGCCCCGTGACCGACTACGCCAGCGCCCGGGGCGCCGATACCCAGCGTTACGCTCGCTTCTTCCGGGCGATGCTGGAGCGCGGTGTCTACCTGCCGCCTTCCCAGTTCGAGGCGGTCTTCCTGTCGCTCGCCCACGGGCGGGATGAGCTGCAAGGGACGGTTACAGCCGCCCGCGAGGCCTTCGCCGCTTCGGGCTGATCTCTCGCGGCCTGCCCCACCGGCTGGTGACCTTCTCCTATTGCCGAGGCGCGCCGCCTGCGCTATACTTCTGCCAAAACGCATATGTAGGTGATCGCTATGAAAGTGACGTGTCTCCAGGAGAATCTCAATCGTGGCCTCAGCACCGTGGGAAGGGCTGTGCCAGCTCGCAGCACCCTCCCCATCACCGCCAACGTCCTCATCGCCAGCGACGAGGGCCGTCTCAAGCTGGCCGCCACCAACCTCGAGATCGCCCTGAGCTGCTGGATCGGCGCCCAGGTGGAGGAGGAAGGTACCATCACCATCCCCGCGCGGCTGCTCACGGACTTCGTGGCCTCCCTGCCTAACGACAAGATCGACATGACCCTGGCGCCGCGCTCCCGCCAGATGCGGCTGGTGTGCGCCCGCAACGAGGCCACCATCGGCGGTATGGACGCCGACGACTTCCCGCCCATCCCCAAAGTGGAGGACGGCGGCTCCCTGGAGCTGAACCCCCAGGCGCTTCACCGCGCTATCACCCAGGTGGTGTTCGCCGCCGCCACCGATGACTCGCGGCCGGTCCTGACGGGCGTGGACGCCCTCATGGAGGGCGACGAGCTCAAACTGGCCGCCGCCGACGGCTTCCGCCTCTCCGTCCACAACCTGAAGCTGGACAAGCCCATGGCGGAGCGCACCGAGGTCATCATCCCCGCTCGCGCCCTGGCCGAGCTCAACCGCCTTCTGGGCGATGAGGAGGAGCCCGTGCAGATGACCCTCAACGCCCAGAAGACCCAGGTGCTCTTCCGCCTCAAGAACGCGGAGCTGGTGTCCCAGCTCATCCAGGGCACCTTCCCCAACTACAGCCAGCTCATCCCGGAGACGTACACCAGCCGCGCCGTGGTGGAGGTCTCCGAGTTCCTGCGGGAGACCCGCATCGCTTCCATCTTCGCCCGCGACGGCAGCGGGATCGTCCGCATCCAGTTCACCCCCGGGGAGGAGCTGACCCCGGGCAAGATGACCATCTCGGCCCGCGCCGAGGAGATCGGCGATAATCAGGGCGAGATCGACGCCACAGTGGAGGGGGAGGGGGCCAAGATCGCCTTCAACGGCAAGTACCTCCAGGATGTCCTCCAGGTTCTGGAGGGCGGCCGGGTGGCCCTGGAAGCTACCAGCCCCTCCAGCCCCGGCGTCATCCGGCCGCTAGGCGTAGAGAACTACGTCCATGTGGTCATGCCGATGTTCGTGCAGTGGTAGAGCTCGGCGATGATTCGCGGCATAATCCAGCCTAGCGGTAATGGTGGAATCATCGGTTGATGCTGGCGCTGAGGGACAAAGGCGAAAGGTTCCTCGCGCGTCACGATTCGTCCTGACGGGTGATGGTGAGACGCAGATTCGCGAAGCCGCGCGAGATGCCCTTAGGCGGTCATTTGCGACGCTGGCCGAGGAGAGGGTCCTACCTCGTTCGCGATACCGCCCCTGGATCTGGATGGCGCGAGACTACTTCGGACACGCGGTGGAGCGAAGCGAAGGGCCGCTGGCCCAGGCACTCGAGGCCGCACTGCCAGAGCGGTTCGAGAGGCAGGGGGCCCACCCCATTGACTACCCATGGAATTATGCATCTGCGCTGCTGGAAGCTGCGGTTGCGGCGGCAACGCTTGCCGACGAGCCCTACGAGGTCGAAAGCCCCTCGGTGCAGACGACCATCGACGAGCTCATTGGAAAAGTGCGGGCGGTTCCACGATCCACCGTCCTCCAAGTCGTGGCTGACGTCGAGGTTGAACACCGGCCTGTGCCAGAAGGGCATCAGGACCGGTTCGGCGAGACGATCGAGGTCGCTGGCGTCCGGGTGATCCGAGTCGAGAACCAGCCGGAACCGTTCATAGAACGTGAGCTACCTTCCGCTGGGTACGAGGTCGAGCGGTCGCAGGTCGTCGTGTACCCCGGCCCCACGTCGCTCCTTGCCGCCACAGTCGAGCTGATGGCGGACTACGACACAAGAGTCAATGAGGCCCGCAGACGGGTGAATCATCTCATCGCAGCCGTACGCCTCGCAACCGGGTCAACGGTTCACGCGCTAGTAGATATTCAGGGCGAACCTGAGCGAGTTCGCTGGATCTCACCGTCCATCACGCCTTTCCGATCCTGGGGGTTCCGCTTCGCCCACAGGCCTGTAACGTTGTCAGAGGCAGAGATGTCGGGGCTTACGTACCTCGTATCTCTGATCAGCTCTTGGGGCGACCAGGAAGACTGGGTGGCTGCGCGGATGGCACTAGGTAGGCTCGGTCGGTCACTCGACGGATGGACGCCTAGCATCGTGGATCAGGTCGTTGATCTCGCGATTGGGCTCGAGGCGGCCCTCGCGGGTACAGATAAGACGGAGATCGGTCTACGTCTGAGGAATAGGGCAGCCAACATCCTGGCAACGGATGTTGACCCACCTGACGCGATCTACCGGGACGCCAAGACCCTCTATGACCTCCGATCCACGATAGTCCACGGCGGTAGTCTGTCTGGGAGAGGAGTTGAGAAGGCGATCAAGAGCGTGGCTGGTGACGCGGTAGCGAGGTGGCCCGCGGAGCAATACCTGCTCGCCCTCGACAGGTGGCGCGACCTGCTCCGCCGCGCTATCCTCGCCCGGATTGCGCTGACGACGGCTACTGTACCCTGGACTGCGGGAGCCAAGCGCGGCAGCCTGTTGGATCTGGACGAGTTCCTGCTCCGAGAGAACAACCGCAATGCCTGGAGGCAGCACATCCGGGCATTCTGGGCAGAGCGGGGTCTCCCGGACGCTCCCAACCCGCCCCCTGTGGCCCGCCTCACATTTGGGGCCGACTCTGGGGTTGCCACGGATGCTGGCGCGCATGCGTAGATCGCGTCTGCGGTCGCTTTCGTTCAGGTCGAAGTTAGAAAGTCTGCCTTCAATGCGTATCCCCTTCCCCAACCTCCCCGACTATCGCGTCGTTGCGAAGCCACCGCGCCCGGGTCGCCCGCGCAAACTGAACGCACAGCCGATGTTTGTGCAGTGGTGAGGAGCGAAGCCTAGCCGGCCCACCGATCTCGCCCACTTGGGGAACGCTGCTGTTATGTCAAACTGGCAGGCCCAGCGGCCGCCGACATAGGGCGGCCTACGCCATTCTCCAGGTAGTCTGGCTCGGACTATCCTCGAGGGTGATGCCGAGGGCAGCGAGGCTGTCCCGGATTTCGTCTGCCGCGCGCCAGTTCTCCGCAGCGCGCAGCTCTGAACGCACCGAGATGAGGAGCTCGACAAATGGGCCGATGCTTGCGACCGTCTGGCCAGCCGAAGACGCCAGCTGCCCGCTCCAAGTAGTGACTAGCTGGCACAGACTGGCGCGGCCCTGCGAAATCAGCTCTTCCTCCACCCCCGCCCCCCGCGCCTCATCCACGGCCTGCGCCAACTCATAGATGTGGCCCGCCACATCGGCGAGGTCTGAGCGTTCATCGCCTGCGGCGGCACGGGCTTCGCCAGCCCTGGCGACCTGCCGCAGCAGGGTCTCACTCGCCTGAGCCAGGACCTTCTCAGCCGGATCCGGACCTACGGAATGCTCCGTCCGTTCTGCCCGCGCAACCCTTGGACTCCTCAACCGGTCCAGGCTGAAGGAGGTCTCCGCCTCAAACTTCTCTTCATCCCCCTGCAGCCGGACCGTCACCTGACCGGCACCCATCACTTTGCCCTCATTCTTGCCCAGATTCAGGACGCAGGCGGTGTACTCGTCTATCCCCAGCACTACGGTCGAGTCCGGCAGCAGCTGCTCCAATACATCGAAGCGAGGCTGTCCCATGAAGCAGTAGCGGGTATCGAAGGTGCCCCCTTCCGCATTGTTCCAGTGGCTGATGATGGCCAGCTCCAGGCCATGGGAAGCTAGCAGATCCAGCCCCTCCACCCAGTGCGGCTCCGCGCCGACTTTGTAGATCTCGTAAACGGGCAGGGCGTAGCGTCCAATCGAAATCGCCGCCGCACTCGCCAGGACGAGGTGGGCCCCTTCGCCGACTCGCCTCGCCAGCACATCGAAGAGCGGGGTATTCTGCCAATTCCGAACAGCGTACGTTGGGCTCCCCGGACCGGCGAAGATGTAGTTGGCACGCCTCAACTTCCTGACGGCACTGTCTATCTCCCGGCCTGTAGCCCGCTCCGCGGCCTTGAAGGAGGCAACAGAGCAGGGAACGCCGACATACTCGGCGACATACTCGCAGGCCCTTCGGGAGATGTCGTCGGCATTGAGTTCGAAACCCGCTGGCGTGTCGAGGAAAACGGCTCTTACCGGCTCCTTGATCTTCGCCACTATCCAACGATGCACCCTGCTCATGGACCTCGTCATCTCGCCCGAGCCCATGAGCGTGACCGTTCCCGGCAACTGAACCTGCGACTTCATGGCTTCCTCTGCCAGGATAGCATATGCGGCCCTCCCACCGATTTCGGGGGCGTATGGGCGAGCGGTGAGCCGTTGTCTCCGGTGATCGAATGTACATCCCCATGTTGGTCCGGTGGTAGGGAAGGCACTCGCCTTATGGCCCGGTCCGGCGAGTTGGTATAATGCATGTGCCGGGGCACTGCCTATTGTCGGCATCGCTCTCAGATGTCGATAAGACCTCAGGGACAGGCTGCGGCATGGTTGCCCCCCCTGGGACGATGGGTGGAGGCTCAGATAATGGTGGATAACTCGTCGGCTGAAGGGCACAGGCGTGAAGAGCAGGACCGACCAGAGGGCGGGCCAGCTAGGGGCGTGCGGCGAGAGGTAGCCAGCGAGGCTGCCCGCATCCTGACCAGAGCCCTAGAGCAGGTGGAGGACGTGCTGAACAGGACCGAGGGCCGCTCGGGCGGCGAGCTCTCGGCTGCGCAGTCCCCCGGAGAAGAGGCGAACGCTGCTGACCTCAGCGAACTAAGGCGATCTCTGCGCCAGGCGCTGGATCGCCTGGAGGACGCTATCGACCATGTGGGCATCGAGGAGCAGCGCCTCTCCGATCAGGTGGCGGAGCTGGGCCTGCTCTCCCAGCGGCTGGAGCGGCGGCTGGACAGCGTAGCCCGTCTGCTGGAGCGCGTCGAAGGCCGGCTGGCCCCGGCCGAGGGGGAGGCCATCCGCGATGCGGCACGCACCCCCCAAGAGGTTGAGGAGCCCCGCTTCGCCGCCGGGTCCTGCGTGGGCCTGGTCATCTCCGATGTGCCCGGCTTCCAGGGACTCATGGAGGTGCAGCGGGGCCTTAGCCGGCTGCCCGCGGTGGAAAGCGCCTCAGTGAAGCGGTACCAGGACGGAGAGGCTTCCGTCGAGGTGATGTTGCACGAGCCGACCACCGCCAGCGAGATCGTGGATGCCATTGGAGCGGCTACCGGGGCGCCGCTGCTCATCGAGGAGGCGCGGCCGGAGGCCTCCCGCCTGCGTCTGCGCTTCGCCGCCGCCACGGCGTAGGCGGGGACCGGCAGGCCTCTGCCTGTCATGTTCGTCCGACGCCTGGGTCTCAGCAACTTCCGCAACTACCAGCAGCAAGACATCTCCCTCCCTCAGCGCCCCATTCTCATCCTGGGCGACAATGCCCAGGGCAAGACGAACCTGCTGGAGGCCCTCTTCCTCCTCGCTACCACCCGTTCGCCTCGGGCCCTCACCGATGGCGAGCTCATCCGCTGGGATGCCCAGGGCGACCTCCAGCCGGTGGCGCGGCTGGTGGCGCAGGCCCAGAGGCGCTCCGGCCCCGTTCAGGTGGAGATGGTGATAGTGGGGCGGCCGGGGGCCGTCCGCCAGGAGGAGACCCTTCGCCTGACCGCCAGCAAGCGATGGCGGGTCAACGGCGTCCCCCGGCGGCAGGGCGACGTGGTGGGGCAGATCAACGCAGTGCTCTTCACCTCCCATGACCTGGAGTTGGTAGGGGGCCCGCCAGCGCTGCGACGCCGCTACCTGGACATCGCCCTTTCCCAGGTGGACCGCCCCTACCTGCGGGACCTCCAGGCCTATAGCAGGGTGCTGACGCAGCGGAACGCGCTGCTTCGCCGCATCCAGGAGGGCGAGGCCGGCCCAGGCGAGCTGGCCTTCTGGAACGCCCAGATGGCCCAGCACGGCGGTCGCATCACCGGGGCCAGGGCGCGGGCAGTGACCCTCCTGGCACAGTATGCCGCGGAGGCCCACCGCCATCTGAGCGTAGGTCAGGAGGAGTTGGGCGTGACATACCAGCCGCGACTGCCTCAGGGCTGGGACGACCAGCGCGCCGCCTCTGCCAGCGATGAGGAGCTGGTGGAGGCCCTGCGGGAGGGTCTGGAGTCGGGCGGGCGGCGCGACATCGCCGCTGGCGTTTCCCTCCTGGGCCCGCACC
>Ga0209979_1000946_pt1 | contig 34601 bp, 26 predicted proteins | sample AnhtaG_FD_183114 | JGI IMG/M metagenome (GOLD analysis project Ga0209979, IMG submission 183114) | Deep subsurface microbial communities from Anholt, Denmark to uncover new lineages of life (NeLLi) - Anholt_01485 metaG (SPAdes) (version 2) | ecosystem: Environmental > Aquatic > Marine > Oceanic... | reverse complement strand
ACTCCCTTAGCCCACCTTTCTTTGGTACTAATTGGGGAAAGTGAGGCGATATACAGGGGAAAAAGGATACCTGGTGGGGAAGCCTTGCGAGAGGCGGGGCTGAAACCCATCAAACTGGGGGCAAAGGAGGGGCTTTCGCTGATAAACGGATGCCAGTTTACCACTGGGGTGGGGGTGTTGACCCTCCTTGCTGGGGAGGGGTGCTGTCGGATAGCCGATATTGCCGGAGCCCTGAGTTTTGAAGCCTTGCTGGGGGACATCAGGGCTTTTGATGAGCGAATTCATCAAGCCCGCCCCCATCCCGGGCAGATGGCGGTAGCGGCTAATTTCCGGCGACTGTTAGCTGATAGCCCCCGGGTGAAGTCGGGCAAGCGTAAGGAGAAGACCCAGGACTGCTACTCCCTGCGTTGTCTGCCCCAGGTCCATGGTGCGGTGAGGGATGCTTTGAGCTTTGTTCGGGTGGTGCTGGAGCGGGAGATAAACTCGGCTACTGATAACCCCTTGGTCTTTGCCGAAGAGGGGGATATAATCTCTGGGGGGAACTTCCACGGGGAGCCAGTAGCATTAGCCCTCGATTTTATGGGGCTTGCCCTCTCGGGGCTGGCTAATATATCGGAGAGGAGGATTGAACAGCTCCTTAACCCTAATCTGAGCGGGTTGCCCCCCGCACTGGTGAAAGAAAGTGGGATGCATTCAGGTCTGATGATGACGCAGTTGACCGCCGCCTCTCTGGTTTCGGAGAACAAGGTGTTAGCACATCCCGCCTCGGTGGATTCCATCCCCACCAGTGCCGGCAAGGAGGATTTTGTAAGTATGAGCTCTATTGCCGCTAACAAGGGGAGGATGATACTTAACAACCTGCAGCGGGTGCTGGCTATTGAGCTGATATGCGGGGCTCAGGGGCTCGACTTGCGCAGACCGCTACGGTCGTCCCCGGCGCTGGAGGGGGTGCATCAGGTAGTCCGCAGTCGGGTGGGGTTTCTAAGCCACGACCGGGAGCTGCATAAGGACATCGAAGCGGTGGTTGAACTGATAAAGGGGGATGAGCTACTGGAACAGGTGAAGTCCTTTATAGGAGCCCTTAATTAATTTCTTTGCCATCATTGGGGAGGGATGTCTATGGATAAGATGGCTGAAAAGGTAATCAGAGCCCCCAGGGGCAGAACTCTGAACTGCAAGGGGTGGCAGCAGGAGGCTGCTCTGCGGATGTTGATGAACAACCTCGACCCAGAGGTGGCGGAGAAGCCGCAGGAACTCATCGTCTATGGAGGCACAGGGAAAGCTGCCCGCAACTGGGAGTGCTATAATAAGCTGGTGGAGTGCTTGAAAAACCTGGAGAGCGATGAGACACTGCTGGTGCAATCGGGGAAGCCGGTAGGGATTTTCACCACCTATCCTGATGCCCCACGGGTGCTCATATCCAACAGCATGATGGTTCCTGCCTGGGCAACCTGGGAGAAGTTCTGGGAACTGGAAAAGCTGGGGCTGATTATGTTCGGGCAGATGACGGCGGGAAGCTGGATCTACATCGGCACCCAGGGGATTCTGCAGGGAACCTTCGAGACCTTTGCCGCTGCGGCGCGGAAGCATTTTGGCGGTAGCCTCAAGGGGAGGCTGGTCCTTACGGCTGGTCTGGGGGGTATGGGGGGTGCCCAGCCCCTGGCAGCTACCATGAACGAGGGTGTCTTCATTGGGGTGGAGGTTGATGAGGAGCGGATAAAGAGGAGATTAAAGACCAGATATTGCGACATAATGACCACCAACCTTGATGAGGCATTGAAGATAGCGCTGGAAGCCCAGGAAAAGGGAGAGGCGAAGTCGATAGCCCTACTGGGGAATGCGGCTGACATACTCCCTGAGATAGTCAAGCGGGGTGTAGTTCCCGATATGGTGACCGACCAAACCTCAGCCCATGACCCCCTGAACGGCTATATCCCCCACGGAATGAGCTATCAAGCGGCATTGGGCCTGCGGAAGAGGGACCCTGAGGAGTATATCCGCCGGGCACAGAACTCTATAGCAGTCCATGTGAGGGCTATGCTGGAGCTCAAGAAGCGGGGAGCGGTGGTTTTTGACTACGGCAACAACATCCGCGGAGAGGCTCTCAAAGCAGGGGTCAAGGAGGCTTTTGATATTCCGGGGTTTGTTCCCAGCTACGTCCGACCCATGTTATGTGAAGGGAGGGGACCTTTCCGCTGGGTCGCCCTTTCTGGAGACCCCAAGGATATCTATGTTACCGATGAGGTCATTCTGGAGACCTTTCCCGAGAACACCGTCCTTTGCCGATGGATAAGGGTGGCTCACGATAGGGTTGCCTTTCAGGGTCTCCCTGCCAGGATCTGCTGGTTGGGGTATGGTGAGAGGGCGCTGTTTGGTAAGATAATTAACGACCTGGTGGCGGAGGGAAGAATATCGGCTCCCATTGTTATCGGTAGGGACCATCTGGATAGCGGTTCGGTAGCTTCCCCCAACCGGGAGACCGAGGGGATGAGGGATGGCAGCGATGCCATAGCCGATTGGCCGATACTGAACGCACTGATAAACGCCGTGGCAGGGGCTACTTGGGTGGCGGTACATCATGGCGGTGGAGTGGGTATCGGCAACTCCATCCACGCCGGGATGGTGGTGGTAGCTGATGGGACCAAGGAGGCTGAGAAGAGGCTGGTGCGGGTTCTCACCACCGACCCCGGAAGTGGGATTATGAGGCATGCCGATGCCGGATACCTGGAGGCGATAAGAACCGCCAGGGAGAGAGGGGTCAGGATACCTTTCCTTAAGCTTGCTGAGTAAATGGTTTATGTTTTGGCTGCGGATTCTTTTCTTCAACTTCCTTTCTTTCCTGATGGGGGCAAGATAGGGAGAACGGCGGAATGGCGATTAGTGGTGGAGGTTGAGGGGTGAGGTTCTGGAAAGAGTTAATACTGGTAGCTGTATTATTCGCTTTCCTGTCTTTACCCATCGGTGCAGGTGCAGCCGACGACCCCTTGCTGGAGGATTGCCTCCGTTCTATCAAAGATTTGTTTACCACTTATGAAGTGGGGGTGCTGAGGGATTTCATTTCAGATGGGGATAGGGTAAGCTTCTCCCTGCCCGGGATAGTCCCCCGGGAAGGGTTTTTCAGCCGGGAGCAGCTTCATTTCATCTTCAAGGATATCTTCCGAAAATACACTACCCTTAGCTTTGACTTTTCGGAGGAGAAATTTGTTACTGCGGGGGGAAGTCCTATCTACCTTTTTGCCCGCTGGGTATTCCAGGAAAAGGGGAGTTTGAGAACCAGCAGGGGGACCCTATTTTTCTCCTTTCAGAAGGAGGGAGGGAGGTGGTGGTTGACCATTTTGAAACTATCTATCTGATGGGTTTTGTTTGGCTCGGGGGACCTGCCAAAGGGGGGAAGGGGTTTCCGCTTCAGAGTGGACCTTTATGAGGATAATAAACTACAAGCTAATAGCTTTAATAGCCCTGACAGCGGGCATTTTTTGCTGTCAGGTGGCAATTCTTTTTGTTAATTACAGCGGGATACCATCCTACCTCCTTTTGTTATTTCCTATTCTCATAATATTCCTAATTTGCTGTTCCTATTTTTACTCCACCTCTCTGGGGAAAAGTGGGCTCTATTTAAAGATATTCGGAATCACCCTGTTGGTAATCTCCCTGCTCAATATCTGGGGTCTCTATCGTAGGGAGTGGTTGGCTAAGAACTGGGATGTAGCGGGCAGGGAGAGGATGAGGCGACTGGCTCTCCAGGTCGACTCCCGATTTTCCCATCTTCTGGAGGAACTCAAAGGGAGGGGGGAGAGGTTGAGTCAGGACGAAGCTCTTAGGAGAAGACTTTTAGTCAGGGAGAAGGAGCCGAGGGAGATGGGGGTTTTTGATTTCTTTGAGGAGATGGAGAAAAGAGGCGATGTTAGCGACCCCTACCTTGCCCTGATAATATACGGTAGAGAGGGTCCAGTAGCCTGGCACGGGAAGACCTCTTTTCTCCTCAGCAGCCCCTCCACTGTTTTGGGGGAAAGGGATTCGGTCTTTTTTATTGACAGAGATATGATATCAGCCCGCCTTAATACTCTTTTCCCCATCCTTAGCCCGGAAGGAGAGGAAGTGGTGGGATACCTTCACCTGCAGTATCTCATTTCCGCTTACTATGGAATGAAAAACCGCTTTCTTCAGGAAGGGGAGCTACTCCTTCCCGAAGGGGCGGCTGCTGGGGGAAAGGTGGAGATCGATTTCATCGATTATCGGGAAAGCGCCCAGGAATTAGAACTCCTTTTTCAGCGGTATGGGAGGTTTTACTGGAGTCGCCCGGAGCTCCGCATTGAAAATCTCCGCTATCCCCTTTACTCACCGCAGAATAAAATCCTCGCCGTGGTCACCATAAGGGGGGTGGATGTTCTGGGTCAGCTTGAGGAAAGCAGGGAGTTGTTGAAAACCATCTCATCGGTTGGGATAATTTTCCTCCTGTTCCTCCTTCTTTATTTGTCAGGCAAAGCTTTTTTCAAAGAGGTGGGTCATCTCTCGGGGGGGGATTTTCCGAGGGGCTTAAAGAGGGGTGGGGTTCGGTTGCTGGTGGTTTCCCTTGTTTTGTGGTCGTCCCGCTGGGTAATTAGCAGACTCAATTTTCCTCTGGAAGCAGAAGAGCTCGGCTCCTTCCATCCCACCCATTTCGCCTCTACCTCTTGCTTCGGATTCCTTCGCTCACCGGCTGATTACGGGTTGACTGCTCTATTTCTTCTGGTGAACTCCCTGCTGGTCTTATACTTTATACTTAGGTTATATTCCCATCTGAGAAACCACGCTGGAAAGGATGTTGACCTTTATCCCCGGAAGATTCCCTTGCTATCTGTGTTCCTTCATATAATAGCAGTCTCTGTAATGGCGGCAGGACTGCTGGTTGCTATTAACCGGTTGATTTATATCACCCTGTTCAACAGTAACCTGAATCTGCTTCGGTTTTCCCTTTATCCTATGGAGCTACCTCGTTTGTTGGTCCAAGTGGGACTTCAGCTTTTTGGGTTCTCTATTTGCGCTCTAATTGCCTCGCTCTTTTTAAGCCTGTGGTTGAGGTTAAGCTATACCAAAGGGGGAGAGAGTTACCGAGCCTCCTACGGATATCTTCTTATGGGGTTTGGGCTAACCCTACTTTGGCTGTTGTTAATAGCAGAGGGGGTGGAGTTCCCCCTTCTTCCCTCCTTCATGGTTATACTTGGGGTGGGTGCTCTTATCATATTTCTGGAGCGATTGAGGTATTGGTTCTGGCAGCGGGGTCTCTTTTTCAGGGCTCTTTCCCTCTTTGTGCTGTTCTGTATGGTTATTCTCTTCCTCCATTCATCCTATTTTCACTATTTAGACCAAATAAGTAGAGATTTTATCGAGGGGAACACCCTGCCTCGACTTATACATCAAAAGGAGAGGGAGAAAGTCATCTTGGAGCAGGCGTTTTCCAGAATAGAGAGCTATCAACCCCTGATTGACAATTTGCGCTATGATTACGGCAGAAGTCTGAGCGGCTTGGCTTATTCCCTATGGCAGAGAATGGGTCTTGCCTCTTCGGGATACAACTCTTCCCTTGCTATTTACGGGAGCAATGGGGAGCTGAAGGACCAGTTCTCCTTCAATTTAACCCCCCTTTCTCCCCTCTCCTTGCCCGATTTCCAAGATTATAAAGAAGCGGTTATTATAGAGAGACGAGCTCAAATTGGCAGCCAGCAGACCATATTACTGGAAGGGACCAAGACCATTCTCGACCGCAATAAACCCTTGGGAGTGGTGTTAGTCTCCTTATCTATTGATTACAATAATCTCCCCTTCATTCATTCCAACGACCCTTACTATGAGCTTTTCCGCTCTTCCCGGGCGGAGGCTTCTGAGGAAGAGATGTTTAATACCGACCTGTTCCTCATGGTGTATGATGCCAGTGGTCGGACAACTTTCACCTCTGAGGGGAAGCTGCTCCCCCCTTCTGAGGGGGCTATCCGCCAGGTTCTTCTCACCGGGCATCCGCGGTGGGTAAAGGTAGAAGAGAGGGGGAATCGCTACTCCGTGCTCTATTTTCCTTACGATAATTACTGCTTGGCGCTGGGTTTTTTAGAGACGGGGAACCGGGATTTTCTCTTCGCTCTGGCGGGTGCTTTCGGCTTGAGCGCTATGCTCTTTCTGTTGGTGGGCTTGGGAGGTGCCTCATTCTGGCTGATCAGGCATTACCGGAGGGTGCGGGAGGTTTTCTCCCTGAGGGGTATCTTTGTCAGCTTTCACCGAAAGCTGCTGATAATATTCATAGTTATCTCTATTGTTCCTATGGTTTTCCTCTCTATCTCCATCAGGAATTATCTCTCCGAGAGGCTGAGAGACCAGATAAGGTCTCAAGGGATAGCCTCGGTGGAGGTGGCGAAGAGGGTAACGGAAGACTATCTATATCGTCAGGGAGAAGAGGGTAACTCCCTGAGGGCTTCCCTGGGGGATGAGCTGGCACTGAGGGTTAGTAGCTGGATTAATCGGGATATCAACATATTTCTGGGTGGTAGCCTGGTGGCGACCAACCGAAGAGAGATATTTTCGTCGGGTCTATTGCAGCTTCGGGTGGAGGGGGAGATTTATCATCGGGTCCAGCTGCATCAGATACCCTATTTCGCTACTCAGGAGTCGTTGGGGGATTTCCGATATACGGTGGTAAGTGCTCCCGTAGAATTAAAGGGGGATGGGACAACCGCCGTTCTTTCCATTCCCCTTATGCTGGAACAGAGGCAGATTGAGCTTGAGATTGCTGATATAAACAATGTTATATTGATATCCACCATCGTCCTGATCATTCTCTCATCCTTGTTCAGCTACTCGATTGCCAGAAAGATTTCAGAACCTATCAAGAGGTTGACCAAAGGGACCGCCCAGGTCTCCAGAGGTGATTTCGACCTGACCATTACTACCACCTCCAAGGACGAAATCAGGGAGCTGGTGGAATCCTTCAACAAGATGGCCAGAGACCTCAAGGGGCAACGCCTTGAGCTCCAGCAGGGGAAGGATTATATAGAGAAGATCCTTCTCAATGCTACCACCGGGGTCATATCTATGGATGAAGAGGGGGTTATCACGACCATCAACCCGGCTGCCATTACCATTTTAGGCATAAAAGGGGGAGACCTTATTGGGAGGTCTCTCTCTCAGGTGGTTGCCAACCAACCTGGTCTGTCCCCCCTGATGGAATCTTACCAACAATATAAAAGGCGACCACGGATAGAGCTGAAGAAGGAGGTGAAGTTTGTTCGGGAGAGGGAGGAGCTCAATGCCCGTTTGAAGTTCATACCTCTAAGGTCTCCTGGGGGAGGGATAGGGGGTGCCATCATTCTGGTGGAGGATATAACCGAGGTCATAAAGTCCAACCGATTAGCAGCCTGGGCTGAAATGGCGAGGATGGTCGCCCACGAGATCAAAAACCCCCTGACCCCTATCCAGCTTTCCACTGAGCATCTCCAGCGCATAATAGAGGACCAGCCCCCAAATTACAAGGAGATATTCAATGGCTGTATTGAGACCATAATGAAGCAGGTGAAGACCCTTCGCCAGCTCTCCACTGAGTTCTCCATCTACGGGCGGATTCCCAAGCTGAGGCTGAGCAAGGTCAACTTGCGGGAGCTGATAGACGAGATAATAGGCTCTTATCGGTCAGCTATTTCCAGTGCCATAGAGATAGTTATAGATGTTCCTTCAGACCTCCCTTCGATTAAGGTGGACAGAGAGCTATTTAAGCGAGCGCTGATAAACATAATAGAGAATTCCCTTCAGGCTATGCCCCAGGGAGGAAGCCTCTCCATAAGTGCCGGTCTTTGCATGTCCCAGAGGGGGAAGCGTATGTTGAGGATAGAGGTAACAGACACGGGGGTGGGAATTGACAGGGAACTTATGGATCGTCTCTTTGAACCCTACTTCTCAACTAAGGTCTCCGGGGTCGGTTTGGGGTTAGCCATTACCAAGAAAGCCATAGCCGACCACAAAGGGAAGATTAAGATCCGCAGCCACAAGGGGAAGGGAACCACCGTAACCATCCTTATACCCTTGGCAGAGCACTAAGGAGGCGGCTGTCTTTTAACAGTTGGCTTTATGAGGAGCCTTTTCTGTTTCCAGCGGAGATGAGGAACTCCGCTATACTCACCGCATTGAGGGCGCACCCCCGCCGCAGATTATCAGTAACCATCCACAGCCAGTAACCTCGCGCTAGCTGTTTGTCTCGGCGCACCCTCCCGAGGTTTATCGTATCAGAGCTGGCAGCCTCCACTGGGGTGGGGGAGAGGGGGTCCTGAAGGAGGGTGGTGAGGGTTGTTAGCTGGCGGTTGGTCAGTTGGCTTTCCACCTCCTCGGTAGTCGGTTCGGACTGAAGGGTGACGAACATCGAGATGGGGTGGGAATGGAAAATAGGGGCTTGTATCAGGGAGAGGGTCAAGGGAGGGAACTCCTCACCCAGCACAGCCCTTATCTCGTTGATGATGACGGACTCGTAGTCGATATAGCGCTTGGCATAGGGCTTTTTGACCCTGGGAATGAGGTTGAAGGCGAGCTGCTGGGGGAAGATACTCCCCGCTGCTTTTTTAAAATTCAAGACGCCGATTGTCTGGGTGAAGAGCTCATCCATCCCTTCCTCACCGTATTCGGAGGTGGGCTGAAACACGGTGCAGACCGAATACTGGATGCCAAAGGCCCTTTGTAGTAAATAGAGGATGGTGGACAACGAGATGGTGATGGGATGGGGGTTTCTTATTATCCTCCTGTTTTTGGGAATCTCTCCTTCATTAACCCCAATGACAATAATGGGGGTCTCTTTTTTGGGAGGAGGGGCTTGGCTCAGGTCTATAGCGATAAACCCCTTCTTCTCTGCCCAGGGGAGGTATTTGGCAGTTTCTGCCGGGTCTCCGCAGAAGAAAGCGATGTCCACCCCATCAAAGGAATCCTCCCCAATTTTCTGAACCAACTTCGGCTCCCCATCAAATTCGGTCAGCTCCCCGCCCTCTTTGCAATCCAGCAGCCTCATTTTTTTTACTGGGAATCTCTTCTCCACCAGTACCTCTCTAAGCTCTTTCCCTTTAAGGATGGTGGAGCCTACTATAGCTATGGAATAGCCTGTTCGGTTCCCTTTCATAGCTGGTGATGCTCCTCAACAATTTTCTCTCCTTGAGGAGAGGTTGCAGATAATTTACGCCTTCTCCTCAGAGCGAGCATTTTGGAGAAGATGCCCGATAGGACGAAGGAAGAGCTCAATGCTAAAAGGACAACCTGAGGGTGGATGATGACCAGCCAGAAGAACAAAGCTATAATTACCACAATAAAGTAGGATTTCCTCTGGCGGAAATTTATATCCTTGAAGCTACGATAGCGGAGCTTGCTTATCATCAGAAAGGAGACCAAATAGACCAATCCCATTATGAAGATGGAGGCGGCTTTGTTCTCTATTCGATTGGGATAGTAAAATACCATGGTGGCGAGGAAGAAGGCGGCTGCAGGTATGGGGAGTCCGACAAAATAACGTCTATTGAGAGGCGCTCTCTGGATATTAAACCTCGCCAGTCTCATTGCTCCGCAAATAATGAAGATAAGAGAGGTCAGCCAGCCTACTCTTCCTAAGTTGGTGAAAGCCCAGGAGAAGACCAGCAGACTGGGGGCTAAGCCAAAGGATATAATATCGGCCAGTGAGTCAAATTCCAGACCGAAGGGACTAGTGGAGTGGGTCAACCGGGCAATTCTGCCATCCAGGCTGTCCAGCACAAAAGCGATGCCGATCAGCACGGCAGCTAGGGAGAATTCCCCTTTGAAGGAAGCAATTATGGCGTAGAAACCGCAGAAGATGTTCCCGATGGTGAAGGTGCTCGGCAGGATGTATATGCCCCGCCTGAACTTCTTGTCCTTTATCTCTGTGCTTTTCCTTTTCATCCCAGTCTCCCTATTATTGAGCTTCCCCCTTTGACCTTCTGCCCGGACTGAACCACAATTTTGACCTCAGAGGGGAGCCATAGGTCGACCCGGGAGCCGAACTTTATCATCCCTATCCTCTCTCCTTGGTGGAGGGAATCCCCTTCCTTCTTCCACAGAACAACCCTCCTGGCCACAATGCCGGCGATCTGATGGAGGGTAATGGAAGTCTGTTGGTTGGAAATGACGACAATGTTTCGCTCGTTTGCCTTGGAAGCATCTTCTTTAAAGGCAGGGTAAAACCTGCCGGGCTGATGATAGATCTTAACAATCTTCCCCTTAATTGGGGAGCGATTGATATGAACATCTAAAAGGGAGAGGAATATGCTGACCAGCACCTTCTTTTGCCCCTCAGGGGTGGTTAACGAGGCTATCTTTATTACCTTTCCATCCGCCGGTGAGACAATAGCTTTTGCCTCCGTGGGGATGGTTCGTCGGGGGTCGCGAAAGAAAAACCCCACCCACCCGGATAGGAGGAGGAGGAGCAAGGCGGGGATGGAAAACCCATAGACGAACAGAAATAGGGAGGCTATAAGGAGTATTAGGATATAGGGGTAGCCTTCCCTGAGTATTCTTATCGGGATAGGTTTTTTCCTCTCTTTCTCTCTTATGGTTTCTTCCTTCAGCTCCATATCGCTACCCTGAAATAGAATAAAAGAGCATTCCCTTTGGAGGAATTCCCTAGGCTATTTGGAGGTTCAGGAGTCTTTCGAGGAGGTGACCTTATGCTGGTACTCCTTGAATATTTTCTCCATCTTATCCTTTAATATTAGCTTCTGTTTCTTGATGTTCTTTTCTTTTGTTCTCTCTTTTTCATTGAGATAAAGCCGTCGGTTTAGCTCTTCCAATCGTTGCTCGTAATCCCTGTGTTTGTTGTAGAGTCTTCTGAACTGCTTATTCTCCTTTATCAGTCGCTCCCTGAGGGAATTTGTCTCCTTAGGCATAAATGGGTTCTCCTCTCAGTGTTTTAAAATAAGTCCCAAAAAATCTTAACACATCGAAGTTTTTTAGGCAAGGGGAGAGTTGAGCACACCGGTTGGGGTCAACCTGACATGTTTGACCCTGAAGCATGGCTACCCCTCACCCTTCCTAAAGGCAAGTCCCTTTTTGAGCTTTTTCAGTTCGGCGTCGGGGAGTCTGATATAGTAAGGGGCCAATTGGGCTGGGGTAACCGTTTCCCCTGATGCCAGTTTCCGCTCAGCTATTAGGGCTATGGCTCCTCCGAGAAATGGGTCATCTGGGGCGATAAGGGCTTTGCCCTTGGAAGAACTACTGATTAGCTCCCGATAAAGGATAGCGCCATCTCCGTAGAATGCAGCATCCCTGCTATCGATCTCTGCCAGGAATCTTTCAGGGGATATCACCAGGTCGGGGGAGAGCTTCCTGATGGTATCGCCTGAAACCCGATACTTTCCTGTATAGACCTCTCCCCGTCCGGCGTCAATCATAGGGTAGACAATTTTGTTGTAATGCCTGACTTTGTAAGACATCGCCTCCAGGGTGGCTACTGGGCAAATTTTTATACCTCGGGCGACAGCTAAGCCCTTAACGGTGCTTATCCCGATCCGCAATCCAGTAAAGGAGCCTGGACCTACAGCCACCCCTAAGGCGTCTATCTGGTCCAGGGTGATACCCAAGTTTTTGAGAAAGAAGTTGATAGATGAGAGAAGCCTCTTGGAGTGGGTTAGCTGGCAGTAAATATTGACTTCCCCCTTCAGAGTGGTATTCTCCACCAAGGCTACACTGCCAGCCATGGTGGAGGTATCTATACCAAGAACCCTCGACAGATTATCCATCTTCCCCGCTGATTATTGGAGGAGCTTTGCGCATACGCTTTCCATTATATCCAGAGCCTTTAGAATGTCTTCCCGGCTCACATCCTTATGGGTAACCATCCTTATACTGAGGGGACCGATAGGGTTGCATAACAGACCCCTCGAGTTGAGCTGATGGGCGAGTTCCTGGGCATCAGCTTTCAGCCCATCAGGGTGGAAGATCACGATGTTAGTTTTCACAGTGGAGGGGTCGATTCGTAGTCCCTTGATCCTGCAAATTCCCTCTGCCAGAAGGGCGGCATTTTGGTGGTCGATCTTGAGGCGGTCTACCATGGTTTCCAGAGCCACCAGACCGGCAGCGGCTAAAACCCCAACTTGTCTCATTCCACCCCCGAGCATCTTACGGGCTATGCGAGCTTTTTCTATCAGCTCCTTGCTTCCTACCAGCATAGAGCCTATTGGTGCCGAGAGCCCTTTGGAGAGGCAGAACATAATGGTGTCAAATCCCTTTGTAAGCTCGCTTACCTCCCTGTTCAGGGCGACCGCTGCGTTGAAGATGCGTGCTCCGTCCAGGTGGATGGGAATCCCTTCAGAGCGTGCCAGAGAGGTAATAGCTTCGATTAACTCTAAGGGGTAGATCGACCCGCCGCCGCAGTTGTGGGTGTTTTCCAGACATATCAGCCCGATAGGGGAGATGTAGTAGATTTTGGGGTGAATGGCTTGCTTGATCTCCTCCGGGTCGATAATCCCCCGGCGACCTCTGATGGGGCGTGCCAGCACCCCTGAGAAGATGGCCATAGTTGACAACTCATAATTGAAGATGTGGGAGGCTTCGTCTAAGATGACTTCCTGCCCCGGCTGGGTGAGGATGTGGATGGCGATTTCGTTCCCCATGGACCCGGAAGGGACAAAAAGGGATGCCTCTTGCTTGAAGATAGCGGCAGCAATTTGCTGCAATTTATTGACCGTGGGGTCTTCGAGATAGACATCATCTCCTACCTCTGCCTTCATCATTGCTTCCCTCATAGCGGGGGTAGGTTTGGTGACCGTGTCGCTGCGAAGGTCGATTAGCTTCTCTTCCTTTTTCATCTTATCAGCCCCTTGCAAAAGGTTGTTCCAATGATATAAATTGCTGAAAGACCTCGTTTGAGAGAAGAATACCTCTTTTGGTAAGACGGAGTGAGTGGTCGGTGGTCTCTACCAGAGAGTTCTCTGTCAGGGATTTTAGCTCTTGCTCGTAGCGGCTGAGGATGTTTACTCCGTATCGTTGATAAAAGGTGGTCAGCTCTATCCCTTGAAGGCATCGCAGTCCCAAGATAAGAGCTTCCTCAACCCTTCGGGTGGGGGTGACCTCCTCCTGGCCAGCTACTGCCATCTGATGCTGGTTGATTGATTTGATGTATTCCTCTACATCGGATACATTCCAGAACCTGCTGTTTAAGGTATATGAGTGAGCAGAAGGACCCAAACCGAGGTAGGGCATATCTTTCCAGTAGCGGAGATTATGTCGGGCAACCTTGTCAGGGCGGGCGAAATTGGATATCTCATAGTGTTGGTAGCCGGCATCTGCTAAAAAGCTTGCCGCTGTCCAATAGAGCTTTTCTACCGTCTCCTCCGTGGGCAGGGGCTCCGTCAGGGATAGAGGCGATGGCTTCTCCAGCTCCAACAGATAGAAGGACACATGGTCGGGGGATAGTTTTGCCACCATCTGGAGGCTTTTTAGCAAACTTTTCCTGGTCTGATGGGGGATGCCGCCCATCAGGTCGATGTTAACATTGGTGAAGCCCACCTGCCGGGCTAAGCTGTAAGATTGTATAGCCTGGTTGGCAGTGTGGAGGCGTCCTAAGGATAGCAACTCGTGGTTGTTAAAGGACTGCACCCCCAGGCTCAATCGGTTGCATCCACTCCTCTTATAGGTTTTCAATTTTTGGGGGCTCAAGGATTCAGGGTTAGCCTCCAGGGTGATTTCGGACTCCGGGGAGATATGGAAGGCGGAGGTGCACTTATTGAGTATCTGGTCCAGCTCTTGAGGTGAGAGGAGGGAGGGAGTGCCACCCCCCAGATAGATGGTTTCTACCGTTTTACCCCGGGTGAGTTGGCTGTTGGAGTAGTAGTCTATCTCCCGGTCGAGAGCGGCTAAATAGCTTCTTTGGAGCTCTTCTTTTAGGGGGACAGAGTAGAAGTGGCAATACCAGCATTTCTTCCGGCAGAAAGGTATATGGATGTAGATAGATAAGCTTTTTTCTCTAACCTTGGTGGTCATAGGTTCATTGTTGACAGCGGGGACAAAAGTAGGTGCTCCTCCCGTGCTGTTTTATGCGGCAGATGAGTTCTCCACAGCGGTAACAGGGCTCACCTTCCCGCTGATAGACCCTCCTCAGTCTCTGGTAAGCCCCTCTTTCCCCGGCTAAATCGACATAGTTAGCTATGGAACAACCCCTGCTTTCTATGGCTAAGTGTAAAATTTTCAGTATAGAGCGGTGGAGCCCCTCCCCCTCTTCTGAAGAGAGGGTGTGGGCTCTTTTCTGAGGGTGAACCCCACAGTCAAAGAGTGCCTCCGAAGCATAAATGTTGCCCAAGCCTGCTATCCTGTGCTGGTCTAATAGGAGGTCTTTGACCTGTCGTCGGCTTCCCTGCAATGTATTATATAATAACTGAGGGGTGAAATCAGGCGAAAGAGAGTCGGGACCAAGGCTCTTAAGCTTGGCAAAGTTGTTCACCAACTTCCCTTTTATGAGTTCTATCTTCCCCAATTTTCTAACATCATTATAGCAGAGAAGTCTCCCATTATCCAGCCAAAAGCTTATATGGGTGTGGGTTTTGTCAATGGCTGAAGGAGTGCCATAGAAGAGACGACCGGTCATCCGAAAGTGAATGAGAATTGTTAGCTCACCCCCATTCATATGGCAGAGGAGGAATTTTCCCTGCCGGGAGAAGCTGGTAAACACTGTCCCCCTCAGCCTTTGCTGGAAGTCGGCAGGGGATATATGAAGGAGAATTTGGGGGGTAGTTACCTCAACTTCCTTTATCCTTTTGCCCGTGATAAATTGCTGGAGCTGACGTCGGATGGTCTCTACCTCGGGCAATTCAGGCAATTCTCACCTCGATGGTGAAACTTTTTTCTCTTTGTTTTCAACTTGATATATAGCATAAAGCTGACTTCTGGTCAAGGTGTTGCGGGACGGTGTTGAAAATTGAAAATGTGGTGTTGAATTTGTATCTCGTCCCCTTTTTTCCTCAGGCGATTTTAGAAGATTCTAAACTAAATTTTGTTTGAAGTAAAGTCCTTAATGATAAAAACTATCCCTTCTCATCAAATTGTAAAAATATTTGTTAACCTTTAAAGGTAACCTAAAAGCTGAAGATGAGGCTTAAAAATGTCGTGGCTGTTTTTTATTGGTTAGGGATGATGTTTTACTTATATTTCAAGATTCAATTAATATGTTCGTTATGAGAAACTCTTTTGGAGTATTAAATGCTGTAAGAAATAAAGGTGTTCCTGCAAAAGATAAAGGCGAAACAGGACCGACTGGCATAAAAGCGATGGATGAGTTTGTAGGACATTTTATCCACCAGATAATAAAGTTATTACTCTTCCCTTTATGTTTTCGTAAATTGTTTTTAATTTTTGTTTTGCTTCATTGGTCAAAAGAGCTGTATGCATAAGAGCGTCTCTAATTGGTTTATACTCCTTTGCATCTCTAGAAAGGCAGGAATCCTTTATGGCATCTTTCTTATCAACTAAATTTGCTAAGTGACCCATAGACAAATAGCTTGAATCATTTGGGGCTTTTCTTATTTCTATGCTTATATTCCCATTTTCCTTATTTCGCATTTCATTTTCCTTTCTAGTAGATAATTCCTTTTCAGCTTCAGTAGTAAATAGAATATTTTTTTCTTGAATATGTTTTCTGATCAAATTTTCAGAGATAAAACAGTCTGCATAGGATGTAAAATTATATGTTGCATCTTCACGTAAATCTCTGACCCATCCATCAACCTTTTTCTTGTTTTCTGGAGATACCAAATCTTTTGGGATTTCGTATTCCTCGGAAACGGCATTGAATAACCCTATAGAAGACCTTTCCTTTCTTGACATCCTCCTATTTTCTATATCGCCCTCTTCTCTGTTTTTCAATCTCCATTTATCCCAGTCATCAAAAATCTCGTTAAGTTTTCCTCTCAGATTCTCTAAGAAGCTTTTAAATTTTTGATCATTGGCAACAATACCTTCCCGACTACTGGTAAACCTATCTTTCTCGTCATCTAGGTCATTAACGTGAAGTTGCCCATATAAATAGCTCACAACCAATCTGTCTGTAGGAATACGTCTTAAAATATTTCTTTCCCGTAGCCTCCCGTTCACAAAAAGATCGACACCGACTCTTTCATCAGTATTTGTTATTTTAAGATTTCTCGGTTTTTCAACAGAAGCGATGAATCCCTTAACATTACCTCCCATGCTTATAGCCTTTTCTGGTTCTTTGAGTTCAGTGACTTTTTCTTTGATATAAGGATCGTCTAGATTGTTAATATTCCATAAAAACTGTGTTTTTTGAGCTAAATCATTTAGATCATCGAGAGTAACTTTTTCATCATTAAGATAAATATTGAAAGATGGATCCAAAAGAGAAAATCTAAAATATAGGGCAACTGTTTTTTTCAAAAAAACAAAACTATTTCTTAACCCTTCTTTAATGTTTTCAAAATAAATTATGGTTCCTTTTTCATGATTTTTTGTATGTTTACCGAAAACTCCCAAATCATATTGCTCTAAAGGATAATCTGATGGAATTAAATCTTCCGTTATTGCTTGATCCAAGTCAGAATTATCAATGAGCCCACCAACGTAGTCTCCGTTTTTTATCTTTGAAATAACAATTATCCTATCCGAACATGATAGAAGAGCCAATTTTCCGATTCCCTTTCGACCAATATAAGGTCTATCTTTTATGGGGGAAGAATTTTCTCCCTTTCTCCTTTTTGAGTATCCAATCTTCAAAAACTTATTTTGAAAATCATCCGGAGTCATACCGTCCCCATCGTCTTTTATGAAAAAGCTATTTTTTTCCTTATCGATATAAATCCACACATTATTGGCATTTGCATCCCATGAATTAGAAATGGCTTCACCGAGGATAGTTGCAAAGCTTCTGTACAAATTTCTTCCTAAGTGATCTAAAACGCTCAAAGAGATTTGAAATGTGAACGATTTATCACTCGTCATTTTTCAAACTCCTTATGTGTCTTATTATGCTTTTGCCTATTATCACACCGAGTTTGACGGGAACTGCGTTACCGATGTGAATTCCTATCTGTTTCATTGATAAATTTTCCTTTGGTTTTATAAAGTCGTAGTTTTTGGGGAAAGTTTGTAGCATCGCTCCTTCTCTCAACGACAATGCTCGGTCTTGTTCGGGGTGCCCGAATCTTCCTGTGCCGAAAGCATAGAATTGCGTCGTTATCGTGGGCGACGGCTTGTCCCACTCCATCCTCGAGTATACTCCAGTGTAACTGCGACCCGTTTTCTTCCTGTGACAAGGTGCACGCAATTCTTCGTCCCAGTCCAGCCAAGTTCCTCCCGGCTTGGAGTGTTCGATTCTTTTCTTGTTCAGTTTAGACAGCTTGGATGCTCTGTGAAGAGTATCCTTTTTCGAGGCTCCCCCATCTTTTAGGAGTTCCAGTTTGTCTATGGTTTGTCTGACAGTTCTGTATTGCGATGGTTCGTGAGTCCTCGGGATCAATTCTATTTTACCAAGCCTCGACGCCAGTAATACCAATCGCCTACGGCTCTGTGGAATTCCGTAATCTGGACTATAAACTGATTTACAGAAAACGTGATATTTGAGCGATTCAAGGGTTTCTACGAAGTCTTTGAACACTTCGTGATTCTTTATGTGAGTCACGTTCTCCATAGAAACCACGTCGGGCTTGACTTTTCTAACTATGTTTGAGAAATCATACAACAAACTCCATTTCTCGTCTTTTTCCCTTTCTTTGTTCTTTTGGGTGAATTTGGAAAACGGTTGGCACGGTGCACAACCTACGAGTATTTTGATGTCTTTAGCAGGATACAATCTTTTCACGAAAGCCCCCGAGAGACGTCTGACGTCCTTTTTTACGAACTCGGCTTTATTGTTCTTTTCGTAGGGGTACCTACAACTATCGTCGTTGTCTATGCCTGCATTCACGGGTATTCCCGCTTGTATCAAACCGTGCGTAATGGCACCCGCTCCGCAGAATACGTCGACTGCACTGAAACCCACGAGTTTGTATTCGACCGAGATTCTTTTCAATTCGTTCCTTATCTTATCGGGTTTCTTCAATATGTCCGTGTCCCAGAAACGATAAACAAACCATCCTTCCCTTTGCAGTATTTTCGTGTTACGTCTATCCCTTTCGCGGTTTTCCTTCAGTTTTCGTGTCCAGAACTCTCTGTTCCTCTTGAAGGTCTCGCCCGTAACTTCTTTTTTCCTTCTTCCATGCCAAAAGGAACTGTCACAGAATATCAATATTTTAGTCCCCTTTATTCTGAAGTCCGGCGTTCCTCGAATGCATTTCATTTTCGGCTGTTCTTCGTACCTCAAGTTTAGTTCGTCTAAAAATTTTTTCATTTCCCCTTCTATTTTCGTGCCCTTACCTCTTACCTTCTTCATCCTCTCGGATACTTCTTTTGAAGGTTTCTTGAACCTCGGTCTCATTTTATACGCCTTATTATTGTAAGATGCAATAATTTCTAGCTTATTGTGAAATATTTTTGTATCCAGTTCCGTTTTTTCCTCATCAATATTTTAAAACATCTCGAGTTAAAAATCAATGCTTATAAGAGGAATAAAATAAAAATCCCTCTTCATAGGCAGTAAAGTAATTATTGATTGATTGAGAGGGATTAATTTCTTATTTAAGTATCTTCTTCTAATATTGATTTACCCCGAAGTAGGCGCCGAGGATGATGGACATCCCCATTATCCAGCTTCTGGCATCCCAGCATTTTGTCGCCGTGCAGTAGAGAATCTATAAGGTTCTATTTGACTGTGGTTCTCCCGGAGTCTTGGAAGTGGATGGAGAGCTCCATCCTTTTCCCTTGACAATTTTCTCCCAGCCAAGTTAAACTTTTATCAAAAGTGATAAGAGGTGTAGAGGCCATCAAGGGTGATAGGGAAGATGAAGATATTGTTTGTCTGCAGTGGGAACCTATGCCGGAGCCCCCTGGCTGAGTGGTATCTGAGGAAGATTTTAGCCGATGAAGGTCTCATTGGGGTGGAGGTGAGTTCTGCCGGCTGCTGGGCTTACAACGGGGCACCAAGCTCCGAGGCGGCACAACAGGTGGCAGCGGAGAATGGTTTTCAGCTCTCCGCTCATCTAACCCGCCAGCTCACCCCCGAGATGGTTGCCCAGGCTGACCTGGTTGCCATTATGGAAGAAGAGCAGCGGGAAGAGGTCGTCAGCCTTGCCCCTGCGGAGGGGGATAAGGTGGTTCTGTTGAGGTCTTTTGCCCCTGATGGTTCCTTTATGAAAAATATCCCCGACCCCTATGGTGCCGGTCTGAACTCCTTCCGCCATGTCTTCCGGCTGATTAAGGAATCGGTGGAAGGGCTTTACCGCCATCTGGTAGCCAGTGGTAAGGTCAGACCTCCAAAGGGGAGATGAGGGCACCTCTCCTTTGCCTTTTTCTTCAGACTTGGTGAAAGAGAAGCAAGATGCCCAAGGATGATGGTTATTTTAGCTCCATTGAGGAGCATTTTATCCGGTTGCGAGAGAGTCCCCTGCTTCTTTCACCTAAGGATTGGTGGCTGATTCATAAGTGGAAGGAGCAAGGGATACCCCTCTCAGTGGTCCTTCAGGGTCTGGATAGGAGCTTTGAGAGGTTCAAAAAAGGTGCTCAAAAAAGGAGAAAGATTAATTCTATCGCTTATTGCGCCCAGGAGGTGCTTTCAGCCTGGGAAGAATATAAGGAGTCGTCAATAGGGAAAAAGAAGGGTGGTGAGCCCCCCCCACTTTTTACCCCCGAAGAGATAGCCTCTTTTCTGCAGAGGCTCCAGCAAGAATTGGAGAGGTCGGCTAAAATAGCGGCTAAAAGGGGGAAAGGGGAGTTAGAAGAGAGGCTGAGGGAGGTAAGCCAGGCGGTGGGTCAGCTCAGAGCGGAAACCGATAAGGAGACAGATTTAGAGAAGATTGAGCAGAAGCTTGAAGGGCTGGAGAAATTGGTCAAAGAATCTATTCAGCAGGCAGAGGATGGGGAGATACTCAGGCAGATAGAACGCCAGGCGGAGGAGGAGCTGCGAGAATACCGCCAGGGGATGGACCCCAAGCTTTTCAAGCAGACGGTGGAAGGATTTGTCTGGAAAAGGCTCTTAGCCTCCTATAAGGTTCCCCGCTTGAGCTTATTTTATCTCAGGCACTCATAGCGGGCTCTTATAGCCCTGTTTTGCTCCTACCTGCCAATGAGATATCCTTTGTTGTTTATATCTATTGCCTTCATAGGGGGGATGTTGTTTGCCCGCCATGGTGTGATCCTATTTTGGGCTACTACCGCATGGCTAATTGTAGTAGGTAGCCTTTCTGTTTATCTGTTCAAGAAAGGGAGGCTGCGGGCTTCTTTCCTCTGTTGTCTTCTGGGGTTCTTTTTAGCCGGGGTTCTCTGGCTCCCTGCAGAGGGGAGGAGGGTCCCCTCAAACCATATAGAGCTTCTTTTCCATAAGAAAGGGGTGATAAATTTTAGCCAACCGGTTGAGCTCTTCGGTCTGGTGGACCAGAGCCCGGAGAAGCACCTCGGACGCTTTTATCTATATGTTCGGTTGGAAGGCTTATCCTCAAAGGGGAAGGTGATGCCGGTGGTGGGAAGGGTGCGGCTGACCGTTTATCAGTCACGGCTCTATCGTCCTGGTGGGAGGAAGATTGAATATGGGGACTCTATCCGCACCATCACCCTTTTACGAAAGCCCTATCTCTATAAGAATAGCGGTGGTTTCAATTATGAGGAATACCTCAAACGCCGGGAGATATCGCTGGTAGGGAGTGTGAATAGCCCTCTGTTGGTAGAGGTATTGGAGAAGGGGAGGGGGAATAGCCTGAAGGGTGCCCTGTACAGGTTCAGGAGCAGATTGTCGTCCCTGGTGGATAAATGCTTTCTCACTAGTTCCGGGCACCTATCTCAGCAGGGGGCTATCTTGAAGGGGATGACCCTGGGAGAACGGGGGTTGATTTCGGGTGAGACAGAGAGAATTATGCAGAAATCGGGAGCGTATCATGTCCTCGCTATAAGCGGGCTCCATATAGGGATAATAAGCTATTTTCTCTACCTGCTGTTCTCCTTTCTGCGGATCAACGAAAGATGGAACTGCGGGCTGATAATTGTATTGCTTGCCGTGTATGCCATTATGACCGGGGGGAGGGCTTCGGTACTGCGGGCTACCATTATGGCTGCCGTGTATTTAGGTGGGAGGATGCTCTACCGGGAAGCAAGCTTTTTAAATACCATCTCCTTCTCCGCTCTGGTGATATTGCTCTGCTATCCTGCCCAGCTCTTCGATGCTGGCTTTCAGCTCACCTTTGTCGCTACTCTGTCTATAGTCCTCTTTGCCCCTCGGTTGGTTAGGCTTCTCCATTTTCTGCCAAAGTATCTTAGGGGGACTATAGCGATATCCCTGGCTGCCCAGCTGGGGTTGTTGCCCATTCTCATTTACTATTTTCATCGGGTGTCGTTAGTATCCGTAATTACTAACATAGCTGTCTTCCCTCTGAGCGCTCTGGTGGTATTGGGAGGGTTTGTTTTCTATCTCTTCAGCCTGGTAATACCCCCTCTTTCCCTCTATTTTTCTGTCCCGCTGGATTCTTTGCTCAGTCTATGCTACAACTCTTTTTACTGGGCAGGGAGTCTCCCCCATGCCTCCTACAGGATTCCCACCCCTCCTTGGTGGGTGGTTGCGGGCTACTACGCCTTGGTGCTGGCGATGCTTCTGCCCCTCCGCCGGAAAGTGTTGAGGTGGGGAGCCGTGGTAGTCTGGGCAGGGTTTGCTATTCTGCTTCTTACCTTTCCCTTCAAGCCCCAGGTCTCCCCCTATCTGACCGTTACCTTCTTTGATGTAGCCCACGGGGAGGCTACGCTGGTGGAGTTCCCCACAGGGGAGCGGATGATTATCGATGGAGGTGGCTCTGGGGGGGATTTCTCCTTTACTGGAGAATACATAATTTCCCCTTTTCTCTGGGAGAAGGGGGTTAAACGGATCGATTGGGTGGTAATGACCCACTCTCATGTGGACCATATAAATGGGCTCCAGGCTATAATCGACAATTTTGATATAGGGGATGTCTGGCAGGGTAACAGCTCTCTGAAAAACCCCTATTATAGAAACTTCCTCCGGGTGGTGATGAGAAAAGGAATTCCCATCAGGAGACACTATAGGGATGACCGGATAGAGGTGTCTGGGGTGGAGCTCAGGGTTTTAAATCCGCCTCCCAGGAGTTCCTTGCCTTATTATCAGGAGAACGATAACTCTTTGGTTATCCAGATAAGGTATAAGGGGATCAGGGTCTTGCTCACTGGTGATATAGGAGAGGAGGTGGAAAGAGAGCTTATTGCCCGTTATGGGAAGGAACTCCACAGCGATGTTATGAAAGCGGCTCACCACGGAAGTCCCTCTTCTAACAGCGACGAGTTTCTGGAAATAGTAGAATCTCGAGTAATGGTGGTCTGCGGGAAGCTGGGCTTTCGGCAGGATGGGACGAAGAGCCTCACGACTAAGAAGGGAATTGTAGTTTATCACACCAACAGAGATGGACAGGTAACAGTCTTCACCGATGGACATACCTTTAAGGTGAAGACCTATTTTGATTTTCCGCTAATGAAGCGGAGGGGAGTCTATTTCACAGACGCTGGAGACGAGGCTTGGAAGGATTAAGACTCCTTCAAAGCTGCTACTACATAGTTGAAGAGGTCTCTCTTCCTTATAGGGGCGACATTTTGGTCGTTGATTTCGAGTTCCATCTCTCTTTTAACAACCTCAATGGGGAGATTCCATACCAGGTTCTTGTCACCCCAGTGAACCATGCCAACTACCCAGTATTCACCATAGGTGAGCCTTAACTGGGCAATGCCATGCTCATCGGCGGTAAATTGCTCCCTTTCACAGGTGTGGTAGAACTCTTTTACCCGCTGAGTGATGATAGCTGATATCTCACCAGTCTCTTTCTCTAATATCTGCTCTACCTGTGCGTTAAGTTCGTCAAGTTCATCCTGGAGAGGTTTGAGCCTCCGCTCGAGGGTTGGTCTTAAGGTTTCACTTAATTTAAGGTCTCGGCTTATTTTCTGCTGGACACCATCCAGTTGTTTCTTTATAGCGTCCAGCCGCTGGCGAGTCTCCTCCAGGAGGTTTAGCTTTGCTGTATCGCCCTCTTTTTTGGCTTCCTGGAGTTCGGGATTGTAAAGTAGATATATCTCAAACCAGGAACTTGCCCTATTTAGTTGGCGCATTTTCTTCGTCCGCTCAGAAGCGTTAGGATAAGCCTTGACAAGATAGTTCCGGAAGGCAGCCCTGGCATTCTCGGTAAGCTGGGATTCCCGCTGCCTGTTCTGAGGGAGCTCGGTCTCTATTCTCTTGGTCTCTTTTTCGTAGTCGGTGATGAGCTTATCTATCTTGGTTGACAGTTCCTCCTCTTGGGGGTGGTAGTTGATCTGCTGGCGGGCTTTTTCCTCCAGCTCACCGTAGTTCATTTTAGTTTTTACCTCATAAGCCACCTTGTCGATTCTGTCAACGAAGTCGTAAGTAAAGAGTTCAAAGGTATAGTTTGCCAAAGGTTGGGTAGCTACTTTTGCCCTGATAGTTACCTCCCCCTGTCTGGTCTCGGCAGGTGGTCCTTCATCCCCATTACCCCCACATGCGGTAAGGAAGATGACCAAGCCTACAACTATTGTCGCCCCAAACAGAATCTTTCTCATTCAAACCCCTCCTCCTCAATAACAGGAGACTAACCCTTACATCTCCTCTTTATTCTAACACCTTCTTCCAAGGATTTCAAGTAAATGCCTAAAACTTCTTTCTACTCCTTTTCTGTTTAATGGAGAAAATACTACCATACTATAATAGAGATTACAATAAAAAAATTAAGGCAATTTTGTCAGGGTAAACGAGCTCATCCCGCTATTTAAATGGTTGGGTGTAAAAAAATCCTTGACATACCTCAGGGGGTGTGTTAATTAATACAACATATTATTATTTTATATTAAGGAGGGGGCAGTATGGAAAAGAGATTTTATACTTTCATAATAGTTCCTCATGCTACGGCAAGGTTCCGGCAGATAAAAATCCCTTATCGTCACCTGGTGTTGATTTCGATTATCTGTTCTTTCATTCTTGTTTCGGTTGGCTTCTTTACTTATAGCTATGTTCATATGAGGGCGAGGGTTGTCGAACTGGACAATCTCTTGTTGGAGAACACCCAGCTGAAGGACGAGAATGCCACTTACAAGGTCTCTACTAACATCCTAAGCCAGAAGATTGCAGAGTTCGAGGAGTATAGAAAGAAGCTTAACACTATTGCCGGTATTCAACCCCCTCCAGAGGGGGGAGAATACGGGGGAGTTGGCAACCTTGAGGATGTGCAACAGACGCCCACTAACAGAGCCCTGAAGCACAACCTGTCATCACTCCAGCAAAAGGTGAAGGAGGTGGATAAAAATTTTCAGCTATTAATGGACCACTATGAAGACCTATCCCTTTTGCTTGCTTCCACCCCTTCTATATGGCCGGTTCGGGGGTATTTGTCCGGGTTCTTCCGCTATCGGAAGGACCCCTTTACTGGTCTTAACTCCTTTCATCAGGGGATAGATATATCTACTCCATTAGGCAAGCCGATAATAGCCCCAGCCGATGGCATAGTGATAAGCGCCACCAGGAAAAAGGGCTTAGGCAATAGCATTGTAATAAAGCATCGCTTCGGCTATACAACCCGCTACGGGCATTTGTCGAAATTAGCTGTGAGGAGGGGGCAAGGGGTAAAGAGGGGAGATGTGATTGGCTATATTGGTAAATCGGGCAGATCAACAGGACCCCACCTCCATTACGAGGTAAGGATCAACAATAAGGCGGTGAACCCCCTTAACTACATATTGGAGGAGTAGCAAACCCCCTGTCTTCCGTTCCCTTCGCCTGACGAAAAGTAGAGTTTAACCCTTCTCAAGGTGAAGTTTATTACCTCGGTGGTGAAAGAGGTAGTAATTCTTTATCTCCCAAAGGCCTCCTGTTTCCCCTTGACTTAAAAGGGGGAATTTGCTATCTTTAAATAAAGTTGTTTTTAAAGGTGGTGGACTTTGGTGATCGATTCTGTTCTATCTAAAATCATAGGTACCAAGCACGAGAGGGATGTAAAGAGGCTCCAGCCTTATGCGGAGCAGGTAAATAACCTGGAGCCCAGCATCTCTCGCCTGTCGGACCCACAGCTGATAGCCAAGACCGCCGAGTTTAAACAGAAGATTGATGCGGGGGCGAGTCTGGACGACCTTCTGGTGGAAGCTTTTGCAGTGGTTAGAGAGGTAGCCAAGCGCACCATCCATATGCGGCACTTTGATGTGCAGATAATAGGAGGGGTGGTTCTCCACCAGGGGAAGATAGCGGAGATGAAAACCGGTGAAGGGAAGACACTGGTGGCCACTCTGGCGGTCTATCTAAACGCCTTGCTGGGCAAAGGGGTTCATGTGGTAACCGTGAACGACTATCTGGCTCGGCGGGACAGCGAATGGATGGGACCCATCTATGAGTTTCTGGCGCTGTCAGTGGGGACCATTCAGCACGAAATGAACGATGAAGAGAGGGAAAAAGCCTATGCCTGCGATGTAATCTATGGAACCAACAATGAGTTTGGCTTCGATTACCTGCGGGATAATATGAAATTTGATTTTAACGATTATGTCCAGCGGGGGCATCACTATGCCATAGTAGACGAGGTAGACAGCATACTGATAGACGAAGCCCGCACCCCGCTGATAATCTCCGGTCCAGCAGAGGAATCTACGGAGAGATATTATGTCATCGATCGGATTATCCCCCATTTGAAGAGTAATACCCACTACGAGGTCGATGAGAAGACCCGCACTGCCACCCTGACGGAGTCTGGGGTAGCTAAGGTGGAGTCCCTTCTGGGGATCAAGAACCTATATGACCCAGCCAATATGGACATCCTTCACTGCGTATATCAAGCCCTGAAGGCTCGTGCCCTTTTCAAGCGGGATGTCGATTATATGGTGAAAGATGGTCAGGTGGTCATTGTGGATGAGTTCACCGGGCGATTGATGCCCGGCAGGAGGTATAGCGATGGTCTCCACCAGGCGTTGGAGGCGAAGGAAAGTGTCAAGATAGAAGCCGAAAACCAGACCTTAGCCTCCGTTACTTTCCAGAACTACTTCCGTATGTATGAGAAGTTAGCGGGCATGACCGGAACTGCTGATACCGAAGCCTTGGAGTTCAACAAGATCTACAATCTCGATGTGGTGGTCATTCCTACCAATAAGTCTTTGCGAAGGACTGAATACCCCGATGTCATCTATCGGACCGAGGAGGAGAAGTTCGAGGCAGTTATTAACGAGATAGTTCAGCTTCACCAGAAAGAAGCTGCTTACAACGAGAAGAGTGTCCGAGGAGAGCCGGTTCTGGTGGGCACCGTCTCGATAGAGAAGTCGGAGAGGCTGAGCAGGATGCTGAAGAAGAGAGGGATAAAGCATGTGGTATTAAATGCCAAATATCACGAAAAGGAGGCTGAGATTGTAGCCCAAGCAGGTCAGGCAGGGGTGGTCACCATCGCTACCAATATGGCAGGGAGGGGGACCGACATTGTCCTCGGTGAGGGGGTCACCGCCCTGGGTGGGCTCCATATCGTCGGAACCGAGCGCCACGAGGCTCGTCGCATTGATAACCAGCTTCGTGGTCGAGCCGGGAGGCAGGGGGACCCCGGCTCTTCCCGCTTCTACCTTTCTCTGGAAGATGACCTGCTACGCATCTTCGGTATGGACCGCCTGTCGGGAGTAATGTCCCGTTTGGGGATGGAAAGAGGGGTCCCTATTGAACACCCAATGGTTACCAAAGCCATGGAGCGGGCACAGAAGCAGGTGGAGGGTCAGAACTTCAGTATCAGAAAGAACCTCCTCGAATACGATGATGTGATGAACAAGCAGCGGGAGGCTATCTATTCTCTCCGTCGGGAGATATTAACCAACCCCAGCCAAAAGGAGTACATCTCAACCCTTGCTCAAGACATATTGGACTGGTTACTGGATACCTATGCCAGACAGGACGCCGACCCCAAAGATTGGGATATCGAAGGGCTGAACAAGAACATCGCCCACTATTACGGGATTAACATGGTTGAGGAAGGAGTCAACGCCGATCAGCTGAGCTACCACGAGCTGCGGGAGCTCCTCTGGGAGAAGAGCAAGAGCAAATATGAGAGAAAGGAGGAGGGATTTGGTTCTGAGGCTATGAGGATACACGAGCGAATGCTGATGTTGCAGATAGTAGATTCCCAGTGGAAAGACCATCTCTATGCTATGGACCGCCTTAAAGAGGGAATCGGGTTGCGGGGCTACGCACAGCAAGACCCTCTGGTGGTCTACAAGCGGGAGAGCTTCGAGATGTTCAAGGCGATGAAGGAGAGAATAGAAGACGATATTGTCCGATTCCTTTTCCTTTTAGAGCCTGCCCCTCCCCGGGAAGAGGAGGCGGTGGTGGCGAAGCGGAAATGGATGTTTAATGCTTCCTCCTCCTCAGAGTCCACCCGGGCTAAACCGATTAAGAGGGGCTCCAAAAAGATAGGACGAAATGACCCCTGCCCCTGCGGCAGTGGGAAAAAATACAAGAAATGCTGCTACCTGAAAGGGATTAAGGTATAGAATTGTTTATCCTCCCCATCCTTCTGGATGGGGATAAGTCCCGCTTCACCCCTATGGGGTGCCCTCCTGAAGGGGAGATTTTTCAGGCTTCTTATATTCCGACCCTGGGGTGAAGAGATTTTATTTTTTAGCAAGGAAATGGACAACCTTTAGGAAGGGAGGTCTATATGCTTGACCCCAATCCCCCTTTGGGCTTAACCTTTGACGATGTTCTGATTCTACCGGCGAAATCAGATATTTTGCCTCGCCAGACCGATGTCACCACCCACCTGACAGCTGATATCCGGCTGAACATCCCCATCATAAGTGCAGCTATGGACACGGTTACCAAGGGTCGCCTGGCGATTGCCATTGCCCAGCAGGGTGGCCTCGGTGTGATCCATAGAAACCTTACCATTGAGGAGCAGTTTTCTGAGGTGGATAAGGTGAAGCGTTCGGAAAGCGGGATGATAGTCGACCCCATTACTATGTTCTCCCATAACAAGATTTACGAAGCCCTGGAGGTAATGCAGAAGTTCAAGATCTCAGGAGTCCCCATCGTCGATGACAACGGAAAGCTGTTGGGGATTCTTACTAACCGGGATATCCGTTTTGAAACCAAGCTCTATTTGCCCATCTCCGAGCGGATGACCAAGGAGAATCTGATAACTGTCCCGGTGGGGACTACCCTCGATGAGGCGCAGGAGATTCTCCTCAAGCACAAGATAGAGAAGCTTCTGGTAGTGGACGAGGATTATAAGCTGAAGGGCTTGATCACCGTAAAGGATATTCAGAAGAAGCGTAAGTATCCCAATGCCTGTAAGGACAAGCTGGGCAGGCTGAGAGTGGGGGCTGCCATCGGGGTAACTGGCAATTACCAGGAGAGAGCGGCAGAGCTGGTAAAGGCAGGGGTTGATGTGCTGGTGATCGACAGCGCTCATGGGCATTCGAAGGGGGTAATGGAGGCTATTAGGGTGCTCAAGCGAAGGTTCCCCAACACCAGCCTGATTGCTGGCAATGTGGCAACCGCAGAAGCCACCGAGGAGCTGATAAAAATGGGGGCGGATGCCGTTAAGGTGGGTGTTGGTCCCAGCTCTATTTGCACCACCAGGGTCATCTCAGGGGCGGGAGTCCCCCAGATAACCGCCATTGCCGAGTGCGCCCGAGCGGCCAAACCATACAAAATCCCCATTGTTGCTGATGGAGGGATAAAATACTCGGGAGATATTACCAAAGCTGTAGCAGTGGGCTCCGATGTGGTGATGATCGGAAGTCTCTTTGCCGGAACTGACGAGAGCCCTGGTGAGGCAATCCTATATCAAGGGCGCGCCTATAAAGCATATCGGGGGATGGGCTCTCTGGGGGCAATGAAGGGTGGGAGCAAGGACCGCTATCTCCAGCAGGAAGAGCTGGAGGAAACCAAGTTGGTCCCCGAAGGGATTGAGGGGAGGGTCCCCTATAAGGGGGCGTTAGCCGATACCGTTTATCAGCTCGTCGGCGGTCTCCAGGCGGGAATGGGTTATTGTGGATGCCGGACTATCAAGGAGCTCCAGGAGAAGAGCAGGTTCATAAAGGTAACCAGTTTTGGTCTGAGGGAAGGGCATGTCCACGATGTCATAATTACCGAGGAGGCTCCCAATTACAAGATAACCTAATTCTCCTCAGGAAAGGAAATGGTGACCTCCCTTTTTCCTTTCCCCTGACATGAAAGTCTCACCTTAATGGCCAATGCTGGGCTAAAAGGTCCCAGTTTCTCCCCCCACTCCACCATTACCACATTTGGTGGAGTCATAATCTCCTCCAGACCAAGGTCGTAAAGCTCCTCGGGACGGTTAATTCTGTAGAGGTCGATATGGAAAAGCTTCAGCTTTCCCTGATATTCGTTTATCAGGGTAAAGGAGGGGCTGGTCACCGCGGTGGAGCTTTTTATCCCCAGCCCGGAAGCCACTCCTTTGGCAAAAATGGTCTTTCCACTCCCCAGTTCCCCGATGAGGAGGATTGTCTCCCCACCCTTCAGCCTTTTGCTTAGTTGTTCGCCCAGCTTAAAGGTCTGCCTGGGGGAGGTGGTATGATAGGTCTTTCTTGTCTCTGTTCTTTTGGTGCTCATTCTTTCTCAAATTGGAGGAGGGCTTCAGGGAGGAAGTCAAGGATATCGGTGGCTGCCAGGTAGTTCTGCCCCACCTCCTCGGCTGCCAGGTCTCCTGCTAATCCGTGGAGATAAACCCCTAAGATGAGGGCATCGGTTAGAGGAAGCTTCTGGGCTACAAGACCGGCTATCATTCCGGTGAGGACATCGCCGGTGCCACCACTTGCCATTCCAGGGTTTCCCGTTGGGTTGATGTAGACCTCCCCTTCAGGGGTGGAGATGACCGTCCGGTATCCCTTCAAAACTACCCATAAGCGATGGTCAGAGGCAAAGCGCCGGCAGATGTCGACCCGGTCTTTCTGTATCTCTTCAGGTTTTATCTTTACTAGTCTTGCCATTTCACCAGGGTGGGGGGTTATCACTAAGCTCTTTCCTTCCCCTTGTAGTTTATCGGGGCATTCGGCGAAGGCGTTGAGCCCGTCGGCATCAATTACTGTTGGCAAGGTGGAGGAACTGACAATCTGCTGAATGTAGCATTGGGTCTGGGAGTTGAGGGATAGGCCCGGACCGACAGCCAGAGCAGATTTGCCCTCCATCAGGTGGTGGGTGGGCTCAATTGCCTTCTCGCAGATGGTTCCGTCGGTTGTCTCGGGGAGAGGGACGGTCATAACCTCGGTGAGCTTCACCTCCAGTATGGGGTTGCAGCTTTGGGGGGTGGCTACGGTCACCAGCCCGGTCCCTATCCTTAGGGCTGCTTCTCCTGCCAGGCAGGCAGCGCCGGTCTTCCCCTCTGAGCCAGCTATTATAAGGAGATGTCCGTAGTGCCCCTTGTGAGTGTTGGCTTTACGCTGGCGAAAGCACTCCCTTATCAGCTCCTCGTCTACCAGGTTGGTGCGCACCCCTTCTTCCTCAATCACCCTCTGGGGGATGCTTATATCAGCTACCACCAGCCTTCCGACATATTGCTCGGCTGGGGGCAGAATATGGGGGTATTTAGGACAGGCAAAGGTGACCGTCAGGTGGGCTTTTATGGCTGGACCTATGACCTGGCTGGTCCCTGCCGATAACCCCGAGGGGATATCTACCGAGGCTACCTCCACCGCTGAACGGTTTATCTCTTCGATTATCTCCTTATAGAAGCCGGTCACCGGCTTAAAGAGCCCGGTGCCCAGTATGGCATCGACGATCAGGTCGAAGCTCTGGAGGGTGGGCTTCTGCTCCTCCCAGCGTTGGGGGGTGGGGACCTCGAGCAGTTCTATTCCTATATTGAGGGCGATATTGAGGTTGATCTTGGCATCCCCGGTTATCTCCTCCCGCCGGGCTAACAGAATTATCAGAGGTTTATGCCCTCTGTTGTGTAGATGGCGAGCCACCACATAGCCATCCCCTCCATTGTTTCCCTTCCCGCAGAAGATGGCAATCTTCATGGGGGAGGTAGGCTGCCACATCTCTTCGATAGCTTTGACTATTTGTAGCCCCGCGTTCTCCATAAGGACAATCCCAGGTATCCCAACTTGCTGAATCGTCCTTTGGTCTACCCTTTTCATCTCTGCGGAGTTCAGTATCTTCATAGGCATCTTTTTCCTCCTGTGGCTATTTTCCTTAGAAGCTTGAAGAGTTATTGCTAAACAGGGAGAAGCCTGCCTGACCAAACAGGGTGAAGTTTCTTCCGGTGTCCATAGCAATCAGACCGGTGACACAGGTAGCCGAAGTGGCGGTGAACAGGGCATTGACTGGTGATATGCTCTTCACCGTAAATACCGGCAGGAGCAACAGGACGGTGCCTACAGTTATTAGGCTGAGGAAGCTCAAGGCTATAATCTGGGTCGGTTGCAGCCTTTTGGTTAGGTTGGGCATCTTCCCCCTCTTACGATTAGGAGATTTCTGGGCTTATCTTCCCGGGAACCGAAGAGGTAGTCATAAAGGGATATGAAGCCCGGTTATTCTTTCGCAGCATTAGAGGGGATAAGTCCTTTTTTGACATTTCTGCTAATTTCAAGCTGTTCGGGGGCTACCAATCCGGCTGAGATTATCAGCTTAAGAGCTTCTTCAATAGTTATATCGAGGGGCTTTATATCCTTTTTGGGAACCAGCACCATCATTCCTGAGGTTGGGTTGGGGCTGGTGGGCAAGAAGACATACATTAGCCCAGCGTTGGCGCCTTGTTCAGTCTTAAGGGTCGATTCCTTGGTTATTAGCCCGATAACCCATAGCCCTTTGCGGGGGTATTCCACCAAAGCTACTTTTTCGAAGGAAAGTTTTTCTCCTGCTCTGGGGGCGAAGGCTTCAAAAATCTGTTTGACAGAGCCATAGATACCCTTTATCAGGGGGATGCGAAGCATCAGCCTGTCAAAAGTGGCTATTAACCTTCGCCCGAGGATGTTGCTCCCCAGCACTCCAATGAGGAGAATTATAATCAGGGTGGATAACAGCCCTAAGGTGAACGATATTAAGGAACCCCACAGTCCCTGGAAAGGGAGAGAAAGCCCCACTAACTCTAATCCTCGATAGATCAGAGGGGTTATGTACCGATTGACCCGGTTTATCAGGTATAGGAAGAGGAAAACAGTAATCAACAAAGGGAATATGATGAGCAACCCTGTGACGAAGTTCCGCTTCAGGAAGCTGTGGGTTTTGTTTTTGTTCATGGGCTGAAATGATGTGTTTAAGGAGCTATCTTTGGTTTTATCCCCCGCCAGAAGTTGACAAAATAACCAGTAGCCGAGACCACTGCTGCCAGCATAACCCCCCACATGCCTATTGTCCCCAGCAAGACCAATTTCCCTAAAATATCCTCCCCCAGAATCAATATTATAATAACGACCACCTGGGAGAGCATTTTAAATTTACCCAGGGAGGATGAAGGGATAGAGAAACCCTGCGAAGAGGCTATACTGCGAAGACCCATTACCGCAATCTCCCGGCTCAGGACGATAACCACCATCCAGGCGGGAACCAGCCTGAGTTCCACCAGCGAAATAAAAGCGGCTGAGATTAGCAACTTGTCGGCAATGGGGTCGAGGAGGGTGCCCAGCCGGGTTATCTGCTTTCTCCGGCGTGCTATGTATCCATCCAGAAGGTCAGTGATGGAAGCCAACAGGAAGATTGTCCCCCCAATGATCTCCTTCTCAGGAAACTTGGTCAGCAACACCACCACCAACAAAGGAACCAAGAAGATGCGGGTGATGGTCAAATAATTTGGCAGATTTCTTATTTTTTGCCTTTGTTTTATGAGCCTGTTCCTTTCGGATTGATACTGCTCCACAAATTGTAAAAATAAACCCCTACCTTATAGCAAATTATATAATACACTCTATGCCAAGTCAACCCGACTTTTCCTAAAAGTGAGGGCACTCCCCCAGTTAATTTTCCCCTTGACAAATATCCGTTCCCAGCTCATTATAAAATCTCTAAAAGATGTGAGTTTCAGAAGCTCTTGCGGGAGGATGCCGTGTCTGAGGCTTATTTAACTTGGCTTCAGTTTGTGGTCAGCGGGGTGGTTATTGTCTTTGCTGGCACCAGGCTCTCCATATACGGGGATATGATAGCCGAAAAGGCCGGTTTGACAAGGAACTTGGTAGGGCTTTTTCTGCTGGCTATGATTACTTCTCTCCCGGAGCTAGCTGCTTCTTCTTCAGCCTCCTTTATCGGGGCTCCCGATATTGCTATGGGTAACATCTTCGGTAGCAACCTGTTTAACCTTATGATACTTGTGGTGCTCGATTTTATGTGCCGCCATAGTCCCCTACTGTCCAGAACAAAGGCTAACCACCTCCTTACCGCTTCTATGGGGGTCCTTCTGAGTGTGATAGCTGCCGGTAGTATCCTGTTCTATTCGCTGGTAGGGAGGGAGCGTTTTCCCAATTATTCCCGCTTTTACATAGGGTGGGAACCTCTTCTGATTCTCATCATCTATTTGTGGGGTATTCGGCTGATATTCATACGGGAGAAGAGAATAGGGACGAAAGGGGAGGGAGCTGCTGAGGGGCTCAAGTATTCCGATATATCTAAGAGAAAGTGCTATAGCTCCTTCGTCTTCTATGCGGCGTTGATTGTCATTGCAGGCATTAGGCTAGCGCAGATGGGGGAGGTTATCTCTCGCCTTCCCCTGCATCTGGCCGGGCGGGAGGTGGTGTTGGGTCAGACACTGGTAGGGATGATCCTGGTTGCCATCGTCACCTCGCTGCCGGAATTGGTGGTCTCCATCGGTGCCTTCCGCCTGGGCGCAATAGATATGGCGGTGGGCAATATGCTGGGGAGCAATATGTTCAACCTCCTCGTCGTCCCCATATCGGCACTTCTGTTTGTTAAGGGTCCCATCCTGATGTATGTCTCCATCAATCATGTGGTAACCGCTCTGGTGGGGATAGTCCTGGCATTAATCGTCATTCTGGCTCTGAAAATCCGTTCTAACCGCACCCTCTGGGGAACCGCCGGGATAGAGAGCTGGGTGATGCTTCTGGCCTATCTTGCCGGAAATTACCTCATATTTAAGATGAACCTCTCCCTTTTGAACTAAGCCCTCCAGACATAGCCTTTCTTCAGCTTTTGGCAGAGGAGTCCAGGACATAATAAAGGTGGATTGACCCTAAAACTTATGACGATTACTTAGATGCGGTGGCAAAAGCTATTCTCGCCCTCGGTGGAACATTACCAAAGCCTCCTACACAGCTGTATAAATAATTATCTCTATTACCTGCCGCTAATCACAAAAAACAAAAAGAGTTTGGGGAGGTTACGAAGAGTATATTGTGTATAAGTTTGCTTATATCAGAAGTTACCCAAAGGGCTATGTGGGCAACCGAGCAAATGCAAAACGCTGCCAAATATGCGCTATTAGGCGAATTGTCAACTTATCACTGGCACTCCGCTGAAATATGGAGCAAGCCCCTCAGGATATCGCTTCATGAATTTTTCATAGTTTTTTTTGTAA
>Ga0209979_1000945_pt1 | contig 34663 bp, 33 predicted proteins | sample AnhtaG_FD_183114 | JGI IMG/M metagenome (GOLD analysis project Ga0209979, IMG submission 183114) | Deep subsurface microbial communities from Anholt, Denmark to uncover new lineages of life (NeLLi) - Anholt_01485 metaG (SPAdes) (version 2) | ecosystem: Environmental > Aquatic > Marine > Oceanic... | reverse complement strand
CCATATACCACTTATTTGGTAATGATAAAGTTGTTCCTTTTTTACTACAATAGGAAACACTTGTTTTTCTATTGATACTTTTTTATGTGGTTCAATATAAGTAAAAATTTCTGGCTCTAATATATAGACTCCGGCATTAATAGGCATGGGGACAATTTTCCCGTTTGGAGGAAAATATTCGTCTTTTTCTAGGAATTCCAATAACTGGTGAGTATCCTCATTTTCTATTAACACACCATATCGAGAAGGATCGTTAACAACCTTTCCAGCTATAGTTCCAATACCTTTTTTAGTTGTATGAAATTGGAGCATTTTATTTAGATCACAGTTGAAGATCACATCCCCATTTAGCATGAAGAAATTTTCCTCTCTCAAATAAGGCTCAGCTATTTTAATCGCTCCCGCAGTTCCCAAAGGATGTTTTTCTTCCGTATAATGTATTCTAACTCCTAGATGGGAACCATCTTTAAAATAGTTTTTAACAATATCACCCATCACACTTACAGCCAGAACGATTTCTTTAACACCCGCGGATTTTAAAAGAAGAATCTGCCGCTCCATAACAGGTTTATTGACGATTGGCATTAAAGATTTTGGTACATTACACGATAATGGTCGTAAGCGGGTTCCGTATCCTCCCGATAGTATAATAGCTTTTGTCATCTTTTTTCAAAAAAAGTTAATATTGGAATGTATAAAATAATTAAAAAGACCTTTTTTTAAAAACTATTTTAATTAATGCTATTCTCATCTAATTCATCTAATTCATATACTCTATTGTAATTTGTGTTTCTAATATTAGAAAACAACCAAACGAATGCAATAAAAATGATATTTAAAAACGAACTTAACATAAAAAGAGTCGTAATACCCATAAGCTCTGCTAATGGTCCTGAAATTATCATCGCTAACGGTGATACCAACGTAACAATGGTGATTACATTTGACATGACCCGACCTTGCTTGTCTGGAGATATTACAGTCTGCAGAATAGTTAAAAACATGGTGTTAACAAATGGAACAATAAACGCAAAGATGAAACCGCCTATACTTATAACGATGAAATTTTGTGGTGGAGCAAAGGATAATATCAAATGTCCGATTTCCCCTACAAAGATGCCAAGAAATATGATTAATATTTTTTTCTTCCAAACTTTTTTGATGACGACGATTATAGCCCCAACGAACATCCCGGCTTGGATTGAAGCAAGAACGATAGCTGTGTTCTCAACAGTCCCAAAATGTGTTACTTCTACATAATATACCATTAAAGTGCCATAAGGGTTTCCAAGAAAATTTAAAATTGTGGCTACAAAAAGGAGAGTAAGCAAACCTGGTACTATTTTGATCGCTTTCAATCCGATCTTAAATTCTCCAATATAAGATTTTTGTTTTCTAATATGTTCTTTTTTAGGGAGTGGAGGTATTTTTATTAATAAAAGAGGTATTATGGCAAACACAAAAGTCAGAATATCAACCCACAAAATTTGATCTATTGGCAAGATTAGTAGGAAAGTACCTGCGATAACTGGGCCCATAGTATTAACCAAACCTGTGAAAATATAATTAATAGCGTTCATCCTGCTTAAATGTTCCTTTGGGATCATTAAAGGAATTATAGCATTTACTGCTGGCCAATGAAATCCTTGAAATAGTCCTCTAAAACTGTTGATTAAAATGATCATCCAAACATCTTGTATATCAAAAAAAAACAATAACACCAAGCTTAAAGTCGTGATAGCTTGAAAGAAATCAGAGAGTCCTATCAAGATTTTTCTATTCCACCTATCAGCAAATACACCTGCTAGTGGTCCAAAAATGAATTGAGGGAGAAATGAGAAGAAAGCAGCCACTGAGATGATTGTTAGATCCTCAGTTTCAATTGTGATCCACCAGATTATTACAAATTGAACAATTGTAGAACCTAGCAACGAAAAAAGCTGACCTGACCAAAAAAAAAGATAATTTTTAAATGATTGTGATGAAGCTGTTGATTGCATATTTCCTAATGGCTGAGAAGAATTAAATGATATTTGAGTATAAGGAATAATAATTTCTTAAGTTTACTAAACTCCGGGTTCAATTCCCTTTTTTTCTGCAATCTTAAGGAACAATAGTTGGAGAACTATTATTTCCATAATAGGGGCGAGATGTGAATCTTTTATTCCGTGCTTGTAAGTGAAAATCTTTGAGCTATCGTGTAATTTTTTTACTCTATCATCAAACTCTTGATTAGTAATGTGTAGTAATCTCCCGAATGCCCATTTTTTTACTAGATTTTCAATAAACTGAACATTCAAATCAAAATTGTCTTTGTCAGAAGAAAGAATTACAATATTCGTATTTTTATTTAAGCATTCTATAGCCCCATGCCTAAAAGTTGATATAGAATTTGCTTCCGAATAAGATTTAACAATTTCCTTAAAATATAAAGCTGCCTGGTGAGCCGTTGTAAGTGAAGAACCTCTCGAGAGAAATTCTAAAAAATTAATTTTTTCTCCAAAAGCAGGTACAAAATCTTTCCATATTTTGTTAATTTGTTTTTGGTTCTGTAATAACTCCTTGATACTCCTTAGAACATCTTCTACTGCTTGTGTTTCTTCTTCGGATGTAAAAAATTCCCCTATAATTGTTTTAGCCATTATGTAAAGCATTAACAAAGTACACACATAACTCTGTGAAGTAACTGAAATTTCTTCGTCAAAATTCATAAAAATCTGCAATTCGGTCATATAAGCTAGATAACTGTCTGGATTATTAGTGATACCAATCGTGAGTGGTTTGTCGTCTATAGATATAGCATTAATATCCCTCAGAAGCTCCCGGATTTCTTCAGATTCACCAGACGGAGATATAATTATGATTCCTGTATCCTTAAAGCAAGTTTGCTTAACTCGTGGAAAAGTGTTAAACAAGAATTCTCCGGCCTCTCGCATTTCAACAGCAATTCCGTATTGGTTCAATATATAATAAGGTAGATATGAACTGATGTAATTTGAACCCATACCTGTAAAAATTAATTTAGTTATCCCTCCTTTTTTTATAAAATCTCTAATCTTTAGAAATTGAGGTCTACCCTCGCCTACGATATATTTTAATGTATCTTCTAACGCTTGAGGTTGAGATTTAATTTCTTTAAGAAAATTATCGTTCATTATTATCCCCATAAAATTTATTCATGTTTTATTATATATTATAAAAAAAAATATAAGATAAAATTAATTTAAACAATTTAGTAGTCAAATTAAAAATAGTGATAATACATGTCATGCATACACGGTTTGGATAATAATAACTGCCCTATTTGCCGAATTTCGAAATCTACTATCCCTAACTCTCCAATAGATAAAAATTCTGTTAAAATCGAAAACTTGAGACCCGAAAATCCATTCTTTAAAAATCATATTGAAAATAAAAAACAAAGTGAAGAATACCTCACCCATAAGAATACATTATTAAGTCCAAATCTAATTAATCCATTACCTGCGCCAAATCTCATAAATAGCATTCCTAATTTTGAAAATAAAGATTTTATGAAAAAATTAGATAAGCTAGATATTAATGGATTGGATACTCACGGAATTTCAAAAAAAATCAATCTTGAAAGTCCAACAGTAAAACTTGATGAAGAATAGCTATGATTTAATATATTTTTATTAATTTCTCGACAATCTCTTGTTTTAAACCTAATTAAATTCATACAAAATTGATGCTTACATATTATTCGTATTAACATAAAATTTTAAAACGAGAGTTTTAAAAATAATATAGATAGTATTTAATAAGATAAATCGTAACTCAAATTTAAAACACAAGAGAGAAATGATTAATTATGGAAATTGACAAAGATTTGAAAAGTAGCACTCAGGTTGCATATATTTCGATGGAAATCGCTGTAGATTCAAGCATTCCAACTTATAGTGGCGGATTGGGAGTATTGTCCGGTGACACAGTTAGATCTGCAGCAGATTTAGAACTTCCTATGGTAGGATTATGTTTGTGTTATAGTTCTGGTTATTTTTATCAATTCTTCAATGAATTTGGAGAGCAAAAAGAAAAGGAAATTTCGTGGAACTTTTTCTATGAGTTCCAGAAAGTCGATAAGCCAATAAAGATAAAAATTGAAGATAAAGAAGTTTTAATATCAGCTTGGCTATATAAAGTAATAGGTCAATCAGGTCATATACTTCCAATTTACTTATTAACTACAGATATTGACGGCAATGAAGATTGGATGAAACAAATGACGGGTTCCTTATACGATTCCACGTCTCGTTGGAATAGAATTGTACAAGAAATGATCCTCGGAATTGGGGGCGTGAAACTTTTAAATTCTCTAGGATACGACAACATAAAAACCTACCATCTAAACGAAGGGCACGGTTCCTTTTCTATTGTGGAGCTATATGATATGTTAAAAGGGGATCTCGACAAAGTAAAGGATAAGGTTGTATTCACTACTCACACCCCTGTACCCGCAGGACACGATAGATTTGATCAAGACTTGGTTGATAAAGTTTTTAAAAATAGAATGCCTTCGGAAATAAGAAAAATTGCAGAGGATAACGGTCAATTTAACATGACTTATCTAGGGATGGGGCTTTCTCGATACAGAAATGGAGTTGCAAAAAAACATGGTGATATATCCAGAAAAATGTTTCCTCAATATGAAGTCGATTCAATTACAAACGGGATTCATTTAGGATTTTGGGTTAGTCGCCCATTTCGCCATATCTTTAATAAGAAATGGCCTAATTGGAAAGCAAATCCGTCAATTCTTCAAAATGCAATTGAACTTGATGACTTGGATATATTTGATGCGCATATCGAGAACAAATTTAATCTAATCAACTATCAGAAGGGACACAGTTGGAATCTTTTAGACGAGGAACGCATTACTATTGGATTTGCTCGAAGATTCGCTACTTATAAAAGAGCTACTTTAATATTTAAGGATATTGATAGACTTGGAAGTATCTGTAAAGACAAAATTCAATTCATATTTGCCGGAAAAGCTCACCCCAAGGACACAAAGGGAAAGGATTATATTAAGGAAATCTATAAGGCTGGTGAATATCTCTATGATAATTATGGAGTGAAGGTTGTGATGATGGAGAATTATAACATGGATATATCTCACATGCTAGTATCTGGATGTGACATTTGGCTCAATACTCCTGAGAGATATCGAGAAGCAAGTGGCACAAGTGGTATGAAAGCAGCATTAAATGGTGTTTTGAATTTCAGCGTTCAAGATGGTTGGTGGTTAGAAGGGTATCATAAGAATCCTATGGCAGGTTGGGCAATTGGTCCTGATGACTCAAATCCGAATGATTCTGGAGTTTCTAATGATTGGGATGTTGATTCGAAAGCAATTTATGAGGTTCTCGAAAATGAAATTATACCAACTTATTTAAACCACGAAGATTGGTTGTTTAGAAGTAAGAATGCTATAGCTTTAGCAGCCTTTTTCAACACAAATCGGATGATGAAAGAATACGCTAAAAAAGCGTACAAACTCAGAAGACAAAAACCGTGGCAATATGTAAAATAAATAACTTTTCTTATTTAATTTCTTAAATTTAGTGAGCAGATTATTCAATACAATTAAAAAGTTTAAACGATCTAATTTTTACATAGTCTTCAGTATTTTTCTGAGCGAAATGATCTTCAAAAGATTGGTGAAAGATATCTTCCATCGTACTTACTCCAGATTTTACCCCGCCTATATCTTTTGCAAGTAAAAGCATATACTCAGATGTAGATTCTATGTAATAACATCCTGTCTTTAATTCGAGATGACGATGTGGTTCAATAATTTCGTTAGTTTTTCTAACAACATCATGAGTAGTAAAAACAATGATATAATAGTTTTCTGAAAACTCTTCCTTTAAGTATGAATCTCGTATTCCAGAAGCTGGTAGAGCGGTTCTTGTATATTCTTTAAATATATTTTGTAATCGAGTAATTTCCTTCCTAAATTTTATTTTATTATGAAAAAAAATAAAATCCATATTTAATTCTAGTGGATCTTTATCCAAATACGTAATTTCAGTTGGTTTTAACTTGAAAACGTACTCCCTTAAGTTAATTGACATTTTAAGCAATTATTCGGTAATGTGATATGGTTCTTTAGTGATATAGATTAAACTTATTCTTTCTAAATTAGATAAATTGAAGTTTCTTAAAAAATTCTTGTTTATAGAATGTAAAAGATAGAAAAATAATGCTTTACAAATAAAATGAAATTAGGAACGCTCTTTTTAGAAAATAATTTAATTTTAGCCCCTATGTTGCAAGTATCTACGGCGCCATTTAGGCGGTTTTGTAGAAAATTCGGCAATATTGGGTTAGTGTGCGTCCCAATGCTTTATACTAAAAGGATTGAAACTCATTCCAGAAGCGTTTTAAGATATCTACACAAAATAGAGGAAGAAAGACCAGTAAGCGTACAATTAATTGGTTCAGATTTAGACGCTTTAAAAAGTTCCATTGACTTTCTGGAAAGCTATCAATTCGATGTCTTAGATATCAATGCAGGTTGTCCCTCTAGAAGAGCGATAAAAGCTGAAGAAGGGGGCTATCTCCTCAAGAATTTTGATGTATTGGAAACTTTGCTCAAAGCTTCGGTAAAATATTCTTCACGACCCGTTTCTCTTAAGATAAGAACCGGCTTCAATAATACAAATAATATCGAAAAAATAGCTGATATTGTGAATCGTTCAGGTATTGACTTCCTAATAATTCATGGAAGAACAGTAAAAGACCGATACCTTGACTCAACCCTTGACCTAAATACTATAAAGAAAATAAAATCATTAGTCAAGATTCCTGTGGTTGGAAATGGAAATATCTATGGCGGGTTAACTGCAAAAAAATTCTTAGAACTTACTAATGTTGATGCCATTATGATTGGGAGAGCATCAATGGGAAATCCAGAAATCTTTCAACATATTAGTCAATATTTTTCAAGGGGAATAGAATCTAAACACGAAACTAGTTTCTCTAAAGCGAGAAAATACCTCAAGTTGTACGAAGAATGCGTTGATGAGTTTTTAGACGATACGATCGATATGCCTTTTTCCCATGAGAAGTTTAAGTTTATGGAATTGAGAAGAAATGCAATATGGTTTACAAAAAATATTGAGGGTGCAATTAGTTTAAGAACACAAATCTCAAAAACAAGAAACTTAGAGGAATTAAGAAATCTAATTGCTTTCAATTAGCTTTTGAGTAAAAAGATCAAAAAAACTACGATGTATAGAAATAAGATTACTCCATTAATAAGAAACACGAGTTTGAGAAATTGAATGAAAAAACCAGTTAAAGATGATCTTAACATTTCAGGTGTCCAGATAAAATCGCCTAAATTGATAGATATAATCAAATAGAGAAGATAACATAAGAGTTCGATCTCACTAGTAAGAAGAATTTTAAAAAGTGTATCCTTTTGTTTTTTATTAAACTTCATTTCTATATCATTCCGAGTGAAATCACATATTTTATTCTAATTTTATTAACCCTTGTACTTTTTTAATAATTCTTCTGGTGAGAAAACACCGTCTTCTGTAATAAAACCAGTCACTAATTTAAAGGGCGTTATATCAAACGCATAATTTAAACACTCGACACCTTCAGGAACGATTTGCACTTTTCCTAATACGTTACATACTTCATTACTGTCTCTTTGTTCAATTGTAACGTTTTTAATTGTTTCGTGAAGTGAGAGTGTAGAAGCCGGAGCAGCAACATAGAAAGGAATATTATTATCTTTTGCAGCTAAAGCTACTAGATATGTGCCAATCTTATTAAACACCGCGTCTGATGTAACTCTATCGGCCCCTACAATTACCATATCCACTTTTCCAAGCATCATCAACAATCCTGAGGATGTGTCTGAAATTACTTTTACGGGGATTTTATCGTATTGGAGTTCATACGCCGTCAATCTCGCACCTTGTAATCTTGGTCTTGTTTCATCAGCGATGACGCTTATATTTTTACCCTCTTCAATTGCTGCTCTGATGGGTGCTAAAGCAGTCCCATATTGAACAGTTGCTAAAGATCCCGCGTTGCAATGAGTTAAAACGACATCTCCATCTTTTAATAGGGAAGCACCATTTTTACCGATATTTTTATTAACGTTGATATCCTCTTGTGCCATTATTTTTACCTCTTCAATGACAAGATCAGATATATTCGAGGGATTATCGGGGAATTCTTTGATTATCTTCAAGATTCTATTTATTGCCCAAAATAAGTTGGATGCTGTAGGTCTTGTACTGCGTATTACATCAGCCGCTTCATCCATTTTAATGAGGAATTTATCTTTTACTAATTCTTTATATTCTATCGTAGCTAACGCCATACCCATTGCTGCTGCTACACCTATTGCCGGGGCACCTCTGATATTCATAACTTTGATAGAATTTGCGACAGATCTAAAATCGTCAAACTCTAAAAACTCAAGTTTATGCGGTAGTAGAGTTTGATCTATCATCTTAACTTTGTTGTCGAGGGTCCATTCAATTGAAGGAATCATATTAATCTTAAATATTACAAGATTTAAAAAATTGAATTAAGTACTAATTTTTCCTCCGTTCAGAATGCAGTTGTTTTAGAAATTGAGGTATGATTTCGAAAATGTCACCTACTATTCCAAAATCAGCTACTTTAAATATTGGGGCTTCAGGATCTGTATTTATTGCAACTAATATGTCGCTACTTTTCATTCCAACTAAATGTTGTATTGCGCCGCTAATTCCTAAGGCGATATATAATTTTGGGCTTACAGTTTTTCCTGATTGACCAACTTGTATGGGATGAGATGTCCAACCGAGTTCTACTAAAGCACGGGAGCTTGACATTATTCCTTTTATTTCTCGTGCCAATTCTTGTACTAATCCTAGATTTTCTTTATTTCCGATTCCCTTTCCTGCAGAAACGAGAATATCGGCTTCTTCAATATTTATTGTATCAACTTTGGAAATAGTTTCTTCAATAATTTTCGTTCTGATGGTTTGTTTTTCAATTTTAACTTCAAATTTTTTAAGATTTCCCTTTCGGGAAGAATCTCTTATAGGTTTTTGGAAATTATTAGGTCGTGCGGTTGCCATTTGAGGTCTTGTAAATGGGGATATAATTGAAGCCATAATATTCCCCCCGAATGCAGGTCGGGTTTGAACAAGCTGTTTTTCCTTATTTATATCAAATGCAGTACAATCAGCGGTTAAGCCAGCTGCAATTCTTGCTGCAATTCTTGGTGCTAAATCACGCCCATTAACCGTAGCACCATAGAAAAATATCGACGGTTTCTCATTAATAATTAATGTTGTAATAGCGGTTGTAAAACCATCGGTTGAGTAGTTTTCAAGTAGTTCGTGCTCACATAAAAAAACTTCATCGGCTCCATAGTGATATAATATGTCGATCGGTGGAATTTTTCCCGGAGGTCCGAGAATAACAACAGATATTGTTTCATTAAGTGTTTTATTTAATTCTTGAGCTTTTCCTAAGAGTTCAAAAACCACATTTTTTATTTGTAGATTTTCGACCTCATCTTTCTCCAATTCACCCCAAATCATAATTCCGCTATAGTTTTCTAAATCTTCCTTTGAGGCTATTTTATGTTTGATAGTGAGTGCATCATATCTACATGCGTTTACACAGGCTCCACATAGAGTACAGGTGTCCAAGACTTTAGCTTTATTATCTTCCGGATCAACAATTATTGCAGCGAATGGGCAGACTGTTTCGCAAATTTTACAACCAATGCAATTTTCTTCATTGATTTCTAGCATTTTAAATCAGTCTACCTCAAATTTTATCAATTTTCTTTCCCTTAGAAATGCCATCATCTGTTCAGCTGCTTTACCCGGATCCCTACCGTCAATAATCTTTCCTGTTTCTTTTGCAGGGGGCGCAAAAATATTAATTACTTGTGTATAAGAACCATTTAATCCTAATTTTTCTTTTTCTATGTCCAATTCATCAGCAGTAATGGTCTCTAACGGCTTATTCCGTGCTTCAATTATATTTTTCATTGATGGGAGTCTGCGAATATTAGATGGCCCTTTACTAATTGTTATCAAAGCGGGTATATGTGTTTCAATAATTTGAAAACCATTTTCGGTTTCTTTTTTAACTCTAATCTTTTTCTTTTCGACTTTTGCATCAATTCCATAAAAAATTTGAGGTATACCTAAATTTTCGGCTAATTCCGCTGGAACTTGTGCCGTATCTCCATCAATAGCTTGCTTTCCGCATAATATCAAATCAAAATGAGGTACAATTTTCCTTATACCTTCTTTTAACGTTAAAGCGGTTGCCCAGACATCTGAACCCGCAAATGCCATATCAGATAATAGATAAGCTCTATCAGCTCCCAGTTCCAAACAACGCAATAACGCCATCTTTGCTTGAGGAGGTCCCATTGAGATTGCGATTATTTCAACAACAATATCCGGATTCTCGTCCCGGATTTTAATAGCCATGTCTAAGGCATACTCACAAAATGGATTAAGAATAGATTCAACTCCTTCTCTTATTAAAGTCCCAGTTTCCTGATTTACTGCAACTTTATCTGCTTCAGGAACCTGTTTGATTGTAACGATGATTTTCACTTCTTATACCCCCTTCATTTCAAAAATATTTCCACAATTGAATAGTAGTAAAGGATCGAGAGCTCTTTTAACAGTCCGCATCTGTTCAATTTCCTTCTCATTATACATGATTTTTAAGAAATCCACTTTTATTTTTCCAATTCCGTGCTCAGCAGAAACACTTCCACCGTACTCGACTGCTTTTTTTGCAAACTGCTCGTAAATTTTTACACCGAGTTTTAGTTCTTTAGTATTTCTAGGGAGAATGTTAAGATGAACATGATTATCACCTATATGGCCAAAAATCACATACTCTAATGTTGCTTTCCGTAAAACAGAATGATAATATTTCATCATCTCGCCAAACTTTTCTTCTGGAACACACATATCTGTGCCTAATTTGTGTAAATCAGGATATTGTCTTTTACGTTCCGCAATAATGGAATTCACAGTTTCAGGTAAAGCATGTCTAAAATGCTTGAAGCGTGCAAATTCTCGGTTGTCATAACCCGACCAACTTGCTTCTAATGTTGTATTGCATTGTTTGGCCAACTTATCTATCTTTTCAAAGTAAGAGACCAAATTATCTTCGGAATATGGAAGATCGAAAAATATTGCCGATCTTGCTTTGAAAGGGATTTGTGGCATATTAATTACAGCGGGGTTTCTACTTTGAACATTTCTGAGAAGATCCAAAGATTCTCCTGAAAAATATTCTATGAATTCAGGACTAACCGTTTGATTATTCCGGATTTTTTTTACAAAATTAAGAGCATCGTCCTCTGAATTAAAAAATAAAACATTAGAGATTAGTGGATGTTTCTCTATAATCCATATCTCAACCTCTGTAATAATACCGAATATTCCTTCACTTCCAATAAATAAATCAATAAGATCCATATTCGATTTGGCATATATCCCTGCTGTATTTTTCACATTAGTATTGAATTCGTAGGAGGGGATTTTAAAAACTAAATCGGTTCCATCAGTTTGTTTTACAATAAATGTTCCATCATTTGAAGCGAAATATTTCCCTCTCTGAATTTCTAGAATTTCTCCAATTGCTAACGCAACCCGAATTTTTTTAACCCATTTCCTTGTCGCACCATATTTAAATGTTCCTGCCCCTGAAGCATTTGTTGCTACAGTACCGCTTATTGAAGCAGACATTTCCGTTGGATCCATGGGATAATAATAAGATTTTTTTTCTTCAATAAATCGTGAAATTGTGTTTGGCGTAAGTTCCTTAACTTTTTCGATGTCTTTCTTGAGAATTTTATCATTAATTGCTTTTAAGGTAATGCCCGGTTCGAACCGGCAAAAATATTTCCCTTTATTTTCATCAAATCCAAATCCCAGCATTTTATCCATTTTTTCTATTGAAAAAATCGAACCGCATTTAGGAACACTAGAACCTACAATTCCTGTCCGAGCGGCACTGATATATGTGGGTATCTTTTTCTCTCTCAAATAATCAATAATTGAAATTATCTCTGCTTCTGATTTCGGAAAAAATAGCCAATCTGCAGTTCCTTCCAATTTACTTTCATCAACAAGATAAGCTGGATAATCTGATGAAATGATTTGAGAACCATGAATTTTTCGAATTTCATTAAAAGGCTCATCTTCAACCTTTTTTGAATAAATAATATTAGAAGACACGATATTCATTTTTATAATAGATTTATTATTTAATTCAAATTATAATTTATTCATCCTCTTACAAAATTGTATTTTAAGATTACATATTTGAAATGCTTCAAATCTTCACTTATAAAAAATTATATAAAGGTTTATTTCGAGTAGTAAAAATTTCTATATTACTAAATATGTAAGACCCTTAATGAGTAATTAATATGTTTAAGGAAAAAATAATCGGGTTTTTAAAATTAATTAGAATAGAATTGTGCATATTTGGGACAATTGGTTTTTTTGTTTCTGGAATACTTGCGGGAGATCTAATAGGATTTCAATTCGAATATATTATAGGATTTTTAATTATCTTCGTATCTGAAGCAGGAGCATTTGCGATAAATGATTACATTGATTATGAAATTGACATAAAGAATCATAGAAGTGATAGACCTTTAGTATTAGGTTTACTTAGTAGAAAATCAGCTTTGATAACTGCGATAATATTATTGATAATAAATCTTATACTGATTCTATTTCTAAACGGAGTAGCTTTACTTTTGGCTTTGATTAGTATCCCAGCTTTTTATATCTACAGTTTGGGACTAAAGAAATTAGTAATAGTAAAGAATATCTTGATTGCATATTCTTATGCTGGAACTATTCTATTTGGTTCTCTTGTTACGGATACGATCTTAGAACCGATAATCATTTACTTTGCTTTCATGGGTTTTATTGTTGGTTTAGGTTCAGAAATCATGTTTGATATAGCTGATGTTGAAGGTGATAAAAAATTAGGTATTAATTCCATACCAAACAAATTTGGACTTAAAGTTGCAGCAAAGGTTTCAGTTGTCTTTTATGTCATAATAATAATTATGGATCCATTACCCTTTTTTGTTTTACTTGATTCTCGCTTGTATTTGGATCCGCTATTTCTTACACTTATTCTAATTCCTGTGATTTCCTACGTATTCTTATCAATTTCATTATTAAAAAATCAAACAAAAGAAAATACCTTAAAGTTACGAAAACTTATCTTTGTGATAATGCAAGTAGGTGTATTGTCTTATCTTATAGGAGTACTAGTCTAATAAATAAAATTTAAGTGAAAAATGGATAGTAAAGCAAATAATTACGGTAAAATTATACAATCCCCAATAATATCGTGCTCTCGTAGAACAGATATACCTGCGTTCTTGATGGATTGGGTAATGAAAAAAATTAATGACGGCCATGTGGATGTAATTAATCCGTTCAATCGAAAGCAAGTATCCAGAGTATCATTATTACCAGAAAATGTAAAATGTTGGGTGTGGTGGAGTAAGAACTTTAAAGAATGGATAAAGACTTATAAAAAAAACACTCAAATCTTTAAATCATATAAGGGGCATTATTTTCAATTTACAATTAATTCTCCCTCCAAATTAGAACCAAATCTTGATGTTTCTCTAAGAGAGAGATTTGATCAATTAAAATGGTTAATTAATGAATTTGGTTTAAGTGCTATTAGTTTTAGATTCGATCCTATCATTTTATATAAAAATCAGGGTGAGAATAGGGTAAATAGTAATCTAAACAAATTTGAATACATCATAGAAAATGTTTCTGAGCTTGGATTAACACATATGACATTTTCCTTCGCAACAATCTACACTAAAGTAAATACTCGAATGAAAAGGAGAGGTTTTATACCCATTGATCCACCCTTTAACAAAAAGAAAGAGATTGTAAACTCTTTCTTAAAAATATGTAACAAACATAATATACAAATGAAAGCCTGTTGCCAACCAGAGTTATTATCCATTGAAGGAATAGAGAAAGCACACTGTATTGATGCTAATATAATCGAAAAATTAGTTGGAGAGAGAATTCAAAATATTAAAGATACAGGACAAAGAAAGGGCTGTGGATGCTCTAAATCTAAAGATATTGGAGGATATACAGGTATATTTCGATGTAGACATAATTGTAGTTATTGCTATGCTTCTCCTGCTAAAAAGTGAATTTATATATTTATGAACTCATCATAATCACGAAGAAAACCTATAAATAACATGTAAACGGAACTAATTATAATTATATTGAAGTAAAAATGAAAGGTGAAATTTGAAATGAGTAGTAAAAATAAAACTTTGGGGGATTATTAATAAAAAAAAATATGAATGTCCTATTTATTATGACAGATCAGCATCGAGCTGATCATATGAGCTGTTCAGGGAATCCTGTTGTGAAAACACCCAACTTAGATAGACTGGCTAAAGAAGGGATTAGATTTACAAATGCTTTTTGCGCTAACCCAATGTGTATGCCAAATAGATCGTCTATTTTTACGGGAGTTTATCCTAACGTTCATGGTTGCCGAAGCAATGGTATAAATTTACCAGATACCGTTGAAACCTTTGTTGAAGCTATGCGAAAAAGCGGTTATATTACTCATAATGTAGGTAAAATGCATCTACAATTTTATATCCCCCCTTTTAAACGAAAAACAAAATCTACCGAAATGATAGCAGACTGGATGAGTAAAGAAACATCAAAGGATGCAAAAGAAAACTTTCCTAAACCTTATTATGGATTTGAAGAATGTGAAATTACTTTAGGTCATGGTGACTTATGTGGCGGACATTATTTAGATTGGTTAGAGGAATTACGTCCAGGAGCAACAGGGTGGATGCGTAAAAGACTATCATTGAAATTCTTTGACCAAGTCTATTATGAAAGTGATATGGCTGTCGAACATTATCCAACTACCTATTGCCAAGAGAGAACCATAAAATTTTTAGAAAAACATTCAAAAGGAGAATTTGGAGAAAAACCATTCTTTCTCTGTTGTTCCATTCCAGACCCCCATCATCCCGTCTGTCCTCCAGGTGAATATAAGGATATGTACAAACCTGATGAGATTAATCTCCCTTCTACCTTTTTTGATATTAAAAATATATATAACCATAAGTTTTTAGGTCCATTAATAAAAAATCCACTTTTTCGTGGAGCTATGCTTCGAGAATCTGATGAAAATGAAGTAAAGGAATTTATCCGCTTAACCTATGGTTCAATTTCATTAATTGATAATGCTATTGGAAAAATTCTCGCAAGTTTAGAAAAATTAGGATATGCAGAAAACACAATAGTAATTTATACTAGTGATCATGGGGATTTAATGGGAGATCATGGTATGATTTATAAAGGACCTTCGCCCTTTAACGGGGTTTTGAATGTTCCTTTGATTATGAGAGTTCCAGGAATAACTACACCTGGAAGTATTACAAATTCTTTAGCTAGCTCTATTGATTTTGCAAAAACAATCTTAAATTTAACAAACATTCGTAGCCGACTTCATTCTCCATTTATTCAAGGAGTTGATCTTACACCGGTACTGAAAAATCCCGAGGAAAAAGTAAGAGATAGCTGCTTAGTAGAGGAAGATGAAGAATTTGGATCATTAACGATACGTTTAAGGCATTTAATTACAGAAACTCATAAAATCACAGTATATGCAGGTTTAGAAGATGCTGGCGATATTTATGATCGTATAAATGACCCCGATGAATTAAATAATTTGTGGGATAAGGATAGAGATTTAAAGGAAAGACTAGTAACAAAGATATTGCATGAAAATTTAAAAGCTCAATCAAAAATTCCAAGAAGGCAAGCAAGCAGCTAAATTATTAAAATTGGATAATAAAATAATTTTTTTTATGTCATTTGATTAATTACATTATGTGAGTTATTATGATTGAAGATGAAATTAAAAAGCTAGCCTTAGAAGCTGGTGCGGATTTGGTAGGTATTTGCTCTGCCGATAGTATTAAAGATAAAGATTTTTCTGACCCGAACTTTTTATTACCCGGAGCTCAATCTGTAATAAGTATTGCTATGAAGTTTAGTGATGATGCAGTAAAAAAATACCTTTCTAAAGAAGAACATAAGCCCCTATTGCTTGAAGAAGGTCTTACTACTAAGAAGCTGAAAAAAATAGCTGAAAAAATTAAACTATTTCTCGAGGAAAAAGGTTTTGAAGCGTATAATTGTGATTGTAATTATGATTATAGAAATATTGGTACAAAAGGTAAAATTATAGTTTCTACGCTAAGAACATTGATTGATCTAATAAATAAAGAGAAAGATGAGAGCGTGGAACTAACAGAAAAAGAAAAAAAAACACTTTCTTCATTGAAAAAGTTGATGCTAGGTGGCCTGAGAAAAACGCCTATGAATCTTGTACCTTCTCTATCACACAGGTGTGTTGCTGTGGCTTCGGGTGTGGGAAGGATTGGATGGAGTGGAAATTTAATAACTGAAAATTATGGCGCAAGAGTATTATTGAATTCGATAATTACAACGGCTAAATTAAAAGCTGATACCCCTTTAGCAGAAAATCCGTGCGTCAACTGTAGACTCTGCGAAAAATCGTGTCAAGGAGGACTTTTTGCAAAAGATGATGAAGAAACGATAATTATTGCAGGAATTGAAGAGACTATAGCTAAACGAAATAATTATGCCTATTGTATTGCTATTTGTACCGGTATGTCCGGACAAAATAAGTTTAAAGAATGGTCAACTTGGTCTCCCTTTCGCTTCGACGATATAGAACGACTTCCTCTTGACGACACTGTCGCAAGTTACGTACAAAATATGTTTGCTAAAGCTGTTGAGAAGGGTGGTGCTGAAGCTGAAAACGTATATAGACTAGTTGAAAATTCATATTTAGGTCGTAATGATAAACCCGCGGAAGAATTTCGAGCTAGTTGTGGTTTTTGCCAAATGGTTTGTTCAGGGCATGATGCAAAGAAAACCAGAGAAAATTATAATTCAATAGTAAATTCTGGTTGTATTGAATGAGTTTATTAAAGAGAGCAGCATATAACTGAAATGTTTTATTTTGATTTATAATTTAAAATAAATTTGTGTAACTCCCAAAATGGTGGAACTAATCCCATACTAGTGAGTATATCATAAAAGCAATATGCTTCCCACATATCGTATACTTTTCCCTTTTCATTAATGTACAAAATAGCCGCAGCTTCAAAATCAACTTCTTTATTTGTAGGTTTAAAACCCCAAGCATCACCCAAGTGAGTTGCGTGGGCTTTATACCTTACCCACACCTTATTTTCTTCGCCTTTTATTTCAATTACTTTTTGTTCTAAATCTGGAAAAATTGAACGAAAATGATCGATTTCGTGTTTCACAAGAGCGGAGCCAATAGCATCAATGTGAATCCAATCAGGTTTATAATTTGGATCAATAATTCTATCTGCGATCTCGAAGTCTGGTTTACTCCACATATCTTCAAACCAGATTTTCCCAATTTGTTCTGTTTCTTCTATTTTCATTTTAAAATTACATCTCAATTTGTTCTTAGTTATACCATAAAAAATAGTACTTAATTTTGTAAAAACCTATTGAAATGATTAATGTCTATTAATATGCATAGGGATAATTAGACTAACACTGTTTCAAGATTTTTTCTAATATTTTTCTGAAATCGCAGCAATATTTTTATACAAATAAAACACATCTAATTATTATCATTTTTGTCAAAAAATGATGCGAATCTAATAAAATATTAATTATTTAAGGTGATATAGATGGTAATAGTTATGACTACAGTATGGTTTCCTCATGCAAAAGCCTCTGAAGCGGGGAAATTGTTCATTGAAGCTTCGAAAAAATTTCCAAATGATAGGTCCCTTTCTAAGAGACTCCTAGATAATGCTGTCGCTGCAACCAAAGAAGGATACAAAGTAGTAATCGCAGATGAAATAAAAGAAGGGAAACTTAAAGAATATTTTAAGCAAACAAATGAACAGCTACTTTTTTTCGCAGAGGGTATTGAAGGATATAAATATCAGATCGAAGTCATGTCGTCTCTTATCGAAGCAATGGGTATTATGGGGCTTAAGCCACCAGAATAATTTAAAAAATAAACAACTCTTTTTTTTTTCTTTGACAAATAGGAACCTATTAAAATGCTTAGAAAAAGCGTAATAGAGAAATATTAAGAGATTTTTTGAGATTTCTTTTCCTGTTTTATGTCAATTAATGGCTCATTCTAAAAAGATTTTTACTATTACTATTGAAAAGTACTTTAAATAATATAATTTTTTAATAGACCAATTTTTTTTTATAATTATTAGAATAAATAGGCAATCATGCATATTTGAGATAAAAAGAAAAAAAACTAAGAGAATTTAACAATGAATTTTGAACCTACAAAAACATCAATTAGAAAACATGAAGTACCCGACTGGTTTCAAGATGCAAAATTCGGGATTTTTATTCATTGGGGATTGTATTCCGTACCAGCATTCGCGGCTAAAGGGCTAAGCTTCACAGAGTCACCAGAAGTGGGAGAGGAGTATTATTTTAAAAGTAATCCATACGCAGAGTGGTATCTTAATACTTTAAGGATATCTGGAAGTCCAACACAAGAATATCATAATAAAGAATACGGTGAAGACTTTTCTTACGATGATTTCGTACCAATATTCAATGAAGAATTAGAAATGTGGAATCCACAGGAATGGGCTGAATTATTCAAAAATGCAGGCGCCAAATATGTTGTGCTTGTAACAAAGCATCACGATGGATTTCTTTTATGGTCAAGCAAGTATCCAAATCCTATGAAAGAAAACTATATTTCTAGTAGAAATATTGTTCGTGAACTCACAAATTCGGTAAAAAGTAAAGGAATGAAAATGGGATTTTATTACTCCACCTCTTTTGACTGGACCTTCAACCAGGAGCCAATTGATGGTCGTACGAGTGATATGATTAATGGTATCATTACACCTGAATATACCGAATATGTTAAAAACCACTGGTATGAATTAATTGATGATTACGAACCTTCTATATTATGGAGTGACATCGGAGCACCACCTCTTCTTGATCTTTTCGAACTTTTCGCATACTTTTATAACAAGTATCCAGATGGTGTAATAAATGATCGCTGGGATAAGATATTCCATAAAGATGGTAAGGTGTACAAGATGAGAAGGACTTTTTTTTACGATTATACTACACCCGAGTATAAAAGCTATAACATTATTAAAAAGAAGAAATGGGAATCAAATCGAGGTATTGGAAATTCTTATGGGTATAATAAAACGGAAAAAGAAGGAGATTATTTAACTTCAAAAGACTTTATTAGGATGCTTGTAGATATCGTTAGTAAAAACGGGAACCTTTTATTAAATGTTGGACCTATGCCAGACGGAACAATACCTGAACTTCAAAAAGAAGTATTACTTGGGATTGGTCAGTGGTTAGAGATTAACGGAGAGGGAATTTATGGCACTCGTCCTTGGGAAAGAGCTGAGGGCAACACTTTGGATAAACTCGAAATTAGATTTACATATAAAAATGAATTATTGTATATACATCTTTTAAATAACCCAATAGGAAAAACGTTAAAGATATTAACATTAACCATTCCTAAGAATTCAAAAATCATGTTGCTTGGTTATGATAATCAACTAAAATGGGAGCAGGATCAAGAAGATTTGGTTCTCTATATTCCTGAAAATTTAACAGAATCTCCTGTTTATGTATTCAAGGTAATTCCAAATGAATTATAAAAAGTTATTATACTCTTTAAAATAAATCAAGAATTATGAAATTATAATCTGAAAAAATTAATAAAAAAGAGAAAGAGATTATGAGTGAGAGTAAAAAACAGAGAATTGAGGATTCATATGATGTGGTAGTTATTGGTGCAGGTAATGGCGGATTAGCCGCAACGGCGTTTTTAGCAAAGCAAGGAATAAAAGTTTTATGTTTAGAACAACATAATCTACCTGGGGGCGTTGCTACTAGCTTTGTTCGTGGAAGATTCGAATTTGAAACATCGCTTCATGAACTTGCTAGTTTCGGACCAGAATCGAATAAAGGAAGCATTAGGCGAATGTTTGAAGACAAGCTAAAGATAGATACTAAGTTCGTTCAAGTTCCAGAAGCATTTAGACTTATCACGACCGACTCTGGAGAGGAAATGGATGTTAATATGCCATTTGGAGTTCAGAATTTCGTCGATACTATCGAAAAGGAGGTACCAGGCAGTAAAAAGTCTGTAGAAAATTTTTTCAAAGTTGCTGAAGAGATTGGGGAGGCTTTTGCGTACATTGGTAGTATGAAAGGAAAGCCAGATCAAGGAGTGTTACTTAGGGAGCATTCAAATTTTCTTAAAACAGCGGCTTATTCTGTAACTGAAGTAGAAAACGCATTAGGAATTCCAGAAAAGGCACAGAAAATTTTGAACGCGTACTGGGCTTACTTAGGACTCCCAATGAGTAGGATGAATTTTACAATCTTTGCAGCGATGACCTTAACTTATGCTGAAATAGGAGGATGGATTCCTACGGATCGGTCACATGGTTATACAACTGCGATTGATGCTAAAATACGAGAATTTGGAGGAAGAATTGAATATAATACTACAGTAAACAAAATCTTGGTTGAAGAAGGAAAAATCATTGGTGTCGAAACTTCGAGCGGAGATAAATTAAAAACTAATTACGTAATTTCTAACGCAACTCAAACCGTAGTATATAATCAATTGATTTATCCCCAGTCAGAAGTTCCAGAAATCGCTTATAAAGATGTTAATGCCCGAATCCATGGATTAACGGGTTTTGTTCTTTATGCGGGATTAAATGCTTCAGCAGAGGAATTAGGATTAAAAGATTATGGCTATTTTATTATGGATAATATGGATACTGATGAGATTTATGACTCTTGGACGAAGCTTCAAGCTCCTAAAGGACTAGCTTGCACTGTTCTTAATAATGCTGTTCCTGATTGTTCACCTCCTGGAACCTGTTTACTGAACATAACGACATTATATCGACCCGAAGCTTGGAAAGATGTTAAGCCCGAGGATTATGTAGATCTTAAGAATAAATTAGCTGAAGAATTACTAACTAAGTTTGAAAAAGCTACCGGGACCTCTCTTAGAGAACATATCGAAGAAATTGAAATTGCTACTCCTGCTACCTTCGCAAGATATGCAAAGCTATATAATGGAATATTTTATGGTTATGAGCCTGAATCTTGGGACTCAATGGTACCGAGATTAATGAGTATGGGTAAGGATGTTTATATTGAAGGATTAGAATTTGCAGGAGGATTTAACAGACGATTACACGGGTATAGTAGTGCATTAAATGATGGAGTGATGTCGGCACAATTAACATTACAAAAAATATTGAAGGAGCGTGATAAAGTATGAGTAAAGAAAACGAAGATAAACTAGAGGTAACAGTCAAATCCAACACAAGAGATTTATTTGCATTTACTAAACTGATGCCTAACCGTAAAAAAAGATTCGAGAGAGCTTCGAGTGAACCAATAAGAGAAGATCCAATTATGGATCTAATGCGGAAATTACACCCTGAAAGACAATATTTATTAATTGACGGGATTAAAGAAGAAACTAAATCTACGAAAACCTACAATCTTGTTCCAGATCCCGATTCTGAAACAAAGGAATTAGCCTACTTTAGACCAGGTCAATACATAAGCTTAAAAGTAGATTTAGAGGGAGTGCGGATTACTCGCCCCTATTCTATAGCATCGTCGCCTAAAGATTCATTAAAAGGATTTTACGAATTAACTATTCGAAAAGAAGAGAGCGGATTTTTAACGCAATATATCTGGGATAATTGGAAAGTAGGTACGAAGGTTGAGAGCTCTGGACCAGAAGGATTCTTTTATTACGAAAAATTAAGAGATTTAGCCCAAATAGTAGGAATTGCTGGAGGTTCTGGTATCACACCATTTCGATCGATAGCTAAAGCAATAATAGATGGGACAATTGATGCTAAATTAATGTTGTTATACGGTAGTTCCGAGGAGGACGATATCATTTTCTACGACGAATTCAAAGAGATGGAAAGGAATAATCCCGCGAAAATTAAAGTTGTTCATATTTTAAGTAGCGATATTGTTACATTAGAAGGATGTGAAAAGAGTTTCATTACAAAAGAGATAATTGAGAAATATTGCGATGCAAGGTCAAGTACTTTTTTCATTTGCGGTCCGCAAATCATGTATAATTTTGTTGAGGAAGAGCTCAAAAAGTTTAACTTGCCGGTTAAACAAATTCGCAGAGAAGCCTTTGGTGAAGTAAAGGATATTCTAACTCATCCAGATTTCCCTAAAGAAGTTGCTGAAAAAATATTTAAGATAAAAGTTCATATTGGTGATTTAACAAAGGAAATACCTGCAATAGCTACTGAGTCTGTTTTGATAGCTTTAGAAAGGGCAAACTTAAATCCACCCTCAAAATGCCGTTCTGGTGAATGTGGATTCTGTCGATCACTTCTTATAGATGGTAAAGTATATATAAATCCGGTTTCTGATTGGAGAAGAGGTGCAGATAAAAAATTCAACTATTTTCATCCTTGTGCATCTTACCCAATTACAGATCTCGAAATTAACATTCCGAGAGAGCTTTAAATAATTTAATATCCTTTCTTTTTATTATTCTTTTTTTGGCAAATATTTAATTCTCAGTATTAATTTAAGCTTTTTATTCATAAATAAGAAATTCTATGAAAATTATGAATATTAAGATCAAATATGGCATTATTGCTTTTCTCGTCATTTTACTCCAATCATCTTTAAAGGTAATAGGAGTAATATTAACGGGTAGTTTAAGTTTTTTGTCTGAAACAGTTGATACCCTTACTGATATCTTTTTTGTTTTTCTTACGATCTATTCTCTTTACGTGAGTCAAAAACCCCCTGATTTCGAACATATGTACGGTCATTCTAAAATCGATTCATTAATTGGATTGGTTCAAGGTATTATTTTAATCAATGTTTATAGCGTTCTTATCTTTATAGCAATTCAATCCATTGTAACAAGCTCTTATGGAATTATCAATCCCGATGTGGGCTTTATTATTCTAATTATATCATTTATCATTAATTTAGTATTTTCTAGAATATTAATATGGCAAGGAAAGAAACAAAATAGTTTATCCCTAAAAATTCAAGGTTTAAATTTGTTCCAAGACTCTCTTCGAGCACTTATAGTTATAGTTAACTTTTTCATTGCTTTATTTTTTGGCATTAAATTTTTAGATCCCTATTTTAGTATTGTTCTTTCCATATTGATAATTATAAGTTCGATCATCCTTTCTAAAGAAGGAATTAAAGATTTACTAGATGTAAACCCAATAAATTCACTTATTATAGAAGAAATTAAGGTAAGTGTTTTTAATCTTGATCATGTAAACGGTGTTGAGGATTTAAAAGTGAGATTTAGTGGTAACACTCTATTTTTAGAAATAAGACTCTCTGTTGAAGACCATATATCTGTAGTACATGCGAATGAAATTACGAAAAATATTCGAGCGCTGAGCAAGAATTTTTTTCCGTCTTATAATGTAGAGACATTAGTTGAAATGAATCCTTTAAGTGGAGAATCTTCGCTCGGAGAAAAAATAGTTAATTTGCTGTATACTATGAAAAGTGAATTTAAAGAGATATCAGATTTTAAAGACTTGAATGTGTTTAGAATTAAAAACAATTACTTCTTATCATTAGCTTTAGTTGTTGATGATAGTTTATCCTTAGAGGAGGCTCACGAATTAAGCAGTTTATTTGAAGAACAACTAAAGGAGCAAGTTCCATTTATATCGAGAATAATTACTCACTTAGAATCCCAGGCTACGCTGAAAAAATCTTTAACAGATCATCTAATATGCACTCCTATTGAACCTGAAAAGAAGAAAGAAATTCAATCTTCCATAGATAGTTTATTGAAAAAGATTCCAGAGGTCAAAGGTTATCATGGTTTGGAATTTTGGGCTGCCCTTGATTCTTGTGTGCTCGAACTACATGTTTTTTTTAACGGTGCTCTAAATATAACGCGAGTTCATACTTTGATAACAGATGTAGAGCAGCAAATAAAAAATACGCTAAAAATAGAAAATTTAAACGAGATAATTCTTCATTCTGAACCCATAAAAGGACGCAATGAGGGCGTTATATTTAAATAATTAGAATGGAAAACTGTAGTTAAACAACCTTAATTCTTTCTGCATGGTTTTTATATCGTCTTGTAAACTTTTATTTATTGGAATGCCTTGGTTTTTCCGTTCTTCTTCAGAAGAATATTCTTTTTCTCCAGCGGTATATATTCGCGATTTTCCAGGTGCTTTCTTAGATTTTCTAAGGTTCCTCATGATAGTACCTGTAGTTCGTTTGAACCGTCTTAAAGAGGTAAAATGATTTATATTTATCGCTAAAAAGAAATGCCCGACTTTCAAACGTTTTTGATTCTCTTCAATAACTCCTGACGTATCTTTAAGGAATATACCATCTTGTAAAGCTGACGATAAAATCTCTACAAATGTCGCATAGCCAAAACCTTTATAACCAGATGTACCTTCACCTAAACCACCTAAAGGTAAAAGAGCAGCAGTGCTCTCTTCTAAATTTTTAAGGGTTTCATGAGGATCATTCTGTGATCTTCCATTTTTGGTAATTATTAGACCGTCTGGGAGTGGTTGATGTATTCTATCATACACTTCTACCTTACCTCTTTGAATAATTGAGGTAGCACAATCAATTAAAAAAGGAAAATTTTCATCTGTGGGTGCACCAGCAGTTAATGGATTTGTTCCTAACATTGGTTCTACACCAAATGTTGGAGGTACTGCCGGTCTAGCGTTTGTAGTAGTAATCCCAATCATACCCTCGTTTATTGCCATAAGCGAATAATATCCAGCAATTCCAAAATGTGTTGAGTTTCTCACTGCTACAGCCCCAAGACCATATTTTTTAGCCTTCTTAATAGCCAATTTCATAGCATTATAACCAATTACGGGTCCTAATCCACAACCACCATCAATAACAGCTGTAGTGTGGCCTTTTTTAACGATCTTTATTTTAGTTTCTGTATTGTATATTCCTTCTTTAATCCTATCGTAATACATCTTACATCTTTGAATGCCGTGTGAATCTATGCCTCTTAAATCTGAAGTAATTAATACATCAGCAATGATATTGGCATCAGCTCTCTTCACATTAAGACCAATAAACACATCTCTAATGAAATTCTTAAGCGTTTTAAAATCTATGTAGATCACATCTTTGGAAATAGATGCAACATCAACTTTTGTACTTGTCATAATGATCACTTTGAATGCAATAGAAGTTATTTATCTAGAAAACTATTTAATAAAATTCATATCTAGTATAAGGTGAAAGTTCGTATTTACAGCTCTAGACTTATTAATTATTAGCTTTTTTCTTAATAAAAATTAAAAAAAAAGAACATTTTATTGAAAAAGAGATTTGTATTTATCCAAATTAAGTTCTTCTAGCATAATTCTCATGTCATCTTGTAAACTTTTATTAAGAGGTATTCCCGTTTTTCCTCTATTTGTCATAGTATCGTATTCCTTTTCACCGGCTGTATAAATTCGGTCTGCTCCGGGTTCTTTGTTGGAAGAACGAAGACCTCTCATGATATTTCCTGCTGTTTTTTTAAAAACCTCAAGAGGAAGAAAACTCTCAATATTAATTGCTAAAAAGAAATGCCCCACCTTTAATCTTTTTTGACCTTCTTCAACAATTCCTATTGTGTCTTTAAGATATATTCCATCTTGTAAGGCTGCTGATAACAATTCAACCAAAGTGGCGTAACCATAACCTTTATAACCAGAAGTTTCTTCTCCCTTACCACCTAAAGGCAGTAAAGCAGCTTTACCTTTACTCATATTTTCCAATATAATAGCGGGGTCAGTTTCCGTCTTTCCCTCGTCTGTTATTACAACACCATCAGGCAAAGGTTTATTAATTCTATTATATAACTCTACTTTACCTCTTTGAATAATAGTAGTAGCACAATCAATTAAAAAAGGGAATTCTTCATCTGTTGGCGCACCAGCAGTTAAAGGATTTGTACCAAGCATTGGTTCAACTCCAAAGGTCGGAGGCATAGATGGTCGCGCATTAGTTACTGCCAAACCAATCATTCCTTCCTTAATTGCCATGAGCGAATAGTAGCCCGCAATACCAAAATGAGTTGAATTTCTGACTGCTACAGAGCCTAATCCATACTTTTTCGCCTTCTTAATTGCTGTTTTCATGGCTTTATAAGCAATAACATGGCCCATTCCGCAATTTCCGTCCCAAAGAGCTGTAGTAGGACCATCATTTATAACATCAATTTTTGTGTTAACTTCATACATTCCTGCCTTTATACGATCAAAATACATTTTACAGCGCTGAATTCCATGGGTATCAATTCCTCTAATATCAGAGGCAATTAATACTTCAGCTATAATGTGGGCGTCGTCTTTAGGCACCCCAAGCGCTATAAAAACATCTCTCATGAAACTTTCAAGTTTTTTGGCTTCGAGATAAATAATATTTTCAGACATAGTAATCTCTCAAAATTTACTCAAATTTCATTATTTTATGATAATTGAACTATATCTTAGCTTATTTTTGGTTTTACATAAAGTTTAACTAAATATTACATTCCCTATTTAATAAGTTTAAAGAATTAAATGAGAAAGATCTATAATGCCGAAAACGAACGTAAATAATATTGAAATTGAATACGAGACAATCGGGGACCCGATTTCAAAACCGTTGTTATTGATAGCAGGACTGGGAAGCCAATTGCTTGCTTGGACGGATGAAATGTGCGAAAATCTTGCAAATCATGGCTTTTTTGTCATCAGGTTCGACAACAGAGATATAGGCTTGTCAACAAAAATTGAAGATGCAGGTATGCCGAACTTTGTGGAGATTAGTGCCGCCTATACTCGTGGAGAAATACCCGAAGTACCGTATACTTTAGAAGACATGGCTGTTGACGCTATTGGTGTCTTGGATGCTCTAAATATAGATAAGGCACATATCTGCGGTGCTTCCATGGGGGGAATGATCGCGCAGGTTCTAGCATATAAACACCCGTCTCGGTTGCTATCTCTCACGTTAATCATGAGCACCACTGGAAATCCTGATCTACCGCAATCAAAGCCAGAAATCATGGCGCAATTCTTTGCACCCGTTCCTTCCGAACGTGAGGGATTTATTGAAGAAATGGTCAAGCGCGGTCGCCTCATTCACGGCACTTTTGCTTATGATGAAGATCAATCAAGAGAATTTAGAGCAAAAGAGTATGATCGTAGTTATTATCCAGAAGGAATAACGCGCCAATTAGCAGCAATGGCTGTTCCCGGTAATTTAAAACCAAAAATCGCTGTAATACGAGCTCCTACCCTTGTTATCCATGGTAGAGAAGATCCACTTAACTCGGTTGAAGCAGGTAAAGAAATCGCTACAGAAATACCCGGAGCAGAGTTATTGATTTTGGATGGAATGGGTCATAGTTTTCCTCGCGAAGTCATACCACAGATTGTAAACGCTATAGTCGCAAATAGCAACAAGAATGGTAATTAGAAGGTAGTATTACTTCCATGTTATGTAGTTTTTTGAAATTCGATTAACATTCTTTTGGTATGATATTAAACGATATGAAAGTGAAAATAGAAGGTAAATTTTTCAAAGAGGTTACAATTGATGACGATGGAGACAACATTACTTATGTGTTTCCAGATACAGAAGAATTTTTATCGATTTTACGCCGTAGAATCAATAAAGAAGTAGCATTAGATTAATCCTTATCTTTTCCCTTTCTCATTATTGGTAGTTCATCAAGTTTTTATTAATGCATTCATTTTTTTTCTTGGAACATTAGGCCCGTTCTGAAGTCCTATACTGGACGGAGAGTAACATGGTCTTTAGCTCAAATTGCTTGGATTCAGGTTCCATGAGGAATGTTATCCAATTTTATGTTTCGACGAAGCGATCCCCATGATGGTGGGTGTCAGAGCAGGGCTTTCCGTAGGGAAAGCATAAGCTCGTAATAACAAACCCGATCAGGCCAGGGATGGAGCAATCGTAAGTTTAGATGTTCACGCTTTATGGTAAGGTCGTGGAGGAGCATATTATAAGGTCATAGCATTTGAATTGGAGTCGAAATCCAGGTTTTTTATAACTCTTGTTCTAAAGTAAAGCGTAAAAGGCGATCTTTGTCTTCTTCAGCATAACCAATCCCAATTCTTTTTCTCAAAATAATATCTTTATCCAAAATACTTTTTCCTTGAGTAAAATAGAGTTTTGAATTTTCCGTGCAAGAGTCTTTCCCGTTATATTTTTCTTTAGCTATATTAAACGCCATACACAATTTGCTTGGTCCATCAACTAAATTCTTATAATTTCTTCCGATTTTTACGTTTCTATTTTCCATCATTAAATCAATTCCTTCTATTGGACGAAGTTTTCGTATAAAAATAGCACAGGGTTTGTTTATTGGCTCAGTAATGACATTTAAGCAGAAATATATACCATAAATATAATAAACGTAAAAAGTACCAGGTTTCATAAACATAACTTTTGTTTTTTCGGTTTTTTTGTAGTTATAAGCGTGACACGCTTTATCATTTGGACCTAAATACGCTTCGACTTCTATTATTTTTCCTATAATAGTTCCTTTATCTGTTTCTTTTATTAGGTATCTACCTAACAGATCCTTACCCACTTCAACAGTATCTCTTGAAAAGAAGTCTGTTATTAGTCTTTTAAATTCGCTCAAATCGGAACCGACTCTACAAATTTGTAAAATTAAACTTTTATATGTTTTAAAGACCTTCTTAATGTAATTAAAGATTTTAATAAAATTTTATTAATATAAGAAATAATGAACGCTCCAGAAAGAGTTTTAACAACTATTGAGCACAAAGAACCAGATCGAGTTCCTGCTTTTGAAAGCGCTTTTACAAACAATACTATAATAAAACATTATAGTATAAATCTTAGCGGGGGTCGTGGCTACAAAAACACATATAAATTTTTTAGTAAAGCAGGAATAGATTTAGTTCTTAGTTACGTAAGTTTATTTCCCCGAAAAATGTTTAAGGGAGGATACATCGATGAGTGTGGTAGAGTAATGAAATATGAATATGCTGAAGATAAAACTATGATGTTAACTTACCATGGTGGCCATTTTAAGTCGTTTGAGGACTACGAAAGCTGGGAACAACCAGACCCAAATTTAAAAACTCGAATGGATCAATTTCTATCAGGAAGAAATGCTCAAAAAGAAATAAATGACACAGTTTTTTCTATCCCTTCAACTGGTGCTCTTATGGAATGTTCTTGGGAGGGTTTTGGAATTGAAACATTTTCAAGAATAGTAGGCAACGAGAAGCAAATGAAGAGGATATTTGACGATAGAGGAACCTTCACAATGGAGCTAGTGAAAATCTTAGCGGAAAACGATGCCAAAATGGTGTTACTTTGGGACGATTATGGATTTAAGAACGGATTATTCATGAGACCGAGTTTATATCGAAAACATATATTTCCATGGTTAAAACGAATATGCGATACAGCTCATAGACATGATTGCAAAATTCTTCTACATTCAGATGGGGATCTCTTAGAGATTTTTGAAGACATTATAAACTGTGGAGTGGATGCAATACATCCCATTGAATCAACTACAGCTAACATGGAGTATGATATATTTAAGTTAAATGAAAAATTTGGTAATAAAATTACATTTGTGGGTAATCTAAGTCCTGTTATGCTTGCTTTAGGTAAAATTTCTGAGATTGAAGATAATGCTAAAAAGCTAATACGAGAATTAGCGCCAGGCGGGGGATATATATTTAGTTCTGGCCATAGTATAAACCCAGCAGTAACACTTGATAGATTTGAAGCGATGCAAAACATTAAGAGAAAATACGGCAAATACCCTATTAATGTCCCCTATTAAGAATTGATGCTTAACTCATTTCTTAGGAATGATTCTAGTTTAGCATTACAAGCTACAAAGGGAAATTTTAAGTCTATAGATAGTTTTTGATCAATCTCGATTCCATCAAGAGAGAAAAATCGACCATTTGCTTCTTTGAGTATTAGAAGGCCAGCAGCAACATCAACTAACCTGTTAGATTCTCGCAAATTAATAAAAGCTTCCATACTACCCTTGGCAACTTGGCATAAGGTTAAAGCACTACTCCCGAGTATTCTGATACGGTGGAATCGTTCAATAATTGATTTGAGTTTACCTAAATTTTGAAAAGCGTTTTTTTTTGGAAGGTTCAGCTCAAAAAAGCAATTTTCTGAAAGGTCCAGATTTGAAACAAGAATTTTCTTATCGTTTAAGTAAGCACCCTCTCCTTTAACAGCCCAATATATGTCTTTTGAAACTAAATCTAATACGACAGCTTTTTTTATGTCCTTTATACTCTTACCTATTGCATAGGCGATTGATATAGAACAGTATGGGATTCCTCTTACTGCGTTATTAGAACCATCAACAGGATCGATAATTAAAACATTTTGGCTTTTAATTGCTTTATCTTTATTTCCTATATATTTTTCGCCTAGTTCTTCACTAATTAACAATAGATTTACTTTCTCATTTTCTAAAGCGTTAATAACGACATTTTCCGCAATAAGGTCTATTTGCATTGATATATCACCTCCTGCACCCCTCTGAGCCTTTTCTGCCGCCTTTTTAGAGCCTAAGATCGGATGTATGGCATCATATACATTTAACGCAATTGTTCTTAACAGGTTAATAGACAGTTCCATAGAAATCAATTAAAAGTTTAAGTAAATAATTAAATGTTCTTCTGTAAACTAATAAGAGTAAATTCACAAATAATGGCTTACTATAAAATTTTTCACTTATATCTTTATTTATCATTTGAGTATTCTTTGTTTTTCTATAATCCATTTATCTACAATAAGTGTTTGTAGTTTCTTTTTGTTTTCCACATCGTAATTGTTATGAATTGTGCTTTTTGGAATCCAAAATTCTTTATCCGATTCTAATGTTATTAAAAGAGCTTTAGGGCTTTCTACTGTAACTTTTGCTTCAATCTCGATAGTTTCTTCTGAAACACCAAATTCCGTAGTTTCTACTACTTGTAATCCGTCTCTAGCAATGATTTGTTCAGAAAATATACTATAATCGCCCTCTTCCGGAATAGCTCCGTCCTTTGATTTCTTCTTGGATTTTCCGCTCGTAGCACATTCAATTTTTTCGCTTAATATATGTTCAAGCATTAAGGTGAAGAAATTTAGATTTGGAAAACGGAGTTTCTTAATATATTCCCCAATTTTAATTTGAATTACTTCACGAGATTCTTTTTCCCAGCCTACATAAATTTCTGTTTTACGCTCTTTAAAGATGTGGAAACCTCTCCAATTTGCGCTCTTTTTAAGTAGAACCTCTAATATACAAATAATTTCTTCAATACTTATTTTAACAGTTTTCCCTTCTCCTTCCAATGTGTTCTCCCATTTCCCATCTTCCTTCCGATTTATACAACTTAAGAAAATATACGAAACCGCCTTAGAAGGGCTTGTAAGGGTAATGCTAGACTTTTGTCCGTAAAAAGTTTTAGTATGATAATCTGTCATAATTCATTAAGAGCTCACTGTCTTAAAAACATAAAATTTACCTATTGATTTAAATTCATGCTAAAAATTTTAAGTGGATAATTTTCTAATTTTAATTTTATATTGAAACAGTCTAATTATATATACTAATATTGCTCCTATGAAACACCAAGCACAAATTAAATACAATATTAAGCCAGGCATGACGGTACTTCGATAAAAAGGGTTAAATTCAAACGGGAAAAACGGTCGAATATCCAAGTAAATTGGAGAGTCTAATAATATATGGAGGAAAATTGCACAAATGCTCGAAAATAATATTTTTTTGAACGAAAAATTTTGTTCTATTTTAAAAAATGTAATCAAAGGCGTGAAGTACCTCCTAATCTTACTCATAACCATCGTTAAAAGAGCGGCGACGATAAAACCTCCTAAAAAACTATGGAAAAAACCATGAAGTGGATAATTTAAATGAAAAACCAAAACTAAAAAAGGCTCAAGGTCAATAATTACACTCGCTATTAAGAAAGTAGGAATATCAATGAAAGAAAGAAATGTTAAACTAATAAGGAAACCCGGACCCAAATGAAATGGTGTAAAGGGCATAAATTATTGATAAATTCAAACTATATTAATTCTTTTGAAAGATGTTAAAAACCTAAAGAAAGAAGTGTTATTACATTAACTCAATTTCTACTAAAACTGTCTCAGGAATTTGAATTTTCATAATAAGATGCATCGAACGTTCGTTGGCAGTTATTTCAAAAAGTCGTTTGTGAATTCTCATCTCGAATTTTGCCCAAGTCGAGGTACCTTGCCCAGACGGTGCTTTCATTACAGGAACTCGTAAGCTCTTTGTGGGTAAAGGAATTGGTCCTAGTTTTCTAATCCCTTGATTCTTGCACACGCTTTCTATTTGCTCACAAACAGCTTTCAAAGCAGGTAATTGAGTGCTGCTGAGTCTTATTCGTGCTTGCTGCATTTTTTAAACTTTTTTTAATTGAGTAGTTTGAAAAATCATTAAATTGTAATAAATTTTATCATTGCTACCTTTAAAGACCTTAATTTTCTAATTTCTACTTTTCCTTTGTTCGATTTTATTTGCGATAATAAAACTTAAGATACCCAATTGTGCTTTTAATGAAACTTTTATTCCTAACTTTTTGTGCATAACCTTTAGCATTAAAGTGATCAATACAAATAATCCAATAACAGCCAGCCAGATATTTATAGCGTTTAATTGCTGAAAAAATATAAAAAACAACGGATCGTGAGCAATATAGATAGTAAAAGAGTAAAATGAGAAATAATAGAAAAACCTGTACCTTTTTTTCGGTTTAATTTTCTCAAATTCTTCGAGATATAAGAGAACTGAAAGTAAAATAAGAATTTCTCCAATCGAGTAAAACATAGCCGAAAGAGTTCGGCGATAAATAAAATCATAAAAACGATAAATAATTCCGAATGAAGTAAATATTATCCCTACTATTAATATCGTCCGTAAAAACACGCGTTTAATAGCATTCTTCCTTTCTTTTTGATCTTTGATTATATTAATGTCAAAGAAGAAATCACCAACTACAGTTCCAATTATGAATATTGCGAAATAAGACAAAATCGTAAATGCTTCTATCGGATGGTATAAAATGTGGAATAAAACGCCATAAATATTTAGTTGACCGCTATATGTAAGTAAAAATGGTGAAAGCAGTTCATTCAAAACTAATAATCCAATTCCTAAACCAATTCGCAAGTATTTTGGGGTGCGTAATAAAGGCCACGCCAATAAGAGAGAAATTGAAATCGTTTGGAGAACATTCCAAGCCCAAATCCACCTCAAGTCGTTTAAAGCTAAAGCAATTGCAGTATTATAAATTAAACTTATTCCCAATAATAATAAAGCTCTAATTAAATAGATATTCCTAGCTTGGGTCATAGTAATATCAATAGAAGTTTCTGCCTTTTTAGCGCTACTTTTATACGATATTGCTGCACTGAAGCCAGATACTAGTAGAAATCCCGTAGCAGCTATTGGCGCTAAAAACGAGAACAAATAAAATATTAACCATCTATCTTGTTTTATTATCCACCAATCAAGCAAGTGTCCGAGCACCATAAGGAATATACAAAAACCTCGAATCATATCAATGCTCTGGACTCTCTTCATTTTTCATACCGATTTTTTTTCCAATTATTATTGTGATATATATAATAACCGCTTCTTTAACAATAGAAAAGTCTGTCCTGATTTCTGATTAGGATTCTGTTTGACGACAAACCCAGTAAAACCATTAGTTTTAAAAGACGAACTAAACATATCCAGTTCATTATCGTCTTTGGGGTAGAATTCAATTATAATTCTTCCATTTGGTTTCAGTAATGTATACAAATATTTTGCAGTGTTATTTGCAATTTTCGTTTTTTCTCGAATCGATTCTGCTTTATGGGTGATGAAATTGTAGGCTGAGATAGAAATTACGTGATTAATTGAAGACCTTCTTAAAGGTATAAAGTTTATATCTGCCAAAATGAGCTCGAGATTGTTTTGATTTTTCATGTGATTCTTCTTATTTTTTACTTTTGAAATCATGTCGTGTAAAACATCGACTCCAACTACCCTAAAACCACTCTCTAATAAAATCTCAGTGGAAAATCCCGTTCCACACCCTAAATCAAGAATGCAAGAAGGTTCATCTTTTAAAAAATCCGGTTTCTCTAGTTTATCTAATCTTTCGTCATACAAATATTGTAAACAGAGGATCGTAGTTTTTTTTTGATTTCTTCCCATCCATATTGATGAATCATAGTCTAGAGAATTATTCCCAAGATAAGAGTTAGGGAACTTCGGAGTGCTATCGTGTTTCGACATAATAGAATTTTAATTCAGAATAGTAAAAAGTATACATATAAATTAGTTAAATAAGTTGATCTAATATATTAAACGAAATTTAATATAAGTGATTAAAAAAAAGTATTAA